>Ga0247803_1000074_pt1 | contig 61715 bp, 50 predicted proteins | sample UWRJL014104B1_FD_180928 | JGI IMG/M metagenome (GOLD analysis project Ga0247803, IMG submission 180928) | Plant litter microbial communities from Arlington Agricultural Research Station in Wisconsin, United States - UWRJ-L014-104B-1 | ecosystem: Environmental > Terrestrial > Plant litter >... | reverse complement strand
GTTGGATATGCCCGAATCCGTATTGGTGCGCTTCAAAGGCGAATTGCAACCCGGTATCACCTTGCGTGATTTGGTAAACGCGATTCCTTTATATGCAATCAAAGCTGGCTTGATGACCGTTGAGAAAAAGAATAAGAAGAACATCTTCTCTGGTCGTATTCTTGAAGTTGAAGGCTTGCCAATCCTAAAAGTGGAACAAGCGTTTGAGATTTCTGACGCCTCTGCTGAGCGTTCTGCGGCTGGCTGTACCATCAAGCTGGATAAAGAACCTATCATTGAGTACATGACTTCCAATATCACCATGTTGCGCTGGATGATTGAGCAAGGTTACGGCGATGTACGTACCCTTGAGCGCCGTGCGCGTAAAATGGAAGCCTGGATCGCCAACCCTGAATTGATGGAAGCCGATAAAGACGCAGAATACGCGGCAATTATCGACATCGACTTGGCTGATATCAAAGAGCCAATCCTCGCCTGCCCTAACGACCCGGATGACGTGAAAGTATTGTCTGAAGTTGCGGGTGCGAAAATTGATGAAGTGTTTATTGGTTCGTGCATGACCAACATTGGTCACTTCCGTGCGGCTGGTAAGTTGCTAGCATCTACCAAAGATGAATTGTCTACTCGCTTGTGGATCGCACCGCCAACCAAGATGGATCAACACCAATTGGTTGAAGAAGGCTACTACAGCATTTTTGGCAGCAAAGGCGCTCGTACTGAAATGCCAGGTTGTTCACTCTGCATGGGCAACCAAGCACGTGTAGCACCTAACTCTACTGTGGTTTCTACCTCTACGCGTAACTTCCCGAACCGCTTAGGTAATGGTGCAGATGTGTACTTGGCTTCAGCAGAATTAGCGGCGGTTGCAGCGGTGCTGGGCAAGCTTCCAACACCAGAAGAGTACTTGAGCTATGCCAATAAGTTGAACAGCATGAGCAGCGAAATTTACCGCTACCTCAACTTCAACGAAATTGAGAGCTACCAAAACTCTGCCGATGAAGGTAAGCGTATCGCTGCAGTTGAAGTGCAAACTGTTGCAATTTAATAGTCAGCATTGAAGTAAAGCTGATATAAAAAAACCCGCAAATTTGCGGGTTTTTTTATATTCAGGATGAACGGGCAGAAAATTTCTCGATGTCATTCCCGATAAAATTCTACCTCCCCCATCCATGAGGTCGTCCTGCATTCTCTACACTTCTGCCATCCATGGCGGTCTTATACCGCGAGTACATGGATGCGCAGGAGCGGCGTGATGGTCGTAAAACTTAATTAATTGTCGTTACTGCCAGATAATGCTTTAAATGCACCAGTTAAAAAAGTACCGGTAGATTTCAAGCCGCGCACAATAGATTCCATTGCCGTAAATTGCGCCTGAAGCCTCGCACGATATGCCTCGCTGCGCTTGTCTAACGCTGTTTGAGCAACTTTAACTTTATCGACCTGATCGGTTATCTCCTTTTCATGAGTTTTGATAAGGCCATTGTTCTTTAAAAAATTGTTAATCAAGCTCGTGAAAGTACCCGCAAAACCGCGGGAAAAAGTAACATTACCGGTAGTGGCGCCAGGTGTAACACGCAGACTCAAACCTTCTGCTTTACTACCAATAGCCGGTAGCAACACATCGCCATACCCAAAGGCGGCAACGCCTCCTATGGTGCCTTCAACATCCGTACCTAAGGTACGGATCATCAAAGCGCCAGCGCCTAAGTCAGCCATATCGGTGCTGAGTTCAGAGAGCGATACGTTGCTGTTGCGGCCATAAGCATTCGACGTAAATTCCAACGCGTTGTTTATTGTGTTAAATACTACTGAAACTGTCGCTTTGCCCGCTGTAATTTTCGCATCTGAATTAATGCGCGTTTGGATATCTGCCGCAAGCTCAGCTCCGGATGCGTAAATTTTTTCAGGTAGGGTAATAGGGTCAGCTACATAACCATCTATTCCTGCGGTAAAGGTATATGTTTTACCGGTGGTATCGAGCGGGAAACCACCCACCATCGTCATTCCAGTCAATGTCGCTTTCGTAGGCTGCTGGGTAATTACAACAGGATAAGTACCAGGCGTACTGTTAACGCCGCTTTTAGTCAGGGTAATTTGTGCGTTATCGGAGCCGAGTTTAGGTACAAATATATCGCGCACTGCTTCAAAGTGGTTATCAATGGTAGAGCGAAAGCTGGTTGCTTCCGTTGAATCATCAATTTGCAAGGTGCCCTTGGTGCCCAATTCTGTTCTTATACCCAAGCTGGAAAAAGAAACAAAAGCGCCACCCAAGCCCGCTACCGTAGAGCTTAATTGGTTGCGCACTTGTTGCACCAAGTTTTTAGCCAAAGGGTCTTGACGCAAACTGCCGTAATCTTTCTTTTCTGGATCAAAACCAATCAGCTTGTCGCTATCCGATAAGAAAGTATTGTAAGCCGCTACAAAATCCCTAATGGCTTTTTCGGCAAAGCTTTTATCTGCTGTCACACCAATATTAACGACTTCAGTCAGCGAGCTATTAGTGAGATCGAATTCCAAGCCAGGGATAACATCGGTAAGGTGGTTGCTTGAGCGCGTAAGCGCCAAACCATTTATACGAATTAATGCATCCTGCCCACCTTGTTGTTGCGTAAGGTTGCGGGTCGTTTCGTTAAAATTAAAATTCGCTAAACCGGTAGAGCCTGGCGCTTCGGTAGCAGTAATTTCTACCTCATTACTTTCACCCGTTGGGCCGGTTACCAGCAATTTAAAACTGCCACCATCATTCACTATGCTTGCAGTAACGCCAAGCTTGGCATTGTTAATGGCATCACGCATACCAGAGAGAGAGTTATTACTGTCATCAATCTTAATGGTATTGCCCGCTTTTGCAGGATTTGCGGTAAAGGTGTCCAAACCCGCATTCCAGCTACCAAAACGAATGGTTAGCGTACCCTTACCAACTTGATCAGTTTGAGCAGCATAGTTGCCAGAGCTTACGGATTGCGCTTTGGCAAGCTGCTCAACATTAATGCTGTAGTTACCTGCTGCTGCCGAAGCATCTAACTTGGTGATGGAGAGCAAATTGGTCGTTGGAATAGAAACTGATTTAGCGTTAAAGGTATCTGCACTGGATAAGCTGGCCATTGCGCCTTCAAGCGCCGCAAAAGAGCTGCGTAGCAATCCAAAGTCTGAAATTTGGGTTTCGAGAAGTATTTTCTTTGTGGTAAGCCGGGTTTGATCAGCGTACTTACTGACATCTGTTAACTTATTAATTAATCCGGCGGTATCAATACCCGACCCTGTGCCCAAGGAACTAATAATTGCAGCGCCCGTACCGGCCTTAGTTGGGGCGGGGGCAGGAGCATTAGTACTTGATGTAATCGCCATGGGTGAATCCTCCAGAAACATTGCAGCTATCTAGTTAGCGGCAATTGTTGAATAAACTTTAGCCTAAATATGCGTATTCGACCAAAGATTACATTTGAACCTAAACTTTGACCAAACGGCGAACTTCTGCCGCCAGCGTAGAGTTAGCGAAACCAAAACTTGCCGTTTAAGCACCTATATTGTTGTTTAATCAATCGCATTTGTGCTTATAGGCAACATAGAGATAACAATGCATATAACACACCAATTTCTTTACATTCTGCCAGGCAGAGAAGTAGTTTTAGTATCTACCAAGACTACAACATCATTGCCAAGTGCTTAATGTTATTATTGCGCCCCGCCCTTTTCACTTATCACGTAGCATTCAATTAACCATGCCGCTAAACACTCAAGCATTGCAAAAACTTATTCCTTTTATCAGCATTATCTTATTTTGCATGGCTGCTTATGCGGTTCATTATCAAATTGCGAATTATGGGTGGAGTAACCTCTGGCTTGATTTACTAGCAACGCCCACAGAAACGTTGCACGCAATGCTTTTTATGAGCGTATTTGGGTATGTCACCTTAAGTTTGTGTGAGTGGATTGCGATTCGCTACACCAAGGAGAAGCTCAGCTATCATTTTATTTTATTAGGCTCCTTTTTAAGCAACGCGATTAGCCACAATGTGGGAGCCTCACCTATTACGGGTGGTGCCATTCGCTACAGGTTTTATAAAGAATGGGGGCTTAGTAACGGTGCCATTGCCAAAATTACTGTATTCGGAACTCTCAGCTATTTTTTAAGTGCATTCACCTTATTAATTATTGCCAGCCTGGTTGAATACAACTCCGCCCCCCTTGAATCAGAAGTTGCTAAAAATACGGTTAGGTTGCTACTTATCATTGGCACTGGCTTTATAGCGACTTGGGTGTTCCTCGCGTTTTTCAGTGATAAGCAATTTACGCTTGGTAAATTTACAATTTATCCACCCACGCCCTCTTTAGCCTTTCAACAAATTAGCGTAGGCGCGATTGATCTCACCATCGCCTCTATAGTGCTTTATATTCCGCTGTTAAATTTTACCAATATCGGGTTTAGCGAGTTTTTAATTTATTACGTAGTCGCGCAGTTATTTGGTTTGATCAGCCAAGTACCCGGCGGCATAGGGGTGTTTGAAAGTAGTTTCATGCTCTTGGCTGGCAGTCGTTTCCCGCCGCAACAATTACTGTCTGCGCTTATTATGTATCGTATTGTCTACTACATTGTTCCATTAATGTTTGCAGGTATATTGATTGCGGTTTACGAAACCAAGAGCCATCGTTTTGTTTACACTTTAAAACTTCATCACTTATTTAAACTCATTTATTTAGCTGCGCCTAAGATTTTTTCAGTAATGCTACTGGTGGGCGGCTGTATTTTGTTGATCTCAGGGGCCACACCCGGTGTACAAGAACGTTTAGATTGGTTGCAGTTTTTTATGCCGCTGCCTTTAATTGAATTTTCACATCTCATCAATAGTTTGGTGGGGCTTGGGATGATTTTCCTCTCTCGCGCCGTGAGCATAAAGCTTGACTCTGCGTATTACGCAACGATTATTTTGTTGTCCGTGGGCATAGTAGCATCGCTAGCAAAAGGCTGGGATTTTGAAGAGGCTACAATATTAGGGATTATGCTGATAGCGTTTATTCCTGCACGAAAACACTTTTATAGAAAATCTGCACTCATAAAGTTAGAAATCCCCTCCTCGCAATTATTAATAGGCGCCTTGATTATTGGCGTTTCGACTTGGCTCGGTTTCTTTTCTTATAAAGACGTTGCCTACTCTAATGATCTCTGGTGGCAATTTTCGTTAGATAAAGCCGGCGATGCATCGCGCTTTTTGCGCTCACTCTTTGTTATTTCTGTGGTATGTGGTGGCGTCCTTGTTTATCGACTAATCAGCAAAACAACCATCAACCTCACCTTGCCTACCAAAGAAGAGTTGGATATAGCCACAAAAATTGTGCATGACTCCAATACCACTGATCATCATCTGGTACTTACTGGCGACAAATATATTTTATGGAGTAAAACCCAACAAAGCTTTTTAATGTTTGGTGTCACCAACAAGTTCTGGATTGCAATGGGTGACCCCGTGGGTAACCCTGGTGAATTTGAAGAGCTAGTTTGGAAATTTCGTGAATCTGCAGATAAAGTAGCCGCACAAATAGCCTTCTATGAAATTGGTATAAAAAGCATTCCACTCTATTTAGATTTGGGCTTAAGCCTTATAAAGCTAGGCCAACAAGCACTTATCCCATTGGAGGATTTTGGGCTTGAGGGTAAGAAGCGGCAAAACTTTCGCAGTGCGATTAATAAATACCAACGCGAAGGTTTCAGCTTTGAAATAGTTTATTCGCATCAAGTTGAAGCTATATTGCCAAATCTAAAACGCATTTCTGACGAATGGCTCAAAGAAAAAAACGCCAAAGAAAAACGTTTTTCATTGGGGTTTTTCAATGAGGAATATCTTAAACATTGCGAGTTGGCCGTGGTAAAAAAAGACGGCGAAATTTATGCATTCTGTAACTTATGGGCGCTCAACAATAGACGCCAAGTCTCTATAGACCTTATGCGTTATTTGCCCGGCACACCCAACGGCATTATGGAGTATTTGAATATCAGCCTTGCACTGTGGGCTAAAGATCAAGGCTTCACCTATTTTTGTTTAGGAATGGCACCTTTATCAGGTTTAGAAAATCATGCACTCGCACCGCTGTGGCATAAAGTAGGCAATACCATTTTTCGCAATGCTGGGGATTTTTATAACTTTGAAGGAGTTTACTTCTACAAAGATAAATTTAACCCTACATGGGAACCCGTGTATTTAGCTGCGCCTCCAGGCTTACAAACCGCGGCAGCACTATTAGCGGCAACGACGCTAATATCCGGCGGCGTCAAAGGTATATTCTCAAAATAGCGATATTTTTTGTTAATTTTTAAGGGCAATTAAACACATGAGTCCATTGTTAAAATATAAATTCGTCATTACTAGTTTATTAGTGAGCATGCTTTTAGCCGGCGCATACTTCATAGCAACTAAAGAAAAAACGCAGCCAGAGAATGACCAGGTTGTTGATGTTTTTATTTCAACCTCCAATCTACAGAAACTTCGTGTTGTACACGGCAAAAAGCCTGAGAAAGGTTTGTTGCTTTTTATTACTGACGCAAAAAATACTGATACTACAAACTACGCCAAGCAATTCGCAGCACTGAGTTACTATGTAGCGGTTATCGACAATCAGGAACTGTTACACACTGCCGCTAATACGGTTGATCAGTGTTTGAACCTAGCTGGCAAACTCAATGACATTAGCGGTCAACTTAATGCCCAATTTAACCTCAGCCCTAAAAACCTACCAATTTTAGTCGGCACAGAAAGTGGCGCTGCGTCGCTGTATGCCACGCTCGCACAAGCCGATAAAAAAGTGTTTCATGCCGCCGTGGGCATCAACTTTATGGCTACCTTGAGTTCTCATACTCCACTTTGTAATCAGCAAACCTTTATCGCCAATGACCAAGACGTTCCTCAAGACCAACAATTTGAACTTAAGAGCGTTAATCGTTTACCTACCAGCTTTTATATTTTTCAGAATAAAAATGTAGCCGAAAATCAAAAGACGCTAGCGTTTGCTAATAAAATTAATAACGCAAAGCTCACTATCGCAAATGAGGAAGGTCAAACACCGCTTTCAGAAGCGATTCAAATTTTACAGTGGCTAGATCCGCGCCTTGCCGATCAAATTTCTGCAGACGCTAGCGATAGTGACCTCCCCTTAATTGAGGTTAATGTAGCGCCAGATAAAACCACCCAAACACAAACCATGGCCATTCTTTTAACCGGTGATGGGGGTTGGGCAGAAATTGATAAAGAACTTGCAAAAATATTGGCAGCCCAAGGGATACCCACAGTAGGGTTTGATTCGCTCAGTTATTTTTGGAAAGCACGAACACCTGCAGCGACGAGCCAAGATATAGAGGGTGTTATTTCTCAATACCTGGAAAAGTGGAATAAAAAGCACGTTATTTTGATTGGCTACTCTTTTGGCGCAGATGTTTTACCTTTTGTCGCAAACAATCTATCAATAAGTACACAACAAAAAGTTTCTTTAGTTGCACTCTTAGGGATGGGTAAAACAGCTGCCTTTGAATTTCGTTTATCCAGCTGGATGAACGCAGATAAAAATGCAGATCGCCTACCGCTTTTACCCGAAATTGAAAAAATGAAGTGGGCCAATAGTATTTGTATTTATGGGGTGGATGACGATGCTGCAAACTGTTTGCCAGCTGAGAAATATGGCGTTAAGGCGATTAGCATGAGTGGAGATCATCATTTTGATGAGAAATATGATGAGTTGGTTAAGCACATTATCCAAAACCAAAAATAACCAACACTCGAATAATGCTTTTAACTAGTTGAAGTCACTGGGTCTCATATAGGGATGACAACTACCCTCTCTAGTCAGAGCTTAACTAGCACAATTCAACCAACATTCTGTTTTTAAAAAGCAAAAAAAACCGCTGAGAGCATCAGCGGTTTTTTTATAGCGCAGCTACGATTAACGTAGTAGAGACAATACTTCTTTTGGTCTTGCATTAGACTGAGCCAACATAGCCGTTGCCGCTTGTTGCAACACTTGCGCTCGGCTCATGGCTGCGGTTTCTGCCGCAAAATCAGCATCTACTATGCGCGAACGTGCTGCAGAGGTTTTTTCTGAAACGTTTGCCAAGTTGCTTACCGTAAATTCCAAGCGGTTGTTCACAGCACCTAAATCAGCGCGGGTAGCATTCACTTGTTCTAATGCTTTATCAATAATACCTATAGCGCGTTGCGCACCTTCATACGTATCAATCTTAATACTGGCAACACTACCTACACCTTCAGTGGCGTTACGTTCCTGGAAACCCGTTAGCGCAAGAATATTTGCTGTAGTAGCTGTATCACCATATTTAATTGAAATTTCTTCGCCGTTAGCGGAGCGCAAGGCAATTTGTCCAGTTCCCCCCGCAAACGCAACCACACCCGTTTCATTTGAGGAAAGATTAATGACTCGAATAGTTTCCGCAAGATCGGTAGCGGCGGTATTAACACCGGTAATTTTGCCGATGGGAATATTGTTAATGATCAAATCGCCTTCTTGTAACACGGCGGTGGCACCGGCAACAGCAGTGCCTAATAAATTGCCATTAACATCTTGAGCATCAATACCTAACGCTGCGAGTTCAGCGGGTACCGCAGCAACAGCGGCTTGGATTGTTACGCCGCGATCATCGGTACTTTCATCATTAAACACCAATGAGAAATTGGTTGTAATCGCAGTATTAACACCTGCTCCTGAAGCACCACCACCTGTAGATGTATCTGTCACCACGATAGATGTTCCACCGGGTGCAGTCATGACTAATTTACCTTTATCAGTCAAGGTAGCTTCAATGGCAGTTTCAGCATTAATTTTACTGACCAACTCTTTCATACTGTTGGTGCCAGTTAACGTATACGACTGAGTCAAGCCGTTGCCGTCGGTATAGGCGAGCGTCAAGGTTTCAGTAGGCGCACGCAAAACACCAGAACCCGACCCAGCAGACATATATTGAACCAAGCTGGTCACGTTGGCGCCTTTGCCATCCAAATCACTATTCCAGATTTTTACTGCATCATTTAGCGTTGTGATAGCAGCAGGAATTACGCTTAATGGCACGCCATTAACAATAAGATCGCCCGCAGCCAAGGCTTTAAGATCAGCGAGGCCAGCGGCAGTTGCTTCGCCTACAATATCACCCGATGTCCCACCCATGCTGGTGGTTGAGAAAGAACCGATGCTTACATCCATGGTTTCATTGGCTTGCGAGCCGACCTGGAGGAAAGTTTTCCCTAGAGTACCGTCCAATAATTTCTGGCCATTGAACGATGTTGTTTCAGAAATGCGATCCATTTCTTTCTTGAGCTGTTGAACTTCGGCATCCAATGTTTTACGGTCGGCATCGCTGTAGATACCGTTCGCAGATTGGATTGAAAGTTCGCGAATGCGCTGAAGCATGTTAGTTACTTCTTGCAAAGCACCTTCAGCTGTTTGCACTAAAGACACACCATCATTCGCATTGCGGATGGCTTGATCCAAGCCACGCACTTGCGAAGTCATACGGTTTGAAATAGCTAAACCGGCGGCATCATCTTTTGCTGAGTTAACGCGTTGCCCAGAGGACAAACGCTCAGTTGCTCTATCGAGTGCATTCCCAGAATTCATCAATTGACGCTGAGAGTTCAGAGACGCTACGTTGGTATTAATAACTAAAGACATAATATATCTCCTAAGGATTTTCCTGCTCAGAGTCTGAACTCTTTGCGACAAGTCATTGATGAAGCCTGCAAGAAACTTGAAAACTTCGTGGCAAACCCTGACTTAACCTACTTAATGTTATGCGTCAGAATTTTGTTACTTCTTTGCCTAAATGACTTTTTGCACAGACTGTGCCAAAAACAATCAATCACATTATTTTGGCTGGCACACCTTAGAAAATACGTTCAACAAAATACCAAAAAAAAAGGATTAGCTTTCGCTAATCCTCTTAAAAAAACCAACAGAACTTACTTTAAAAACGTACTAAGCTTGCGCATTCAACAACTGGAAAGAACCTTCAGAATCCGTACTGCGAGCGAGTTTCAAGAAAGTTTCGTCTGGCATTTGACGAATGACTTGCTGGGTTACACGATCTAAAACTTTTACTACTGTCTCGCCAGATGATTTGTCATAACTGAAGCTCAAATCACGCTGTGTAGATTGAATATATTCATTCATGTGTTTAACAGCAGCTTCAACATTCGCTTGCATTTCTTTCGCATTCAAAGGTTGTTTTTTTGCCGCTTCTACTGCCGGCGGCAAATCATTGCCACCTTTTTGCTGCCCTGTAACTAATGCGGAAACAGCAACCGGTTTTATCGGTGTTGGTGCCACAGTTACTTTAGGTATCTCGTTCATAATCTAGCCCTCTCATGAAAGAATCGTCAGAGGTTAACCCTGACGATTCTAGCTAACTTATCTTAAGAGCGACAATACGTTTTGTGGACGTTGGTTAGCTTGCGCCAGCATGGCTGTTGCCGCTTGTTGCAATACTGTTGAACGGCTCAGGGCAGCAGTTTCTGAAGCAAAGTCAGCGTCGTTAATACGTGAGCGAGCAGCTGAGGTTTTTTCAGAGATGTTCGTCAAGTTAGACACAGTAAAGTCCAAACGGTTGTTTACAGCACCCAGATCCGCACGGGTACTACTTACTTGGTCAATCGCTTTGTCGATAATGCCAATTGCTTTTTGAGCACCTTCAGCCGTTGAAATATTGACTGAAGCTACAGAACCAACACCTTCAGAAGCATTCAACTCTTTGAAACCCGTTTGAGCCAATACAGTTGCAGCAGTAGCGTTTGCGCCGTATTTGATAGAAATTGGGTCACCAGTGGTTGAGCGCAATGCAATACCGGTTGTTTCAGTACCTGCATATGCAACCACACCCGTTTGAACAGATTGTTCATTCAGTTTTTTAATGATTTCAGTCACGTCATCTGTTTCGGTACCCGTCAAGGTAATTGCCTTGATCTCTACACCATTTATGATCAGATCGCCTTTATTAATGGTGCTTGCTGCAGTAACAATTGTCGCACCTTGCATGTTGCCATTATCATCCGTTACGTTAATACCCAAAGCTGCTTCAAGCGCTGCTGTGCCGTTAGTAGCAACACGTTCAATTTTTACTCCGCTCTGTTCTGCACTGGTATCGTTGAATACTAAACGGAAGTTGAAAGCGGCATCGGTAATACCCGTTGCGCCATCAGTTGTAGAGGTATCTGCAGTAGTGATTGAAACCGCATTCTCTGCAGAAAGAACAAGTTTACCTTCTTCATTCAGCTTTGCTTGCACATTGGTTTCTTTGTTAATTTTATCAACCAGCTCACCCATATTGGCGGTGCCAGTGATAATGCTTACTTGGTCGTTACCAAATTTATCTTTCAAGGTGATAGTCAGTTGGCTTGTACCTGTAACCAATACGCCACTACCTACTTTTTCAGCTGTTTTTTCTACTAAGGTTGAAGCTACAGCTCCACTGCCTTCCAAATCCGCATTAAGTGCGGCCATTTTCTTTTCAAGTGTTGCACCCGCAACAGCATCCGCCAAACTTTTGATGGTTTTATCGTTAATTGTCCATGTATCTGCAATCATTGCGCTTAATGAAGTCAAGCCAGCGGTTGTCGCTGCGCCAACCACATCGGCTGATGCGCCGCCCAAAGAGTTAGTGCTGAAAGAACCAATTTTTACATCAATAGTTTGATTTTGTAAGGCGCCTACTTGCAAGGTGGTAGAACCCAAAGAACCATCCAATAATGATCTGCCGTTGAATGATGTCGTTTTAGCAATACGATCCAATTCAGATTTTAGCTGTTGGCTTTCCGCATTCAGGGTATTACGGTCAGAATCGTTGTAGATTCCGTTCGCTGACTGCACGGCTAGCTCACGCATACGTTGCAGAATGTTGGTAGATTCTTGCAAAGCACCTTCAGCGGTTTGGATCATTGACACACCATCGTTCGCATTACGAACAGCTTGGTCAAGACCGCGAACTTGAGAGGTCATACGGTTACCAATCGCAAGGCCGGCGGCATCGTCTTTTGCGGAGTTGATACGGTTACCAGAAGATAAACGCTCTGTAGCGCGATCAAGTGAGTTGCCTGAGTTCATCAACTGACGTTGTGCATTGATGGAGGCGATGTTGCTGTTAATTACTAAAGCCATGATAAATCTCCTAGTGATGATTCTGACTACAGATTATTTGCTGTAGCAAGTCGGTTGATGAAGCCTGAACAGATTGCTATCAGCACTTCTGATAAGGTTATCGCCCGACTTTTCACTTGCTTTAGGAGTTTTTTATAAATAAGTTAAAACATTTATTGCAGATATTATGAATTTGTATTGCAGTTAGTTATAAAAATTTACCAAATGGCAACATTTAGTCAATTTATCGCCCATAAGCTTCAAGTGCCTTACCGGAAAGACTGAGCTGACGTAATTCTGACGCCACTTTTTCGCGTTGCATTAAGGTGTAGCTATCCAAATCGTCATTTACAGACTGGATTTTTACAATAAGGGCCTTGGCATCTTCCGCTAAATTCGCAGCATTAATTGACTGCATGTAAGCGTCGTCACCCAGCACGCTAAGCTTCTGTTGATAGTATCTGGTGGCAAGATCCATTGCTTCCCAATCTTCTGCTTGCGCCAAGCTAACTAATTCTTGTGCAAGCGCTAAAGCCTCTTGGAGAGGCTGCAATAATTCATTGGTGTTCATTGTTATTTCTCACGAAAATTTGAATGAGGTTTTACAAAGCTGATCATTAAATACGGAATGGCTAATTGCGACAGAAGCTTAAAGAGCTTACATGAATTTGAACAAGCTTAAATCACTGAGCTTAATAAAGGTTTGTTGCGCAGCACTGAGCACGAAGGTTTGCATTTGTAACCGTGTAGAAGCTTCAGCGTAATCCAGGCCTTCTAATTGCAATAATACCTCCTCGCTATTTAACTTTATATCCACATTTAAACTTTTAGTGCTCTCTAACATATTTTGGCGCGCACCAACCTCACCTTGAACCGTCGAAAGGTTGGTAATAACGTTATCTAAATTGGCCAAGGTTTTGGCAATGATTTTGGCTAAATCATCTTTACTCTTCTGCGTTCCATCAATATTTTTCATGGCCTCACTAAAGCGCGACACGGTAGTTAATACATCTTGCTTCTTAGTAGACTCGATAATGAATTTATCGCCCGGGATTGCCACAACACCTTGTGAAGAGCTAAGCGAGCCGCCAGTAAGCCCCATAGCGGCATAAACATTCACGTTACCGTTAGATAAGGTTATTACCGAATTGTTAACTGATGATAAGCCCAAAGGAGTAGCCACAACGCCTAGTTTTTCCAAGGCTGCAGCATTTGCAGGGTTATTAAACGCGGCCGCCAAGCTAGTGCGATCAGTTACGTTGCTACTTAATACTAGTTTTTCTGTTTTACCATTCACTGTGATATCAACAGTGGCAGGTGTTAATGAAAAATCATTGGGTACAACAACCGCTGGAAAAGGAATATTCGGTGAAATAGAACCAGCAACTTGAGTTTCAAGCCCTGTAACATTATTTGTATTAGCAGAACCACCTTTAATACTAATATTAAGGCCCGATGCCGATACCAATCCCGCAGCGGTTACGGTCAACCCTAAATTCGCTAATTTATTGGCATTAGCAGCGGCACCGCTGCCAGGAATGTTTTCAGTAGTGCTGGATAAAGCAGTGGCTAAATCAGCGGCACTATTAACATTTCTATCAAGATACAAAGTTTCAGTTACGCCACCTACTGTAATTTTAATAGGTTCAGGTGCTGCCGAAAATGTTGCAGCACTGTTGAAATTAAACGGCAGTGCTGCAGGTGTAGCTGCAGCACCCGCTTGAGGGGTACCAAAGATTACAAACTTGACACCACTAACTTGAATATCTTCACCGGAAACATATAACTGTTTATCCACTAACACTTTTCCCGTGGTGCGTTCTGTAATTGTGTAATTCGGTGCTGAAGGCGTTACTGCAGAATTTCCGTTAAAGGTAAGAACCATGTCTTCTGGAAATAATTTATCAAACGCCAACTGATCATAGACATCACCTACCGAAATAATGGCCGGTGGTATTGCCTGGTTCGCTGAACTCGCACGGGTATTAAACGTATTATGGTTACTCGGAATGTCCATAAATACTTTTTTACCAGAATCAGTGACCGCGAGAGTCACACTTGCAGATGCCTGTGCGTATAACTGCCCCTCATCACCGTGATACGAATAACTGCCACCACCATTGTTAACAAACGGTGGGGTCTCACTTTGAAAGCCTGCAAAAATATATTGCCCGGATGCATTGCGTGTATTTTGCAAATTCATTAATTCGCCCAGCCTACTGTCCACCTCAGCGGCAATGGCTTTATAGTCGGAGGGCGTTAACACGGCATTACTACCAGCACGCACACCTAACTCTTTCAAGCGCGTAATAAGTGACACCACAGATTCCAATACCGTTTCTTCTAACGACAAATTATTATTCGCAATATCAATATTCTTAGAGAACTGTGTGGTGCGAGCTAATTCTTGATTCAACATAAGAATAGCAGTAGCGGCAACGGGGTCATCGGCTGACGATAACACACGTTTTCCACTGTTTATTTGTTGATGGGTTTTATCAACGGCCACCTGCGCATCACGCATGCCAATATTGGCAATGTTATAAATTTGTGAGGTAGATACACGCATGATAATTCTCCACTTACTTAATTTCTTTAGCCGTCATCCCGTAGGGATCCAGAGCCTTTAACACAGCAAAGTCACTGGATCCCTACGGGATGACGATTCCCATATAAACGTAATCATCAGCAAAAATGGCTAACGTAAGTACCATTCAACAATTATCCCATTGAACGCAATAGGGCATCGAACAAATCTTTGGCAACCGTGATTACACGCGCATTCGCGGTATATAGTTGTTGAAACTGAATTAACTTTGAAGCTTCTTCATCCATGTTCACGCCAGAAATACCATCGCGCATGGTTCTGGTTTGCTCTAATAAACTTTTGCTTGCATCAGTATTAATTCTGGAAAGGTTGCTCTTGGTGCCCACCTCTTCCACCAAACGACCGTAACCCTGGCTAAAACTCATGGAATTATTTTGCATAGTTCCAGTTGTTTCTAATGCAGTCATCGCCAACGCATTACGGTTATCATTTTTAGAATTCGTATTGAAATCAATAGTAAATAAATCACCAGCTTTAGGTTGACCAGAAATTTTTACTTGGTAACCCATATAGGAGGACGCTGAAAAATTAGCGGCTTCTGAATCGCCTAAAAGCTGGCTGACTGTCGGTGCAGCTTTCAAGCTGGTGCCTTCAGCCAAAGTAATATCAATTCTACCGCCAACAGAGATAGTGCTTTGTTGCCCGCCGCCATTATTGACGCCAGTTAAACGAACATTGGGATTACCATTAGCATCGTTAACACTTATATTGTTGGTTGAGGCACTATCTGCAGAAAAACGTATATCTATATTTACGCCAGATGAAGCGACCAATCTTAACTCCGGGTTGCCGGTAATGGGATTACTACCACTTTCCGCACGAATGCCCAAGGATTTTAAATTGGGATTGGAATTAATTTGATCTCGTAAATAATTGTTGAAACCCACTTCATCCACACTGGGATTGGGAACATTCACATTAATGGCAACAGGCGCAGTGGTGTATCCAATTAAGGGTTCCCCGTTAACATATAATTGCAAGGGCGAAGCAAAAGCTGCTGAATCAATATTAATATCCGTAATAGTAGCCGTGGTGTAAGCATGGGCATTTACACCATTCATAGCACTAAGCTGAGCTGCAGTTTGTGCTGCAGTTGCATTAGCGCCAGTTACCATAGTTTGGGTTTTTAACTCTCCCGTTTTTTTATCTACCGTTGAAAAAGTAAATTGCTCTACGGGATAATTATTCACACCGGATGGAATGGGAATCGGTGGTGTGAGTGTTGTAGGTACTCTACCCACCGGCAAACCTAATTTGTTGCCGGCACCAATGATGCGTTGTTCACCTGAATCAGTTGTAAAAATAGCATTTTCGCGATTAGGGTAAAAAACTTGTTCACGCATTGCAGGCACTAAAGGTTTAGGGTGCGCAGGGTCAGAATTATCCAAAACTTCATAAGTATTCTCAGAGGTAAAACGAATCACTATAGGAGGCGATAATTTTCCTAAATTTGAAAATGCTGGCAATAATTCATTATTAGCATTGTATAAATTCAGTACTTCGCCAGCACTCACGGTGCCGTTACCCGTATTGGAACTAGATTTATTAGTGCGAATTGGCGAAGCAAAGGCTAACTGATCTGGCGATGTCAGCACCGACTTGATATCGCGCGCACCGGTACGAGTTGGCTGCAGGGTAAAACTATCGCCACCTTGGAATGAGCCGCTTTCCAGTGTGAGCTTTACACCTTCAAATTTTATTTCTTGCGGATAAGAACCTACTAGAACACCCTGGCTTACGAGTGAATTATCGCTATTGCGCTTAACGGTATAATTCATTGTTCCTGGTGTAATTTCAAAGGCGTAATCATTGATAGTGATGGCACTGGCATCCTCAATGGTTACTGACAGAATGCGATCATCTGGCTGAGCGTTATTACCGTGAGCAACACGGTTATAAATAGCATTACCATCATTGATAGTGGTAAACATGGGTTGGCCATAATTACCGTTTGCATCTAAGCCCTTTGCTTGCAATTTATTAAAGGCATCGCTCATGACAATGGCTATTCGCCCAAGCTCATTCAACGAAGGTTGCACCACATCGGCTTTAAATTTTAATAGCCCACCTAACTGCCCACCCGTAATTGAGCTGGTGATATTGGATGCAGTGGTATTGGTGCTAATGTAAATTTCTCCACCATTGCGCACGCTATAAGTATTAATATTGGGGCCAACTACTAGCGGCTCACCATTACCAATAAAAACATTGATGTCGGTACCATCTTGTTTCACAAGTTGGATTGAGGTTAGCTCAGAAAGTTTTCGCAAAGCTTCATCGCGCTGATCCAACAAGTCATTAGGTTGGCCACCTGTTCCAGATACATTTTTTTCAGCAATCGATTGATTCAATTGTGCAATTGATTTTGCCAAGGCATTAACCTGACCTACCAATGTGCCAATTTCACTATTCACACTTTTTTCAGACTCTTGCAAACGCTCGTAAAGCGTGTTGTAACGCAGGCTTAAACTTTCACTTTGAGTAATGATTAATTGCCGTGCAGGCGATGATGAAGGATCGCTTGCGCCATTTTGCAAGGCGGCGAAATAACTTTGCAAACTTCCCATTAAACCTGTGCTGCCATCGGAAAATAATTTATCCACCTTGCTAATACTTTGATTATATTTGTCTAACTGATGAAAGCTGGTGGTATCTAACCGCATTTGAGTATTGATAAATTCATTAACAACGCGCGTTACAGAATCGGTATTAACACCATTGCCTAAAAACCCTGCATTACCAAACTGTTGCGACTGCCGTGTGCTGAAATTAACTTCCTGGCGACTATAACCCGCAGTATTGGCATTAGAGATATTATTGCCCGCAGTGCGCAGAGCAATTTGACTTGCCTGTAAGCCAGAAATAGCACTAGAGAGAAGACCACTCATGATTGCACTCCAGATTCACTGGTAGGTTCAGTTGTTACCGCCGTGCGAATAGACTCATTATTTAAAATGCTTTTAATTTTTTCTGCATAAAGAGGGTCAGTGGCATAACCTGCTTTTTGTAATGCTTCTGCATAGGCAGATGAATCCTCCCCCGCCGCTAATGCATTTTTATAGCGCGTATTGTTTTTAATTAAGGCTACATAATCTGCAAAACTTTGAGCGTAGTCATCGTATTGGCGAAAGCTGGCACGTTCTTGTTGGGTAATACCTTGTCTGTTTTCCAGAGTATTAACAGCAACACTCTTACCCTGCCAGTTTGTGGCTTTTATATTAAAAATATTAAAGGTGTTATTACCCTTGGCGTCATGAATCAGGTGTTTGCCCCAGCCTGTTTCTAGAGCGGCTTGCGCCAACAATACGTCGGTACTTACATTTAATTCAGCCGCCGCTTTTTCAGCATGCGGTTTCATTTTTGCTACAAACTCTTCTTGAGTTTGTGTTGCCGCTGTTTTCATACCTACACGTTCAGAACCTTCGGGCAGCGATGTTTCATTTAACGCAGACTCTAAGGGCTTGATACGTGGCGCCAGGCGAAAATTACGCTCTAAGGATTTAATCGCGTCTGACTTAGCACCGGCCTCTACAGGGTTACCGTAAAGCTGCTGCATTTGTTGAAACATGGTTTTTGCCAAACCAATACCTTCGCCACTGGTTAGGTTCAACACCATTTGTTGATCCAACATCTCCTGGTGAAACTCTGTTTCTTTACTTGAAAACATATTGTCTTCACCAAACACCGCGTTGGCATCGCGCATGGATTTCAACATTTGCTGCACAAACATAGATTCAAATTTTTTAGAAATTTCACGTAGTGCTTCAGGGTCATTTTTTCGCCCCATGGCCTTTACGGAGTTCAGCGAATTCTGATCAAAATAATTGTCTTTTACAGCAGAGGCTTTTATGCCGGTCGCCCCCAATGTTGGGCTTGGCAAAAAAGAACTTAATGAGGTGTTATCAATAGGTAACATTTAAATCACCACGAGTTCGGCTTTAAGCGCGCCGGATTGTTTTAAAGCTTCTAGAATTGCCATTAAATCGCTAGGCGATGCGCCCACGTTATTCACAGAACGAACAATGTCATCTAGCGATGCGCCGGGTGAGAATTTAAACATCGGGTTCGTTTTTTCAGAGGCTTGTACTTTACTGTTAGGCACAACGACAGTTTTGCCTTCACCAAAAGCATTGGGCTGGCTTACGGTTAAACTTTCTGCCACCGTAACCGTTAAGCTACCGTGAGTTACGGCAACGGGCGACACGCGCACATTTTTGCCAACCACGATGGTGCCAGTGCGGGAATTGATAATAACTTTTGCAGTTTCTTCACCCAAAGTGACATCCAGATTCTCAAGCATGGCAATAAAATCCACGCGTTGTGCCGGGTTTTGCGGTGAATCCACCATGATAGAAACAGAATCTAATGGGCGCGCTACATCTGGCCCCAGTAAATTATTAATGCTTTTTGCCAATTGATTAGCCGTTGTGAAATCAGCACGATTCAAATTAAATACAATCGGTTGGCCACCGGCAAAATTAGTTTCTACGGCGCGCTCCACCATAGCACCGCTCGGGATTCTACCGGCGCTGGGAATATTCACTTTAATACTTGAACCATCTGCACCCTGCGCACCAAAACCGCCAACGACTAAATTGCCTTGCGCGATGGCGTACACTTTTCCATCCAAACCTTTTAAAGGCGCCACTAACAAACTACCGCCGCGCAAACTTTTTGCATTACTGATTGAAGAAACGGTTACATCCAGTGTTTGGCCTGGTTTTGCAAATGCGGGCAACTCGGCTTGCACCATTACCGCGGCTACGTTTTTCATTTGCATACGCGCGCCTTCGGGTACCGCTATACCAAATTGTTTCAACATGGAATTAAACGATTGCGTTGTGAATGGAGATTGCGTGGTTTGATCGCCCGTGCCATCTAACCCCACTACCAAACCATAACCAATTAATTGGTTGGCGCGCACACCTGCAACGCTTGCGATATCTTTAATTCGCTCGGCAGATGCATTAAACGATAATTGCAAAAGTAAACTTGCAATGATCATTTTGGCGATTAGGGCTTGGAAGGTGAGTTTTTTCATTACTGCAATCTCGTTAGGTTTTCATTCGTCATCCCGATTGGAATCACGACTTCCTTTCAAACGTTGTAAATCTTAAAAATTAAAATGGCCAAATTGGGCTATTAAAGAATTTCGCTAACCAACCCATTTTTTGGGAATCAGCAAGCGAACCAGTTCCACTGTATGAAATTTTTGCGTTCGCTAAACGCGTAGATAAAATTGTGTTGTCTGGAGCAACATCATCGGGGCGCACAATACCGCTTATACGAATAAATTCGTCGCCGCTATTTAATGTCATCCACTTCTCACCGCGAACCACTAAATTTCCATTGGGCATAATTTCGGCAACGGTCACTGTAATATTGCCGCGCAAACTATTGCTTTGATCTGCGCCTGAGTTACCGCCAAATTTTCTGTTCTGTGCAATGTTGGTTGCTAAGTTGACACTGCCAGCAGAAGGGTCCATACCCAGCAACGTGCCTGCGCCACCGTTAAACACGACACTGTCATCTTTTTTAACATTGACGTTTGAAGATTTCCTGGACACAGTATTTTCACTTAAGGTGATGGTAATTACGTCACCAACAAAATGCGCTTTTCTATCGCCAAATAAGCTTAAGCCGTAGGAGTCTTGGTAAAGTGACCCATCTGTACGCTGAGGCATTGCCTGCGCAGCAGAAATTGTGGGCGCATAATATGGATCGCCAGGCTTTGGGCTATTGCTCGCAAGACAGCCTGATAGAAATACACCACAGGTGGCAACCATGAGTGTATTGAGAGAGAAAATGTTTAGTAGAGACTTCATGGCATGTCACTCAGTCAGTTAAAGATTCTGCGCAATGTTTTGCAACATTTGATCTGCAGTTGATACGACTTTGGAATTCATTTCGTAGGCGCGCTGAGTTGTAATCATATTCACCATTTCCTCAACGATATCTACATTGGAACCTTCCAATTGCCCTTGCAATAACACACCCATTCCATTTTCACCGGGCGCGCCTTGGGTGGCCGTTCCACTTGCAACGGTTTCTACAAATAAGTTTCCACCAATAGCTTGAAGGCCTGAAGGGTTCACAAAATCCGCAAGAGTAATATTGCCCAACTGTTGTGGAGTGGCCGCTTGTCCATCGGTATAGGCATTCACGGTTCCGTCTTTACCGATAGTCACGCGATTGGTGCCTTGCGGAACTGTAATAGCGGGCTCCAATACCATCCCCTCGGAGTTCACCACCTGCCCTTCAGCACTCAGTTGTAATTGACCATTACGGGTGTAAGCAATGGTGCCGTCAGATTGCAATACTTGCAGGAATCCGCGGCCATTAATGGCTACGTCTAATGGCTGTTCAGTCACTTGCAAATTGCCTTGGGTGAATTGTTTTTGGGTAGCAACAACACGGCTACCTGTACCAATTTGCAAACCCGAGGGTAATTGCGAATCTTGCGTTTCTTGCGCACCGGGTTGACGTTGCACCTGATAAATTAAATCTTCAAACACAGCGCGATCGCGCTTGAAACCAATGGTGCCAGTATTCGCCAAGTTGTTTGAAATAGTAGAGAGCTGTTTGTCTTGAGCTGCTAAACCGGTTTTGCTTACGTAGAGAGCAGAAATCATGATGGAATCCTCGCGAGCCTAAGCTCCGCTGTTAAATCATTAAGACATTTGCAAAAGTCGCGCAGAAGCTGTGGAGTTTTCTTCTACGTTCTTCATTAATTTGAGTTGCATATCGAATTGACGCGATAGCGATAGAATTTGCGTGAACTCGCTCATTGCGTTTACGTTACTTGCCTCCAACACGCCGCTTGCAACGCGCACGGTGCCGTCGGCAACTGCGGTTAAGCCATCGCGCTGACGAAATAAACCATCAGTGCCTTTTTCCAAGTTTTTAGTGTCGGGCCGAACTAATTTAATGCGATTGGTTTCCACCATGGTGTCAGCGGTTTGGCCGAGCCCAATAATAGAAACAGTGCCATCCGCCCCTACTTCCACTTTGTTCAGAGGGGGCAATGCGATTGGACCAGCATTGCCAATAACCGGTAAACCATTGGCGGTACGCAGAATGCCGGCGGCATCTACAGCCAAATTACCGGCACGGGTATAAGCTTCACCACCATCGGGAGCTTGTACGGCAATAAAACCTTCACCCTGGATTGCAATATCTAAGGGATTACCCGTAGTCATCATGGGGCCAGATTCAAAATCGGCAGCGGGGGTTTCGGTAAGTGCGTAAGCGCGAGTTGGCTGACCATCGCCGTAATACACGCCCATGCTTCGGGACTGTTCAAAATCCGCTTTAAAACCAGCGGTATTGAGGTTGGCCATGTTATTGGCGCGAATACCTTGCGCCATCATGTTGTTCTTGGCACCGGTCATGGCGATATAAAGAGCTCTATCCACGATGTGTTCTCCGTAAAGCCCTAGCTGCTTCACAATTTAAAGTTGCTAGAAACAATCTAAAAATTGCTATAAGCACGCTAAGCGCTATTTTTTTGGCAGATTTGCCGTTATACGGAGTTTTGCAAGAGGGGTGCCAAGTGCGTGACATGCACTTGGCATTGTCAGATCAGAAGATAAGCAATTGAAAAACAATAAGTTTTTGGAAACACGTAAAGTGGCAAGGGCAACGGAAAAAGCGGCAAACGGCAAACAACTTCCGCTGTTTGCCGATGGGGGTTTGGCTGATTTTAGGATTTACTATCTCAAGTTAATAATCGTCTGAGTAGTCGCATTAGCGGTTTCAATCGTTTTGGCGTTAGCCTGATAATTACGTTGGGCGATAATTAAGTTCACCAATTCCTCCGAAAGATCCACATTCGACTCTTCCAATGCACCTGAGGTTATGTCGCCCATGGAAGTTGAACCTGGTACACCTATTATCGCTTCGCCAGTTTCAAAGGTTTGTGCCCACATGGTATTACCCACTGGTTTTAAGCCTTCAATATTGTTGAAGTTTGCCAATGCCACCTGCCCCAAGGTTTGCGCTTCACCGTTGGTAAAGCGTGCAAACAAAATGCCTTTTGAATCCACGTCCAGCCCGGCCAAGCGGCCAGTGGTGTAACCGTTTTGATCAGCCTCTGATGAGAAAGTGCTACCAAATTGGGTTGAGCCACCAAGATTAATCACAAAATTAGAGCTTGAAGGTGGCTCTGCAACCGGAATAGTACCGCCTTGGATTGTATTTAAAGGAGCCAAAGCGCCTAGAGGCTTGCCATCTGCCCCCAGAGCAGTCCAGTTAGAGATTAACAAGTTATCGGTGAGCGCCGTATTGAGCGTACCATCTTGATTAAAGTGAACATTGAAAGAGGCCATTGTTGGCTGGGTATTTTGTGGCGATGGCAATAGCGTATCTGGATCGCCCACATTCTGACCATCAATTTGTACGTACATTTTCCAATGGTTCGGCGCAGTTGATGGGTCATTAGCATCGAAGTTTTCTTTTACGAAATACGAGCGCATAACATGCGAGTTACCCAAGCTATCGTAAATAGTCGCAGAGGTTGCATGGTTATAGGTTTTTTGATCTTTGGGATCAAAAGAATTCATAAGAACAGGGGTAGAGCTTGTGGCACTAAATGGAGAGAATAAATTTCCTACCACAGGGATACTGCTTTTAACGGAGTAATTGGCATCCATGGTGATATCAATAGTACCGCCGACAACAACAGCATTATTGACACCCGTATTTGTTGGCGACGTGACGATACTTTGTGGTGGGCTACCAGCGGTACCGACTACCTCCACGGTGCCGCCCACTAGAGGTACAGGTACTACATCTTGTGACAAACCATTAAACGCAAACTTCAAATCTTCACCACGAGCAGATGAAATTACCAAATCTGCTCCGACCACGGTTGCTGTAATGCCCGTCAGTTTAGTTGTGCTTAATGCATTTATATCTTTCGCTAAATTATCAATATCTTGTGATGCCAACCTAACGCCATTAATTTCAAAGTTGCTATTGGGGTTTGCAAATGATCCCAGAATGGTTGCTTTGGTTGTTGCCGTTGCACTAACACCCGACAAAGCATTAATGCCAGCAGCAGTAGTTGCCGCAGAATCGCCAAGCTTGCTAGCGTAGGTAACAGTACTGCCTGTTGGGCCTTGAATAACTAATGTTTGCGGCGCATAGCCATTATTAACAGCAGGTATACCTTGAGATGTTGAAGGGAAAGTTGTGACATTGCCCACGGTTGTGCCACCGGGCAAACCAGTCAAGGTTCCAGCAAGAGGGCTTGAACCAACATTCACTGAGTCAGTTAAAACTTCAACGCTTGAGACCGCACCACTAAGAGTATCTTTTATTTCCAAGGCGCCGGTAGTCGGGTTAATACTTGCCTGAGCGTTAATAGGCGTAGTTGATGCAGAAATTTGTGTATTAATTAAATCCTTCAAATCTTTTAGTGTTTCGATTTTTCCATTAGCGGTAGTCGCCGCACTTAAATCAATAAGCTGGGTATTATTACCAGACTCAGGTGCTGAACCTGTCACTTTAATAGAGAACTTAATAGCGTTAGCGGCTGCAGTTGCAGGTGTTGAAAAATCTATCGGTAATGTTATGGATGCTGCAGGAATGGCCAAGGTTGTTGTAGTTGCTTTTTTGATAGCCTGCTGAGAAATACCAATAGCACCGCCATCACTCACAAATTTTGAGCCAACACTTCTTAAAACTTTTTGATTCGCATCCACGTTGTAAGATGCATTGACAGCGGTAGTTTGACGCGGAGCTTGCGTGCTTACATCCACTTTTAAATTACCAATGATACCGCCTACGTTGCCATTCGCATCTGCCGAAAAACCTTGAAGCAATGCGCCTGTGCTACCAACGATATAACCATCTTTATCTAAACCAAAAGCACCTGCACGCGTATAGACTTGATTACCGCTGTCATTCATCACAAAAAAACCAGAGCCATTTACAGCAAGATCCATCGCGTTTTGCGTGAATTTTAAGTTGCCCTGACTAAAGCCCTGGCGCAACGCAAGTGTGGTTACACCGCTACCTGGAGTGGTTGAACCACCACCCAACAATGAGCTAGTGTAAACATCGCCAAACTCAGCGCGCGACCCTTTGAAACCAATAGTGCCTGCGTTGGCAATATTATTTCCAGTTACACTTAAGTCTGTGTTAGCGGCGCGAATACCGCTAAGGCCTGTGTTAAATGACATGACGTGCTCCTACTTTGAGTTGCTAGTGGCTAATTGCTAGCGGCTAGTCATTGAATAAGTTATTACGATTAATGTGTTCTGTACGCACCAAGCTGTTTTTAAAATTCTTTAAAAAACAACTTCGTTAAATTGTTTAACTTTACTAAGATCCATGGCTCCAAGACCGGCCAAATTCAAAACAATTTTTCCATCGGCGCCTATGGTGACGCTATTTACATTCGCACTTAAATTAGTTGCAAGCTGTTGAGTCTTGCCTTCTTGTGTTGCTAATACTTCAAAATTATAAGTGCCTGGTGGCAGCGCAGTTTCACCTGAAGTCCAATCCAATAATTTACCGTTGACCTCCATATTGCGGCCATCAAAGCGGAAATTCGTATCGCCTTTCTCTGCAACACCAATGGGAACTTCTGCGGCTAACGCACCCTTATCGTCATAAATATTAATTTTTAAATCTGATGTAGTTGCTGGAATATTAACGCTGCCAGAAATAATTCCACCCGTTGCCAACACACTGCTTTTCGTTTCTACGCTCACTGAACGCCCAACCAACGATGAAGCCTGTAAGGCTTGGTTAGATTGGAAGCCGCTAGTAAAACTATTGAAACTGGTATTCAATTTTTCAAGACCTTGCACCGAACTGAATTGCGCAAGCTGCGCTACAAATTCAGAGTTACTTTGTGGCGCTAGTGGATCTTGATTTTTCATTTGCGTAATCATCAATTGCAAAAACGCATCCTGACCAAGATCATTGGATTTTTTGGGAGCAGCTGCCGATTTGTTTTTATCGATAGCATAGCTATTAAAAACATCGCTGGCGGATTTAGTGTTGGCTACGTCACTCATTTCATTTCACCCTATTGGCCTAAGGTAAGAACACGTTGAACCATTTGCTTTGCAGAATTCATAACTTCAACGTTCATTTGAAAAGAGCGTGAAGCTGAAATCATATTGGTCATTTCCTCTACCACATTAACGTTAGGGTAGAAAACATAACCTTCTTTATCTGCTTTGGGATGCGTGGGTTCATAGCGGCGTTGTAGCGGCGCATCGCTTTCAACAATCCCCAACACTTGCACGCCGGCATTTGCATCTTGCTCATTAACCATTTTATTGCCATCTAAAGATTGCTGCATGGCTTCACGTTGAATTGCAGCAAACACCGGCTGACGGCTACGATAAACTTGATCAACACTTGAGCTTGCAGATTGCGCATTTGCCAAGTTGCTCGCGGTAGTATTTAAACGCAAACTTTGTGCGTTCATACCCGTACCTGCGATGTCAAAAATGTTTCCCAGTGCCATGATGTTTCTCGCTTTAATCAAAATAGTTGGGTGAAATTAACTAACACCTTACATTCAAACTTGTAAATTAGTCACCGCGAATTGCTGATTTCAAACCTTGAAACTTGCTGTTTAAAAACTGAAAACTCGCTTGGAATGCCAAGGCATTTTTCATGTATTCCGCATGCTCAATTTGATCTTCAACGGTATTGCCATCAATAGACGCTTGTTGCGGTGTGCGATATAACAAATCGGCATCTTCACCAAACGCCGCATCCATAGCGATGTGACGCTCATTGGTAGCCTGCAAGTTAAATGCATTGGATTCTGTGGTTTTGCGATTCAGTATTTCTTTGAAATCCAAATCGCGTGCCTTGTAATTGGGGGTATCCACATTCGCCAAGTTGTTCGCCAACACACCTGCACGTTGCCCACGTACACGCAATGCGCTTTCGTGAATTCCCAAGGCTGATTCGAATGATATGGACATAGCTGCAATCTCAATTAGGCAATTGGGTTTCAGGGATTTTCCCCTTTACCGCTGTTATGAAATAGATTGCAACGCTTATGCCAAACTCTTAATTATTTATAAGCACCTGTTTTAATTACAGTTTTTATTATTGAGCACAGCAAAAAATGAAGGGGAAAAGCGGCAAAAACAAAAAGCGGCAAAGCTTTTCCGCTTGAACCGGCAAAGGCAAATCCACGCAAAGTCACCTAGAGAACACTAACCGGCCATACAAGCTTTATGGCAAAGTAGGCACTTGCCACCACCCCATTAAGAGCTTCCACTATGTCTTTTTTAGCTATTCATCATGTTGCTATTATTTGTTCTGACTATGAGCGTTCGAAGAATTTTTACACCCAGATTTTAGGGTTGAGGATAATTGCAGAGGCTTACCGCGCTGAACGCCAATCTTATAAATTGGATTTGGAGATAACCGATGGCGCCCAGTTGGAGCTGTTTTCATTTCCTAACCCACCCGAACGCCCTTCTCGCCCAGAAGCTTGCGGATTACGCCATTTGGCTTTCGCAGTAGCTGATGTTGAATGGATTAAAAAGGATTTAGAGCAGAAAGGCGTTGTGGTGGAGCCTATTCGAGTCGACGAATATACCGGTAAGAAATTTACGTTTTTTGCAGACCCGGACGGCTTACCGTTGGAGGTTTATGAGGTAGTTAATAATCATTAAGAAGGGAATCGTCATCCCCGCAGGGGTAACGATTTCCAAAGATAGGTAAACGATCAAATCGCCTTGTACAAAATCCCCGGCTCACAGCGCACCATCTCAAATAAATCCGCTGCGCCCGCCAAACCTTCAGACGACCCCAAAAACAGAATACCTTGTGGTTTTAATGACGCATGAATTTTTTGCAGAATTTGACGCTTCAAATCGGCATTGAAATAAATCAATACGTTACGGCAAAACACTATATCGAACTTACCTAAACCAGCATAAGAATCCATTAAATTGATAGGGCGAAACTCGATTCTGTCGCGTAATAAGGATTTCACTTTCCAATTACCTGTGGGCGTTTTATCAAAAAACTTATCTAGCCGTTCATTGGATAACCCGCGCATAACGGAAAGCTTGTCGTATTCGCCTTGCTTTGCTTGTTCTAGCACCGTCGTGGATAAGTCAGTCGCCACGATTTGTACCTGTCGCGCCAGACTGCCCATATTTTTTTGCTTAAATTCTTCAACCATCATACTGATTGAATAAGGTTCCTGGCCCGACGAACAAGCCGCAGACCAAATTCGCAACGAACCAAAGCTCTTATTGCTAGCGCCCATTAACTGCGGGAAAAGCGTGTTTTTGAGGTGATCGTAGGGGTAAATATCGCGAAACCAAAAGGTTTCGTTGGTCGTCATGGCATCAATAACTTCTTCTTTTAGTTTGCGCTGAAGCCCTAAACGAAGATTTCGCACCAATTCGCCAAAATTCGCTATTTTATTGTCATCCATTAACCGGCGCATGCGGTTAGTGACTAAATACTGTTTATTATCGCCCAACGAAATTCCGCAGGCGTCTTCCAAAAACTGCCGAAACTGATCGAACTCAACTTGATCTACATTATCCCGCGATGCCAATTTGGCAAACACATCGTTACTTATATTCGCGTCTTTATTTGTCATAGGTACTCATAAATCAACAGCTGCCCCAGGCAGTACTACTTTGCGTTAATGAGCATAGCTCTAGTGATTATGCCAAAGGCATTATTGTTCTGCAGCTGGCAGAATACTTTCACCCGTAATCGCAAGCACGCGATCATTGACACGACGCGCCAGCTCATCCGGATGGAATTTTGCCAAGAAATCATCTGCACCCACTTTACGAACCATAGCTTCGTTGAACACACCGCTCAGAGAAGTATGCAAAACGATATGTAATTTTTTCAAATCGGCGTGATTGCGCACTTCAGCCGTAAAGGTATAACCATCCATCTCCGGCATTTCAATGTCGCAAATAATCATCACCAACTCTGCGTAAGGGTCTTTGCCTTCTTTCAAAATATCTTTGAGGTACGCCAACGCCTCGGCGCCATCTTTTTTGATGGTAGTGCGAATACCCATGCCTTCAACAACGCGCTGGATTTGCTTACGGGCAATGGTGGAGTCATCCACAATAAGCACATGTTTCTGCACCACTTTATCGGCAATGCCATCTTCAATAACGCCTGCACTCACATCCTCTTTAACAGGCGACACTTCTGCGAGAATTTTTTCCACATCAATAATTTCTACCAACTGGCCATCTACCTGGGTAACTGCCGTTAAGTAGTGTTCTCTGCCTGCACCCTTTGGTGGTGGATGAATATCACCCCAGTTCATATTCACAATACGCTCAACCGAGCGCACCAAAAAGCCTTGGGCCGTGCGGTTGTATTCAGTGATGATGACAAAACAGGTATCAATATCTGGAAGTTCACGACGGCCAATGGCGAGGTTCATATCCATGATAGGAATAGTACCGCCACGAATATGCGCGACCCCCCGAACAACCGAGTTGCGACCAGGGATTGCATTTAAAGGTGGGCATTGCAGTACTTCTTTTACTTTAAAGACGTTAATGCCATACAACTGTTGACTGCCCAGCCGAAATAACAGTAGCTCCAAACGATTTTGTCCAACCAGTTGCGTGCGTTGGTTGACGCTATCCATTACACCGGCCATGCCACCACCTCTTTCGTAATCAAACGGATTTCATTGTTCTCACGCCTAAGCCTGATACTCAGACCTTCAAGCGCTTGCTTAAATTTCATGTTGCCAAGGAAAACGGCATAATCTTTGCTTTTATCTTCTTAGAAAGCTTTAACGGCTGAAAACCGTCACTCTTTAGGTTGATTGCAGATGAATCTTGGTATTTTTGTTCAAAAGCAGCATCCGCTTAATGAGGATAGGACAAATTATGAAATTTCGTAGTTTTTATAGAACTTTCTTTTTCAAACAAAATACCCAGCCGTTCAAGCGAGTTATGGGCGCTATAGGGCTTGTAGGCTTGGGAATGATTTCTTTAAGCTCTCATGCGCAAGCATCTATACAGAGCATTGAAGGCATACGATCAAAAGTCGCCCAATTTTTGACGGATGAGTACAGTCACACCAAGGCAGAAAAAATTGAAGTACGCGTGGGCAAGCTCGATAGCCGTTTGCGCTTGGCCGCCTGCCCACAGGATCTTGACCTAAACCTGAAAGATCCCAGCAAGACTGGCGGCAATATTAATGTACAAGTAAGTTGTAGCAGTGGCACCACATGGACAATTCTCGTGTCTGCCCAGGCAAAGGTTTACCGTTCAGTGGCAGTTGCTGGCCGCAATTTACAACGTGGCGACCTAGTGAGTGCCTCCGATTTAAGCAGTGAGGTAAAAGACCTTAGCGATTTACGCATGGGGTTTGCATTAACCCCCGAAACCATTATTGGCAAAGAAATTAAATTTGCCGTTAATAAAGGCGAGACTTTTCGCAATTCTGCGTTAGATTCACCTTTGGTAATAAGGCGTGGCGATACCGTTAGCATGGAATCCAGCGCAGGCGAGATTAGCGTAAAAACCAGCGCTACTGCTGTAAGCGATGGTCGTCTTGGCCAGCAAATACGTGTTAAGAACAACCAATCGGCGCGAATAATCAACGCCAAAGTCGTTGGTGCAGGCAAGGTTCAAAGTATTTTCTAAAAAGCTCAGAGTATTTTCTAAAAGCCCAGAGCATTTTTTAAACAGGATTAAGCTAGAAATGAAATTACCAAGCTTAAAAGATCAAAAAGTCAAAAAACTTGCTAAAGTTCCAAGGCAATTGGCCGACAACCCTCATAGGGAAGCTCTGATTAATAGAAATCTATTATCAGCAGCTACTTTGAACTCATAGCAATCGTTGGGGAACGACATCATGGTTATAGATACTAACAACATCAATTCGTCTGGCGGTGCAAACCGAAGCCGAAGTTCAGCGTCCGTAGTCGCTGCGCCGAGCAACAAAACCTCACCTGCGCCTACCGCAGTAGTTGAGAAAAGCAGCAAAGACAACGTTGTACTGAGCTCTGAAGCGCAAAATTTAGTGCGCCTTCAAGCCAAAATCAGCAGCCTGCCCGACGTTAATATGGATCGTGTGGCAGCTATTAAACAGGCAATCGCCGAAGGCCGTTTTGAGATTAATGCAGAACGCATTGCTGAAAACATGCTGAATCAAGACGAGCTTTTGAGCTAATTGTGTTAGCCCAAACCCGTTCAATATAGATTTTCACCTTATTGGCTGCTACCCCAACGGTGGCCAACACTTCCTAATAGTGAGGTTGCTATGTCTCTTAATACCCAATTTTTGCGCGATATGATGGCTCAAGATGCCGAAGCGATTAAACAACTAAAATCGCTCTTATTTCAGGAGCGAGAGCTGCTGGAGCAACGCAAGCTAGAAGGCATGCAAGAAATCGTTAGCCTAAAAGATCAATTGCTCGACAACCTATCTTTTACTGCGAAACAACGCGAACAGCTGCTACGCAATGCAAGCTTATCGCCTGATTTGGCAGGCTGGCATACTTTTCTCGGCCGAGATTCGCAAACATCCGCTTTAATTCCTGAATGGCAATCACTGACCAATGAGTTTATTGAATGCCAGACGGCCAATGAAACGAATGGCAAGATGATTAGCCGCTCCAAACAAACCTTATCTCATTTATTAAATTTACTGCGTGGCCAGGTTGCAGCACCATCGCTCTACACTCAAAAAGGTTCTACCACAAATAGCAGCGGCTCACACACCGTGGTAAAAGCTTGAGTTACGTGTGTTGCTCTTACTAATAGCAGCACACTTAACTATTTTGATTCATCACAGCTCTCTGTTGCTAAGCCTCTTTGCTTCTCCCCTGAAAATTCATACAATGCGCCCGCGTTTAATATCGCGGCGCGTATTTTTTAACATCCAGTCCTCATAGCTTAAATGGATAGAGCACCTGCCTCCTAAGCGGGCGATCCAGGTTCAATTCCTGGTGGGGACGCCATCGAGTTCAATTATCTTTGTATGAATCTTATATTGTTCTCAGCAGCCGATTTTATTAGCGATGATGTAATTGCTATCCGCGATGCACGACGCTTTGAGCACATTACTCAGATTCACAATATTCAGCTGGGCGACACCTTAAAAGTTGGGCTTGTTAACGGCCAAATGGGTAGCGGCAACGTTGTCTTCTTTAATCACGCCGAAATTCAACTTCAGATTGCTTTAATGCAAGCGCCGCCAAAGCCTTTGCCCGTCACCTTGGTATTAGCGTTGCCGCGCCCCAAAATGTTAAAGCGCACGCTGCAAACCATAGCAACACTTGGCGTTAAGAAAATTTATTTAATTAATTCTTACCGCGTTGAAAAAAGTTATTGGCAAACGCCCTTATTGAATGAGGATGCGATTAGAGAACATTTGCTACTCGGTTTGGAGCAAGGTTGCGACACCCAATTACCCGAAGTACAGTTAATTAAACGCTTCAAGCCGTTTGTAGAAGACGACCTAGGTAATATCGTTGGCGAAAGCCGTGCATTGGTAGCACACCCTTACACCGATTTACCCTGCCCTGCGCAAATTGATTATGCGATTACCCTAGCCATAGGGCCGGAAGGGGGATTTATCCCTTACGAAATTGATTTACTACAAAAATGCGGATTTACGGCGGTAAATTTAGGTGAGCGAATTATGCGAGTGGAAACAGTAGTGCCTTATTTGTTAGGCAGACTGTATTAGAAACCCTAAGTATCCGGTGGCACGTTTGGGGTTGAAAGTGCAAATATCACTGACGTAATATTATTAAGAACTTTGTGTTCGAGTTTTTTCATCATCAACTAAAATACGTTCAAACTCTTCAATACTAACCGCTGGGCTCGACAAGAAGCCTTGATAATAATGACAACCAAACTGCTGCAATATTTTTAATTGATCCAACTGCTCAACACCTTCTGCAACCAATTCCATATCCAACAAACGCCCCATGGTAATAATAGTTTCCACCAAGACACGATCATTACGATCTTCAATAATATCGCGCACAAATCCTTTATCAATTTTTAAGGTGCTAACCGGTAAACGCTTGAGGTAACTGATAGATGAGTAGCCTGTACCAAAATCATCTAAAGAAAAACTAATGCCATAATCAGATAAAACGGTCATGGTGGTAATAGCTTCATCAACACGCTGAATTACAATACCTTCAGTGATTTCCATATCCAAAGAGTTCAACGGAATTTTGTGCTTATTTAGCGTTTGAACAACATCATCCACAAATGCTGTGCGGCGGAATTGGCGCGGGCTGATATTGATACTTAAACGGGCACCCTCACGCCATAAACCTAATTCATGCCAGCGTTCCAGTGCTTTACATGATTCTTCTAGCACCCATTGGCCTACATCAATAATCATTCCCGAGGTTTCAAGCACGGGAATAAAATCAATCGGCGATATATTACCTTTGGTAGGGTGAAACCAGCGCAATAACGCTTCTGCACCAACCACACACCCGGTCATCACATCGATTTTGGGCTGATAATGTAATTTAAATTGTTGTTCGTCTAACGCGCGGTGCAAGTCCCCTTCCATCACCAACTGACGGCTGACTTTATCAGCCATTTCTTCGTTGAAAAACTCAATCGCATCGCGACCTTTTTCTTTTACTTGATACATAGCGGTATCGGCATAGCGTAAAAGTTCATGTACCGAATTATTTTTATCCGGATAAATCACTACACCAACACTACAAGTCACGCGTAATTCCATGTTGTCATACATGCAAGGCTGCGAAATAACGGTGCGAATTTTCTCGCTAATTTCACCAGCGCGCAGAGCCGCTGTTTCAATATTTTGATCTAAAACGGTGAGCACCACCACGAACTCATCGCCGCTCAAACGTGCCACCAAATCTTCATCACGAACGGAGTTTTGTAAACGCGTTGACACTTCTTGCAGCACCCGGTCTCCTACAGGGTGACCTAGTGAATCGTTAATGTTTTTAAATTGATCCAAGTCGATAAATAACACCGCGCCAAAGTAACCATGACGTTCAGCACGACGTAATTCATGCTCCAACCGCTCTACCAACTGCAACCGATTTGGTAAGCCCGTTAGCGAATCGTGGTGAGCCATAAATTCCATTTTAGCTTGCGCATTTTTACGGTCAGTAATATCCACAGACACAATAAGCGCGACTTTTTCATCATAAAATGCCAGCGGCATAATATGGGTTTGTAGGAATAATTGTTTGCCGGTGGCTGTAATGAAGCGCTCTTCAATGACATCCAGCTCTTCGTTGCCACGAATAACGCGATAATCATTTTGGAGCATGGTGTCTATATCAAATACAGAATTTTTAAGCAGCTGGCGCACATGTAAATTGCGCATTTGATCGGGAGTAAAACCTAGCTCATCAGCTAACGCTTTGTTGGCGAAAAGATAGTAGCCTGCGATATTACGCGCACCAATCATCACCGGAAGATTATCAATAATTTGACGTAAATGTTCTTCGCTCTTTCGCAGAGCGAGCTCTACTGCACGGCGCTTGGCGAGCGACAACTCAACAATGTCCAGCAAATGATTGGAGTTGACAATAAGCTGTGCAAGCTCATCGCGGCGCTTGGGCGGCAACATGGTTAAACGATGCACACCAGGATGATCAGGGTTGATATTATTAATTTCGCGGGAGAGTTTTACTAGCGGTTTGGTAAGAGTGAAATAAAATACAAAAAACAGCAGCAGCACCAACACCATGTTTCGCAAAATCCCAAACACCATATTGGAATAAGCCCGCGCATAAAATGGCGCTAACCATTTATCCATATCCACTTTAAAACGAATACTACCGGTAGTTCCTTCTGCGTAGCCTGGAATTACTAGAACATCTTTATATTCTTTGATGGGATCAGAAATTTTTTGGGTGAGCCAGCGCGTATTGGCAGGGTCACGCGGTGTGATTGCTTGCGAAAGGATGGTGCCTTGCTCATCAGCAATAACAACTTCATAAATAAAACCGTACTTCAGTAAGCCGTTCACCACCTCATCGGATAACTCTTCATCCAAGGTAGCAACCGATCTAGCGGCCGGTGGTTTTGCTACCGCTATCACCTGATCAATAAACTTATTTAAATCTTTTTGCTGCTCAATATAATCAAATGACGTTTGAATAAAACTCATTACAAAGCTGAGCACAAAAGCCAAAATAATGCCTATTTTGGCTAATTGGAAAGAAATGCCATGAATAAACGATGGAGTCTTATCTTGCATGGATGGGGGCTTTCCGCTCAAGGTAGTTGTTGATATGGCACATATGTGATTAGAAATCGACCGTTGGGGCGGAACCTAATGGTTGTTCACCGAAGGTTGGCCAAGAATGATGCCTTGTAGCAGTATAGATTAATCTGCCAGATTGACATAAACAAAACCGGATTTAATACAGTTTTGGGTGCCATCATTCACAGCTGCTCAGTATTTGCACATAGTTGCAGACATGCGCTTAAGCAGTGCAAATTGATTTAACAATTCCCAAATGTGCTGAGCTACCTACATCGCCTATTTTTGTCAGGAAAGTGGCACCCCAGTTTTATTCCAATAGATGTATGTACTGCAAGATGCGATTACTTATTCATCATAGAGTTCCGAACTTGCACAAAATAGACTTGTCTATTCTCACTAGATCACCAAAACGATCAAAGAATGCACCAACTGTCACCAAGGTTGGCAAGTATTCTGGATTTTTAATCGCACCAACTCTTCTGATTAAATACTTCATCGCAGCTTAGCCTTTTGTTCCAAAGCCCTGCGTACTAGAATGGCCGCATGCGTTTTATCTATTACAAGGCGTTGCCATTAAATGACGACTAGAGCTAATAGAAAAATATCGCCGATATCTTTGAGGTTTAGCAATGCAATTTCGATTTTCGTTTGGTCTGTTCAGCACATGCCTAGTGCTGGGTTTTATGATTTGCTCCCTGGCACACGCCGCGCCTGAAAACAAAACCAAAAAAGCCAAGGTTACAAAAAATACTCCTGTTACAAATACTGAAGCGCCCGGTTCTGCCGCACGCAAAGCAGAACGTAGTTATTATTTAGCCGCACAAACTGCGCTGGAAAAAAAGCAATTCACTCGTTACAAAGAACTTTTGCCACACCTTAAAAACTATCCCCTTCTGCCTTATTTAGAGTACCAAGAGCTCAGCGAGCGCTTGATGGCGCTCCCCACTAAAGAGGTCGAGCAATTTTTTAGTAAATACCCTAAGTCTTTTTCTGCTGAACGCCTACGTCACCGTTGGTTGCGTGCATTGGCAATTAGAGAAAAATGGCCAGAGTATCGTCGTTTTTACGATAGCAATCTCACTGACCCGGAATTGGCATGCTTGAATTTGCGCGCGCGCCTTTCAATGGGCGACAAAACCGCACTCAAAGAGGTTGAAGCATTGTGGAATATTGCAAAACCACAATCGCCAGCATGTGATCCAGTAATTGAAGATTGGAAAAAAGCAGGGTATTTAACGCCCTCATTATTGTGGAGCAGGCACCTCAAAGCGGTGAATGCAGATCAAATAAGCCTTGCTGCCAGCTTGCTTCAAGAGATGACACCTGAGCAACAGGTACCGGCATTGCTGTATGAAAATGTCGCGCAAAATCCACGCTTAATTTTACAACCAGATCATTTCAAAGCACCCACCGCAGAGACACGCGCAAGTATTGTATTGGGGCTAGAAAAATATGCCCAAACAGACGCTCCAGAAGCGGCTGAGCTGTGGAAGCACTATGCAAAACGCGGCGATTTCACCGTTAGTGAAAAAGTTCATATTGCCTACACCATTGCCCGCCAATTACTTCGTCAGGAGCATGGACGGGCCGCTGAAGAAATGGTTTCGGCAACGCCTGACCTCAGCCACCCGGAATTATTGGAAGCACTAATACGTGAAGCTTTGGCACAACAAGATTGGGAAAAAGCCTATCGCTGGCTGCTGCGGCTGCCAGAAGAAAGCAAACAAACGGAGCGCTGGGGCTATTGGCATGCCCGTATTTTGGAGCAGCTCCACATTAAAGAATCGGAAGGGAAAACGGCTAAGGAGTTGTATTCCAAAGTGGCCGCCACACGCAGTTTTTATGGTTTTTTAGCGTCAGATAAATTAGGCATAGACTACAGCTTACTTGATAAGCCCTTGCCTATATCAAAAGATCTCATCGCTAAAATTGAAGTAGACCCTGGCATTAAACGCGCGCGCGAGTTTTATTTGCTGGGCGAATTAGTGTCGGCCAATCGCGAATGGACATTTACGACGAACCGATTTGCAAGCACAGAAGAGATGGTTGCCGCTAGCCGATTGGCTGATCGTTGGGGTTGGTATCGCCAAGCGATACAAACCATGCAAGATTCAGAATACTGGGACGAACTATCGGTACGTTTTCCCATTCCCTATCAAGAACACGTTAAAGCGGCTACGCGTCAAACCACCATAGACCCGCATTTTGTTTTTGCTATTGCCAAGCAAGAAAGTGCTTTTAGTAGCGATGCAAAATCGCCTGTAGGCGCCATGGGATTAATGCAGTTAATGCCTACAACTGCAAAAGAAACGGCAAAAAAAGCCGGGCTTATATATCGCCCGCAAGATTTGCTGCAGGCAGACAAAAATATCAACTTGGGTAGTCGCTATTTAAATCAATTGTTAGGTTCATTTTCAGGCAACAGAATTCTTGCAGCCGCCGCTTATAACGCGGGCCCGTCTAGAGTAAAAAAATGGATGAATAGAAACGATGTAAAAGTGCCATACGATATTTGGATAGAAATTATTCCTTACAAAGAAACGCGTTTTTACGTGCAGAATGTTTTGTCTTTTGCGGTTATTTATGCCTATCGCACCGGCACTAAACAACCGTTCATCACCCCGCAAGAAGCCGCCAGAGCGCTTTAAAAAACATCACTTGTCGCCATAAAAAAATGCCCCGAGGGGCATTTTTTTACTCTGGGTTAATAACTGCTCGCAATCGCTTTTGTACTACTTTCGCGAGTTCATCTGGTTGAAACTTGGAAAGAAAATCATCGCACCCTACTTTTTCTACCATTGCCTTGTTAAAGCTTCCACTCAAAGACGTGTGCAAAACCACATAAAGATTTTTTAACGCGGGGTCTTTTCTCACCTCTGCCGTTAATCTGTAGCCATCCATTTCTGGCATTTCGGCATCAGTGATTAACATAAAAATTTCTTCATCAATACTGCGGCCTTCACGTACCCATTGTTGTAATTGCTTCAGAGCTTGTAGACCATCTTGTACATAAATAACCTCAATGCCTAAATTCTGTAAAGTTGCTTGTACCTGCCTAACAGCCGTTGGCGAGTCATCCGCCATTAATACTTTTAATTTACGTTTTTTTGCTTCAGCAGCCAGGTCAGCATCCAAAATTTCTTTAGACACTTGAGTGTTGTAAGGAATGATATCTGCCAAAACACGTTCAACATCCAAGATCTCAACAAGCTGTTCATCCAATCTCGTGATGGCCGTTAAAAAATGGCTACGCCCGGTGCCTTTTGGCGGAGGTAAAATCAATTCCCAATTAAGATTAATAATGCGATCTACGGCACCAATTAAAAATGCTTGCACCGAACGATTATATTCAGCAACGATAAGGTTGGCATTTTCCATATCGGTTAAAGCGCCAGAACCTATGGCTGCACTCAAATCAATAACAGGAACTGTTTGGCCGCGTAAATAAGCCACGCCTTTCACATGCGGGTGACTATAAGGTACAGCGCGTAAAATTGGCACTTTCACAACTTCTTGTACTTTAAAAACATTAATGGCAAAAAGCTGACGCCCGCGAAGGCGGAACATTAACAACTCAAGCCGGTTTTCACCTACCAGCCGAGTGCGTTGATCAATAGAGTCCAATAATTTTGACATTTGGTAACCACTTTCCAATCTGTGCGGTATGTTTTTTGAGCGGTAAGCGCTCCAGCTCGAATAAGTATAGGCTAGATAAAAACACGCGTTGAATTTACAGCGATGGAATCAAGGTTAATGATGGCGTCTTAATTTGTATAGCAAGTATATCAAGCTACACTTATATGATATTTCCTTGCGGCTACATTGTTGATTATGTCTGACTCATTCCCACTATTGGCTCGCCAACCTATTTTCAATACTCAAATGAGAGTAGTTGGCTATGAGTTGTTATGCCGCTCCAGTCATGTCAATCAAGCTAGCTTTAGCAATGGTGATGCCGCCAGCTCGCAAGTTTTACTAAACGCATTCACTGAGCTTTCTATTGCTAATGTCGTAGGCGGGCACCTCGCCTTTATTAATTTCACACGCAATTTATTGGAAACGCCACCGCCGTTTGACCGAAACCAATTAGTGATTGAGGTACTTGAAGGTCAAAAAGTAGATGCCAGTATGCTGCACGCGTTAAAAGTGCTGCGCGAGCATAAATACACTATCGCGTTGGATGACTTTGTACTTACACCCGAAACTCAAAGCCTAATCCCCTACGCCGATATTATTAAGTTAGATGTATTACAGCTTTCCGCACAAGAGGTTATCGCCCACGTAAAATACATCAAGCCATTCGGCATTCAGCTATTAGCAGAAAAAGTAGAAACCTATGAAATGCTGGAGTTTTGCAAATCAGCCGGTTTCGATTTGTTTCAAGGTTATTTTTTAGCGCGCCCACAGATTATTTCGGGCCGAAAAATGTCTGATAACAAGCAATCTGTTTTACAACTCTTGGGCGCGTTACAAGACCCCGATGTAGCCGTTGAAAAGATTGAAAAAATGTTAGCCCGCGATACCGTCCTCAGCTTTAAGCTATTGCGCTTGGTTAATTCTGCTGCCTTTGGCCTATCGCGTAAAATAGATTCGCTAAAGCAAGCTATTATGTTGCTCGGCCTGAATAAAATTAAAAATTGGGTGAATATTCTCGCCATGTCTAATCTTGGTGATAAACCCCACGAGCTGAGTGTTTCAGCACTCACGCGTGCGCGAATGTGCGAGCTTATTGCTAATCAGTTAACCGGCACCCAAAAAGCCGACGGTTATTTCACCGTGGGTTTACTCTCTACTTTGGATGCATTTATGGATGCACCCATGACGACATTATTAGACAGTATTTCGCTGAGCAAACACATTAATGATGCGATTCTCAAACAAATGGGTAATGAAGGGAAAGTGCTGGAAATTACCACCGCTTATGAAAGAGGTGATTGGGCAAATATTGATTGGGATTATCTTTCAGAAAACAATATTAGTGCCAAACAGCTAGCACAAATTTATCTGGATACTTTAGCGTGGGTAAACACAACGATTAATGATTTGGGTATCGTTGAGAAAAACAAATAATACTTTTTTAACTAACCACTAAGGCGTTTATTGATTCGAAAACTCTGCAAAAAAACGATCTGCTTGCTCCTCTGTAAATGGCCAATTCAATTCAGCAATACTCTCACTAACACCCAACACGGGAATACGCGTTCCATAGGCGTCAATCATTTCATCGCTCGTTGAAATATCAACTTCTGCCAAACGAAATTGATATTTCGATAATAAAGGCCACAAAATAACTTTTGCCTGTTCGCAGAGATGGCAACCGATAGTTGAATATAAATAAATTTTCACGGCGTTGGTTAACGCTTAAAAATGAACGCAGCAATTACTACTGCCGCTAATATCGCCAACACAATTAAACCACCTTTTCCCGAACCGCTGGATGCTGGAGAATTGTCTTTTTTTACAAATGTATGCTGCGTAGCGAATCTATCACTAACCGGGCTGGGTTTTGGTGTTGCAGGTTTAACCGTAGTTTGTGAATTAGTTACAGGAATGGAGCGAACCGTGGTTTTTGCCATTTCATCGGCAGGCCCCATCACCCCAAATGTCAAGGCATCAAAGCGCAATTCATCGCCACGCTTTACTCGTGCTTCCATAACTTGCTTACCGTTGAGAAAGGTTCCATTAGCAGAGCCCAAATCTTTTACGAAAAGCGCACCATCAATAATTTGCAACTGCGCATGACGACGAGACAAGTGAGCCGCAGCCAAACTGATATCACAATCAACTGAGCGCCCTATTACCGTTATATCTTTTAAAGGGAAAACGCGATTTGCCAAAGCGGTGTGATTCGCTTTAAGTGCCCAGCCTGTGGTCACAGCAGAGCGAACCTGCGTTGCATTAGCTGTTTCAGATGAACTCGCTTTAGATTCACGTTTAGGATCTATTACAACCAACTCGATATTGCCTAAGGTGATCTCATCATCCACCTTGAGTGTACAAGCTCCAATAACATCGACCGTATTGACACGAACGGGTTTAAGCGGCTGTAAATTTTTTAGAGTCAGTGTTTCGTGGCTCACATGAACTTCAAAGTGCTTGTCTGCCACATGAGGATCATCCACCACAAGATCATTAGTGGCGGAGCGGCCAATACTAATCATAGGCTCCACTAACCACACAGAATTATACTTATTATTTTTGTAGCGAATCTTTAGCATGGTAAACAACCTAAATGTAGAGGCGCGATGATGCTATAGCCGCCCCCCCTTTTCAAGCACCTCGCCCAGGCTTTTTAGTAAACCAAGATAATAAGCACCCAATTTCTTTCCATGCTTATTCGCATTCTTAGCATACTAATCGCATATATTCGTTTTTTAAGGTAGATACAATCTAAAACAACCACCGCCCAAAGTGCTGTCATTTGTCAGACGAATGAAACCTTGTTGGGCTTTATTACGATGCATGAGCGCTACTTTATTGGCAAACATCAATCCTAAATGCGGCCTACCATTTGCAAAGCTCGTGTGCGCTTCAGCAAAGGTAGAGGCATTCAGCATATCCTGTGGATACCCGGGTCCATCATCTTCAATAGCAATGCAAAGTCCTTCCGCTGTTTGTTGTGCAGACAACATTAGCTTTTGCGTGGAGTAACGGGCGCAATTGACCAATATATTATTAATGACACCGCCTACTAAATCACTATCGAAATAACCTGCCAAAGATTCATCGCACTGCAATATCACTTCAAGCGAGCGCGTTTGTAGTAAACCATGATTGCGTGCGATTTGTTCACTCAATACATCTATTAATATGTATTCATCAATATGCACTCGCACCTCATCATGATCCAAGCGATAAAGTGATAATAACTGTATCAACTCGCTATTAATTCGTGCAGCTTCGTATTCCAACACACCGTAAGATTTGGCGTGTTCTGAATTCTGCGGTGGATACTGCACCATCACTTCAGCGAGGGTATTCAATAGCATCCCCAATGAATTTTTCATATCGTGCACACTAGAGGCAAGCACAAATGAAAAATCAATCTCCTGGATATCTGAACTCATAATATTGTTACCTTAATTCGCTGATTTCGCCAATTTAGTCATTTCTCGCAGCAGATCTTCCAATTGGCGAAATCGTCGAAACTGTGCGTGATTATCGGGAATAATTTTCCTGAGATAATCCATAGTCTGCTGCATCATCGTCAGTGTAGAAGCCTTCTCTGATTCGCCTTTAACTAGCCCCATAAGCGCTTGAACAAAATTCAAACGCAGACCAATATGTTGTGGGAAATCTTGTAGGGCGCTAGTAAAACAATCTGCAGCACGCGAAAAATCTTTGGCTTCATAGAATGCGATACCATCTTTATTAACCTGCGCCATCAATGCTTTATTTTTTGCGCTGCAAGGTTCATCTAACAGGCAATCTATTTTTTGCAACTGATCTTCATTGCCTTCATGCTCACTCAGCAACTCTACAATAATTTTATCGCTTTCAGATTTATTACCCAGTTCACGTAATGCTCTCACCAGCTCAATGCGCGTTTCCAAAGTGACTGCTGATACATCGGTATTAATAATTTTTTGCGCGTTTACTAACAACTCTTCAGCGCGCCGTTCCTCGCCTGAGGCCACACATAACTGTGACTCCAACAATAAGGCATTCATTTTTACGCTACTGGCCTTACCAAAACGCTGCGGAATTTCAGTCATTACTTTAAGCGCATCGCGTACGACTGTGGACGCCAAATTTTTATCCAACTTTGCTAGCTGAATACCGGTGTGCGCAAAACTTTCATGAAATTTAATATTGTCATGGCAAGAGTTTTCACCAATTTTTACTGCTTTGCGATAGGCATTAGCTGCGCCCAAAAGATCGTTATTTTTAAAAGACACATCGCCCAATTCTTGTTGTCGTAAAATAGAGAGCGGTGAAATATCCACAGCTTTTTGTAAAACTTTTTGTTGGCCTTGCAAATCACCTCGCTCTGCCAAAATACTTGCTAATACATCATAGGCTTTTAAGCAAAGAGGATTGAATTGAATAATCTCCTCAAGCCACTGCTGTGCGCTCAATGAGTTACCTTGCATTTTTTTTGTTTGCGCCATACCCAGCATGGCCCAGTCAAGCTGACGCACATCCAAAATAGCGCGATATAATGCTTCGGCTTTTTCTACGTCACCCACCTGCAACAACAAACGCCCTAACATTTTTTGGCAAGAACCCGTATAACGGTTTCCCGCCGCAATTTCTGCTTCGCATAATTGAATGGCGGCGTTTATATTTTGTTCTTTTATCGCTTTGTAAATAGGCGCTAGCGCCATACGCTGCTTAAACAAACGCTCAAGCCGCTGCCCAAGCGCTTGAGCGGTGATCGGTTTAGTGAGATAGGCATCTGGCTCATAATCGTACGCCGCCATAATGATGCTTTTATTGGATTCGGCCGACACCAGCACAAACAAACTGTCGCTGTTGGCATTGGGTTGATTGCGTAACACTTCCAGGATTTGCTGCCCGGTTTTGCCTTTACCGAGATTTTGATCGCATAAAATTACATCGTACACTTTAGCGCTGCAGTAGCGCAGCGCTTCGCTACTTGAAGATGCGGAGTCTACTGAGCCGATACCAAGCTCATGTAGCATTTTTGACAGGGTAATGCGGAAGCTTTCAAAGTCATCGACGATTAAAGCGTGTAATTTTGCATAAGAATTATCAGACATAGATAAAATCTCTTTACCACAATAAGTTTACTGATCGGTATTTCCCAAACGATCAGCTGACAAACCCATCATTATCGGAGTTCAAAGGAATAGCTAAACCATTAAAGAATAGCCTAATTTTAACAATTGGCAGTTTCAGAAACCGAAACGAGCAATACAGAAGATTAAAAGCTCGCTGTAGGCACTAAACGTGGTGAGGGCTGTGGCGGCGGCGCGATTCAAAAATCGCGTTACCGCCCATAAGCTTGGCGCTATGCTTTGCGTCGGCCAATAAGAGTGAAACATGGTGATGGGTAGTACAGGAACTAAAATCTGGGAACACACAGCCAATCGCCAGGGTTAAGGCACCAAACCGCTGACGATTACCATTGCGATCCTGACTCCAGTATTGCGTTTCAGTATGCGGTAATAACGCTAGGTAAGCCGCGTTGAATTCGGTGAAAACCTGTTCACAGCGCTCTCGCCAATTTTCACTGCGAAAGATCACAATAAAATCATCGCCACCCACATGCCCAATAAAGTCTTTTTCGGCATCTAATTGGTTGCACAAAATTTTACTCAACGACAAAATAATTTCATCGCCATAACTGTAACCAAATGCATCGTTAAACGGCTTAAAATGATTGATATCAACATAGGCTACAACAATGTTTTCACGAGCCTGTAAAAGCTGATCAATACATTCATACAAAGGTACATTTCCGGGCAACTGTGTGAGTGGATTACTGTGCTTAGCGGCGCGTAGTTTTTCTTCACTAATACAACGTAACAGGTGGCGAATTTTACCCACACCAGCATAGTGACCATTGCGACTGACAATAAAATCCACACTGAGATTTTGATGAGGGTCTTCCGTGATCAACTGGCCTACTTTTTTCAAATCGTAACTGCAATCCACAATTAGCGACATAGGGCTTATAAATTCTACGATAGATTTTTTAGCATAAAGATCATGCGCAAATGGGCGTGCAAATATATTTAACAATTCAGCGCGGCTTACCATACCTAGCGGTGTTTCACCATCCACCACTGGAACACAGTTTAAACGAACATCGGCGCGAAAGATTTTTACCACGGCTTCCGCCGTAACTGTAGAGCGAATAACATCCACTTTCACCATCATTTCGCCAACAGTGCGGCGAAAAATATCCTGGCTGCGAAACCGTTGCTGCGGGAAAGCACTGATATGCGAGGGAAATTCCACAATAGGTAAAGCTGCTGGGCGAGCCAAATAAAACCCCTGCACATTTTCAACCCCCATAGTCACTAAGGTGTTTAATTCATCGGCAGTTTCAATGCCTTCAGCAATGACTTTATTACCCATGCGATTAGCGATATCAAGCATTGCACGTACAAATTCGCGCTTAACCGGGTCGCTATCTATACCACTAATAAAATAGCGATCTATTTTTACATAGTCAGGGCAAAGCTCGCTCCACACCCGCAAACCTGCATAGCCTGCACCCAAGTCATCCAGAGCAATGGCAAAGCCTTGCCGCTGAAAATGCTCGGATGCCCCACGCAGCAAATCAAATTGATTCAGTGGCTGACTCTCGGTAAGTTCAAATACCACACGCTCAGGGCTTAAACCAACCCGCTGTAAAATTTCGCGAGTCACTCCATCACGGTATTGGCTATCGGTAAAACTCAAAGGCGTCATGTTTAGAAACAGTTTTCCACCGAGGTTTAACGCAACAAATTTTTCGCAAGATGCAGCGCGACAAGCAAACTCCAATGCAGCGAGTTGCCTGGTGGCACGCGCAGTGGAAAATAATTGATCAGGCGTGTGTAAGGGGCTGTTTTCAGGGCCGCGAATCAGTGCTTCGTACCCTAAAATGCGACGGCTATCCAACGCAATAATGGGTTGAAATACAGGCGTGAGCAAACGGTGCTCAATAATTCGCTGTAATTCCGCTTGCATCTCAAGTTCCGGGTAACAGCTTACGGCCGCTGGTTGAATGCTTAGGCTAGAGATCTTCATAGCGGTTATAATCGGATGAATATATGACCGTTCTATGACACTCTTAAAAATTACGTATTTATTTACTGGATTTGTCGCATTAATAGTCAAAGGTTACAATATCCGATCACGCCACTCGCCGGCCAACTTAATGCCTTGAATATCATGCCCAATAACGCCACCGACAACCTTTACATCACCGATAGTCTTTACGCCAACCCATTACAACAAGTTGATGCTTTTACTTTTGATGAATCAGTTGTAAATGTTTTCCCCGATATGATTAAACGCTCGGTGCCAGGCTATGCAACCATTATCAACATGATTGGTAATTTGGCAGAGCGCTACGCGCAACCCGATAGTTTTTGTTATGACTTGGGTTGCTCACTCGGCGCAGCAACACTCGCCATGCGCCACCGTGTTCAAGCCGCTAATTGCAGTATTATTGGAGTGGATAACTCAGCCGCTATGATTACTCGCTGCCAGCAGGTCATTGCCGCTGACAGCGCTGAAATAGACGTGGATTTACATTGTGCTGATTTGTGCGAATTTCCGATTAACAATGCATCCGTTGCCGTACTTAATTTCACATTACAATTTATCGCCTTGGAAAAACGCGCTGCAATTCTGCGTAAGATTCACGATGGTTTAAAACCCAATGGCGTTTTGATTTTGTCTGAAAAGCTCGCATTTGACGACGAACAGCACCAAGCACTAATGATTGAGTTACATCACAACTTTAAACGCGCCAATGGTTACAGCGATTTAGAAATCGCACAAAAACGCAGTGCTATAGAAAATGTACTTATTCCTGAAACCCTTGCCACACATCGCCAACGCTTAAAAGACGCGGGCTTTAGTAGTGTGGATGTTTGGTTTCAATGTTTTAACTTTGCCTCGATAATTGCCATCAAATGACGAATGACTCTCTGTTACTTGCATCGCCCTCTTTAGCTGCCTATACCGATTTGCTCGACTATTTGCCCGAAAGCCCCCTTGCCACTTGGTCAGAAAAACTTCCGCAACAAATTGCAGATGGTTTATGCACAAAACGCTACGGCGATTTACCCGCATGGCAAGCGGCAATGGCAGCAATGCCATTAATAACGAGCAGCCAAAATAACTTTGTCGATAAAGTTGAGATTGGCGCGTCCATAGATTGTGACGAGGAAACCCGCGCACAACTGCAGCAAAGTTTGGAAGCATTAATTCCTTGGCGCAAAGGCCCCTATTGGATTCACAGTATTCATGTGGATACCGAATGGCGCTCAGACTGGAAATGGGATCGCGTTATCCCACATTTGGCACCACTGGCAAATCGGTTGATATTAGATGTGGGTTGCGGCAACGGCTATCACTGCTGGCGAATGCTAGGAGAAGGCGCACAACGAGTCATCGGTATAGATCCGTCGCCGCGCTTTGTCGTACAGTTTCAGATGATCAAACAACTTGCAGGAGCTCACTACCCTATTGATGTATTGCCGGTAGGTATTGAAGAATTACCAGCCAAGTTGCAGGCATTTGATACGGTGTTTTCAATGGGCGTTTTTTATCACCGTAAATCGCCGATGGATCATTTGCGCGAACTTAAAGAAGCATTGCGCCCAGGCGGTCAGTTGGTTTTAGAAACACTGGTTATTGAGGGTGAACTTGGTGATGTATTAGTGCCAGAAGGCCGCTACGCCATGATGAACAATGTATGGTTTTTGCCAAGTTGCGAAACCATGCTGAGCTGGCTGCGTAAAATGGGCTTTAGTAATCCACGGGTTGTGGATGTTTGTACAACATCCACTGAAGAGCAGCGCTCAACCTACTGGATGAAATTTCACTCACTCCCTGAATTCCTTCACCCTGAAAACCCTAAGCTAACAGCAGAAGGTCACCCAGCTCCTATACGTGCCGTATTTGTAGCCGAAGTGTAAACACTCTTCGGCATCCAGAGTTTATCTCACCCGCAGCAATAAACCTTGGCATTGACCTTGGTGAGCTGCGCTTTCAAGCTGCTTGAACTCTTTCTCAGTCAGCTTACCTGGGCTGGCAATGACTGTGTGACTATTGCCTGCAGCCAAAGCTTCCCATGTAATCCACAAGCGGCTCTCTTCATCGCTGCAGTGAATTAAACGCACAAAGCGCGTATCAACACCAAAAGATTCAAGAAACTCGCGCGACATATGCTGCGGTGCAATCCATGTTACCCAGCGATCTGCGCAACTCTTGGTAAGGAACGCAATCATCGGCATAAGCAATGCCGCTTGTTCAGGCGATGCATTAGCAATAATCAGTTCGGTAATTCCGCCACTGGTTGCTGGTTGCTGCTGGGCTGGGGTATGAGTTTGGCTTTGACGAATTCTATTCACGACGAATCACTCCTACGCTTAGACCTTCAATGGAAAATTCCTGGTCAGTTAAATCAACTTGAATAACATCAAAATCCGGGTTTTCTGGCCACAACTCAACTTGCGAGCGGTTGCCAATACGTTTGTAGCGTTTAACTGTCACTTCTTCGCCAATCCGCGCGACTACAATTTGGCCGCTACGAACTTGATCGGTGCGATGTACTGCCAGCAAATCTCCATCCAAAATACCCGCGTCTTTCATACTCATGCCGCATACACGCAACAAAAAATCTGCACTCGGCGAAAAGAAGTTGGGAGGGATATTGCAGTAATCTTCGATGTGCTCTTGCGCGAGAATCGGGTTTCCAGCCGCCACACGTCCAACAATCGGTAAACCTTGATCAACTAACTCAGGTAACTTAATACCGCGCGATGCCCCGGGAATAATTTCAATCGCACCTTTACGGGCAAGTGCTTTAATGTGCTCTTCAGCAGCATTGGGGGATTTGTAACCTAGAATGCGCGCAATTTCTGCTCGCGTAGGTGGGTAGCCTGTTTCATCTGCATAACTTCTTATGAGTTGTAAGACCTGTTCTTGGCGCGACGTAAGATTGTACATTGGCTACCCCGTTATCTGTTTGTTTATACAGTAATTGGGATTATATACAGTATTTGTTGTTGTGCAACAAGTTTTTTTAAAGGCAATTTAATGGATGAAAGTTTGTTACTAATCGCCAAGCCCGCGTTTGATGGCATCCGAACTGGGCCGAATCACAAAATAGAGAATCACAATCACCGTTAAGATAGCGCCGGTAACTTTGAACTCTTCGATCTTGGCGTAGGACAACATCAACGCACAAACGAGAGCACCAAGCACAGGAATGATAGAGGGAATTTCAAATCGTCCTTTAATCTCACCCTTGCGATATTTAAGCACCAGTAGCGCTACATTTACCGCCATAAAACAAATGAGCAATAGCACACTGGTCGCACGTGCCAATGAAGCTATGTTGCCGGTCAAAGCGAGTACCAACATAAACCCTAATACAGCCAAAGATGAAACATAAGGCGTGCGCCGACGGCTCAATTTGCCAAGCACCTGGGGCATTAAACCTTGATTCGCCATTCCGTAAATGAGCCGCGAGCCCATAATAAAATTTAGCAGCGCCGTGTTCGCTACGGCAAACATGGCGATAAAAGCAAAAGCAATAGGAGGAAACCAAGGTGCAGCGCGCTTCACTACATCAACCAGCGGCGCAGAGGAAGCCGCGAGTTCAGCGGCCGGAATTACCGATACCGCAATTAACGCAATCGTAATGTAAATGATCGAGGCGATAAGCACTGCAAGCAAAATGCCTTTGGGCATATTCGATTCGGGATTTTTTACTTCTTCACTCACATTAATAATATCCTCGAAGCCCACAAAGGAATAAAACGTGAGTACCGCGCCCGAGAGGATCAACGAAAAGGTTAAATCACCGGCGGGATTGGCAATGGTTACCGCACTTGTGTAATCAACCGAGCCTAGGAACGTCCAGCCCACAACAATCACGAGCAATAACCCACCGAGTTCAATACCCGTGCACAGCATATTCATCCACATAGATTCGCGAATACCGCGAATTACCACACCAGCGACAACAAAACAAAAAGCAATGACAATTAAATCCACGGGAACTGACGCTACAAGTGTAGAAAAATACCCAGCGAACGCCCGACTACCTGCGGCCATGGACGTCACGCCCGACGACAACGCCGCCAAGCCAATGACATAGGCTAGAAAATTACTTTTAAAGGCACGATGGGTAAAGAAGGAGGCTCCGCCTGCGCGAGGATAACGCGAGCCGAGTGATGCATAAGAAAGCCCGGTTAACCCGGCCGCTACCATACTTGCGAGAAATGCCATCCAAATCGCATTACCCATTTCTCCAGCGGCTTTGCCAATGAGGGCATAAATGCCCGCACCAAGAATATCCCCCACGCCATATACGACCAGGGCGAATAATCCGATGTGGCGATTTAACGTGGGCGTCGTCATAAAGTAACCGCGCAGAGGAATGGGCTACGAAAGTATCACGAAGGGTATGAGCTAAGAAAGCATTAAGAGGAAGCAAGAACGCACTTAAGGCGCACCAGCCCTATCTTGGTGACAAAGACGAAAACTAATCGTTAATGTTATTAAGCGGGCTATCCAAACCAAATTCTGCATGAATTTGTGCGCACCACCGGTTCAAACGCTCAGCGGTGAGATTTTCTTGCTGATCTTCATCAAGTGCCAAGCCAACAAATTTACCCGTGCCGGGAATTTCTGCTTTAGACGCATCGAACTCATAACCTTCTGTTGGCCAGTGGCCGATAATCTCCGGGCCCGTTTGAATAACCACATCGTGCAGCATGCCCATAGCATCGAGAAAGTACTCGCCATAACCGAATTGATCGCCTAAACCAAAAAAAGCGACAATTTTGCCCGAAAAATCTACGGCGCTTATGTCACCCCAAAACTCTTCCCAATCGGACTGAATCTGGCCAAAATCCCACGTGGGAATACCCAGGATAATCTTGTTGTAACCCGCAAAGTCCAATTGAGTGACGTCGGCTATATCATGAACATCCACAACATCTTCACCGAGCCGTTTCTGAATACGATAAGCGATTCGCTCACTGTTGCCTTCATCACTGCCAAAAAATAGACCTATTTGAGCCACAAACACCTCAATACGATTTAATCAAAGGCCGCAATTTTCCCAACAATAGCTTTTATACGCAAGCAATCTTCTCTTTGGCCGTGTCGGATAAGTCAACCAAAACTTCTATCTGTACGTATAAATTTTGAGACTTCTATTAAATATATTTCAGTTGAAAATTTGTTAAGAAGCGTTAAACAGCTACAATTTCAATGACACCTAACTACCTCTATTGCACACTTGCCACATAAATTCTTCTAACCAGTGATGATACTTCATGAATAAACTCTTGCTCATTGATGATGACAAAGAACTAAGCCAACTTCTCAGTGAATATTTAACCACCGAAGGCTTTGAAGTTGCTGTTGCTTATGACGGTGATGTCGGCATTCAACGAGCCACCAAAGAACAATTTTCCGCGATAATATTGGATGTAATGCTGCCCATTTATAACGGCTTTGAAGTATTAAAAATCTTACGTAAGACCCATCAAACACCTGTGCTCATGCTAACCGCCAAGGGTGATACGGTTGATCGCGTTATTGGCCTTGAAATTGGTGCTGATGATTATTTACCCAAACCCTGTGACCCGCGTGAACTTGTTGCGCGCATTCGTGCTATTTTGCGCCGCTCTGTCAGTAATGAACCCACTCCTACAAAAGTTGAAAAAATTGCGTCAGGCTCGCTGGTATTACATTTAGGCAGCCGCCATGTTACCTGGAGTAATAATGAAATTATCTTAACGGGAACAGAATTCAGTGTGCTTGAAATTTTAGTGCGACAAGCCGGTAAAGTAATCAGCAAAGATGATATGACCGAGCAGGCACTTAACCGAAAACTCACGCCTTATGATCGCAGTATTGATGTCCACGTTAGCAATATCCGCAAAAAACTGACTACTGCGGGCGCGAATAAAGAACTCATCATCAATGTGCGCGGCGCAGGCTACATGCTCACTTTGCACGACGATCAGTAATTCAGCATGACGCGGTTATACCTCAAAATATTTTTAACATTTTGGCTGATAACCGCCACCATTATTGTCAGCACCAATGTGGTTGTGCATTGGTTTGATATGACTCCCGAAGGCAGCCTGCAAAGCTCTCACCTTACTCACGATGATGAACCAGCCAAGCGCTTACTCTTCCAAATGGTTGGCAGCATTATTAATCGTAATGCAGTTGATATTCGTAAGGATATTCGCGCCCTTCCCGCTTGGTCATCACCGTTTATTTTTGCACTCGACAACAACAACCAAGATGTTTTAAATCGCTCACTTCCACCGGGTGTATTGATGCTGGCTGAGCAGATCAATGCAAAGCATCCCTATGAAAAAATCCAGGATAGAAACCGCAAACTTTTTGGGCGTTACATTACCCTAAACGATGGTGAAGTTATTAAGTTGGTGACAATTTCCGATGGTCTGGATGAAGGCCCTGACCGCGATATTATTTGGGAATTATTCATCAATAACATTTGGCCGTTGTTATTAGTCTCTATTTTAGTGAGCGGTAGTGCATGCTTTTTATTGGCAAGACATTTCACATCAAGCATTAAGCGCTTACAGGAAACTATCCAGAAAGTATCGAAAGGCGATTTAAGTGCGCGGGTGAGCAAACATTTTACCGGCAGGAAAGATGAAATTGCATCTCTCGGTCACAACTTTGACCAAATGACAGCAAGGCTTGAAAAAGCCATGTTAGAACAAAAACGTTTAATTAAAGATGTCTCTCACGAACTGCGCACGCCCTTGGCTCGCTTGCAGTTTGCACTAGCTCTCGCACAACAACGCAGTCATGGTACGGTTGATAATGAGCTGGAAAAAATAAAACAAGCAGCGGATTATCTAGGCAACATCATTACAGAAATCCTTTCGCTACCTGTACATGAACAACAGGGTTGGCAATTAGATGACACCTTGGATTTGGTTGCACTACTCAGTAATATCATTGAAAACTATGAGCAAATGGCAAGAGAAAAAGTCATTAATATTACCTTTTCCACTGACTATGATGAGGCGCTAGTCGCCACCCATGGCAATATGTTAGTGGGTGTATTTGAAAATATTTTACGCAATGCTATTCACTATACTCCGCACTCCGGCACTATTTCGCTTCGCTTGACGCGTAAAACCGATGAAAATGCTTTTTCCATTATTATTGCCGATTCAGGTACAGGCGTACCTCAAGCGTTATTAAATGATATTTTCCAGCCCTTCTTTCGCACAGATTCTGCCCGCGACCGCGAAAGCGGTGGTCATGGTTTAGGGCTTGCCATTGCACACCGCAGCGTTACACTGCATTACGGAAAAATTTGGGCGGAAAATAAAGCCGGTGGCGGTTTGAAAATTACGGTGGAAATACCCGCGCTCCCCTCAGACGATGTAGAGTAAATTTTCTAGCACATTAATTCATATCTGTTAATTCGTAAATTCCAGGCGCATTGCGCCAACCGCCTTCGTAATCCATACCATAACCGAACACATAAGCATCAGGCACGAGCAACGCCGTGTAATCCGCATTGATTGCAGGTGTAAAATCCGCTATTTGTTTTTGACATAAAACAGCAATTTTCACCTCTCTGGCGCCGAGTAAATAACACTTATCCGCAATCGCTTTAAGTGTAATGCCGCGATCTAAAATATCATCCACCAACAACACACTGCGATTTTGCAAATCGACATGAGGCTCATGTAGCCACAACAATTCGCCCGTAGTCAGCTTTTCTTGATAGCGTGTAGCATGCACATAATCCACCTCAAGATAAAAACCAAGCCGTGGAATTATATAGCCCATCATTGGCAAAGCACCGCGCATCACACCCAATACTACTGGCTGTTTATCGGATAAATCTTGTGTTAACTGTTGCGCTACAGTATCCAGCGCACACTCCACCTCTGCCAAATTAAATAAACATTTAGCATGCTGATTTATTTGCTCCATTGAACTGAAAAATATCATTAGAAACTCACCAAGCGCTTAGCCAAATAAGCTGCATAATCCGGTACATCTCGCAAAGATGCAGAACGAAATAATGGTGATGCAATTAAAAAATCTGCCGATATGTGATTGCACGCTATAGGAATATTCCATACTGCAGCAATACGTAGTAACGCTTTTACATCGGGGTCATGAGGCATAGGCTCAAAAGGATCCCAAAAGAAAATTAACACATCAACAGCGCCTTCGGAAATCAAAGAACCCACTTGCTGATCACCACCTAAAGGCCCGCTAATAAGCTTATTAATTTCCAAGCCTACTTCTTTTTCAATAATCATCCCCGTGGTACCGGTAGCATACAATTTATGGTTTGATAGCTCAGCTTTATGCTCATGGCACCATGCGACTAAATCTTGCTTTTTATTATCATGTGCAATTAATGCAATGCTTTTTTTTGCACCCAGCGTAATCTGTTTAAATTCCATCACAATCCCCAATAAAGAAAAGGCCTTCGCTAGAGTATAGCCAAGGCCTTTCATTAATTACACTTTCATTAGCTTAAGGCAAATTCAAACGATTAGCTTTTAACTCAGTTGCTTAATTCTAATAACAACTTATTCAAACGCTGCACATACGCAGCGGGGTCTTGCAACTGCGCACCCTCGGCCAAATTAGCTTGATCAAACAGAATATGCGCTAAATCACCAAAACGTGACTCGCTCGTTTCTTGCTCCAGCTTTTTCACTAAAGGATGCTCAGGGTTCAACTCCAAAATAGGTTTTGAATCCGGTAGTTTTTGCCCAGCCTGTTCAAGAATACGGCGCATTTGTGCACCCATGTCGTGCTCAGCAACGACCACACAGGCAGGTGAATCGGTCAAGCGATCGGTAATGCGCACTTCAGCAACCTGCTCTGTCAATGCTGCTTTTACGCGCTCAAGCAGCGGCTTTAATTGCTCAGCCACTTTTTCTTTCGCTTGCTTTTCTTCTTCAGTATCAAGCTTGCCTAAATCCAACTCGCCCTTACCAACATCTTGCAAAGACTTGCCATCAAATTCAGAGAGATGGCTCATTAGCCATTCGTCTACACGATCAGTCAACAACAATACTTCAATGCCTTTTTTGCGGAAAACTTCCAGGTGCGGGCTGTTTTTTGCCGTATTAAAGTTTTCGGCAGCGATGTAATAAATCTTTTCCTGCCCTTCTTTCATACGCGCAACATAATCCTCCAAAGATTGGTTTTGGTCTGCTGTCTCGGTATGAGTTGTGGCAAAGCGTAATAACTTGGCAATTTTTTCACGGTTAGCAAAATCTTCTGCTGGGCCTTCTTTTAATACTTGACCAAACTCTTTCCAGAAGTTGTTGTAGTTTTCTGGCTCGCCTTTTGCGAGTTTCGCCAACATATCCAATACACGCTTAGTCAAGGCACCACGCATGCTGTCGATATTAGGGTCTTTCTGTAAAATTTCGCGCGACACGTTTAATGACAAATCGTTGGAGTCAACAACGCCTTTAATGAAACGCAAATACAATGGCAAGAATTGCTCAGCATCATCCATAATAAAAGTGCGTTGTACATACAATTTCAAACCGCGTGAAGCATCGCGATTGTATAAATCAAAAGGAGCGCGTGAAGGCAAATACAACAAACTGGTATAATCCAAATTGCCTTCTACACGATTGTGGCTCCACGTTGATGGCTCCGCATAGTCATGGCTTACATGCTTATAGAATTCTTTGTACTCTTCATCGGTCACATCACTGCGTGAGCGAGTCCAGAGCGCTGTTGCCGTGTTAATGACTTCATCTTCCGGTTCTTTAGCCTCTTCATCTCCAGTACTTTGCTTTTGCATAACAACGGGAATAGCAATGTGATCTGAGTATTTTTTGATAATAGTGCGCAAACGCCAGTTGTCAGCAAACTCCAAAGCATCATCTTTTAAATGCAATTCAACCGTCATACCACGTTGAGCTTTTTCAACGGTTTCCACAACAAACTCTGCATCGCCCGAACACTCCCAGCGAACAGCTTCATTAAGCGGTGCACCAGCACGACGAGTGGTTACCACAACCTTATCGGCCACAATAAACGCTGAATAGAAACCCACACCAAATTGACCAATCAGTTGCGCATCTTTTTTCTGATCGCCACTTAATTTCTGCATGAAATTCGCGGTACCTGATTTAGCAATAGTTCCCAAGTTTTCTATCACCTCATCGCGCGTCATACCTATGCCGTTATCGCTGATGGTGATAGTTTTTGCATCCTTATCAAAACTCACACGAATTTTTAACTCAGAATCACCTTCGTATAAATCGCCATTAGATACAGCTTCAAAGCGCAATTTATCAGCAGCATCTGACGCGTTCGACACCAGCTCACGCAAAAATATTTCACGGTTTGAGTAGAGCGAGTGAATCATCAAATGCAACAATTGTTTAGCTTCGGTTTGAAAGCCGCGTGTTTCTTTGCGGGCATCTATGGTCATAATGGAACTCCTGATACGAATGAAATGCACAATAGCAGTGAACAATTTTTAGCCACGCACTTTTAGCATGCTACTAAAAACCTATGTACACAAAGTGGGGCAAATAGGGAAAATATCAAGGGGCAAGTAGAAAATTCAGGGGAGATTTGGCGAGCCTAGAAACAAAAAAGCCCGCAATTAGCGGGCTTTTGAGAAGTTTGCACTTTTAAAAGTGGTAGGACTATCCGGACTCGAACCGGAGACCCCCACCATGTCAAGGTGGTGCTCTAACCAACTGAGCTATAGTCCTATTACGAAGGCGCGCACTTTACCAGTTGCATCTAGCCCAATCAAGCAGGGATAATCATTTTCTCGCAATAACCCCCTTGAGTTCAGCATGAGAATTGCAGTTACCGGTGCCAATGGTTTTATTGGGCAACAACTTTGCCCATACTTAAAAGAGCAGTTAAAGGCAGACATAATCACTTTAACGCGCACCCCGGCAGCCATAGGTAACAAAGCGCTTAGCCTTGCAGAAAGCGATGAACAATTAGTGAGTGAACTACGCCACGTTGACTGTCTTATTCACTTAGCGGCTAGAGCCCATAGTCACGCATCCGCAGCTGATCTTGAACGCGACAATCTCAATTTGAGCGAGCGTATCGCCAAACTGGCGGTTGCCGCCAATATCCCTCGCATAATTTATATCAGTAGCATTAAGGTTAATGGAAACAGCACTCAAAATCGCCCTCCCTTCGTAGCTGATGAAATACCACAACCTTCAGATGACTATGGGCACTCAAAATTAGCCAGTGAACTCATATTTAAAAAACACCTTGCCAACACCACAACAGAATTGGTGATTATTCGCCCGCCTTTAGTGTATGGCCGCCACAATAAAGGCAATCTGCAATCATTGGAAAAGTTAATTGGTTTGGGGCTGCCCCTGCCTTTTGCAAACCTACACAATAAGCGTGATCTAGTTTCTGTTGAAAATTTATGTGCACTTATTTCTCTCGCAGTTACACACCCAAATGCAGCCCATCAAACTTTTCTAGTTAGCGATGGAGTTACACGAAGCACACCGGAAATCGTGCAATTACTTGCAAACTTTCAAAATAAAAATGTACGCTTTTTTAAAGTGCCAAACTGGATATACACAGCGCTAAAAAAGTATCGGCCACAAATAAATGAACGCTTAGCGGGAGATTTGCAAGTAGATATCGCTAAAACCCAATCGTGCTTAGACTGGAGTCCTCGCGACTAATGGACGTATTCATCGGCTTATTTATTCTTTTACTTGTGTGCGGTTATCTATTCACCCGCGCATTAATACACTATGCACACAAAAAAAACTTGCTGGATATTGCCAATCACCGTAGTTCACATACTCAAGCCACGCCAAGAATTGGTGGCTTGAGCTTTGTCGTAATTATAAGTTTGCTTGTAGCATGCTATGCAGTGTTTATTAATGAAGAGTCAAGTGTGGTTATTCTCATGTTTACTCTTGCTCCAGCGCTTATTGTAGCCATTACAGGATTACTTGATGACATCATAAACCTTAGCCAGCGGGTTCGCTTTATATTGTACTTATTGAGTTCGCTTCTTGCTCTTGGCAACTTTAGTTCGCTACTGACGCAGCCCGTATGGTTATTGATGAGTGGCGGATTGATATTAGCCGTGAGCCTTACCTGGCTTATCAATCTGTTTAATTTTATGGACGGTATTGATGGTATTGCCGCAAGCGAAGGCCTATTTGTACTTGCTGCACTCTCGTATTTTGCCTATCAAGCTAACGATATCGAATTAAATCATTTACTCATACTGTGCACCGCACCCATAGCAGGTTTCTTAATACTCAATTGGCAACCCGCACGTATTTTTATGGGCGATATTGGCAGCACCTTTTTAGGCGCACTGATTGGCTGCCTATGCTTCTATATGATAGCCGCACAAATGATTACCCTTTACTCGGTGATTATTTTGCTGGCAACTTTTGTGGTAGATGCAACTTGCACACTATCCTACCGTTTAGCTACCGGGCAAAAATGGTATCAAGCTCATCGCAGCCATCATTATCAAATCCTGGCGCGAAAACTTGGCTCTCACGGCAAGGTGACTAGCCTGTATACCCTAGCCAATATAGGCTGGCTAATGCCATTGTCGATTGCGGCCCACCACTGGCCGCAGCACGCATTACTTATTACTACAATTTCCTTGTTACCTTTGATATTACAGTGCTTTATAATCGGCGCAGGCAGACACGAGCGCAATTAGTATATTGAAAGCTCGCACAGCCCCATCACGCCCAATGAAGATGCTCAAATGAATAGCTTGCTTGCTAAATTTCTAAATGCTTCACGCCCTGTAAAACGCGCTATTAGTGTGGTTTATGATATTTTGGCCATTTCCGTCTCTTTTTATCTGGCTTATGTTTTACGGTTGAGTGAATTAGAGTTTTATTTTGGCACTCAAGAATTTCTCTGTCTGGTAACAACTACTGTTATTTCTATTGCACTATTTATTCGCATGGGGCTTTATCGTGCAATCTTACGTTACATTCCTCCGCAAGCAATTGTGACCATATTTGTAGGTATTCTTGCTTCCAGCTTTGCCATGATCGCCGCCGGTTTTTATCTTCATGCATTTTTACCACGCTCCGTTCCGGTCATTTATTCTTTTATTGCATTATTTTTAATTGGCGTACCTCGCTTACTTTTTCGCAACCTCTTACAATTTTTTGCCCCCAAGGGAAACGCCAATATCATTATTTACGGCGCTGGAGAATCAGGTCATTACCTGGCATCTCAACTAAATAAAAGTGCGCAATACAAACCAGTAGCGTTTGTAGATGACAATGAAAAGCTACATAAAAGTAATTTACGAGGCATCAAAGTTCATAGTCCGAATGACCTTCCCAAACTCATTAAAAAATATCAAGCGGCTAAAATATTGCTCGCATTAGACTCATCATCGCAACAGCAAACCGCTAAAATTATTCGTCGATTAGAAAAGCTTCCCGTACAGGTTCAAGCGATTCCGCCATTAACCGATTTAATCAACGGTGTTGCGCAAGCCGATGATTTTAGATCCATTCAAATTGAAGAGTTACTTGGCCGCGAGCCAGTAGCACCTGCAAAATCTTTACTCGAAATAAATATCACGCAAAAAGTCGTTATGGTGACAGGCGCAGGCGGTTCTATAGGCTCTGAGATTTGCCGCCAGGTTATCGCGTTACAACCAACAGCAATTGTATTATTTGAACGCTGTGAATTTAACCTTTATCAAATCAATGATGAACTCTCGTCTCTCATTAAAGATAACTCAGTCAAGATATATCCTATTCTTGGCTCTATTAATAATGAAACCCTTCTCGAAAACATAATGAAGTCATTTCAAGTGACTACGCTTTACCATGCTGCCGCGTATAAGCACGTACCTTTAGTGGAATATAATATTTTAGAAGGCACCAACAATAATTTATTTGGTACCTATAAAACAGCTAATGCAGCTATAGCCGCCAAAGTTGAAAATTTTGTATTAATTTCATCTGATAAAGCTGTAAGGCCAACGAATGTTATGGGTGCAACCAAGCGCTTGGCAGAGCTGACATTACAAGCTCTTGCCACTCAAGATCATGCAACCCGCTTTAGCATGGTGCGTTTTGGCAACGTATTAGATTCATCTGGTAGTGTCGTGCCCAAATTTCGCGAACAAATCAAAAAAGGCGGCCCAATCACCGTCACCCATCCTGATATCACGCGCTACTTTATGACCATGAGTGAGGCAGCACAGTTAGTTATTCAAGCCGGTGCAATGGCAAAAGGCGGAGATGTGTTTGTTCTGGAAATGGGTGAGCCCGTTAAAATTGTAGATCTTGCGACTGAAATGGTATTTTTGTCTGGGCACTCACTTAAATCTGAAACAAACCCTGATGGAAATATTGAAATTAAATTCACCGGCTTAAGGCCGGGGGAAAAACTGTACGAAGAATTGCTCGTAGGAGACAACTGCGAAGGCACTGAACACTCTCGCATCATGCGCGCTCATGAACATTCAATACCACTACCAGAGCTAGAATCTTATTTATTATTACTGCAAAAGCATATTGATGCTTTTAATCATAAAGAAGTATTTCAGGCACTGAAACAATCTTTCACAGGATTCAATGCAGCAAGCCAAGGCTCTCAAGATTTATTACACCATATTCGTCTTACCAATGTCGTTCAACTTAAAATCAATAAACAGCCTAAATAATGAATATAGATACAAGCAAAGCAACCATATTAAGTATCAGCTGCGTTGTTTACGATACGGATTATGATGTTTTAGCTACAACAATTGAGTCGCTATTCATTGCACTTCAGGAAGCGATAAAACAACAGACAGTAAGCAACTATACTTTTTACTTAATCAATAACCACCCGATCACCTCAGATTCTTTTCAGCAGGCAGCCACTCTCGCGCAAAGCATGTTGAGTAATACTGAAATCATAAACGGCCATGGGAATATCGGTTACGGCAGAGCTAACAACCTCGCCATCCATAAATCTCAAGCTGAACTTCATCTTATACTTAATCCCGATGTTAAATTAGATAAGCTCGCCATCAACGAGGGTGTTACATTTTTAATGCAACATCAAGATGTAGATTTGGTGGCACCCAATGCCACTAACAGCTACGGTGAAGAAGAATATCTCGCCAAACGAATGCCCAATCCACTTATTATTTTTTTAAGAGGCATTAATAGCTCACTGTTAAATAAAATTTTCAAGCGAACATTAGATTGGTATACCTACCAAGACAAATTACCAACAAGCAAACCGCTTGAAATTAAATTAGCAAGCGGCTGCTTTATGCTTTGTAGAGCAAGCACCTTAAAAAAAATCGGCGGCTTCTCGCCCGATTATTTTTTATATTTTGAAGATTTTGACTTATCACTTAGGCTGGCAAAAAAAATACTATTACCCTCAATGAAAATTGTTCACTTGGGCGGAAAGTCTGCCAAAAAAGGCAGCACGCACATTAAGCTTTTTCTGAAGTCTTTTTTTGTGTTCCTCAAACACCACGGAGTCAATTAGTAATGTTCAAATTAGTAGACTCAAACAATTCAGGCGAAAAGCCAACATCCATTTCTACATAGCGCTTTTATTTGAGAGGATTTTTCCGAGGGATATTTTAAGCACTTTCAATTGGTATCGGACAAGGGTGCCTCATAGGATGCATCAAATGAAGCACAAACAAAAAACCCCGCAATTACACGGGGTTTCAGGTCGTATCGGACTAATCTGATACGTTATATGGTGCTCAGGAACGCTCGAATAAACACCATAACCTAATGTTTTATATAGATATTTATTTATTCAAAGTTACGATGTACCCCCAAATGTACCCCCAAAATATTTTGCTAGGGGTAAATATTTTATTCTCAGGTAGGCCTTTCTTGTTACAAATAGCCCCTAAACTACCACCACAACCCCCTATGCTGGCACCGCTTTAGGCTTTTAGCGCGGGCTTCATCTCCGTATTAATAACATTCATAGGAAGAACCTAAAGGGTGGGGGTACGCCCCTATCGAAATTCCCGCTCATACAAATGAAGATATGGGAGCGGTCTTCAACCCTTGGGATTTAAACTTTTTACACTCCGCAC
>Ga0247803_1000073_pt1 | contig 63647 bp, 67 predicted proteins | sample UWRJL014104B1_FD_180928 | JGI IMG/M metagenome (GOLD analysis project Ga0247803, IMG submission 180928) | Plant litter microbial communities from Arlington Agricultural Research Station in Wisconsin, United States - UWRJ-L014-104B-1 | ecosystem: Environmental > Terrestrial > Plant litter >... | reverse complement strand
GAGCGGTGGGGCTCAGCTGTTGCGGGTTTTGCGGCGCAGCACGTCGGCGCCCACCGCGAGGGCGATGACCAGGCCGATGACGACCTGCTGCCAGAACGACGACACGTTGAGCAGGTTGAGGCCGTTGCGGATCACGACGAGAACCAGGGCGCCGATGAAGGTGCCGGAGATCTTGCCGAGCCCGCCGGAGAGCGAGGCGCCGCCGATGACGACCGCGGCGATCGCATCCAGTTCGTAGCCGGCGGCGGCCTGCGGCTGGGCGGAGTCGAGGCGTCCGGCCAGGAGCAGGCCGGCCAGCGCCGCGAAGAGGCCGGCGAGGGCGAACACGGTGACGATGATGCGCTTGACCGGCAGACCGGAGAGCCGGGCGGCCTCGGCGTTGCCGCCGACGGCGTACATGGAGCGGCCGAGCACGGTGCGGTTGAGGATGAACGAGGCGACCACGGCGGCCAGGACCAGGATCACGATGGGCATCGGCACCGGGCCGATGTTGCCACCGAGGAAGGACACCTCAGGGGCGGTTTTGATCGGCCGTCCGTCCGAGATCACCAGGGTGAGGCCGCGGGCGACGCTGAGCATCGCGAGGGTGGCGATGAAGGAGGGCAGCTTGCCGTAGGCGTTGGCGGCGCCGTTGATGACGCCGGCGAGAAGGCCAACGACCAGGCCGCCGATCAGGGCCATCCAGCCGGGCAGTCCCGCACTGACGAAGAACCAGCCCGACGCCATGGCCGAGAGGGCGGCGACGGCGCCGACGGAGAGGTCGATGCCGCCGGCGACGATGACGAAGGTCATGCCGAAGGCGAGCACGGCAACCGTCGACACCTGGATGCCGATGTTGAGCAGGTTCTGGCCGGTCAGGAAGTCCGGGGTGGCGATGACCAGCGCGATGCAGAGCACCACCAGGCCGACCAGGGCGCCGTTGTTGGCCAGGAAGGTCTTGTAGTCGAAGGAGCGCCGGGTGGGGGTGGCGGTGGTCGTCGTTGACATGGGTTTCTAGTTCCTTCTGGTTCAGCGCTGCGCTGCGACGTCGCGGGCGGCGAGGGTCATGACTGTGTCTTGGGTGGCATCCGCTGCGCTGAGTTCGCCGGCCAGCCGGCCGTCGCGCATGACGAGGATGCGGTCGCTCATGCCCAGGATCTCGGGCAGCTCGCTGGAGACCATGACGATGGCTCCGCCGGCGGCGGTGATCGAGTTCATCAGCTCGTAGATTTCGACCTTGGCGCCCACGTCGACGCCGCGGGTGGGTTCGTCCAGCAGCAGCACGGTCGATGCGGCGATGATCCACCGGCCGAAGACCGCCTTCTGCTGGTTGCCGCCGGAGAGCGACCGGATCGGCTGGTCGATGGTGTGCATCCGGATGCGCAGCTTGGCGGCGACGGCCTCGGCGCGCTTGCGCTGGCCGGTGAAGTCGGCCAGGCCGAGCTTGGCGCTGGAGGCGAGGGTGGCGTAGCCGAGGTTGTCGTTGACCGAGGCGTCCAGCACCAGGCCCTGGCCCTTGCGGTCCTCGGGCACGTGGCCGATGCCGGCCCGGATGGCCGCCTGGATGTCACCCTTGGGCAGCTGCGTGCCGCGCACGGCGACGGAGCCGGTGTCGTATTTGTCGGCGCCGGCGATGGCGCGGATCAGTTCGGTGCGGCCGGCCCCGACGAGCCCGGCGATGCCGAGCACCTCGCCGGCGCGCACGGTGAAGCTGATGTCGTCGAACTGTCCGGCGCTGGTGAGGTTCGTCACCGTGAGCACCTCGGTGAGCGCCGGCGTCTCGTCGGCGCGGCGCGGGAACTGGTCTTCGATGCTGCGGCCGACCATCAGCTTGACGAGCTCGTCTTCGGGGGTGGAGGCGGGAACCTCCGCGATGAAGTGGCCGTCGCGGATGACGGTGACCGTGTCGCCGACCTCGGCGATCTCGTCGAGGTGGTGGCTGATGAAGAGCATGCCGACACCACGCCGGCGGAGGTCGGCCATCACGGCGAACAGGGCCTGGGTTTCGTGCCGGGTGAGCGCGGCGGTGGGCTCGTCGAGGATCAGCACCCGGGCGTTGATGCTCAGGGCCTTGGCGATCTCGACCAGCTGCTGCCGGGCGATGCCGAGCTGGCCGACCGGGGTGTCCACGTCGATGTCGAGGCCGATCAGGGCCAGGGCGGCGCGGGCCTGGCGGCGGAGTTCCTTGCGGTCGACCATGCCGAGCTTGGTGGGCATCCGGCCGAGCATCACGTTCTCGGCCACGCTCATGGTGGCCACGAGGTTGAGTTCCTGGTGGATGGTGGCGATGCCGTGCTCTTCGGCGGCGCGGGTGGTGGGCAGCGTGGTCACGGCGCCGTCGACGAGGATCTGGCCGCCGTCGGGCTGGTAGACGCCGGCGACCATCTTGATCAGGGTGGACTTGCCGGCACCGTTCTCGCCGAGCAGCACCTGCACCTGGCCGGGGTAGACGCTCACGGTGACGTCCTGGATGACGGTGACCTGGCCGAAGGTCTTGGTCACGTTCTGCAGGGTGATCAGGGGGTTCACGGTCATTGCTGGCTCCTTTGCTCAGACTGGGTCGTGGGGGTCGCCGGGGTGGAGTTGACCGGCGCGGCCGAGGAGGCGCGCACGATCAGCTCGCTGGGCAGCACCACCGACTCGGGCGTCTCCCCGGCGATCACCTGCAGCAGCAGGTCGATGGCGATCCGGCCCATGTCTTCCACGCTGTGCGCGATCACGCTCAGCGCCGGGTTGAGCAGGGCGAACCACTCGATGTCGTCGAAGGCGACGAGGGCGATGTCGGTGCCGATGCGCAGGCCGAGCTTCTGCAGGATGCTGATGGCGCCGACGGCCATCAGGCTGTCGGCGGCGAGCAGCGCGGTGGGCGGGTTCGTGAGGTTCATCAGGGCGTGCACACCGGCCGAGCCGCTGGCGGCCTGATAGTCACCGAAGTAGACCAGTTCGGGGTCCTGGCTCAGGCCGGCCTCGGCGACGGCGCGGGTGAAGGCCGCGAAGCGGTCCCGGCCGGTGGAGGTGGCCTGCGGGCCCGAGATGTAGCCGATCCGGGTGTGGCCCCGTTCGGCGAGGTGCTGCACGGCCTGGCGGATGCCGGTCTCGCTGTCGGTGGTGACGCTGGGCAGGTCGAGGCCGGGAACCGTGCGGTCCACGAGCACCGTGGGGACCTTGCGTTCGATCAGGGCGCGCAACCGGCCGCCGCCGTCGCCGACGGGAGCGACGATCACGCCGTCGACGCGGCGGGAGATGAGGGTGTCGAGGTAGCGGTCCTGCTGGTCGCCCTGCTCATTGGCGTTGCCGAGCAGGGTGACGTACCCGGCCGAGAGGGCGGCCTGCTCTGCGGCGTGCGCGAGGTCGGCGAAGAACGGGTTGCGCACATCCGGCACCAGCAGGCCGAGCGAGTTGGACCGGGTGGACCGCAGGGCCTGGGCCTGGGCGTTGGGCTGGTAGTCCAGCTCGGCGGCCGCGGCGGCGACACGTTCGCGGGTGTCGGCCGAGGTGGCCGGGTTGCCGGACAGCACGCGGGAGGCGGTGCCCACCGAGACGCCCGCGAGGGCGGCGACGTCCTTGATCGTTACGGCTTCCACAGCCACTCCCTTGTGTGTGCGTGCGATGGTGCTGATGACTCTGCGATCTCGTGGAATCGTTTCCATGGAATCGTTTCCATAGTACGTCGGGCGACAAGACCGTGTCAACCGGACCGGCTCATCGGGGCTGCACAATCCGCCGAGTTGCCCACCTGCGGACGAAGTGCCCCCGCACAACGGGGCAACCCGTCCGAAACGGGGCAACTCGGCGCGCGGCGCGGGGCGCGGGGCTCGGGTCAGCGGCGCCCGACGAAGGTGTCCATCGACCGGTACACGCCGAACACCCGGCCGGCCACGGCATCCCAGGCGGCCAAGGGCAGCACCCCACGCAGCTTCTTGGAGAACCCGACGGTCCACGGCATCAGCAGCTGCGGCGAACCGGCGAGCATCGCCCGCCAGACCCGGTTGACCACGTACTCCGGGGTCATCACGGGCGTGAAGAGGGGCCCGCGGGCGCCGTCGAACATGCCCGTGGAGATGTAGCTGGGCGCGATGGTGCTCACCCGCACATTGTCGAAGCCCTGCTGGGCCAGCTCCAGGCGCAGCGAATCGCTCCAGGTGATCACGGCGGCCTTCGAGGCCGCGTACACGCTCATCCGCGGGTTGGAGAGCATCCCGGCCGCTGAGGCGATGTTCACGATCCGGAATTCGCGATACGGGTTGCGCATCATCGCGGGCAGGAACTCCCGGGTGATGTACATCGGCGCCAGCGCGTTCACCTGCATGGTGGAGCGGGTGTCGTCGCCGTTATCGTGCTCCCAGAAGAACGACCCGCGCACGATGCCGGCGTTGTTGATCACGATGTCGGGATTGCCCACCTCGGTGCGCACCCGCTGCGCGGTCTGCGCGATGGCGCCCAGGTCGGCGATGTCCACGACGTACGGCGCGATCTGGGTGGATCCGCCGGCCCGCTCGGTGAGGATGGCGGCGGTGGCCGACAGGGCGGCGGCGTCCCGGTCCCACAGGATCACGGCCCGTGCCCCCTCGGCGACGGCCCGCTCGGCGTAGAGGCGGCCCATGCCCATGGCAGCGCCGGTGATCAGCACGCGGGCTCCGGAAACGGTTCGAGTCATGGGTCAATCATCCCAATTCCTGGCCGGCGCGCACGCACACCGGCGGCGGTGCGCGCAAGCGGATGCGCATCCGGCGGCCCAATTGCTACGTTGCGTTTCACCGCGGCGTGCGCGCATCCGCCGGGCTGGGTAGCGTCGAGGCACGTTCGCCCCCGATCCGATTGGCTGCCCATGTCTGCCAGCACCGCCACGAGCACCGCCGCCCGCCTCGCCGCGGCCGGCGTCGCACCGGGCCGCGCTCGCGCCGCCGCCGGCACCGATGCGGCGTTCGCCGTGGAGTTCACCGGGCTGGGCCGCACCTTCGCCCCGACCGCGCCCGCCAGTGCCCGGCCGGTGTTGCGCGATGTGTCGCTCACCGTGCACCCCGGCGAGGTGCTCGCGATCCTCGGCACCAGCGGCTGCGGCAAGTCCACCCTGCTGCGGATCGCCGGCGGGCTGGACTTCCCCAGCGCCGGCTCGGTGCAGATCGACGGCTCCCCCGTCACCGCCTTCGACACCCGCTGCGCCGTGGGCTTCCAGGAGCCCCGACTGCTGCCCTGGCGCACCGTGGCTGCCAATGTGGCCCTCGGCCTGCCCCGCGGCACCGCCCGCGAGGCCGGCCGCGCCCGCGTCGCCGAGCTGCTCGAGCTGGTGGGCCTCACCGCCTTCGCCGGGCACCGGCCCGCCGCGATCTCCGGCGGCATGGCCCAGCGCGCCTCGCTGGCTCGCGCCCTGGCCCGCAACCCCGGCGTGCTGCTGCTCGACGAACCCTTCGGCGCCCTGGATGCCCTCACCCGGCTCAAGATGCAGGACCTGCTGCTCGACGTGCACGCCGCCGCCCCCACCACGGTGCTGCTCGTCACCCACGACGTCGACGAGGCCCTGCAGCTGGCCGACCGCATCATCCTGCTCGGCCAGGAGCCGGCCACGACGGATACCGACGGCTCCCGCCGGCCCGGCGCCACGATCGTGCAGGAACTCACCGTGCCCGGCAACCGGCCCCGCGACCGCGGCTCGGCGGAACTCGCCGAGCTGCGCGGGCGCCTGCTCGCGGGACTGGGCATCGACCGGCACGGCGACGCCCGCGGCGTGGCCGTCGGCACGAGCATCCCGCACTTCCCCTACTGACCGGGCCCGTCCGGTTCCCCGCACCGTTTCACTGCACCACATCCACAGCACGGATGCCCGTCCGCACCCCAACGAGAGACCTGCCATGATGAATCGCTTCACCGCCACCGCCCTGATCGCGTCAGCCGCGGCCGCAGCCCTGCTCCTCACCGGCTGCGTCGCCGGCGAGAACCAGCCCGCCGCCGAGGCCGCCGCCAGCACCGACGACGCCGGCATCGTCACCCAGGGCGGCACCCTCAACATCGACTTCGCCACCTACAACCCGCTCAGCCTGGTGATCAAGGAGAAGGGCTGGCTCGAAGAGGCCCTCGCCGACCAGGACATCACCGTGAACTGGGTGCAGTCCGCCGGCTCGAACAAGGCCAACGAGGCCCTGCGCGCCAACGCCATCGACGTGGGATCCACGGCCGGCTCCGCCGCACTGCTGGCCCGCTCCAACGGCTCGCCGATCCAGGTCATCGATATCTACTCGCAGCCCGAGTGGGCCGCGCTCGTGGTTCCGGAAGGCTCCGACATCAGCTCGGTCGAGGACCTCAAGGGCAAGCAGATCGCCGCCACCCAGGGCACCGACCCGTACTTCTTCCTGCTCCAGTCGCTCGAAGAGGCCGGCCTCAGCCTGGACGACGTCACCGTGCAGAACCTGCAGCACGCCGACGGCTGGGCCGCCCTGCAGAACGGCTCCGTCGACGCCTGGGCCGGACTGGACCCGATCATGGCCGGCGCCGAAGCCGCCGGTGCGGAGCTCGCCTACCGCAACGTCGACTTCAACAGCTACGGCTTCCTCAACGCCACCGAGTCCTTCATCACCGAGAAGCCGGATGTGGCCCAGACCGTCGTCGACGTCTACGAGCACGCCCGCGCCTGGGCGCTCGAGAACGAAGAGGAGACCGCCCAGATCCTCGCCGACGTGGCCGGCCTCGACCTCGCCGTGGCCACCAAGGTCATCACCGAGCGCTCCAACCTCGGTGTGGACAACGTCCCCGGCGACGCCCAGATCGACGTGCTCACCACCATCGGCCCGATCTTCGTCGAGACCGGTGACGTGCTCGAGCAGAAGCAGGTCGACGACGCGCTGGACACCATCGTGAACGACACGTTCGCCACGAAGGCCGACCCGACAATCGTCGAATAAGCCGATGACCGAGACCCTCGCCCCGAGCACGGCGCCAGTCGTGCGCCGGCCGCTGACCTCGCGGCGAAGCGTGCGCATCGGCGGCGGGCTGCTGCTGCCGGTGCTGATCCTCATTGCGTGGCAACTCACCACCACCCTCGGCCTGGTCTCCGTCTCCCAGCTGCCGTCACCGGCCATGGTCTGGATCGCCGCCGTCGACCTGTTCGAGCGTGGTGAACTCACCCTCTACGTGGCCATCTCCACTCAGCGGGTGCTCATCGGCTTCGCCATCGGCGCGGCGCTCGGCCTGGCCGCCGGGTCGATGGTCGGGCTCTCCCGCGCCGCCGACGTGCTCTTCGCCCCCACCCTCGGCGCCATCCGCGCCGTGCCGTCGCTGGCCTGGGTTCCGCTGCTGATCATCTGGCTCAAGTACGGCGAGGAATCCAAGATCGTCCTCGTCGCCATCGGCGCCTTCTTCCCGGTCTACACGACCGTGGCCCTGGCGCTGCGGCACGTCGACCGCCAACTGGTGGAGGCCGGCCGCGCCTTCGGCCTGCGCGGGGTGCGGCTCTTCGCGGCGGTGCAGCTGCCCGCCGTGATCCCCTCGGTCATCTCCGGGCTGCGCCTCGCGCTCGCCCAGGCCTGGCTGTTCCTGGTGGCCGCCGAGTTGCTCGGCGCCTCGATGGGACTGGGCTATCTGCTCGCAATCTCCGGCACCACAGGCCGGATCGACCGCATCCTGCTCGCCATCATCCTGCTCGCCCTGCTCGGCAAACTCACCGACGCCATCCTGGGCGTCTTCGAAAAGTGGGCCATCACCAAGTGGGCATAACCGTCGCTCGCGGCGTGGGTTCGCGCTCGCGGCTCGCAAAAATGCTCGTGGCACGCGAAAAAGAACCGAATATCGCACGCCGCGACGTTTTTCGCACGCCACCACGAACGCGGCCGCGTAGGTTACGCCGCGTTGCGCCGCTCCCTGCGACGGATGCGACGGCTGCGTAGCGTCGAACGTGCCCGTCAGTCCCATCCCGATCCATAGCCGGAGTGTGCCCATGCCGAACCCCGACACCAGCACCGACACCCACACCCCGGCCACCCGCGCCGCGACCGCCGACTGGACCGACACCAGCGCCACCATCCGCAACCTCTCCACCGAGCACCGCCGCTACCCGGCCCCGGCCGCCTTCGCCGCGCAGGCCAACGTCGACGCCTCCTGGTACGAGAAGGCCGCCGCCGACCCGGTCGCCTTCTGGACCGAACAGGCCAAGCGCCTCGACTGGGCCGAGCCGTGGCACACCGACCACACCTGGCAGCCCACCACCCCGGATGCCGACGGCGTGCTGAGCGTGCCCCGGGCGGAGTGGTTCGCCGGCGGCAAGCTGAACGTGGCGGTGAACTGCGTCGACCGGCACGTGGCCGCCGGCCGCGGCGACAAGGTCGCGTTCCACTTCGAGGGCGAACCCGGCGACCGGCGCACCCTCACCTACGCCGACCTCGAGAAGGAGGTCGCCCGAGCCGCCAACGCCCTGACCGACCTTGGCATCGTGCAGGGCGACCGGGTGGTCATCTACCTGCCGGTGATCCCCGAAACCATCATCATCACCCTCGCGGTCGCCCGCATCGGCGCCATCCACTCGCTCGTGTTCGGCGGCTTCTCCGCCGAGGCGCTGCGGTTCCGGGTCGAGGACACCGGCGCGAAGCTGCTCGTCACCACCGACGGGCAGTTCCGCCGCGGCCAGGCCGTGCCGGTGAAGGAAGCCGCCGACGAGGCCGTGGCCGGCGTCGACTCGATCGAGCACGTGCTCGTGGTGCGCCGCACCGGCGACCTGACCCCGGACATCCCCTGGACCGATGGGCGCGACGTGTGGTGGCACGACACCGTCGGCACCGCTCCCGACACCCACGAACCCGAGTTCTTCGACGCCGAGACGCCGCTGTTCATCATCTACACCTCGGGCACCACCGGCAAGCCCAAGGGCCTGGTGCACACCAGCGGCGGCTACCTCACCCACGCGTCCTGGAGCCACTGGGCCGTCTTCGACGCCAAGGACACCGACGTGCACTGGTGCACCGCCGACCTCGCCTGGGTCACTGCGCACAGCTACGTGCACTACGGGCCGCTCTCCAACGGCACCACCTCGGTGATCTACGAGGGCACCCCGAACACCCCGCACCCCGGCCGGCACTTCGAGATCATCCAGCGGTACGGCGTCACCACCTATTACACGGCACCCACGCTCATCCGCACCTTCATGACCTGGTTCCCAACGGGGTTGCCCGCCGAACACGACCTGTCCAGCATCCGCCTGCTCGGCTCGGTCGGCGAGGCGATCAACCCCGAGGCCTGGGTGTGGTTCCGGGAGAACATCGGTGCCGGAACGGCCCCGATCGTGGACACCTGGTGGCAGTCCGAGACCGGCGCGGCCGTGATGGCGCCGCTGCCCGGGGTGAGCACGCTCAAGCCCGGCTCCGCCCTGCGCGCGCTGCCCGGGCTCAGCACCCTGGTGGTGGATGACGCGGGTCAGCCGGTTCCGCACGGCACCGGCGGCTACCTGGTTCTGGCCGGCACCTGGCCGGGCATGGCCCGCACGGTGTGGGGCAACCCGGAGCGCTACCGCGATTCCTACTGGGCGCGCTTCAGCGAGCAGGGCTACTTCTTCAGCGGTGACGGCGCCAAGTACGACGACGACGGCGACATCTGGCTGCTCGGCCGGGTCGACGACGTGATCAACGTGTCGGGCCACCGGCTCTCCACCATCGAGATCGAGTCGGCGCTGGTGTCCCACCCGGCCGTCGGCGAGTCCGGCGTGGTGGGCGTGACGGATGCGACCACCGGCGAGGGCATCGCCGCGTTCGTCATCCCCGCGGTGGCCCCGGCCACGGATGACCCGGCCGCCTGGCTGGCGCTCCGTGACGAACTGGCCCCGCAGCTGCGGGCGCACATCACCCACGAGATCGGTGCGGTCGCCAAGCCCAGGGACGTATTCCTGGTGCCCGACCTGCCCAAGACCCGCTCGGGCAAGATCATGCGCCGGCTGCTCGGCGACATCGTCGACGGCCGGCCTCTCGGCGATGTCACCTCGCTGCAGGACGACACCGTGCCCGGCCGCATCCAGGCCATCGTGGAGGCCGCCCGCGCCTAGCCGATCCCGGGAACTCACCTGCTCGCTGTAGTTGACCGCAGGTCAGCCGGCGGCGCGGCGGCGGCGCTCGCAGTAGGCGTAGAAGGTGACGTAGGCCAGGAACGAGACCCCGAAGCCCACCACCACCGGCAGCGCGGCCGGGCCGGCCAGGGCGTCCCGGCCGAGCAGCAGGGCCAGGAGGATGAAGGCCAGGCTCACAATCTGCGCCTGGAAGACCTCCCGGAACGCACTCCAGCGCGCATCCCGGATCAGGAACAGGTTCACCATGCCCGGCAGGGTCAGCGCCGCCCCGACCACCCTGGCTGTCAGCGGAGTCAGCTCCCAGGCCCAGAACGGTGCGGCCTGCTCCGGGAAGAGGAACAGTGCCAGGCCAGCGGCGAGCGCGGCCAGTCCCACCGCCACCAGCACCGCACGCACACCGCCGGGCAACAGGTAGTCCCGCTCCTCCGGCCGGCCGTCGTCGACCCCCCGGTGCATCCCCAGCACGGCCGCGGTCAGGAACGGGGTGGTGGCGTACAGGGTGACCCAGACCGCGAAGATGAACGTGCCCTGGTGGAACCGGTCCCAGTGCAGGGCGGTGGCCACGCCCAGCAGCGACGCGAACACCAGCACCGCGACGAAGCCGCGATGCACCCGGTGCCACCGGGACTCCCGCGCGACCCGCACGAAGAACCAGATGCCACCGATGTAGGCGCAGGCCAGGAACATCGCCGTCAGCGGCGGGGCTATCGTCCAGGCGAACAGGTCGGCGGTGCGGGTCGGGAAGACGTAGAGCAGCACACTCGCGACCGCGAGGAACGGCACCAGCGCCACCGCGAGCCAGCGGGCGAAGGGGTGCAGCCTGTCGGCTCCCTGCCGGGTCACCGCGCCGGTGCGGGTCACTCCGTGTCCCGCGTCGCAGCCAACCGTTCCCCGAACAGGTCCACGGCGCCGCCCTTGGCCGGCGGCAGGGCATAGGACACCGCCGCGCGCAGGCCCAGGTGGAGCCCCTCCTCCTCGCCCGTCGCAAACTCCGCCGCCATAGGGCCGGCCTGTAGTGGGCCGACCCAGGCGCGGTGGAACGAGATCGACGGGGCGTTGTACAACCCGGTCTGTCTCCGCAGCGATTGCGCGGCGCCGAACAACCGGCCGGCCCGCGCCACGTCACCGGTCTGCGCCGCGATCGCGGTCAGCGCCTCCAGGCCGTAGGCGACGCCCTCGTTGTGGCCCAGGTTCCGCGACAGCACCAGCGCATCCTCGAACTGGCCGGTGGCCGCGGCCACGTCGCCGAGCAGCAGGTGCGCCCAGCCGCAGTGGTGCAGCGCGATCGCCGCGCCCAGCTGATCCTTCTGGCTGAGGGTGAGCGCCAGGCTCTCCTCGAACCGGTTCAGGGCCCGGGTGAGCTTCTGCCGCAGCACGGCCGCAAGCCCCAACGACACCAGCGCCATCGCCTCACCCCAGCGGTCCTGCGCCCCGCGGAACAGGTGCACGCTGGTCTCAAGCACCGACTCCGCCTCCTCGGCATCACCGCGTTCCAGCGCGGCGAGGGCCACCGACACCAGGGACAGCGCCTGCGCCCGCGGCAGCCCCTCCCGCTCGAACAGTTCGGCGCTCTCGATCAGGGTCAGGGTGATCCCCTCCACCGGGTCCTGCCAGAACCGGATGGCGCCGGTGAAGTACAACGCCCGGGCTCGCGCGGCCGGCGACAATTCGGCCCCCGCGGCCAACACCTCCTCCATCCACCCGCGCACCTCGCCCAGATGGCCGCCGATCCACCAGTACAGGTAGAGCGACCAGGCGAACTCCGTCGCCCGCTCCCACTCGCGCCGGTCGAGGTAGAACCGTTCGGTGGCACGCAGGTTGTCCCGGTCGTCGGTGAGTCGCGACATCCACTCGCCCTGCTCTTCGCCGTCGAGCAGCCGGTCGGCGTTGCCGGCCACCCGCACGTAGTGCTCGGCGTGCGCCCGGCGCAGCTCGTCGAGGGTGCCGGAGGATTCGAGCTGTTCCAGCGCGTACTCCCGCACGGTGGCGAGGATGGTGAAGTAGGTCTGTTGCGGACGTTCCTCCTGCCGCACCAGGCTGCTGTCCACGAGCACACCGAGCATGCCGAGCACGTCGTCGTCGCCGGCGCAGATGCTCTCCACCGCCTCAAGGGTGAAGCCGCCCACGAACACGCCCAGCCGGGCCAACAACCGCTGTTCCTCGTCGCCGAGTAGCTGGGTGCTCCACTCGATCGTGCGACGCAGGGTCTGCTGGCGGGCCGGCAGGTCGCTGACCCGGCCGGTCAGCAACGGCAGCCTGCGGTCCAGGCGGGCCAGCATCAGGTCCGGCGGCAGCAGCCGGATGCGCGCGGCCGCCAGCTCCAGCGCCAGCGGAACCCCGTCGAGGGCGGCGCAGATCCGCACCACCGCATCCACATTCGCACCGGTCAACTCGAAATCGGGCCGCACAGCCCGGGAACGCTCCACGAACAGCGCCACCGCCGGCGACCTCCGGGCCGCCTCCAGCGGCACCGACTCCGGCCTGTCGGCGCCGGTGGGCTGCGGTTGCGCGAGCGGGCCGAGCTCGAAGTTGTGCTCACCGTTCACCCGGAGCAGGGCGCGGCTGGTCACCAGCACGTTCAGTCCGGGCAACGCGGCCAGCAGCCGGGCCACCACCGCGGCGGCCGGCAGCACCTGCTCGAAGTTGTCCAGCACGAGCAGCACCCGGCGCCCCCGCAGCGCGAGCACGAGCTTGTCTTCCACCGGCCCGTCTCCGGTGTTGCGCACCCCGAGGGTCTGCGCGATGACGGTGGCCACCGTGGCCGGGTCGAGCACCGGGGCGAGGTCCACGAAGTACACCCCGTCGGGATACTCCCCGCCCAGGTCCTCCCCCACGTCGATCGCCAACCGGGTCTTCCCCATCCCGCCGGGCCCGGTCACCGTCACCAGCCGCACCGCATCCCGCGCCAGGATGCGTTTGAGGCCGGCGACCTCCCGCGACCGGCCGATCAGCTCGGTCACCGGCGACGGGAAGGTGCTCAACGCCTCGTCGGGCTCGTCAGGGTCGGGCCCGGCCGGCACCGTGCTGGCGGCGAAGCGCTCTGCCAGCAGGGTGGCCAGGTCGGCCTCGAGCAGGCCGGCCAGCGCATCCGCGTCGGTGAAGTACTTGAACGAGGCGGTGTCGTCGGAGCGGATGCGCTCGAGCAGGTCGGTCAACCGGGGCTCCCGCTCACCGTTGGTCTCCCGGATGTAGATGAGCTTGGGCAGGGCGCCGGAGAGGTTGAACTCGTCCTCCAGCCCGGACACCGTCTCGGCCGGCGCGACCCAGCCGTACCTGTCGCCGTAGATGCCCACGAAGATGTTGCTCTGGTCGAGGTAGGCCCGGTACAGGTCGCGGGGCGGATGCGGCCGGGCGCCGAGCTCGAACATCACCGGCGCCAGGTGCAACCGTTCCACCGCGACGCGGGCGCTCCGGCGTTCCGGCGCCAGTTCCTTCAGCGTCGAGCTGATGAACACCCGCAGCTTCTGGTCGGGGGTGCGGATCGCCGCTGACAGCCCGGTCATGGGTACCCTCCTGCTCACGAGACGGTCGTAGATCGGCCGTCTGCGTGGGGCGGCTGGATCCGAAGGGAAGACGCACTTTGCGCCGAAAGTACCCTCATTCGCCCGGTCTCGCGCCCCACCACCCGCGCCCTGGCGCGCCCCACCATCTCGCGAAAGCGGTGGTGTGGCTGCCACGCTGCGCTGAGGCAGCACCATGGCCGCTTTCGCGGGCTCTACTACTCGCGCGGGGCCGGGTGGGCGGCGGGGCGGGCGGCGGCGGCGAGCACGTGCCGGTGGGTGTCGGGGTGACTGAGGATGCGGAAGTGGCCGCCGGTGTTGATGACGATGTTCTCGGCGCCGGGCAGCACGCTGCCCTCCGGGATGTGCGGGTCGAACCGGCCGTAGACCGACACGACCCTGCCGTTCAGGCGCTGGTCGGCGCCGAGGGCGGCCAGGTGCGGGTTGGTGCCCGCGAACGCGCGCAGGCTCGGCACGAGCAGGTACCTGGCGTAGCGGGAGCCCGAGAACGGGGTGCTGATCGCGATCAGCCGCACGATCCGGTCGTCGGGGTCGAGCCTTGTCATCAGGTACTTGCCGATCAGGCCGCCCTTGCTGTGCGCGACGATCACCACATCGTGCAGGTCGTGCTCACGCAGGTACCCGGCCACGATCCCGGCCGACGGCACCACCGGCCGCCGGTTCGTCTGCAGCGGTGTGACCACGTGCACCGGATGGCCCTGCTTGTGCAACGTCTCGATCAGCGGGCGCATGAAGTGCCAGCTCTCGTAGATGCCCGGGATGATGAGCACCGGCGCCAGGTGACCCGACCCGAAGTCGTCGGGATGGCTGCGGGCCAGGGCTCCCCGCACCTGGGCGATCACGGCGTAGCGGTAATCCAGCAGCCAGGAGCCGCCGTTTCGGAGGCCCTTCCGCAGCAGACGCCACCCCGAACGGCCAGGCCCGCGGGTCATGGCGAAACGGGCTCGTCGATCGGCGCCGCGTCACGTCCGGGCGCCGGCGCGGGCGCGGGTGTTGAGGTGGGCGTGCGGGCGTGCTCACGGATGCCGGCGGCCGTGGCCGCGGCCGCGCTGAACTGCACCAGGTGCCGGCCGGGCAGCTCCAGCAGGCGGCCCAACGGAGCCGCCGCCGCCAGGCGCACGCCCCACTCGCGCCGCGACACCGGGTCGTCCTGCCCCCGGATCACCAGGGTGGGCGCGCACACATCCCGCAGCCGCAGGTCGGTGCGATAGGCGAGCATCGGCCGCAGCGTGGCGAGGTACCAGCGCGGCCCGCAGCGCAGGTAGTCGCCCAGCACGATGAGCATGCCGTCGAACGGCTCCTTGAGGGTGTCCCGGCCCAGGTCGAGGGCCTGGCGCAGCACCGAGTCCCTGGCGGGGTCGGTGACGCCGCCGATCAGCACCAGCTGCGCCACCACGCCGGGGTGGCGCACGGCCGTCTCGGTCACGAACTGGGCGCCCATCGAGTGCCCGACCAGCACCACGGGGCGCCCGCTGAGCATCGGGAGCAGCTCGCCGAGGTAGTCGGCGTACTGCTCGATCGTCACCCCGTTCTCCGGTTTGGGCGACCGGCCGAAACCGGGCAGGTCCACCGAGTGCACGGCGTCGGTGACGGCCAGCTCGTTGTGCAGCCGGTCGAGGTAGCGGTGCGACATGCCGATGCCGTGCACCAGCACGAACACCGGCGCATCCGCGGTGCCGGGGCCCGGTGTGGAGCGCACGTTGACGCGGGCATCGGTGCCGGGCAGGCGCACCTCGCGCATGCCGACTATTTCGGAACCCGCACGCGCAGGCCGCCGGCCAGCACCCGCGCCTTGAAGGCGGTGGCGGTGCCGAAGCCGTCGCCGTCGAGCTCGATCTCCTCAGGGTGGCTGAGCTTCACGGTGATCTGGCGGCCCTTGACGTAGTTGAGCGCCTCGACCTCCTTGGTCATCATGCGCCGGCCGAGCGGGGTGCGGCGCAGCACGCCGTTCTCCCAGAACACCTTCACGATGATCTGCACCCAGTGCACGAACCCCTCTGGACGCAGCATGAGCATCTCGAACTGGCCGTCGTCGATCACGGCTTCGGGCAGCAACAGCACGTTGGCGGTGAGGGTGCCGGTGTTGCCAACGATCACGGTGTGCGCCCGCACCGACTTGGTGCTGCCGCCGTCGAGGCTGTAACGCAGGCGCAGCTGGTTACGGTCGCGCAGGGCCGTGATGATCGCGCCCACGTAGGCGAGCCAGCCGATCTTGGCCTTGAGTTCGTCGTTGGTGCTGGCGAGCATCTTGGCGTCCAGGCCCAGGCCGGCCATTACCAGGAACGCGTGCTTGCTGATGCTGTCGTCTTCGTGCCGGATCTCGATGCGGCCGATGTCGACCTTGCGGTCGGTGCCGCTGAACGCGGTCTGGATCGAGTGTTCGAGGTTGTCCAGAGTGAGGTCGAGGTTGCGGGCCAGCAGGTTTCCGGTGCCCGACGGCAGCAGCGCCAGCGCCGCATCGCTGTTGTGCACGATCTCGGCCACGGCGCGCACGGTGCCGTCGCCGCCCGCGGCGATCACCACGGTGGCGCCGGCGTCGATCGCGGCCTGCGCCGCGCCCTGGCCCGGGTCCTCCTTGGAGGTTTCGAACCACAGGGTCTCACCCCAGCCGGCCTCGGCCTCGGCGGAGGCGACGACCTTCTTGATGGCGTCGAGGTTCACTTTGATGGGGTTGTAGACAACGGCGGCCACGCCGGTGCCGGCGTCGGTGTCGCTCGTCGTGGCGTCGACGTCGGTCGGTGACGACATGCGCGGTCTCCTCAGGCAGGTGAGCGGATGATCACGCTCGGGTCGGTCCCGCTGCGGCCGGCAGCGTACGGGTGCACCTACGCTACACGGCTCATCCGTCAGGAGGCGGAGGACGCAGGCATACTTTTCACAGCGAACCGGGCGCATTCGTGCGCTGGGCCCGCCCAAAGCCTGAGACGATATTCGGGTGACCTCTGCCACCCCGACCCCACCGCCGACCGCACCGCCGACGCCGCCCCGGTCCTTCCGGGCATCCCGGCTGGCCTGGCCGGCCTTCGCCATCGCCGTGGTGGTGATCCTGCTCGACCAGGGCAGCAAGTGGTGGGCGGAGTCTGCGCTCGGCGATGGCCAGACGATTCCCGTGATCGGCGACCTGATCCGCTTCGTGCTCGTGTACAACCCGGGTGCCGCGTTCTCGATCGGCTCCGACTTCACCTGGGTGTTCGCGGTCCTCGCCGCCGGCGCCGTCGTGTGGATCACCATGCTCACCTGGCGGGTCGAGTCCCGCGGCTGGATGGTCGCCCTCGGCCTGCTTCTCGGTGGCGCCACCACGCACCTGGGCGACCGGCTCTTCCGCGAGCCCGGCTTCGCCCGCGGCCACGTGGTGGACTTCATCGGCTACGGCAACCTGTTCATCGGCAACGTCGCCGACATCGCCATCTTCGCCGGGGCCATCATGCTGGCGATCCTCACCGTGATGGGCGTGCACCTGCGCCGCCCGGCCGCTGAGCCCGCCGAGGCCGGCGCCGACGGTTCCACCAGCGCCTCCACACCGCAGGACCCCGGCGCCACGCCCTGACCCGACCGGCCCGATGCTACCGTCTGAGGCATGGACGCGATGATGCTCGAGGGTGTGACGTTGCTGGCCGACGACGTGGCCGGCATGGCCGACTTCTACGAGCATGCGCTCGGGTTCGAGGTGGCCGTGCGGGAGCCGGACTACGTGGCCCTGGCCGGCCCCATCGGCGTGCGGCTCGCCATCTTCCGGCGCGCCGGAATGGGAGCGCACACCCACGACCATCCGTCGTTCGTGGCGCCGCGGAGCGGCCAGGCCGTGGAACTGAACTTCCAGTGCGCCACCCCTGACCAGGTGCACACCCGGTTCGCCGAGCTCGTCGAGCGTGGGGCCGTGGCCATCGCCGAGCCAACGGAGCGCGACTGGGGTCACCTGACCGGCTTCTTCGCCGACCCGGAGGGCAACATCCATTCGCTCTTCGCGGTGCTGCCCGCCTGACGCGCACGCTTCCGCGGCGCCGGCGCCCGCCACCCCTAGGCTGGGCTGCATGCGATTCGGACTCTTCATTCCCCAGGGCTGGCGTCACGACCTCGTCGGCATCGAGCCCGCCCAGCAGTGGGCCACCATGAGCGGCCTCGCCGCCCACGCGGATGCCGGCGCCTGGGAATCGATCTGGGTGTACGACCACTTCCACACCGTGCCGGTGCCGAGCGAGCAGGCCACCCACGAGGCGTGGACCCTGATGAGCGCCTTCGCCGCGACCACCAGCCGGGTGCGGCTCGGCCAGATGTGCACCTGCATGACCTACCGCAACCCCGCTTACCTGGCCAAGGTGGCGTCCACGATCGACATCATCTCCGGCGGCCGCGTCGAGATGGGCATCGGCGCCGGCTGGTACGAGCACGAATGGCGGGCATACGGTTACGGCTTCCCGCGCGCCGGTGAGCGCCTCGCCCGCCTCGACGAGGGCGTGCAGATCATGCGGCAGGCCTGGACCACCGGTACCGCCACCCTCGACGGCGAGCACTACCAGGTGGACGGCGCGATCGTGCGGCCGCTGCCGCTGCAGGACGGCGGCATCCCGATCTGGATCGCCGGCGGCGGCGAGAAGGTCACGCTGCGCATCGCGGCGCAGTACGCGAACTACACCAACTTCGACGGCTCCCCCGAGGGCTTCACCCACAAGAGCGACCTGCTGCGCGAGCACTGCGCCACGCTCGGCACCGACTTCGACGCCATCGTGCGCTCGGCCAACTACAACACCGTGATCGGCCGTGACGAGGCCGAGGTCGCCGAGCGGCTGGACGCCATCCAGGCCCGCGTCACCCCGTACCTCGGCGTGGAGGGCGCGGCCGGCTTCATGGCCGAGTACCGCAGCGGCACGGCGCAGGGTGTCGGCACGCCCGAGCAGATCGTGGAGCGCCTGAACGGCATGAAGGAGCGCGGCCTCGGCTACGCGATCCACTACTTCCCCGAGGCGGCCTACGACCGGTCGGGCCTGGAGCTTTTCGAGCGCGAGGTCATGCCGGCGCTGCTGTAACGCCGTGCTCGTCTCCGCGCGTCGGGACGGCGTCGGATGCGATAATCGAACAGGTCGTGGGCCCTCAGCCCCGCAGTCCCGGCCCACAAGCCACCCGTGCACGGTCCCTCAGTGCACGAACTCGGGCGGACACAACACCCAGCGGCACAGAACGGACACCATGTCCAGCACGAACACCCCCGGCAGCACCGCGACGGCCGACATCCGCTGGCAGACCGGCGACACCGAGCACAGCGCCCGCTGGCACTCGGAGGGCGGCTGGCCCGCGCCGCGCCGGGTGGTCGTCGTTGACGACACCCTCACCGCGGATGCCGCGTACCGGATGGCCAAGTCGGGCACCGGCCTGCTCTGGCAGGGCGATTTCCAGAACGCCCGGCAGTTGCTCACGGCCATGGCCCGCCGGGTGGACCGGCACCGGCGTACCCCCACGACCGACATGCGTGCCGCGTTCGAGGCGGGCCGCGCCGAGGCCCTGCGCCGCGCCAGGCTGCTGGGCCTGGTGCTCGTGCAACTCGACGCCGACCACACCCTGAGCCTCCGCCGTGCCCCCGACGTGCGGCAGGCCTGCGCCGAGGCGTACGGCCCCGGCACCGCCCCGACGGTTCTCTCGCTGCGCGAGCTGCTCGGCGTGGTCGGCGCGCACGAGTGGCGCGTGAAAGGGGTGCCGGTCCCGGCGCTCGGCGGCAGCATCCACCCGCACTACGGCGTCTTCTCGCCGGTGCGCGGCGAGTACCTCGACCTCATCGCAACCGCGCCGCTGCCGGCGACCGGGCTGGCGTTCGACATCGGCACCGGCTCAGGGGTGATCGCCGCGATGCTCGCCCAGCGCGGTTTCGACCGCGTGGTGGCCACCGATATGGAACCCCGCGCGCTGGCCTGTGCCCGCGAGAACCTGCAGCGTCTGGGTTACGCCGACCGGGTCGAGGTCGTGCACGCCGACCTGTTCCCGGCCGGGCGCGCCGACCTCGTGGTGTGCAACCCGCCCTGGCTGCCGGCCTCGGCCGCCACCAGCACCGACGCCGCCGTCTACGACCCCGACAGCCGCATGCTGCGCGGTTTCCTGGCCGGGCTCGCCGAGCACCTCACCGACAACGGCGAGGGCTGGCTGATCCTCTCCGACCTGGCCGAGCGGCTCGGTCTGCGCTCCCGCGGCGCACTGCTCGACCTGATCGACGACGCGGGCCTGTCCGTGGTCGCACGGCTGGACATCCGCCCCACCCACCGCAAGGCGTCCGACGCGTCCGACCCGCTGCACACGGCCCGCGCGGCCGAGGTCACCTCGCTCTGGCGGTTGCGCCGCGCCTGACCAGGGCGCACGGGCCGCCCGGCTAGGTCTGGTCCGGCGTGCCGGACGACCCGGTCTTGCCCGCCATCCGCCACCTCGCCCACGGCCACACACCGTCCATCTCCACCTCGAGCGAGAAGCTCAGCAGCACCCGGATGATCACGATCGCGCCGAGCACCAGCACGCTCTCCACCGTCGGTTCCACCACGATGGTGCGGATGATGTCGGCCACGATCAGCACCTCCAGGCCGAGCAGGATGGCTCGGCCGAGTTCCCGCCGCATGGCCTGGTACGCCGTCGGCCGGGTGTCAGGGCGCAGCATCCGCGGCACACCGGCGACCAGGGCCGTCAGCCCGCCGAACACCATGATGGCCGCGCCGACCACCTCGACCACGCGCACGGCCGCCTCGACCACTGTCTCGAACGTCATCCGCGCATCTCCCGCCGTCACCCGTTTGGCGCGAAGATACTCCCCCAGACGCTCGACCAGAAAAACTCAGCCTCTGCGTCACCGGCCGTAGGCTGATCGACATCACACCCAACCAGCAGGGATCCCGATGACCACGCCCCGCCGCCCCGCCTCAGCCACGGATGCGAGCGCCCACCCGCGCCTGCAACACAAGGTGGTGCGGGTGCTCATCCTGGGCCAGATCCTCGGCGGCATCGGCATGGGCGCCACGCTCTCGCTCGGCGCGCTGCTGGCCGCCCAGCTCTCCGGCTCCAACGCCTGGTCGGGCATGGCCGCCACGATGAGCACCCTGGGCGCCGCCCTGGTGGCCGTGCCGCTGGCCCGGCTGGCCCAGGCCAGGGGCCGCCGCCGGTCGCTCGCCACCGGAGCCGGCATCGCGGGTGTCGGAGCCGTGCTGGCGGTGGTCTCGGTCGCGCTCGACACCTTCCCGCTGCTGCTGCTCGCCCTGATGCTGCTGGGCGCCGGCTCGGCCACCAACCTGCAGGCCCGGTTCGCCGCCACCGACCTGGCCGGCCCCACCTCCCGCGCCCGCGACCTCTCGATCGTCGTGTGGTCCACCACCATCGGCGCGGTGCTCGGGCCCAACCTGTTCGGCCCCGGCGAGGTCGTCGGCGCCCAGCTCGGCCTGCCGCCGCTGACCGGGGCGTTCGCCTTCTCCCTGGCCGCGCAGGTCGGCGCCGCCCTGGTCTACACGATCGGGTTGCGCCCCGACCCACTACTCACCGCGCTGTCCGTGCGGGAGGCGCGGCCGTCCAGCACCCGGCAGCACGGGGGCCTGGCCCTCGTGCGCGGCAACGCGCTGGCCCGCTACGCCGTGGCGGTCGTCGCACTCAGCCACGCCACCATGGTGGCGCTCATGTCGATGGCGCCGGTGCACCTCACCGAGCACGGTGCCTCCCTCACCATCGTGGGCCTGACCATCAGCCTGCACGTGGCCGGCATGTACGCCCTCTCGCCGGTGTTCGGCGCCCTGGCCGACCGGGTGGGGCGGATGCCGGTGATCCTGGCCGGCCAGGCCCTGCTGTTGGCCTCGCTCGTGCTGTTCTGGCTCGCCGGCGAGAATGCGGCGGCGATGACCGCCGGGCTGATCCTGCTCGGCCTGGGCTGGTCGGCATCCGTCGTGGCCGGCTCTGCGCTCATCGCCGAGGCCGTCAGCGTTCACGACAGGTCGGCGCTGCAGGGATTCTCCGACCTCTCGATGAACGCCGCGGGCGCCCTCGGCGGCGCCCTGGCCGGCCCGGTCCTGATCCTGGTGGGCTACTCGGGCCTCGGCCTGGCCGCGATGGCCCTGGTCGCCGTCATCGTGATCTGGTCGCTGCTCCGCCGCCCGACGACCCCTGCCGCATCGGCCCTGGGTTAAGGCGGAGCAGCCCGGCCCCGTCACACGCTGGTGACGTCCTCCACCTCACCGACGAGCTCCTCGATGATGTCCTCGAGGAACAGCACCCCGGTGGCCACGCCGTCGGCGTCGAAGGAACACGCCACGTGCGAGCCGGTGCGGCGCATGGCCGCGAGGGCGTCTTCGAGGTCGCTGCTGCGGAGCACGCTCGCGAGCTTCCGCAGCCGCTTGGCCGGCACCGGCTGGTCGAAGGCCTCCGGTCCGGTCAGGTCCATGACGTCCTTGAGGTGCAGGTAGCCGGCCGGCGCCCCGCCCGCATCGGTGAGGATGTACCTGGAGAACCCGTGCGCGGCCACGGCCCGCTGCAGGTCCGCCGGCGACGCATGCTCCGGCAGGAATACGATGCCGGACAGCGGCACCTCCACGTCGGAGACCCGCTTGGTAGTGAACTCGAACGCCGCAGACAGGGTGCCGGAGGCATCCATCAGCATGCCCTCACGTGTGGACTGCCGCACGATGCCGGCGACCTCGTCGAGGGTGAACGCGCTGGTGGCTTCGTCCTTGGGCGTCACCCGGAACAGCCGCAGCACACCGTTCGCCAGCCAGTTGAGGCTGAAGATCACCGGTTTGAACACCCGGGCAACGAACACCAGCGGCGGCGCGAGGATGAGCGCGGCCCGGTCGGGCACCGAGAACGAGATGTTCTTGGGCACCATCTCGCCCAGCACCACGTGCAGGAAGGTGACCAGGCCCAGCGCCACCGCGAACGCGATCACACTGATGGCCTCGGCGGAGAGCGCCGTGAGGCCCAGCGGGATCTCGAGCAGGTGGTGGATCGCCGGTTCGGACACGTTGAGGATCACCAGCGAGCAGACCGTGATGCCCAGCTGCGAGGTGGCCAGCATCAGGGTGGCGTGTTCCATCGCCCACAGCGTGGTCTTGGCGGCCTTGTTGCCCTGCGCGGCGAGAGGCTCGATCTGCGAGCGGCGGGCCGAGATCACGGCGAACTCGGCGCCGACGAAGAAGGCGTTGACCGCCAACAGCACAACAAGCCAGAGCAGCCCGGGAAGGTACTCACTCATGGGTCAGCCTCCCTTCAATGACGGCGCTGACCGGGTCGAGGTCGGCCGTGGTTTCGGTGGGGGTGAGCCGGATGCGTGAGACGCGCGCGCCGTCCATCCGCTCGACCCGCAGGGTGCCGACGTCGATGGGCACGGTGTCGCCCAGTTCGGGCATCCGGTCGAGCCGGTCGGTCACGAAGCCGGCGATGGTCTCGTAGTCGCCGTCGTCGGGCACGGTGACGCCGATCCTCTCGAGCAGTTCGTCGGGGCGGAGGCCCGCGTCGAACACGATCGAGCGGCCGGAGCGTACGATGCCGGGCTTGGCCCTGTCGTGCTCGTCCTCCAGTTCGCCCACGAGTTCCTCCACGAGGTCCTCGAGCGTGACGATGCCGGCGGTGCCGCCGTACTCGTCGGAGACCACGGCGATCTGCAGGCCCTGCTGGCGCAGGGCGCCGAGCAGCCGGTCGACACCCATCGACTCCGGCACCCGCAGGGCGGGCAGCATCAGTTCGTCGGCTCGCACCAGGGTGCGGCGGCCGAGCGCCACCGCGAAGGCCTGCTTCACGTGCAGCACGCCCAGGATGTCGTCGGTGTCACGGCCGATCACCGGAAAGCGGGAGTAGCCGGTGGCGCTGGCCAGGGTCACGATGCTCTCGGCGGTGTCGCCGGCGTGCACCGACGCCATCTGCACGCGCGGGGTCATCACGTCGGCGGCGGAGTGGTCGGAGAAGCGCAGGGTGCGGTTGAGCATCTCGGCATGGTCGGCGTCCAGCAGACCCTCCATGGCCGAGCGGCGCACCAGGAAGCCGAGCTCCTCGGCGCTGCGCGCGCCGGACAGCTCCTCCTTGGGCTCGATGCCGACCAGGCGGATGAGGGCGTTGGCGGTGTTGTTGAACAGCAGGATCACGGGCTTGAACACCGCGGTGAACGCGGCCTGCATGGGCACGACGAACTTGGCCGTGGCCAGCGGAACCGCCAGGGCGAAGTTCTTGGGCACGAGCTCGCCGATCACCATGGAGAACAGTGTCGCCAGGGCGATGCCGATCACGGTGCCGAGCACCGGCACGGCACCCTCTGGCACACCGAGGTCGGTCATCGGGCCGCTGAGCAGCGAGCTGATGGCCGGCTCGAAGGTGTACCCGGTGAGCAGGGTCGTCAGCGTGATGCCCAGTTGCGCGCTGGAGAGGTGCGTCGAGGTGATCCGCAGCGCCTTGATGGTGGGGCCGAGGCGTTTCTCGCCGCGGGCCTGCCTGGCCTCGAGTTCATTGCGGTCGAGCGTGACGAGGGCGAATTCGGCGGCAACGAACACGCCGGTGCCGAAGGTCAGAATGAGCCCGAGGCCCACCATGATCCATTCGTTCACGAGGTGGCTCCCTGTGCCCGGAAGCGTTCGGGGCGGACAGGGAGCATGGGTTTATGCGTGGGAGGGTCATCCATAGTGGATCGAGCCTACTGAGCCATCCTGTACAAACGCACAGGATGCTCGCAGCCATCAGGGTCTGGCAAAAGAAACCGAGCGTTGTTAGGTTTGTTCCTGCGGATGAAACCGTCCGTCATCACTTCCAAGGGAGCAAGTATGTCCAGCACACCCTCCGTCCAGCTCTACACGGTGAGGGACGCCATCTCCGCCGACCTCCAGGGCGCCGTCGCACGGATCGCCGAGATCGGCTTCACCAAGGTCGAGCCGTACGCCTTCGTCGAGCGCGCCGACGAATACGAGCGCGCGTTCGCCGCCGCCGGCGTCACCGCCCCGTCCGGCCACGCGCCGGTCATCGATTCCGACGATCCCGCCCGCACCTTCGCTGCCGCGGCGCAGCTGGGCATCGGCACGGTCATCGACCCATTCATCCCCAGCGACCGTTGGCAGAGCGCGGATGACGCCGCCCGCCTGGCCGACCGGGTCAACACTCTGCAGGTGCTCGCGGCCGAGGCCGGACTGGGCTTCGGCTACCACAACCACAACTGGGAGTTCGCGAACCTCGTCGACGGCCGGCCCATCTACGAGCTGTTCGTGGAGGCGCTCTCACCCGAGGTCGCCCTCGAGGTGGACACCTACTGGTCGACCGTCGGCGGCACCGACACCCCGGCGCTCCTTCGCCGCCTCGGTGACCGGGTGAAGTTCCTGCACATCAAGGACGGCCCGGTGCGCGGCGACATCGCCACCAGCCTGCCGAGCAGCGAGAGCGCCCTCTCGGTGCCGGAGGCCCTCGCCGCGGCCTTCGCCAGCCAGCTTCCCGCCGGCAGGGGCGACGTCGGCGTCGCCGCCGTCCTCGCCGCCGCGCCCCAGGCCCTGCGGGTCGTCGAGTTCGACGGCTACACGGGCGACGTCTTCGACGGCATCACGGCATCGTTCGCCTGGCTCGCGGAGAACGACAAGTGAGCCGCACCGGACGCGTCGGCGTCGGCGTCATCGGGGCCGGCGTCATCAGCGGCACCTACCTGGAGAACATGACGGCGTTCGCCGACCTGGACGTGCTCTTCGTCGCGGACCTCGACCTCGCCCGCGCCCAGGCGCAGGCCGAGGCGTACGGGGTACCCGGCCACGGATCGGTCGACGACCTGCTGGCGCGGGACGACATCGAGATCGTGGTGAACCTCACCATCCCCGCCGTGCACACGGAGGTGGGCGAACGGATCATCGCTGCCGGCAAACACGTCTGGAGCGAGAAGCCGCTGGCCCTGGATCACGAATCCGGGGCGGCGTTGCTCGCCGCGGCGGCCGATGCGGGCCTCCGTGTCGCCTGCGCGCCGGACACCGTGCTCGGCGCGGGCATCCAGACGGCCATGCGCGCGATCGCTCGCGGTGACATCGGCGAGCCGCTCACGGCGACCACGATGTTCCACGTTCCCGGCCCGGACGCCTGGCACCCGAACCCCGAGTTCCTGTTCGCGTACGGCGCCGGGCCACTCTTCGACATGGGCCCGTACTACGTGACGACCCTGGTGCACGCCTTCGGCTCGGCCAGCCGGGTCGGCGCCGTGTCGTCGAAGTCCAGCGCGATCCGCACCATCGGCAGTGGACCGCGGGCCGGCACCGAGTTCCCGGTCGAGGTGCCCACCCACCACGCCGCGGTGATCTCGTTCGAAGGCGGCCAGTCCGCGCAGTCCACGTTCAGCTTCCAGAACGCGCTGCCCCGGATGGGCTTTGTGGAGATCAGCGGTACCGACGGCACCATCGTGCTGCCGGACCCGAACACCTTCGAGGGCGAGTCCACCCTGTGGCGGTTCGGCCAGGAGGAGCCCACCACGCTCGCCGCGGTCGGGTCCACCTACGGTCGCGGGTCCGGCGTGCTCGACCTGGCCCGGTCGATCCGGGCCGGTGTTCCCGAGCGGGCCAGCGGCGCGGTCGCGGCGCACGTGCTCGATGTGCTCCTGGCCGTGTCCGAGGCTGCCGAGACCGGTACAACGGTCAACGTGGCGTCGAGCATCGCCCAGCCCACTCCGCTGGCCGAGGACTGGGATCCCGCCGCGGCTACGCTGTAGCCGCCACGTTCGGGCCGGGTTCAGGCCGGGAGATCGCTCGCCGTCGCCGGCGGGCGACTCCCGGTCTGGGCCAGGGCAATCACGGCCTCGACGTGCGCCCCCATGTCGCGGGTCTCATCGAACATCCACTGCACCTGCATGCCGTCGCTGACCGCCATCAGAATCGACGCGAACACCTCCGGGTCGACGGTGGCGTCGAGCCGCCCGGATGCCTGCATCCGGCCCAGCCCCGCCGCGATCGTGCGCCGCGAGTGCGCGTAGCGCTCCCGAAAATACTCGTGCGCCGGATGCGCCGGATCCGTCGCCGCGGCGGCGGACAGGTTGGCGAACATCTGCACCAGCCCGGGCACTTCGGCGTTGTGCCGGATCAGTGCCGCGAAGGTGGCCGCCGGGTCCGGATCCTCGGGATCCTTCGCCGCGTCGATCTCGTCCCTGGTGCGCAGGATGGCCACCCAGAGGTCGTCCTTGGACTCGAAGTAGTGCAACAGGCCGGCCTGCGTGAGTCCCACCGCGGCGGCGATGTCCCGCACGGAGGTCTGACGGAAGCCCTGCCGCGCCACGAGCGCCAGCGCGGTCTCGAGGATCTCGGCACGCTTCGCAACGCCTTTCGGGTATCTGCCCAGGGTCGCCATGGTGCAAGGCTAGACCAGCGGACCGGTCAGCGCGGCGCGGTCGGGCCGGCTTCGGGGCCGGTCAGCGACGCCACGCACCGGGCCAGCAGCAGCCGCAGGTGCTCGCGTTCGCTTCCGTCCAGGTCCGACCGCATCCGGTCTTCAACACCGCGCACCGCCGCGCTGGCCACGGCCAGCCGGCTTCGGCCCAGGTCGGTGAGCCGGGTAGGCAGCACCCGGCCCTCGGCTGCCTGGTCCGGCCGGGTGACGAAGCCGTCCCGTTCCAGCGCCTGCAGCAAAACGTTCATCGACTGCCGGGTGACGAAGGCGCCGCGGGCCAGCTCGGAGTTGGACAGGCCCGGCCGCTGGGCGAGCAGCTCGAGGCAGGAGTAGTGCGTGATGCTCATCCCGAGCGGGCGCAGCACGGCCTCCATCGCGGTGCGCAGCGCGCTGGCCGCCTCCTTGAGCAGGTAGCCCACCGATGTGTCCAACTCGATCCGCGCATCCGCTTGACTCATGTCAATATTCTGACATACTCGGATCATGTCAACTTACTGACACTGACGAAAGAGAATCATTATGACGGCTTCCGGCCCCGGTTTCATCTCCCTGCAGGTGCGCGATGTCGAGGGCTCCGCAGCCTTCTACGAGCGCCACCTCGGCTTCACCCGCCAGGCCGGCCCGCCGCACGCCGTGGTCTTCGGCACCACGCCGGCCGCGTTCGCGGTGCGGTCGGCGATGCCGGGCGTCGACCTCGACGCGGTGAGCCAGCTCGGCCTGGGGGTGGGCGTCTGGTTGCACGCCCCGGATGCCCAGGCCATCCACGACGGGCTCGTGGCGGCGGGCGTCCCCATCGTCTCGGCCCCCGTCGACGGGCCGTTCGGGCGCACCTTCACCTTTGCCGACCCCGACGGCTACCAGATCACGCTCCACACCCTCCGCGAACCGTGAGAAAAGCACCGAAAACTCGGGTTTTGTGGGGCTTTTCTCACGGTTCGCGGGAGGGTGGGGCCACTAGGGTGGCCGGATGAACCTCCTTGTGCGACTCACTCAGCGCGGCGCCGTGGCACTCACCGAGGTCGCCCAGCTCATCGTGTACTGGTTGGGCGGCGGCAACGGCGATCCCGATCGGCTGCGAGCGGCGGATGCCCGTCGGGCCCGCGCCCGCAACACCCCGGCCCGCCCGTCGCGAAGCCGTTCCGGCCGGGGCGCCCGCAAGCGCTAGCCCGCCATCCTTTCTCGCGAACTGTGAGTTAAGCCCCAGGATTGGGGGATTTTAGGTGCTTAAGTCACAGTTCGCGAAAGGGAGAGGGCGAGGCCAGGGTGTCCATGGTGCGCTGGATGGCGATCGCCGCGGCGCCCTGCGCCCAGGAGATGAAGCCGCTGGCGTCCAGGAGCACGTCGACCTCGGCGGCCTCCGGGTCGCGGTCGGCCAGGATCGCGTCATCCATCTCGGCCCGCACGACCTCGAGGAAGCCCAGCCCCTCACCGGCGAGCACCACGTGTTCGACCATGGCGAGGTTGGCCACGGCCGCGATGAGCCGTCCCAGCGCGGTTCCGGCGGCGCGGAGCACCGCCAGCGCCACGGGGTGGCCGGCCTCGGCCATCTCGAGCACCCGGGCGTAGCTCACCGGCTCACCCAGGGCCACCTCCACCTGCGCCCGGATGCTGGGGATCGTGAGCATCGCCGTGGAGCAGCCACGGTGCCCCAGGAAGCACAATGGTCCGGTCGGATCGAGCGGGAAGTGCCCGCCCAGGCCGAGGCCGGCCTCGGAGGTGCTGACCACCTGGTCGTGCATGACGAGGCCGTAGCCCACCCCGGCGCCGACGGTGAGCACCGCGAAGTTGGAGAACCCCCGGCCCAGGCCGAACCAGTGCTCAGCGGCGGCCAGCGCCACCACATCGTTCTCCACCAGGACGGGCACACCCAGCCGGGCCTCCACGGCATCCGCCAGCGGAACACCGCGCCAGCCCAGGAACGGCGCCCGGTCGATGACCCGGTTGTCGGAGACCTGGCCGCCGACGCTGATCCCGATCGCGGTGAACTCCTGCTCGTTGGCGAGCTCGCCGGCCAGCTCCACGATCACGGCCACCACGTCGGCGAGGTCGTGGCTGGGCAACGGGCGCTCGGCGCGACGGCCCTCGGCGGCGCGGAGGTCGGTGGTGACCGCGACGGCCAGGTCCCCGGTGAGTTTGATGCCCAGAAACTGGCGGGCGTCCGCCCGCACGTCCAGCGGCTTGGCCGGCCGGCCCATCGCCCCGTCGAGCTGTTCGGTGACCTCCACGAGCAGGCCGCCGTCGAGCAGGGGCCGGGCGAGGCGGGTGAGGGTGGCCAGTGACAGGCCCAGGCGCTGGGCGAGCACGTTGCGCAGGATCGGCCCGTGAATGAGAACTTCCCGCGCCAGCTCGCTGGAGGGGCTGCGGTAACGGCGCTCGGCGGCCTCGAGGGATGACATGGGCTGGGCAACTTTCGACTAGTCAGCGCCGACACGTGGAACTCCCGCGCCGGTGGACCGGCTCGGCTTCGATCAGGATACCGCCCACCCGCACTGCGTCGGGGAACGCCGGATCAGCCCCAGTTTATTGCATGGTGAATTAAACAGAGGCCAGATTCTGACGATTTAGCGGGACAAACCCGATATAGACCGCTATTGACAAGCGTCTTCCTTGCAATATAGAAATAAGACATGCACCACGACAGCACCGTCACCCACCTCCGCAACGGCGGAACCAGCGTCATCGTCGACCTGATCGGCGACGGGATGCCCGAAATCCTCTTCTGGGGCGCCGACCAGGGTGACCTCTCCCCCCGGGAGTTGGGCGACATCGCCCGCGCCACCCGCGCCCAGCGCGTCTCCGGCAACCTCGATGCGCCGGCCCGGCTCACCGTGCTGCCGCAGGAGTCCAATGGCTGGCAGGGCACCCCTGGCCTGACCGGCAGCCGGCAGGGCCGGTTCTTCTCCCCCGCGCTGCGCGCCACCGAGTTCGTCAACACCCCGGCCACTCTCGCGATCGACGCCGTCGACGAGATCAGCCACCTCGCCCTGCACGCCACCCTGGCCGTCGACGCCGCCGGCGTCTTCAGCCAGAGCATCACCGTCACCAACACCGGCGACGACGACTACGACCTGGTCGACCTCGCCGTCACCCTGCCGCTGCCGGCCAGCGCCACCGAGATCCTCGACACCACCGGACGGCACCTGCGGGAGCGCTCCCCGCAGCGGCACGCCTTCACCCAGGGCCGGCACCAGCGCGACAGCCGAAAGGGCCGCCCCGGCGCCGACGCCACCCTGCTGCTGTTCGTGGGCACCCCCGGCTTCGGCTTCGAACGGGGCCTGGTGCACGCCGTGCACCTGGCCTTCAGCGGCAACTACCGCCTCGCCGCCGAGAAACTCGTCACCGGGTCGGCGTTCCTGCAGGCCGGCGAACTGCTCGCCCCCGGCGAGATCCGCCTCGCCCCCGGCGCCAGCTACAGCACCCCCACCGTGATCGCTTCCTGGGGCGACGGCCTCACCGAGCTCTCCGCGCGCATCCACACCCGCCTGCGCGCCCGTGAGGTGCACCCGCGGAGCCCCCGCCCGGTCACCCTCAACACCTGGGAGGCCGTCTACTTCGACCACGACCTGGCCCGGCTGACCGCGCTCGCGGATGCCGCCGCCCGCGTCGGCGTCGAGCGGTACGTGCTCGACGACGGCTGGTTCCACGGCCGCCGCGACGACACCGCCGGGCTCGGTGACTGGTGGGTCGACGCCGGAGTCTGGCCCGACGGCCTCGGCCCGCTGATCGACACCGTCACCGGCCTCGGAATGCAGTTCGGCCTCTGGGTCGAACCCGAGATGGTCAACCCCGACTCCGACCTGGCCCGGGCGCACCCCGACTGGCTGCTGCAGGCCGCCGGCCGCATGCCCGTCGAGGGCCGCCAGCAGCAGGTGCTCGACCTGTCGAACCCGGATGCCTACGCCTACCTGCTCGAACACCTCGACGCCCTCCTGGTGGAATACCCGATCGGCTACCTCAAGTGGGACCACAACCGTGACCTCGTCGACGCCGGCAGCACCGGCACCGGCACCGCCGCCGTGCACAACAACGTCGTGGCCCTCTACGCCCTGCTCGACGAGCTGAAGAAACGCCACCCGGGCCTGGAGATCGAAAGCTGCGCCTCGGGCGGAGCCCGTGTCGACCTCGGCATCCTCGACCACACCGACCGCATCTGGACCAGCGACTGCATCGACCCGATCGAGCGCCTCACCATCCAGAAGTACACCGGCCTGCTGGTGCCCTACGAGCTGATGGGCGCGCACATCAGCGGCCCAGAGTCGCACTCCACCGGCCGCCGGCACGACCTGTCGCTGCGCGCGGGTGTTGCCCTGTTCGGCCACCTGGGCATCGAGTGGGACATCGCGGCGCTCTCCGCAGCCGACGAGGCCGAGTTGATCGGCTGGATCGAGCTCTACAAGGCCCACCGCGCCCTCTTCCACACCGGCACCTCTGTGCACGTCGACCACGCCGACCCGGCCGTCGACCTGCGCGGCGTGGTCGCCGCCGACCGCAGCGAGGCGATGTTCGTCTTCAGCCTGGTCGCCACCAGCGCCGCCTACCCGGTCGGCCCGTTGCGCTTCACCGGCCTGGACGACGACACCCGCTACCGGGTGCGCCTGGTCAACCGGGAGTTCACCGGCATCGGCAACGGCCAGTCGCCGCTGGTCTGGGCCGAGCAGCCGCTCACCCTCACCGGCAAGGCCCTGGGCACGATCGGCCTGCAGGGGCCGGTGCTGTTCCCCGAACACCTCGCAGTTTTCAGCATCACATCCGCCTAAACGCTGTTTAGCCGGACCGAGCGCAAGGAGGCGCCATGAAATCCCCCCGCACCATGCCCCATTCCAGGCCCAAACGGGCCACCGCGATGGTCGTCGCGGCCGCGGCCCTCGTCGCGCTCGGCGGATGCGCCACATCCGCCGGCAGCGCCGACGTGGTCACGCTGAACTTCTTCCAGTTCAAGCCGGAGGCGGTGGGGAACTTCACCGCGATCATCAAGGACTTCGAGGCCGAGAACCCCGGCATCAAGGTCATCCAGAACTCCGTGCCCGACCCGGACACCGCCATCCGCACCCTGCTGGTGAAAGACAAGGTCCCCGACGTTCTCACCCTGAACGTCAACGGCAACTACGGCGAACTGGCCAGGGCCTGCATCTTCGCCGACCTCGGTGCCGAACCGGTCGCCGAGACCGTGAACCCGGCCGTGCAGGACATCGTGCAGTCGCTGGGCACCTGCGGCACTGACGGCGCCACCGAGGTCAACGCGTTGCCGTTCGCCAGCAACGCCAGCGGCATCCTCTACAACCCCGACATCTTCGCCGCCAACGGCGTCGAGGTGCCCACCACCTGGACCGAGCTCGTCGCCGCTGCCGACACGTTCCAGGCCAACGGGGTGTCGCCGTTCTTCTGCACGCTGAAGGACTCCTGGACCGCCTCGCCCGCGTTCGTCAACCTCGGCGGCACGCTGATGCCGGACGGTTTCTTCGACACCCTTCGCCAGGAGAGCACCAGCGGCGGGAGCACGGTGTCGTTCGCCGAGGACTTCGCCGCCGCCGCCGACAAGGAAGTGACGCTGTTCGACTACTGCCAGGACAACTTCGCCAGCCGCGACTACAACGCCGGCAACAAGGCCTTCGCCGACGGTGAATCGGCGATGTACCTGCAGGGCTCCTACGCGATCCCGGCCATCCGGGCCAACAACCCCGACGCCGCCATCGCCTCGTTCCCGTACCCGGTCACCGACGACGCCGACGCGCGCGTCGTGGTCTCCGGTGTGGACGTGGGCATCATGGTGGGCCGGAACACCCCGCACGCCGCCCAGGCCCAGAAGTTCGTCGACTACCTGATGTCGCCCGACGTCGTGGCCGCCTACTCCGAAGCGCAGAGCACGTTCTCGCCGCTGAAGGATGCCGCACCGAACAACGACCCCGCCCTGGCCGGACTCGAACCGTACTTCAGCGCCGGCAAGATCATCGGCTTCATCGACCACCAGATTCCCGCGGCCGTTCCGCTGGTCAACCTGCTGCAGACGCTGGTGATCACCGGCGACACCGAGACGTTCCTGGCCGACCTGGATTCCGAATGGGACAAGGTCGCCGCCCGCACCACCACACAGAGACAGGGGAAGTGAGCATGACCGCCACTGCCACGCGGGCGAAGACGCCCGCCGCGTCACCCGGCACACCGGCACGCATCCGGTCGAATATCGCCCGGACGCCCCGCACCTTCTACTGGATGGTGGTGCCGGCCGTCGTGATCTTCTTCGCCCTGCACACCATTCCGGTGCTCTCGGGCATGTTCTTCAGCCTGACCAACTACGCCGGCTACGGCACCTGGGACCTGGTCGGCTTCTCGAACTACGTCAACCTGTTCCAGGACGACCGGGTACTCAACTCCTACGGCTTCACCTTCGGCTTCGCCATCGTGTCCACCATCCTGGTCAACGTGATCGCCCTGGCCATCGCGCTGGGCCTGAACTCGAAGATCAAGTTCCAGGCGGCGTTCCGCGGGGTGTTCTTCATCCCGTACGTGCTGGCGATCCTGATCATCGGCTACGTGTTCAACTACCTGTTCGCCAACTCGTTCCCGGCGATCTTCACCGCGCTGGGCCTGCCGGGCCTCTCCGGCAACCTGCTGGCCAGCCCGGACTTCGCCTGGGTCGGCATCGTCATCACCACGGTCTGGCAGGCGGCGGCGTTCAACGTCATCCTCTACCTGGCCGGGCTGCAGACCATCTCCGCCGACCTCTACGAGGCGGCCGCCATCGACGGCGCGTCCGGTTGGCGCCGGTTCCGGTCGATCACCTTCCCGCTGATCGGCGCGTACTTCACCATCAACATGGTGCTGTCGTTCAAGTCGTTCCTGCAGGTCTTCGATCAGATCGTGGCCCTCACCGCGGGCGGACCGGGCACGTCCACCGAATCCATCGCCCTCGTGATCTTCCGCGGCGGCTTCCAAGGCGGTGAGTACGGGTACCAGATGGCCAACGCCGTGGTCTACCTGTTCGTCATCATCATCGTTTCATTTCTCCAGCTGCGCATCCTGCAGCGCCGGGAGGCGAGCTTCTCATGACCGACACCCTCACCCAGACGACCGCACCGGTGCCCGCCGAGCCGGATGCGCCCACCCGCGCCCCGCGCACCCGCCGGCGCCTCGACGGCGGCAACGGAGGCACCAACTGGTGGCTCACCGCTCTCATCGCGGTGTGCTCGCTCACCGTGCTGATCCCGCTGTACTTCACCATCGTCACCGCGCTCAAGACGCCCGACCAGCTCGGCGGCACCGGGTTCGAGCTGCCCACCAGCATCCGTTGGGAGAACTTCGCGGATGCCTACCAGCTGACGAACTTCCCCCGGGCGCTGATGAACACGGCCCTGATCACGGTGGGCGCGGTGTTCCTCACCCTGCTCACCAACTCCCTGGTGGCCTACGCGATCGCCCGCAATATGCACAAGAAGTTCTTCAAGGGGCTGTACTTCTACTTCCTCGCGGCGATCTTCGTGCCGTTCCCGATCATCATGCTGCCGGTGGTGAAGGAGACCGCGCTGCTGGGCATCGACACCCCGGTGGGCCTGATCCTGCTCTACACGGTCTACGGGCTCTCGTTCAACATCTTCATCTTCGTGGCCTACATCAACTCCATCCCGGTGGAGCTGGAGGAGGCCGCACGGCTGGACGGGGCGAGCACCTGGATGGTGTTCTGGAAGGTCATCTTCCCGCTGCTCTCGCCGATGAACGCGACGGTCGGCATCCTCACCTGCGTCTGGGCGTGGAACGACTTCCTGCTGCCGCTGGTGGTGCTCTCCGACCCGTCGGCGCAGACCCTGCCGTTGGCCCAGTTCATCTTCCAGGGCCAGTTCAACACCAACTACCCGGTGGCGTTCGCCTCCTACCTGATGGCCCTGGCCCCGCTCCTGGTGGTCTACGTGATCGCCCAGAAGTGGGTCGTGAGCGGCGTCACCCGCGGTTCGGTGAAGTAGCCCGCCGATCACCTGACCGACACCTCGGCCCGCGGCTCCCCCGACACGGAGGGGAGTCGCGGGCCGGCTGTCGCCCCAGTGACCGCGTCGCATTGCTGGGAAAAAGTGAGATTACAAGGACGGGATCAGAGAAACGGTCCCAGTTTCCGGCCTGTGTCCTGACAATCGTTCGTCGCTCACGGCACTGCAGAGACGGCGCCGCGTCAGTGCACGATGATCTTCAGCAGCATGGCGAGCAGGCCCAGGGCCGCCGTGGCCAGCGCCCCGCAGACCCGCCAGTACCAGGCGACCCTGAGGCCGCCGAAGGCGATCCAGCCCGCCGCGGCCAGGATGGCGACCTCGACCCAGAGCGCCGTCCAATAGGCCGCCTCGCCGCTTCGCACTCCGATGAGTCCGAGCAGCAGGAAGATCAGCGGCGGGATGCCCGCCAGCAGCAGTCCCCGGGAGTCCTTCATGGCGGACCGGATCGATGCCCTGACCTGCACTGACTCGGTGTCGGGCCGGCGTCGTTGCGCGGCGACGGTGTGCGCGAAGACCTCGGTGGCCCAGAAGATCAGCACACTGAACAGGGTGATCGCGAAGACATCGAAGATGCCTCCAGCCTCGTCGGCAACCGCGATCACGACACTGACCAGCACCGTGCCCGAAATGAGTTCCTGGGTGATGAACTCCCGTCTCAGCCAGGCGGTCGACCAGCGTTTTGTTGTGTCCACATCCACCGGAATCCATCCCACGCCGGCCACCGGCGTCCGTCGGTATGATCTTTGCCCCGACCGGCCGACCCTGTCTAGGGCCCGCCGCCCAGAGTTGTGCCGGAGAATGGGAGTCACACAAGGGGGGGCAGCATGTCGCGGAAGAGACGGGCGGAGCAACTTCGGGCGATCGCCGCACACGTGCTGACCGCACCGATCCTGCTCGAGGGCGATGCCGACGAGCTCCTCACCGTGATGCGCACCGGCGCCAGGGCGGCGGGAATCCCCGAGACCGACTGCGCCTCCGCGACACAGCCGGCGCGCGTCGTCGTGCTGGCCATCCAACGTGATGCCCGGCGGTCCTCGTTGGTGAAGGCGACCACGCTGCTTCGGGAGCTGGACGACCACATCGCGCCGGAGGCCGTGCGGATCGTGGTGGTGCAGAGCGCCCGGTCCAAGCTCGCGCCCCCGAAGCTGCAGCGCCTGGTCGCCTCCGAGGTGCTCTTCCATGTGGCGCTGGCGCTGGCCAACGTCGTGCCAGGTCAGAAGGAGCGCACCTTCCGGCAGCGGGTCGGCCTCACCACCCTGGACGCGGCGGGTTTCCGGATCCTGCGCTTCGGTTAGGCGTTGTGGTGGGTGAGCGGGTGCCGGATGCTCACCTCGTCGGCCTCATCCGGGTAGTCCTCCACACCCTGGGCGATGGCCTGCTGGCGACGCCGTCGCATTGACGGCGCGACCGCCGCACCGAGGATGGCCAGCGCGGCGACCCCGGCGCACACCCAGAAGCCGATGGTGAAGGCGTCATCGGTCGGCAGGCCCTGTGGAGTGCTATTCGACGAGATCAGGGCGGCGATGACCGCGGTGCCGATACTGCTGCCGATCGTGCGGGCGATGGTGTTGACCCCGATCGCCTCGCCGGTCTGCGCGGCGGGCACACTCTCGATGATGGCGTTGGACGCGGTGGCCAGGGCGAGACCGATGCCGGCGCCGGTGAACAGCCCGGAGACGACGACCTGCCAGATCTGATCGTGCGCGAACGCGGGAATCAGGAACGCGATGGTGACGAAGACACCGCCGAGCAGCATCGGCGGCTTCGGGCCGACCTTGCGCACCAGCATTCCGGCCAGCGGGCCGAAGACCACCATCATCAGCACGGTGGGCAGCAGGAACAGGCCGGCCTCCGACACCGACTTGCCGAAGCCGTAGCCGGTCGCGGCCGGCAGCTGAAGCAGGGTGGGCACGAGGACGAAGGTGCCGAACATCGCGAAGCCGAAAATGAGGGCGACGACGTGGGCGGTCCAGACCCCGCGCACCTTCATCAGGCGCATGTCGACGAGCGGCTCCGCCACCCGCAGTTCGACGAAGACGAAGACAACCAGCGCAACAAGACCGAGGCCGAGCAGGCTGATCGTCTCGGCCGAGTCCCAGCCCCAGTTCGCTCCCTCGCTGATGGCGAGCAGAAGGGAGACGAGCGACACGGTCAGGATGAACGCACCGAGCACGTCGAGGCGGCCGGGCGTCTTCACCGGGGATTCCCGCATGCCGAAGATCACGCCGAGGAGTGCGACGACGATCAGCACGAGCGGCAGCCAGAACAACCAATGCCAGGACAGGTTCTCCACGATCGGTCCCGCAGCCACGATACCGACGCCGGCCCCGACGCCGAAGATCGCGGACAGCAGACCGATGGTCACACCGACCTTCTCCCTGGGCAGCTCGTCACGCACGATGCCGATCGACAGTGGCATGATCGCGCCGGCCGCTCCCTGCAGGGCCCGGGCGGCGATCAGCACGCCGAGGTTGGGCGCCAGGGCCGCGAGCAGGGTGCCAACGAGCAGGAGTGTCAGCACGATGATCAGGATGCGCCGCTTGCCCACCATGTCACCCAGGCGGCCCAGGATCGGCGTGAGCACGGCCGCGGAGAGCAGGTAGGCGGTGAGCACCCAGGCCGCGTCACCGGTCGAGACGCCCAGGTCCCGGCCGATGGTGGCAAGCGCCGGGGCAACGAGCGACTGCAGCACGGCGAAGGACAGTCCGCCCAGGGACAGGAAGAGGACCAGGAGGGTGCTGTTGACCGTGCCGCCGGCCGTCGGCGCAACCCGGCCGGGTGCTGGTTCGTGAATCGTGCGGGACATGGCGCTCCGGTCTGTATGTAAACAACTGCTGACTTAGGCACTGTAGGCGAACACCCCCGGCAAGTCAACATCCGTTTACATGAACGAAACATGGCTGTACCGTAGACGTAGACCGGAGGGACACCGAACCATGCGCACACCGCCCGCCACCGACGCCAGGCCCGCACCGGAGGCCGAGCGCGGCATCCGGTCACGCGACGCCGACGGCACCCGCCGGCTCCTCCTTGACGCCGCGCGCCGCCGGTTCGCCCACGACGGCTACGCCACCACCACGGTCAGGGATATCGCCGCCGACGCGGGTGTGAACGTGGCTCTCATCAACCGCTACTTCACCTCCAAGGAGGGGCTGTTCGAAGCCTGCCTGCGTTGGGTCGGCGAGGACCTCGCCCGCCCCGAGGACGCGGGCTCCTCGGTCGAGCGGATTCTGGAGGGCATCATTCACCGGGTCACCGACCTGCCCACCGGTGACTACACCCTCCAGCTCCTGTTGCTGCTGCGCTCCTCCGGAGACGAGCGAGCCGACCAGATCCGGCTCAACACCCTCGATTCCTTCACGGAGGGCATCGCCACCGCCGCCGGCTGGCGACCGGGGACCCCCGACGACGAGCAGGTCCTCCTCCGCGCCCAGATCGCCATGGCCACCGCCCTGGGGATCGTCCTGCTGCGCTCGCGCACCCGACTGGAGCCGCTGGCCTCGATCGGTGCGGATGCGCTGCGCAGCCCGCTGCGGGCAGCCCTCTCCGCCCTGCTGTCGCCGGGCGTGCTCGACGACACCTCGGGGATTGCGAAGTGAGGGTTACCTAACTTAGGGTTGGTCTGGATGACTACTTCCACGCTTGCGCCGGCCCGTCCCGTCCGGCCGCAGATCACCCTCCACGTCGTTCGCCGCGAACAGCTGACCCCGCACCTGGTACGGATCGTGCTCGCCGGCGACCAGTTCGAGGACTTCGTGACGAACGAGTCCACCGACAAGTACGTGAAGATCTACTTCGCCAAGCCGGAGCTCGGGCTCACGCCGCCCTTCGACGTGTCGGCCCTGCGGGAAACGCTGGCACCGGAGGACCTGCCGGTGACCCGGACGTACACCGTGCGCCACGTCGACACCGAGGCGCGCACCCTGGCGATCGATTTTGTCGTGCACGGCGACGAGGGCCTGGCCGGTCCGTGGGCCGCATCGGCCGAGCCCGGCGACCTGCTCACCTTCTCCGGCCCCGGCGGCGGTTACGCTCCGGACCCGGCTGCGGCCTGGCACCTGTTCGCCGGCGACCAATCCGCCCTTCCGGCCATCGCCGCCGCCCTGGCCGCCCTGCCGGCCACGGCACAGGGCCTGGCCCTGATCCAGGTCCCGGACGCCGGCGAGCTGCTCGACCTCGCTGCTCCGCCGGCCGTGCAGATCCACTGGGTGTTCGGCACCGACCCGGCCCTCCTGGTCGGGGCGGTGGATGCCGCCGCCTGGCTGCCCGGTCGCCCGCAGATCTTCGCGCACGGCGAGAGGGCCGCCATGAAGGGCCTGCGCGAGGTCTTCTCCTCCCGCGGCGTGCAACGGTCCGAACTCTCCCTCTCGGGATACTGGGCCCAGGGTCGCACCGAGGACCGGTTCCAGGCCGAGAAGCGTGAACCCGTCGGCGTGATCCTCCCCGTTCCGTAGCCGGCCTCCGGCACCCCCCTGACTGGGCGGCGCAAGGCCTACCGCAGAATGGCGACGCCTGTCATGGTAGGCGCCATGAGCATCCGAACCTCTGTGGTGGTGGGCGTCTATCCCGGCCAGGCCGACGGGGTCGTGCTGCAGGCCGCGGTCTTCGCGGCGCGTTTCGACGCGGAGCTGATCTGCGCCTGGGCGGACCCCGGCCGGCACGACACCGTGGCCCCGCCGACCGAGGCGGCCACGTTCGACCCCTACCTCGCGGCGCACCTGTCCCGGATCCTCGGCGGCCTCGCCATCCAGTGGAGCACCCGGCGGCTCTCCGGCGACCCGGCCAGGGCGCTCGGACAGCTCGCCGAGTCGCTGCGGGCGGTGATGATCGTGGTCGGCACCCGGGACGGCACGGTGCGCGGCAGCCTGCAGGAATTCTTCGCCGGGTCGATAGCGATGCACCTCGCCCACCGGCAGAACCGGCCCGTCGTGGTCATCCCCCTGTCGCCGGTGTCCTTCGACGATGACCTGCCGTGGGAGTCCGATTGAGCGGTGTACCCTTTTGCGTGGTGATGGATCCCACCTGAGCTCCCGCTCGAACCGCCGACTGCGCTGATGGTTCCTACCGACTTCAGGTCGTGCCGACGCCGGCCGACGAGACTGGTGGGTGAGCGGTGACGAGCAGGCCGAGCGGTGGATCCCTCGTTCTGCTCCGCCACGGCCAGAGCACCGCGAACGCCGCCGGCCTGTTCACCGGCATCCTCGACCCCGGGCTGTCGCCGTCGGGCGCCGACGAGGCCGAGACCGCCGCCGGCCTGTTGCAGGCACACGACCTGGTGCCGGATGCGGTTTTTGTGTCGCCCTTGCAGCGCGCCGCGCAGACCGCCGCGATCGTCGCCGACGCACTGCACCTGCCGGCGGCCATGGTCACCATCGACTGGCGGCTGAACGAACGCAACTACGGCGCCCTCACCGGCCGGCACAAGGATGACGTCCGCGCCGAGGCCGGCGAGGACCAGTTCCTGGCCTGGCGGCGTTCGGTCGACACCGCGCCGCCGGCCATGTCCGACGAGCAGTTCGCGCTTTTCCAGGGCACCACCCTGTTCCGCGGCCTGCCAGCCAGGGCGCTCACCCGCACCGAATCACTGCGGGACGTGATGGCCCGCATCACCGAGTTCCATGCCGAGCAGATCGTGCCCCTGCTCGCGGAGGAGCGCACCGTGCTGGTCGTGGCGCACGGCAACGCGCTGCGCGCCTACTGCGCCGTGCTCGAACACCTCGACAAGTCCGCCATTCACCGGCTCAACCTGCCCACCGGGCATCCACTCGTCTACCAGGCCGGCGGTCGCCGGTACCTCGACGCCCCGCGGGCCGAGGCGGCGGCGCTCGCCCTCACGCTCGACGGCGGCACCTGATGATCGGGCCGGATGCCGCGCCGCGCCCGGTGCACCTGCGCTGGCAGTACCTCGCCCTCGTGTTCGCCGGTGGCACCATGGGCACCGCGTTGCGGGAGCTCCTGGTCCTCACGGCGCCGCCGGTGGCCGGGGTGCCGGTTGTGATCGTGGGCATCAACATCGTCGGCGCGTTCCTGCTCGGCCTGCTGCTGGAGACCCTGACCCGCCGCGGCCCCGACGAGGGCCGGCGCCGCCGGCTGCGGTTGCTGCTGGGAACCGGGGTGCTCGGCGGTTTCACCACCTACAGCGCCTTGGCCACCGACACCAGCCTGCTCCTGGCCGACAACCGGCTCGGCACGGCGCTGCTCTATGCGCTGGGCACCGTTGTGGTCGGCGCCCTGGCCTCCTGGGCCGGCATCGGCGCCGGTGCCGCCCTGCACCGGCGGCGCGCCGACCGGGCCAGAGCGGTGGCCGCATGACTCCGCTGCTGTTCGTGGCCGTGGCCCTGGCCGGCGGTGCCGGTGCGGCCCTGCGTCTCTTTCTGGACGGCGTCGTGCGCGCCCGGGTGCGGACCGCCCTGCCGGTGGGCACGCTGCTGATCAACGTGGTGGGATCGCTGCTGCTCGGCCTGATCACGGGGCTCACCCTGGCGGCATGGCTGCCGGAGGCCTGGCACCTGGTGCTCGGCGGCGGCCTGATGGGTGGGTTCACCACCTTCAGCACCGCCAGCGTGGAGACCGTGCGGCTGGCGCAGGACCGGCGGTCGCTTGCCGCCCTGGTCAACGGGCTCGGCATGCTCGTGCTCGCCGTGTCCTGCGCCTTCCTCGGCCTCTGGCTGGGCCTGGGCGCCTAGACCCGCAGCTGTTCGGCCGCTACGGCCTCGATGGTCCGCGGCGGCCGGCCCAGGATGGTGCCGAGGTCGGTGGTCTCCACCGCGAAGACGTCACGGCGCACGAGCGGGAAGAGCACCGCGAACGGTCCCGTCGCGGCATCGGCGACGTTGTCGTGCCGGATAACCCGCCCGGTCAGGCGCGACAGCACCTCGGCCAGCCCGTCGAAGGTCCAGGACGGACCGCGAAGTTCCCAGAGCGCCCGCTCCGGCGGCGCCAGTAGGGCCGCCACCGCCGCATCCGCCAGATCGGCGATCGACGCGGTCACGATCGGATGGTTCTCACTCGCCGAGCGAACGACACCCGCGCGCGCATCCTCGAGTGCGCGTTCGATGAACGGGTCGGTGTAGAGGGCGTTCCGAAGAATCGTGTGACTGACGCCGCCCTCGGCCAGAGCGACCTCAGCGGCCGTGTGCCCGGGATCGTGCGGGGCACCCATCGCACTCGTGTAGACGATGTGCCGCACCCCGGCCGCGATCGCCGACTCGACGACCATTCGGTGCTGCGCGCTGCGGATGGCCGGGTCGAGCACCGGGCTCGACACGAAGAGCAACCGGTCGATTCCGGTGAAGGCCCGCACGAGGCCGGCCGGGTCCGAGTAATCGGCGAGGTGGGCGGTCAACCCGCCGGCCGGCAGCCGGGTCGCTGCGTCCGGGGTGCGCACGAGCACGTGCACATCGGCTGCGGGTACCTTCGCGATCAGGCTCAGTAGTGCGGCGCCGCCGAGTCGGCCGGTCGCTCCGGTGATAAGAAAAGTTGTCATGGGTGTACTCCAAGGTTGGGATCGTGTGAGCGGCAGTGGGACTCCCAGTGGAGTCCCGTCTGGCGGCGCACAGAATCGCCATCCCCGGGCGGCGTAGCCGGCTACACCTGCGGTGAATGGTGTCGATTAGGCAACACGCTGAAAGAGCATTCGGTTGAGCCTAGCTCTCGGAGAGCACCTGGCGGGCGGTGCGCTCGAACGCGGTGCGCGTCTGCTCGACGCCGTCGAGGTAGCCACCCACCAGGGCCGCGTCCCGCAGCAGCACCAGGGATGCGGCGCCCGCGGCGGGGTGCGCGGCGCCGGTGGCGACCAGCACCTGCTCGAGCGTGTCGCGGAACCAGGCCCGGTGCGTGGCGACCAGTTCGCGCACCGCGCTCTGTGGGTCGGGGTACTCGGCGGCCGCGTTGATGAACGGGCAGCCGCGCGTGTGGTGCCGGGCGATGTCGTCGGCGATGCCGCCGATCAGCGCGTCGAGCAGATCAGCAGGTTCGGCGGCGCCGGCGGCGCCCTCGGCGAACATCGCCCGGATCGTCGCATCCTCTTCGGCCAGGTAGGCCAGCACCAGCCCCTCCTTGCCCGCGAAGTGCCGGTACATCGTGGCCCGGGTGACGGCAGCCTCGGCGAGCAACCGGTCCAGGCCCACGGTGTGAATGCCTTCGCGGTAGAACAGGCCGGACGCCACCCGGAGCAGGCGGTCGCGTGCCGCAGAGGACTTTTTCGGGCTGGTGTCGACGATGTCGGTCATGGCAGTAAATATACCAGAACGTTCTTTCTCTTTTTGCTTGACAGACGCCATCCGAGCCAGCTAGGTTCAACTCAACAAGAACGAACGTTCTTTCCCATCAACCGCAAGGAGTCGCCATGTCCACCGCATCCGCACCCGTCATCACCACCCGCGAACAGGCCGAGATCGACCGCGCCAACGCCTCCGGCCGCCAGCCGGTCGTGTTTGTGCACGGCCTCTGGCTGTTGCCCAGCAGCTGGGCCGCCTGGCGCGAGTTCTTCGAGGAACAGGGCTTCACCACCCTCGCGCCGAGCTGGCCGGACGACCCCGAAACCGTCGCGGAGGCCCGCGCCACCCCCTCGGTCTTCGCCGGCAAGTCGGTGCAGGGCATCACCGACCACGTCGCCACCGTGATCGGCCGGCTGGACCGCGTCCCCATCGTGATCGGCCACTCCTTCGGCGGACTGATCGCTCAGAAGCTCGCCGGGCTGGGACTCGCCACGGCCACCGTCGCGGTGGACCCCGGCCCCATCAAGGGTGTGCTCCCGCTGCCGCTGACCACCCTCAAGGTCGGCAGTGCCGTGTTGCTCAATCCGGCGAATTACCGCCGCCAGGTGCTGCTCACCCCGGAGCAGTTCCGGTTCGGTTTCGGCAACGCCGTGAGCGAAGCCGAATCCAACGACCTCTACGCCCGGTACTCGGTGCCCGGCTCCGGCGTCCCGCTCTTCCAGGCCGCACTGGCCAACTTCCGCTTCGGCGGCGAAACCGCGGCAGACACCAAGAACCCGGCGCGCGGCCCGTTGCTCGTGATCTCCGGCGAGAAGGACCACACCGTGCCGTGGGCGGTTGCCAACGCCACCTACAAGCTGCAGAAAAAGAACCCCGGCACCACCGAGATCGTGGAAATGGCCGGCCGCGGCCACTCCCTCACCATCGACTCCGGCTGGCGTGAGGTGGCCGAAACCGCACTGCGCTTCGTCCGCGCCCAGGTGAATGTGGCCTCGTAGCCGTCCGCGGCGAAAACTGCTTGAATCTTTTTCACCGTGATGTCGATCCGGGCGGTTGTCGTTCGACGCATCAGTAGAGGACGCATTCGGCGCCCCAGACACCAAGGAGAACCCGATGAAGTACATGCTGATCATGCGATCCACCGACGCCGCCCGCCAGGACTACGAGAAGGTGGACTTCAACGAGATCATCGAGAAGATGGGTGCGTACAACGAGGCCCTGCTCAAGGCCGGCGTGATGCTCGCCGGCGACGGCCTGGCCGACTCGATGGCCGACAACTTCGTGGTCGACTTCACCGCCGACCCGCCCATCGTGACGGATGGCCCCTACGGCGAGACCCATGAGCTGTTCAGCGGCTTCTGGATGATCCAGGTCGCCTCCAAGGAGGAGGCCGTCGAGTGGGCGAGCCGGTGCCCGCTCGGCCCCGGGTCGAAGCTCGAGGTGCGCCGGGTCACCGAGATGAGCGACTTCGGCGAATTCGCCGACAACCCGGTGCTTAAGCAGCAGGAGACCTGGCGCGCGGAGAGCGGCCAGGTCTAACCCGACCGCGGCGGGCGAACACTGTGGCTGACGCGCATCGCACCGTGGACGCGGTCTGGCGCATCGAGAGTGCCCGGATCGTGGCCACGTTGGCGAAGATGACCAACGACGTGGTGCTGGCCGAGGATCTGGCCCAGGAGGCCGTCGTCGACGCCCTCCGGCAGTGGCCGGAGACGGGCATCCCGCAGAACCCGGGGGCCTGGCTCACCGCCGTCGCCAAACGCAAGGCCATCGACACCTGGCGGCGGCGCGAGCGCCTGGACGAGCGGTACCAGGCGATCGCCCACGACCTGGCGTCGAGCCCCGGCGCCGATCCGGCGGCGTGGGAACCGATCGACGACGACGTGTTGCGCCTGGTGTTCATCGCCTGCCACCCGGTCATCGCCCGCGAAGCCCAGGTCGCGCTGACGCTGCGGCTGATCGGCGGGCTCAGCACCGAGGAGATCGCCCGGCTGTTCCTGCTGCCGGTCGCCACCATCCAGCAGCGCATTGTGCGTGCTAAGAAGACCCTCACCGCCGCGAAGGTGCCCTTCGAGGCGCCGGACCCGAGCGAGTGGCGGGCCCGGCTCGGCTCGGTGCTCGGCGTGATCTATCTGACCTTCACCGAGGGCTACGCGGCCACCTCCGGCGAGCAGTGGATGCGTACCGACCTGGCCAACGAGGCGTTGCGCCTGGGCCGGGTGCTGGCCGGCCTCGCCCCGAGGGAGCCGGAGGTGCACGCGCTCGTGGCGCTGATGGAGCTGCAGGCGTCCCGGTTCGGAGCCAGGGTGCGCCAGGACGGCACGCCCGTTCTGCTCGCCGATCAGGACCGCGGCCGCTGGGACCGCGCCCAGATCGGCCGCGGCCAGGCCGCCCTGGCCCGGGCCGACGCGCTCGGCCGTGGCCGGGGCAGCTACGCCCTGCAAGCCGCGATCGCCGAGTGCCACGCCACCGCCCCGAGCATCGACGACACCGACTGGGCCCGGATCGTGTTGCTCTACGAGGCCCTCGGCCGCATCGCGCCGAACCCGGTGGTGGAACTGAACCGGGCGGTGGCGGTGTCGATGGCGACCGGGCCCGCATCCGCCCTGCTCATCGTGGACGGCCTGGCCGACGCCGGTGCGCTGCGCGGCTCGTCGCTGTTGCCGAGCGTGCGCGGCGAGCTGCTGGCCCGGCTCGGCCGCGCCGAGGAGGCCCGCTCGGAGTTCGTCACGGCCGCCGCCCTCACTGGGAACGAGCGCGAGCGGGGCGTGCTGCTGGCCAAGGCCGCCGCGCTCTGACCGATCAGCCCCTGGCCCGGGTCGCCCGCACGGTACCGAGCAGCGCGAGGGCATCGGCGCTCGGCGACCCGGCGGGTGCGGTCGCGACGGTCAACTGCTGGCCGGGCGCATCCCGCACGTCCAGGGTCTGGTAGGTCAGCTCCAGCCGGCCGACGTCGGGGTGGTTGATGATCTTGTAGGTGATGTTCAGCCCGGCCACGGCGTGGTCGGCCCACAGCGCGGCGAAGGCGGAGCTCTCCCGGAGGAGCCGGTCGATGGTGGGAATCAGGTCGGGATGCGGTGGCGTGTGACCGGCGGCGAGGCGGAGTGCGCTCACTGTGGCGCGGGCGACGACGTCCCACTCCACGAAGTACTCGCGGGCAGTGGGATTGAGGAACAGGAAGTCGAGCGCGCCGTCGATCTGCGTTTCACCGAGCAACGCCTGGGCCGTCGGATTGGCGGCGATCACCCGGAACGCCGCATCCACGACGTAGGCGGCCGAGTCGGGGAACGCATCCATCAGCTGCCGGAGGTCGGCACTCACCGCGCCCGGGGTGTCCGCATCGCGTGGCGCGAGCCGCGCCAGACGGAAGGCGTGCTCGCGGGCATCCCGGCTCAGCCGGAGCGCCGCGCAGATCGACTCGACCACCTGGGCGGATGGCGTGCGCTCCCGGCCCTGCTCGAGCCGGGTGTAGTAGTCCACGCTCACCCCGGCGAGCACGGCGACCTCTTCCCGGCGGAGTCCGCTGACCCGCCGGCCAGCCAGGTCAGGCAGCCCAACGTCGCTCGGGGAGATCCGGGCGCGCTGGGCGCGGAGGAAGTCTCCGAGGGGACCGGTTCGGGCTGGCATACTGCCCACGTTAGTTGCACCTGCCCACGCCCTGGCAGGGTGCAGCCCACCCTGGCAGCCGGCGGCGGCGGCCGTGAGACTCGATGAACGACACCACCTCCCCCGCCGCCCGCGGCGAACCGACCGGAAGACGACTCGCCCATGCCCACCATCAACCTGACAAATACCGACCAGACCGTCATCGTCGGCGACTGGATCACCGCGACCAACACCCATGATGTCGACCAGTACCTCGCCTTCTTCGCCGACGACGCCGTGCTCGACGACCCGTCAGTCGGCGAAGCCTTCACCGGCAAGCCGGGTATCGCGCGGTATTTCCAGAGCTACTTCGTCGGCTACAACACCCAGACCCGGCTGGTGGGCGCCGACGCCAGGGAAGATTCCCTGCACGTCGAGGTGGACTTCACCGGCGACTTCCCCGGCGGTCAGACGGGCGGAACGTTCGACATCACCTTCGCCGGCGAGAAGCTCGCGCACGTGACGGCCGATCTGCTCTGAGCCTCTGGCCGGCTGCCAGACTGAGGTCATGACCGCTCGCGAACCCGCTCCCCTCGCTGAGTTGCCCACCCCGTCCCTGATTGTCGACGAGGTGCGGCTCGACCGGAACATCGCAGCGATGGCCACCTTCGCCGCCGGGCGCGGGCTCGCCCTGCGCCCGCACGTGAAGACGCACAAATCGGTCGAGATCGCCCGCCGCCAGGTCGCTGCCGGTGCCGCCGGCATCACCGTGGCCACGATCGCCGAGGCGGAGATCTTCGCGGCCGCCGGCTTCACCGACATCTTCATCGCCTATCCGCTCTGGTTCGACGCCGACAAGACCACCCGGCTGCGGCGCCTGCTTGCAGCAAGCCCGGCAGGGTCCGGTCCGCTGCTCATCGGGGTCGACTCCGTCGAGGGCGCCGAGCGTGCCGCGCACGCCGCCGGCGCTCTGTTGCCCCGGTTGGCGGTGCTGGTCGAAGTGGACTCCGGTCACCATCGCAGCGGGGTTCCCGCCTCGCAGGCGGCGGCCGTCGCATCCGCAGCGGCGCAGGCCGGGCTCGACGTTGCCGGGGTGTTCACCTTCCCCGGGCACAGCTATTCACCGGAAGGCCGTCGTTCCGCCGCGGCCGACGAAGCCCGCGAGCTCGCCGCCGCGGTCGCCGCGCTGGCTGGCGTGGGAGTGACGGCCCGCATCGTCAGCGGCGGCTCCACACCATCCGCGGAGTTCGCCGACGCCACGGTGCTCACCGAGCTGCGCCCCGGCGTCTACGTGTTCCGCGACGCGCAGCAGTGGGAGCTCGGAATGTCCACGCCAGATGACATCGCTCTGACCGTGCGTGCCACGGTGGTGTCCCACCGGGGCGACCACCTCATCGCCGATGCGGGCAGCAAGGTTCTCGGTGTCGACCGCGGTTCGTTCTCGACCGGCTTCGGTCGCCTGCTCGACCACCCGGAGGCGCGTATCACCGCGCTGTCGGAACATCACGCCACCATGACCGGGCTGGATCTGCCCGCCGGCAGCCAGATCAGCGTCGTTCCGAACCACGTGTGCATCGCCGTGAACCTGGCCGACGACTACCTGGTCATGCGCGGCGGCGCCATCGTCGGGCGTTGGCCCGTGGATGCCCGCGGCGCGAACACCTGACCCGGGGAAGGATTTCGGCCTGCCCGATAGGGAAGACTGGCACGACAGCACAGAAAGACAGGCACCATGGACGTTCAACTGCTCCTCGTGATGACCGGCGCACTGGTCATCGCCGCGTTCGCGCACCTGCGCGGACTGCAGGCCGGCATCGTCACGGTGACCCTGGCGGCGGCCATCTCGTTCATCCCCGGCCTGCCCCGGCTGGAACTCGACCCCGAGCTGATCCTCGGGGTCGTGATCCCGCCGCTGCTGTACTCGGCCACGCTGAACTTCTCCCTGTTCGCCTTCCTCAAGAACCTGCGCAGCATCCTCGGTCTCGGCGTGGTCCTGGTGATCTTCACCACCGTGGTGGTGGGCTTCCTCACCTCGTGGATCGCCCCGGAACTCGGCTTGGCCGGGGCGTTTGTGCTCGCCGCCGTGGTCTCGCCGCCGGACTCGGTCACCACGGTCAGCCACGGTCGCGAGATCGGCCTGCCCCGGCGCACGGTGTCGATCCTCACCGGTGAGAGCCTGGTCAACGACGCGGCAGCGCTCACCCTGTTCGCCGTGGCCGTTGCCGCCGTCACCGGGGACCGCGAGTTCATCGAGAACCCGTTCCTGCTCTTCGGCTGGGAGGCCGCGGTCGGCTTGATCCTCGGTGTGGTCATCGGCCGGGTCGTCATCAGGGTGCGCAGCAAGGTGGGCAATCCCACCATCGAAAGCGGACTGAACCTGCTGGTGCCGTTCCTGGCTTACTTCGCCGCCGAGCAGTTGCACGCCTCCGGCATCATCGCCGTGGTCGCGGCCGGCTTCACCGTGAGCCTGTCCCATTTCGGCAGCAAGAAATCGGCGCTGCCCTCCACGGCCTACCGCACCCGGTTGCAGGAGGCCGCGCTGTGGCCGGTCGTCGACCTGATCCTCGAGGCCTTCGTCTTCGCCTACATGGGGTTGCAGTTCCGGTTCGTGCTCGAGGACCTCGCCGAGTCGAGCACCCCCACCTGGTCCACCATCGGTCTGGGACTGATCGTGCTGCTCACGGTCATCCTGTGCCGGTTCGCCTGGGTGTACTTCAGCTACAGCCGCGCCCAGCTCGCCCTGCTGATCTACGCCAAGCGGATGGCGGCCTCCCTCGACCCGACCGCCCGGCGCCGCCAGCGTCGCCGCGGCGGGCCGGGCCGAAACGGTCGCACCGGGCCGCTCGGCCGGGACGGCGGCAGGGACCGGGGCCACGTCACCGTGCTCACCCCCGCCGAGAACCTGCTGGTCTCCTGGACCGGCATGCGTGGCATCATCACCCTGGCCGCGGCCGGCGGCATCCCGCTCACCGTCGCGTCTGGCGCTCCCTTCCCCGGCCGCACCATCATCCAGACGGTGGCGTTCATCGTGGCGGTCGGCACCCTGCTTCTCCAGGGCTCCACCCTGCCGCTGCTGGCCAAGCGGCTGAAGATCGACACCACCGCCGAAGACGCCGAGATCGACCAGGGACGGGCGGAGGCCCGCGCCGTGGCCGCCGCCGCTGTCACCGGCCGCACCGACAGAACCAGCGGTGAGTACTTCGACCTGCAGCGCGCCGCCCTCACCGAGGCGGTGCGGGCCCGGCAGATCTTCCCGGGCAGCGCCGATGACGTGCGGCACGAGCTCGACGCCCTGCAGGCCGGCGTCACCCCGCTGCTCGACTAGCGGATGCGCCTCCGCCCGGCCGCCGAATAATCTGCGGTCGCCGCCCGCGCGGCAGGCCCCGGCACACGGAAATGGAATCGCCGGAATCCAGTTTTTTCGTGATTCTTCGGTCGAAACGTGCAGGAAACGTTAAGCCACCACTATTTCCTGCAGGGAGCAGTTGATTGTTCGGGCTGAACCCGCATCCATCACCTTCTCACCCAGGAGCCATCATGCGCGTCGGAGTCCCCACCGAAATCAAGAACAACGAAAACCGGGTGGCCATCACCCAGGCGGGAGTGTCCGAGCTCACCCGCCGCGGCCACGATGTCCTCATCCAGCGCGGCGCTGGGCTCGGCTCCTCGATCACCGACGACGCCTACGCGTTGGCCGGCGCCACCATCCTCGACACCGCGGCCGAGGTCTGGGCCGCCGCAGAGCTGCTGCTCAAGGTGAAGGAGCCCATCGCCGCCGAATACGGCTACCTCCGCGCCGACCAGGTGCTCTTCACCTACCTGCACCTGGCCGCCGACCGTGCCCAGACCGAGGCGCTGCTGTCCTCCGGGACCACCGCGATCGCGTACGAGACCGTGCAGCTGCCCAATCGCTCCCTGCCGCTGCTGTCCCCGATGAGCGAGGTCGCCGGTCGGCTCTCCACCCAGGTGGGCGCGTACCACCTGATGAGCGCCGCCGGCGGCCGCGGCATGCTGCTCGGTGGCGTGCCCGGCACGCCCAAGGCCAAGGTCGTTGTCATCGGCGGCGGTGTCGCCGGCGAGCACGCGGCGGCCAATGCGCTGGGGATGGGTGCCGACGTCACGATCATCGACCTCTCGGTGCCGCGCCTGCGCGAGCTGGAGAACCGTTTCGACGGCCAGGTGCAGACCCGGGTCTCCACCGGCTACGAGATCGCCGCCCAACTCGCCGACGCCGACCTCGTGATCGGCTCCGTGCTCATCCCGGGCGCCGCCGCGCCCAAGCTCGTCACCGATGAGATGGTCGCCGGCATGAAGAAGGGCTCGGTGCTCGTGGACATCGCCATCGACCAGGGTGGCTGCTTCGAGGGCTCCCGGCCCACCACCCACGATGAGCCCACCTTCGCCGTGCACGACTCGGTCTACTACTGCGTCGCCAACATGCCCGGCGCGGTGCCCGAGACGTCGACCCGGGCGCTCACCAACGCCACGCTGCCCTACGTGATCGCCCTGGCCGACAAGGGCTGGGAACTGGCGATCGCCGAGGATGCCGCCCTGGCGGCCGGGCTGAACATCCGCGCCGGCACCGTCACCAACGCCGGCGTCGCCGCCGCGCTCGGCCTGCCGCTGGCTGCACGCGCCTGACCGCCCACGGAGGCGTGCGGGGTAGGCCCATCCGTTGTCCGCCGCGCGCTCAGGCCACGTCGACGGCGGGCACCAGGGCGGCCAGCGACGCGAGCTGGGTCATCAGGGCCCGCTCGTGGCGCTCGGCCGGCAGGAACACCCCGTCGACGATGTGCTCGGCGACCCAGGCGATCTCCACGTTGGCGGCCAGGATGCGCATGCCGAGGTTGACCAGCACCGGCTGCAGCGCCACCACCGCGCGGCTGCCGCCGGAGAGCCCGCCGTAGCTGACCAGTCCCACCGGTTTGCCCGCCCACTCGCCGTGCAGGTGGTCGATCGCGTTTTTCAGCGGCGCGCTGAAGCTGTGGTTGTACTCCGGCAGCACGAAGATCACCGCGTCCGCCGCCTCCACCCGCCGGCTCCAGGCCCAGGTGAGTTCGCTCGTGTAGGACTTCAGGCGCGGATGGTTCGGCTCCTCGAGCATCGGCAGCACGAACGACGCGAGGTCCACCACATCCACCTCGACATCACCGGCCTGCCGCGCCGACTCGGTCACCCAGTGCCCGACCGGCCCGCCGGCCCGGCCCACCCGGGTGCTCGCGATGAGCACCAGCAACCTCATGCGCCCACCTCCCGCACGGGCCGCGCATCCCAGCGTGCCCAGTCGGCGCTGATCCCCTCGGCCGCCCGCAGCAGCTGCGGCAGGTAGTCGTCCACGAGGGTCTCCAGGCTGGTCTCGAAGGCGTGCGTGTTGAGATTGACGGCCGCGACGACCGCACCCGCGCCATTGCGGATGGGCGCCGCGACCGACCGGATGGCCGGGGCCAGCTGTTGGTCGGTGATCGCCCAGCCGCGCTCGCGCACCTCGGCGAGCGCCGCATCGATCTCGGCGCGGCTGGGCGTCCAGACCGCGGTGACCGGCGACCGGGACGGCTCGGCCAGGGCGGCATCCAGGGCGTCGGGGGTCAACCCGGCCAGCAGCACCTTGCCGAGCGAGGTCGCGAAGGCGGGAAACCGGGTGCCGATCGTGACCGACAGCGCCACCAGCTTGGGCACCGCGACCCGGGCGACGTAGACCACGTCGGCCCCGTCGAGTTGGGCCACCGAGCAGGATTCGTCGACCCGCGCGCTGAGCTCGGTCAGGTGTGGCCTGGACAGCTCCCAGATATTGCTCGAACACACGTAGGCCATGCCGAGCTCCAGTACCCGCGGGGTGAGGCTGAATCCCGCGTCGTCGCTCCGCACATAGCCGAGCTCGGCCAGGGTGATCAGGATGCGCCGCGCGGTCGGCCGGGCGAGCCCGGTCGCCGTCGCCACCTCGGTGAGGTTCATCACCGGACGGTCCGCGGCGAAGACCGTCAGGACGTCCAGGCCCCGGGCGATCGCCTCGATGAAGTCCGGACTCTCGGTGTCGCGTGCCATCAAGACCTTCCTCTCGCCGGCGCTGATCGACTGGAGGGGAATCTGCTCACCGCTCTTGACCGTCGACCGCTTCTGGGGTTCACTATAGAACATTGTCCGCCCAGCGGACAGTCGTCCGCAGAACTGAAAGGCAATGATGCCTCCCGCTTTCGCTCCGACCCCGACAGACACCCCGAGCACGGCCGAGGTGCCTGCGCACCAGGCCGGCCCGCTCGACGGCCTGCTGGTGGCGGACTTCTCCCGGGTGCTCGCCGGACCGTATGCCACCCAGCTGATGGGCGACCTCGGCGCCATCGTCGTCAAGGTCGAGGGCCCCTCCGGGGACGAGACCCGGGACTGGGCGCCGCCGGAGCGCGACGGCGTCTCCACCTACTACCTCGGCGTGAACCGCAACAAGCGCAGCATCACCCTCAATCTCGCCGACGCCGCCGACCGTGCGCTCGCCCAGGAGCTGGCCCGCCGGGCCGACATCGTGATCGAGAACTTCAAGCCGGGCGGCCTGGCCAAGTTCGGCCTCGACTACGCCGCCGTGCGTGAGGGCAACCCCGCCGTGATCTACGCCTCGATCAGCGGCTTCGGCACCGCGGGCGGCGCGAGCCTGCCGGGCTACGACCTCATCGTGCAGGCGATGAGCGGCCTGATGAGCCTCACCGGCGACGCCGACGGCACCCCGTTCCGCAGCGGCGTCTCGGTGTTCGACGTGATGACGGGCATGCAGGCCACCGTCGGCATCCTCGCCGCCCTCAACCACCGCAACAACACCGGGCAGGGCCAGCTGGTGCAGGTCAACCTGCTCTCCACCGCGCTGTCGGCCATGGCCAACCACAGCTCCACCTACGTCGCCGGCGGTACCGTGCCGTTCCGCATGGGCAACGCGCACCCCAGCCTGTTCCCCTACGAACCGCTGCCGGCCAGCGACGGCGACATCGTCATCGTCGCCGCCAACGACCCGCAGTTCGTCAAGCTCGCCACCGCGCTCGGCCACCCGGAATGGGCCGACGACGACAGGTTCGCCCGCACGGTGTCCCGCAATCAGAACCGCGAGGCACTCCGCCCGCTGCTGGTGGCCGCACTGGCCGGCAAGACCACCGCCGAATGGTTCGCCGAGCTCACCCGGGCCGGCGTGGCCTGCGGGCCGATCAACACCATCGACGACGGCGTGGCCCTCGCCGACAGTCTGGGCCTCGACCCCGTCGTGCAGGTGGGCGAGGGCGACGCGGCCATCCCCATGGTGCGCAACCCCATCGACTTCTCCCTCACACCCGCCCGGTACCTCTCGCCGCCGCCCACCCTCGGCCAGGATGCCGCGGAGATCCGCCAGTGGCTGTCCAGGCCAAACTCCGATCACGCGCACGCCCCCTACGACGCGAACTACGACGAGAGCGAGTACGACCTGTGACCGACTACCCCACCGGCCTGGGCACCAGCGACCGCGACACCATCTCCCTGCTCGGCCACGACCTGGCCGGCGAGCTGCTGGGAACGGTCACGTTCGGCGAACTCGCCTTCTGGCTGGCCACCCAACAGCGGCCCACCCCCGGGCAGTTGCGGGTGTTCGAGGCCGTGCTGGTATCGCTGGCCGATCACGGCTTCACCCCCACCGCCATCGCCGCCCGCCTCACCTACTACTCGGCGCCCGACTCGCTGCAGGGCGCCATCGCGGCGGGCCTGCTCGGTGGCGGCAGCCGGTTCCTCGGTGTCACCGAAGACACCGGCGCCTTCCTGCACGCCGCCCTGGCCGACCTCGGCGATACGAGCGGATTCACCGATGACGACTGGGATGCCCAGGCGATCACCCTGCTCACCGCCACCCGGCAGGCCGGCCGTCGGGTGCCCGGCCTCGGCCACCCGGTGCACAAGCTGCAGGACCCCCGCACGGCCGTGATCATCCGCATCGCCGACGAGCAGGGCCTCCGCGGCGCGCACCTGCGCCTGTTCGAGGCCATCGGCCGCACCAACAAGCAGGTGCTCGGCAAGGACCTGCCGCTGAACGGCGCCGGCGTCGCGGGCGCCGCCCTGGCCGATCTGGGCCTGCCGATCGAACTGCTGCGCGGCTTCGCGCTGCTCGCCCGCACCGCCGGCCTGATCGGGCACCTCGCCGAGGAGAGAGTGAACCCCATCGCCCCCGCGATCTACGCCGAGGTCGACCGCAACGCCGTGTACGTTCCCGCCCCCTCCACCAACTAGTCCTGCGTCAGTCTCGAAGGAGAGAAGATGGCCACTCTGAGTGCGGTGCTCGCCACCACTCACCACCCGTTCTACCTCAAGGCCACCACGGCACCGCCCGAGGAGCGGATGCCGCAGGCCGACGAGTGGAAGCGCAAGGTGGAGGCGTACCGCCAGACGCTCACCGTGGCCAAGCCGGACATCCTGGTGATGGTCGGCGCCGACCACTTCCACCAGTTCTTCTCCGACAACTACCCCACCTTCCTCATCGGCAAGCAGCCGATGTACGACGCCACCTTCTACAACGAGACTCGCGAGTTCGGCCTGCCCACCTTCCTGCTGCAGGGCCACGAGGAGCTCTCCGGCTACATGCTGCAGGGCCTGCTCGACCGGGGCTTCGACTTCTCGGTCAGCCACGAGCTCAAGATCGACCACTCGATCATCTGCCCGATCATCACCACCCGGCCGGATGCCGACCTGCCGATCGTGCCGATCTACACGAACATCTTCGCTCCCCCGCTGCCCAGCCCCAAGCGGTTCTGGGACTTGGGCCGGGCCATCCGGTCGATCATCGACGAGTGGCCCAGCGACCTGCGGGTGGCCGCGGTGGGCAGCGGGCACCTCTCGCTCGAGCTCGGCGGGCCGCGCCAGTTCGGTGAGACCGGGCCCGACCCGGAGTTCGACCTGCAGGCCATCGAGTGGCTGCGCACCGGCGACATCGACGCGATCCTGGCCAATGTGACGCACGAGAGCATGGCGGGCGCCGGCAACGCCACCCACGGGTTCATGGACCTGATCCTGATGATGGGCATCGCCGGGCCGATCGAGGCGTCCTACGTCGACAGCCTCGACCTGTTCCACACCCGCGAGGCCTACGTCACCTGGTACCCGGAGGGGGCGCCGTCGTGAGCATCTACTACGTGAACAAGTTCCTCTTCCAGGTCGACGGCGACCCCGAGCTGCTCGCCAGGTACAAGGCCGACCCGGCCGAGCTGGTGACCTGGTGGGAGACCGAACGCGGCCCCTGGCTGAACCGGGTGGAACGCACCACCTGGCTCGGCTTCACCGACACCGAACGCCGCGCCCTCGTCGAGCACGACTACGTCACCCTGTTCGAGCTCGGCGCGCACTTCTTCCTCTCCCTCACGATCTTCATTGCCCTGTACGACGCCGACTACGCCGCCCGCTCCGGTCCGCTCTCGTTCCAGCGGGAGTACGCCGCCAACCTGGCCCACTGGCTGGGCAAGGACTACCCGAGCGTGGCCCTGTAACCCACGCCAGACCCGTCCCCCGTTCCGCTCGCATCCGCACCGCGCCCCACCCGACCCCGTACCGCTCGCGAATCTCTCGACTCAGGCAAAGGAGCCCGTCATGCCCGTCACCCCCATCCCCGCCCTGCCCCAGCACACGCCGCCGGGCACCGTCTTTCGCGACGCCACCGTGCTGACGATGGATGCGGGCCGGCAGATCCTGCCGCACACCGACGTGCTCATCGTCGACGATGCCATCGCCGCGATCGGCCCCCGCCTGGTGGTGCCCGACGGCACCTTCGAGATCGACGCGGCCGGCGGCATCCTGATGCCGGGCATGATCGACACCCACCGGCACATGTGGCAGACCGCGATGCGCGGCTACGGCGCCGACTGGACCCTCACCCAGTACTTCGTCTGGTACTACCTCGAGCACGGTAAGCACTTCCGCCCGCAGGATGTCTACGCCGGCAACCTGCTCTCCTCCCTCGACGCCATCGATGCCGGGATCACCACCACGGTGGACTGGTCGCACGGTCTGCGCACCATCGAGCACGCCGAGGCGGCGCTCGCGGCCCTGCAGGAGGCGCCGGGCCGCTCGGTGCTGGCCTACGGCAACATCTTCGCCGGCCCGTGGGAGTGGTCCGGCTCCGACGAATTCACGGCCTTCGCCGCCGCCCGCGAGAAGGGCGACGACATGCTCGGCTTCCAGATGGCGTTCGACGTCACCGGCGACCCGGCGTTCCCCGAGCGGCGCGCCTTCGAGGTGGCCCGCGACCTCGACCTGGCCGTGACCACGCACGCCGGGGTGTGGGGCGCCACCAACGACGACGGCATCCGGCTGATGTACGAGAACGGCTTCATGACCCCCGGCACGGTCTACGTGCACGCGGCCACCCTCTCGGACGACTCCTATCAGCGCATCGCCGCCACCGGCGGGTCGGTGTCGCTGTCGACCGAGAGCGAGCAGAGCTGCGGCCAGGGCTACCCGCCGTCGTGGGTGCTGCGCTCGCACGGCATCCCGGTGTCTTTGTCGGTGGACACCAGCGTGTGGTTCAGCAGCGACCTGTTCGCGGCCATGCGCACCACCCTCGGCGCCGACCGGTCGATCGAGCACATGAAGGCGCACGAGCTGGGCGACACCGTCACCCACTCGCACCTGCGCGCCGAGCACGTGGTGGACTGGGCCACCCGCGGCGGCGCGGCGGCGCTGGGCAAGGAGGCCACCCTCGGCTCGATCGAGGTGGGCAAGAAGGCGGATGTGGTGCTGGTGAAGAATGATGCCTCACCGTCGATGTTCCCGGTCTTGAACCCCTACGGGCACATCGCCCTGCAGGCCAACCGGGCCGACGTGCACACCGTGCTGGTGAATGGGAAGATCGTGAAATACGCGCACGCCCTCGTCGGCGACCAGCTCGCCGCGGCCCGCATCGCGGTCGAGGACACCGTCAGCCACCTGCAGTCCACCCTCGGCGACGACGTCTGGCAGGCGGGGATGAACCCGGACATCCCGGCGACGAAGATCCTCGACAACCCGTACACGTACACGGAGTACCGCACGAGTTCGACGCACGAAGCCGCGGAGGTCTGAGCCGGGCTCCCCGTTGGGCGCGAAAGGGGCGCCCGGGGAGCTCTGCGGGGCAGGCGCGGTTGGGCGGGTGGCGCGCCACCCGCGTACCGGCGCCTTGCCCGCGCACCGCCTCAGCCCGCACACGATGAGGCGCCCCCGGATGCCTAGACCTTCATGCGCAGCGCCGTCACGAAGGTGGGGATGGTGATGATCAGCTGCCAGGAGATCACCGGGATGATCACCATCACCTCGAACGGCGCGGCCCACCCGGGGCTCTGCGCGAGGAGCATCAGCACCACGGTGATCACGAAGACCACCGAGAGCACCTTGTACGACATCGAGTAGACCAGGCCGCGAATCTGCGCCTGCCGTTCGTCGAGCACGTCGGGCGAGAGCTCCTCTACCCCGCGAGTGGAGGCCTTCAACCCGCCCAGGGTGAACACCATCGCGATGATCAGCACCATCATGCCGCCGATGAACACGGCAATGGGAAGCAGCGCGGCGGTGCCGATGAGCACGGCCTCGGCCACGAGCACCCCGATCAGGCCGGCCGCCAACAGGCGCCGGGCCTTGGGCGTGCGCAGGTATTCCATCGAGGGGTCGTCCAGCCTGGCCGCTCGGCGCTGCTGGTAGGTCGGGGAGGCGGTCATCGGTTCTCTCCTTCGGTGTTGTAGAGCTGGTCGGCCATGCTGGCAAACGGCGTCAGCGAGAAAACGGCGTCGAGCGGAACGGCCAGCGCCGCGGCGATGCGAAGGGCCAGCACCAGACTCGGGCTGTACTCCCCACGCTCGAGGTAGCCGATGGTTTGGTAGTGCACCCCGGCCAGCTCGGCAAGCTCCTTGCGACTCATGCCACGTTCGGCGCGGAGCACGGGAAGCCGCGTGTAAAACTGCGGCTGCTCATCCGGAACTTGCTTCTTCATGTAGCAAATGTACTACATACGATGGCAAGCGCACAAGAACACCATTCACCCGCAGGCGTGCCGGACCCGGCCAACCGAGCTAGGCGGAGCAGGCGGAGCCAGCGGCGGTCCGGCCGGTTAACCCAGCAGCGCGATGACCTCCGCCGTGGTGCCGCTCTGGCCCAGCGCCGGGAAGACGCCTGCGACGGTTTTGGCGTGGGCATCCGCGCTGCGATCGGTGATCGCGTCGATGGCCAGGGCCACGTTGTAGCCGCGGTCGTAGGCGTCGCGGGCGGTGGACTCCACGCCGAAGCTGGTCGCGATGCCGGCCAGCACCACCTGGGTGATGCCACGCTCCGTCAGAATCGCATCGAGGTCGGTGCCCGCGAAGGCGCTCCAGGTGGCGCGGGTGACGGTGACGTCGCTGGGCTGCTGGTCGAGGCCGGGCACGAGGGCGCTGAACGCCGCCGGGAACTCCCGGGCGCCCGCGCCGTACTCGGTGCGACCGGCCGGGGTGCCGGCCACGTTCGCCAGAATCACGAGCAGGTCGCGCTGGCGAAAGGCCGCGAGCAGGTCGGCGGCGCGCGCCACGATCTCGTCGGCCGGATGCGCGGTGGGGCCGCCGAGTGTGCCGGCCTGCAGGTCGATCACGATGAGGGCAGTCTTGCTGTCGAGCGCGGTGATGGTCACTGGGATTCTCCTTGGGGCGGGGCAGGTGGGCGGTGGTGGTGCGAGAGGATGCCGGGGAGTTGGTCGCGGATGGTGTCGATGAGGTCCCGCACGCTGCGGGCGATGGGGCGACCGAGGTCGGTGAGGGCGTAGTCCACCCGCAGCGCCTCGGTGGGGTGCGGGGTGCGGGACACCAGCCCGTGGCCCTCGAGCCTCTGCAGGGTCTGCACCAGCATCCGGTCGGAGATTCCCCGCACCGCCCGGCCCAGCTGCGCAAACCTGAGCGGCCCGTCGAGCAGGGCGGCGAGGGTGAGCGCACCCCAGCGGCCGGTGGTGTGTTCCAGCACCTCGCGGGAGGCGTCAACCGGGTCGGTCCCCTCCGGGGGCAGAGCGATCTCCGGTCTCATGGCTACAGGCTAGGTCGAAACAAGCACTTACGCAAAGTAAGCACCGACGTCGGCCGCCGCTCAGTCGTGAATGCGGTCGGATTCGCGGCCTGGCTCCGCGGAATCGGAGCTAGAGTGGTGCCCATGCCTCAGATACGCATCAAAGACGCCGCGGCGTTCCTGAGTGTCAGCGACGACACCGTGCGCCGCTGGATCGACAACGGTCTGCTGCCCAGCTCGAAGGACGCCTCGTCCCGCACCGTCGTCGACGGCTTCGCGCTGGCCCAGCTCGCCCGCAAGAACGCCGTGCTGCCCGAGGACCCGTCCGAGATCGGCCGCTCCGCGCGCAACCGGTTCGTGGGCCTGGTCACCGAGATCACCATGGACACCGTGATGGCTCAGGTCGAGATCCAGTGCGGCCCGCACCGGGTGGTCTCGCTGATGAGCAGCGAAGCCGTGCGCGAACTCGGCCTCGAGTTGGGCTCCGTCGCGATCGCCCTCGTCAAAGCCACCACCGTGATGGTCGAAACCCCCTTCGGCAAGGTCTGACCATGCCCAGCTCCCCCCGCTCCCTCCCGTTCCTCGCGGCGACAGGACTGCTCGCGCTCGCGCTCACCGGATGCGCCTCGGCCACGCCAGCCGCTTCCACCCCCACAGCAGCAGTCACCACGCTCGCGGGCGACATCACCGTCTACGCCGCCGCCTCGCTGAAGACCACCTTCACCGAACTGGCCGCGTCCTTCGAAGCCGAGCACCCGGGCACCAGCGTGGCGCTGAACTTCGCCGGCTCGTCCGACCTGGTCACCCAGATCGTCGAGGGCGCGCCCGCCGACGTCTTCGCCTCCGCCGATACCAAGAACATGACCAAGCTCACCGAGGCAGCCCTGGCCGAGGGCGACCCGGTCGACTTCGCCACCAACGTGCTCGAGATCGCCGTGCCGCCCGGCAATCCGGCCGGCATCACCGACTTCGCCAGCCTGGCCGGGCCAGACGTGAAGCTCGTCGTCTGCGCCCCGGAGGTGCCGTGCGGCTCCGCGACCGTGGCTGTGGCCACCGCGGCCGGCATCACGCTCTCCCCGGTCAGCGAAGAGTCCTCGGTCACCGATGTGCTCGGCAAGGTCACCTCCGGTGAAGCGGATGCCGGCCTCGTCTACGTCACGGATGTCACCGCCGCCGGCGACGCCGTGGAGGGCATCGAATTCGACGAATCCGCCGAAGCGGTGAACACCTACCCGATCGTGGCGCTGAAGGACTCGGCATCCGCGGACGTGGCCCAGGCCTTCGTCGACTTCGTCGCCGGCCAAGCCGGTCAGGATGTGCTGCGGGCCGCGGGCTTCGGGGCGCCGTAACCCTCATGCGGCCTAGTCCAAACGGTTATTCCGGGGTGCCCCGTTGGGTGCTGGCCGTCGCCGCCGTCGGCGCGGCCTTCGTGCTGCTGCCGTTGCTCGCGATGGTGCTCCGGGTGAACTGGGCCGAGTTCGTGCCGCTGATCAGCTCGGAATCCTCGGTCGCCGCCCTGCTGCTCAGCCTGCGTACCTCACTGGCGGCCACCGCGCTGTGTGTGATCTTCGGCGTGCCGATGGCGCTGGTGCTGGCCCGCACCGATTTCTGGGGGCAGAAGGTGCTCCGCTCGCTGGTGTTGCTCCCCCTTGTGCTCCCCCCGGTCGTGGGCGGTATCGCGCTGCTCTACACCTTCGGCCGCCGGGGACTGCTGGGCCAGACCTTCGAGCTCCTGGGCATCGAGATCGCCTTCTCCACCACCGCCGTCGTGATCGCCCAGACCTTTGTGGCGCTGCCGTTCCTGGTCCTCAGTCTGGAGGGCGCCTTGCGCACGGTGGGCAGCCGCTACGAAGCGGTCGGCGCCACCCTCGGCGCCAGCCCCACCACCGTGCTGCGCCGGATCACCCTGCCCCTGGTGCTGCCGGCCGTGCTCTCCGGTGCGGTGCTGTCGTTCGCCAGGGCGCTCGGCGAATTCGGCGCCACCCTCACCTTCGCCGGCAGCCTGCAGGGCACCACCCGCACCCTGCCGCTGGAGATCTACCTGCAGCGGGAAACCGACCCCGACACCGCCGTGGCCCTCTCGCTGGTGCTCGTGGTCGTGGCGATCGTGATCGTGAGCCTCGCCCACCGCACCGGCGCCCCGTCCCGCCGACGGGCACGGGTTCTCTCGTGAATTTCTCCCTCGACCTGCACGTCGCCGAGCGGGACGTGCGCCTGCACCTCACCGTGGCGGCCGGCGAGACCGTCGCGATCCTGGGGCCCAACGGCGCCGGAAAATCCACCTTGCTGGGCACCATCGCCGGGCTGATCAAACCCGACACCGGGCGGGCCGAGCTGGGCGGCACCGTGCTGTTCGACCTGCCGGCCGCCGGGCGGGCGCGTCACCTCTGGCGGCCCCCGCACCAGCGCGGCGTCTCCCTGCTCGCCCAGGAGGCGCTGCTGTTCCCGCACCTGAGCGTGCTCGACAACGTGGCCTTCGGGCCCCGCAGCGCGGGCGCATCCGCGGCCCAGGCCCGCCAGACCGCCACCCGCTGGCTGCGCGAAGTGGATGCCGAACAGTTGGCGGCCCGGCGCCCGGCCGAGCTCTCCGGCGGGCAGGCTCAGCGCATCGCGGTGGCGCGGGCCCTCGCGTCCGACCCCGGCCTGCTGCTGCTCGACGAACCCCTGGCCGCCCTGGACATCTCGGTGGCGCCGGCGGTGCGGCGGATGCTGCGGCGCGTGCTGGCCGGCCGCAGCGCGCTGATCGTGACCCACGACGTGCTCGACGCCTATACCCTGGCCGACCGCGTGGTGATCGTCGAAGCCGGCCGGATCGTGGACCAGGGCACCCCGGCCGAGGTCTTCGACCGGCCGCGCAGCGCCTTCGCGGCCGGTCTGGCCGGCCTGAACCTGCTTACCGGCATCCGCCGGGGCACCACCCTGGTCACGGCGGACGCCGCGGCCACGGTCCTGAACATCCCCGAGTCGGCCGTGGCCGAGGGGGCGCCGCTCTCCCTGGCGGTGCGTCCGGCCGTCGTGTCGGTATCGGCCCTGCCGCCGGCCGATCCGGCGCTCACCCACGTGCGCGCCGAGCTGATCGACCTCGAGCCCCGGGGCGATTTTGTTCGGGCGCGCAGCGCCGTGCTGGCCGCGGACGTCAGCCCGAAGGAGGCCGCGCAGCTCGACGCGGCCGTGGGCTCCCCGGTCTGGTTCTCGTTTGCCGCGACCGCCGCCACGCTGTATCCCACCGTGCACTACGACCGAACGAGGTCGCCGTGATCCACCCGGAGGTGTCAGGGGCCGTGGCCCTGTTCGGGTCGCTGGGCGGTCATCCGGAGCCTGCGTCGGCCGAGGTCGACAACGAAATCGACAACGCGGACTACGGCGCCGCGGTCGCCCGGATCGGCTCCCTTCGCCTGCGCTTCCGGGTGGCCCTGGTCACACCCCGCAAGGTCGGGCTGTTCGTCGCCGTCTGGCGGCGCTCGCCCACCGGGTCGACCGAGCCGTTCCCCGCCGACGATGCCGACCACCTCGTCATCCTCACCCGGGAGGGGCAGCACACCGGCCAGTTCGTGTTCCCGCGCTCCGCGCTGCAGCGTCACGGCATCGTGTCCGTGGCGGAGCACGGCGGCAAGCGTGGATTCCGGGTCTATCCGCCGTGGTCACGCACCGACAACGCCCAGGCCATCCGCACCCAGGCGTGGCAGGGCGCGTTTTTCCTCGACACCGGCAACGGCGTCGACCTCGAGCGGCTGCGCGAACTTCTCGGCCCCTGAGCCCGGTCGCCCGCACCGGCTCGGGGCAGGCGCGCTATTGTCGTGGCGAAGCGTGGCGCCGACCGAGGAGGCCGCTCATGAGCGTCGGATTGACCATCACCCGCACCATCGCGGCACCGCCAGAGCGGGTGTTCGCCGCCTGGACCCGGCCGGAGGACTTCTCGGTGTGGTTCGGCGGCGCCGCCGTCGACGTGCCGACCGAGTCGGTGGTGATGGATGTGCGGGTGGGCGGCCGGTGGACGGCCGTGATGCACGTG
>Ga0247803_1000072_pt1 | contig 64135 bp, 60 predicted proteins | sample UWRJL014104B1_FD_180928 | JGI IMG/M metagenome (GOLD analysis project Ga0247803, IMG submission 180928) | Plant litter microbial communities from Arlington Agricultural Research Station in Wisconsin, United States - UWRJ-L014-104B-1 | ecosystem: Environmental > Terrestrial > Plant litter >... | reverse complement strand
CGACGCCGATGACGCCGCCACCGAGCACGATGACCTTTTTCGGAACGAAGTCGAGCTCGAGGGCCTGTTCGGAGGTGATCACGCGTCCGCCGATCTCGAGCCCGGGGAGCGAGCGCGAGTAGGAGCCGGTGGCCAGGATGACGTTCTTGCCCGTGACGGTGTCGTCGCCGACCTGCACGGTGGTGGGGGAGACCAGACGGCCGGAACCCTCGATGACCGTGATGCCGCGGGCCTTGATCAGACCCTGCAATCCCTTGTACTTGCTGGCGACGATGCCCTCGCGGTAGCTGGTGACGGCGGTGATGTCGATGCCGCCGAACTCCGCGGTCACGCCGTACTTGGCCGACTCGCGCGTGACGTCGGCGACCTCTGCCGAGTGCAGCAGGGCCTTGGTCGGGATGCAGCCGACGTGGAGGCAGGTGCCCCCGAGCTTGTTCTTCTCGATGAGGCCTACGGATAGTCCGAGCTGACTTGCGCGAAGGGCTGCTGCATAGCCGCCACTTCCGCCGCCCAGGATCACAAGGTCAAAATTCTGTTCCGACACTCAGCAACTCCCTTGGTGTTTCAGGATTTGGGACGACCCACACGCTCGTGTGCGCGCGGTCGCGGGGCGGGCGAACCCGCCCTATTGACTGTACTACGCGCGCGAAAACTCCTCGGCCAACGCGATCAGCGTTCGCACAGTAACGCCGGTCGGGCCCTTGCCCGTGAAACCGTAGCCGCCGCCGCCGTTGCCGGAGGGGCCGGCGATGTCGAGATGGGCCCACGGGATCTGGCGCTTCGCGTCGCCTTCGCCGATCGATCCGACGAAGTCCTTGAGGAACGCGGCGGCGACGAGCATGCCGCCGGCCGTGTTGCCCGGTTTGACGTTAGCGATGTCGGCGATGTCGGAGTTCAGCACCGCCCGCATCTCTGCGGGGATCGGCATAGCCCAGAGGGTCTCGCCGACGGTGGTGGCCGAGGCGAGCACCCGGGCGACGAGCTCGTCGTCTCCCATGGTGCCCACGACGCGGTTGCCGAGGGCGACGACGGAGGCCCCGGTGAGCGTGGCGACGTCGATGATCGCGTCGGGGTTCTCCTCACTCGCCGCGACCAGGCCGTCGGCGAGCACGATGCGGCCCTCGGCGTCGGTGTTGAGGTTCTCGACGGTCTTGCCGCCGCGGATACGGACGACGTCGTCGGGGCGGGTTGCGGTGCCCGACGGCATGTTCTCGGCGATGCACATCCAGGCGGTGATCCGCACCGGCAGCGCCAGGTCAGCCGCGGCGACGATGACAGACAGCACTGTCGCGGCCCCGGTCATGTCGGTCTTCATGCTGACCATCGACGTCGGCGGCTTGAGGGAGAGTCCGCCCGAGTCGAACGTGATGCCCTTTCCGACGAGGGCGATGTGCTTCGCGGCGCCGGCGGGGGAGTAGGAGAGCTTGACGAGCCGGGGCGGGCGCGACGAACCCTGGCCGACGCTGAGGATGCCGCCGAACTCTCCCTCGGCGAGGGCGGCCTCGTCGAACACGGTCACATCGATGTCGGCGTGAGCCGCGAGATCGACCGCCGCGGCGGCGAGGGTCTCGGGGTAGAGGTCGCGCGGGGGCGCGTTCACGAGGTCGCGCACCGTGTGCACGGCCGTCGCGACGACCGTGGCCCGGGTGACGAGCGCGTCGTCGGCATCCCCGGCGACGATGATCGTGGCGGCCGTGACCTTGGTCGCCTCGAGCGACGACGAGCGGTAGGTGGTGTAGTCGTATGCCCCGATCGCGGCGCCCTCGAGGATCGCGAGCAGCTCGTCTCCGTCTTTCGCGGGCAGCGCGATAGCGATGGAGTCGATTCCGCGCAGTTGCCGCGCCGCCGATCCGCTGGCGTAGCGGAGGCCGTCGGCGGCGAGGTCCTTGCCGCCCACCCCGATCAGGGCGAGGCTCTTAGCCGCGCCGCCCGAGAACGGGAGCCGGGTGATCTCGTCGACGCCGCCGGTCACGCCGATGCCGGCGAGGGAGTCCTGAAGGGCGAGGAGATCGGGCACATCGGTGAGCAGCGTGGGCCCGGAATCCGTGCTCGCCACACCGATCACCAGCACGTCGGTCTCGATGGAGAGGATGGGTTCGGGGGAGACGCGCAGCGCCGAAACAGTCATGGGCCCAATCGTACCGGGGGCGATCGGGCGTGTTCGCTCTGAGCATCACGCCCGTACGCGCGCGCACCGGGCCGCCGGCGGAGCACGCGATTAGAGTGGGAACATGCGCGATCCTGCCGGCCTCTACGACCTCCATCTCGACGTCTCCGACGTGCCAGCAGGACTCCACCTGGTCGCGGGGCTCACGGGTTTCGCCGACGCCGGATCCGCCGTCACCCAGTTCAGCGAGTACCTCCTCGACACCCTCTCCACCGAGATCGTCGCCAGCTTCGACAGCGACGCCCTGCTCGACTACCGCGCCCGCCGCCCGCTCGTCTACTTCGACCAGGACCACCTGACCGACTACACGCCGGCGGCGCTCAACCTCTACCTCGCCACAGACGAGATCGGCCAGCAGTTCCTGCTGCTCACCGGCTACGAGCCCGACTTCCAGTGGGAGCGCTTCACCGCAGCGGTGCTCGGCCTGGTCGACGTTCTACAGGTGAAGACGACGACCTGGGTGCACGCGATCCCCATGCCTGTTCCGCACACGCGCGCGATCGGCGTCACCGTGAGCGGCAACCGTGCCGAGATCATCGAGTCCATGTCGGTCTGGAAGCCGCAGACCCAGGTTCCCGCCAACGCGTTGCACCTCATCGAATACCGTCTGCAGGAGCTCGGGCACCTGATCGCCGGGTTCGTGCTGCTCATCCCGCACTACCTCGCCGACACCGAGTTCCCCGCCGCCGCAGTCACCGCCCTCGAGAGCGTGAGCGCCGCAACGGGGCTGATCTTCCCCACCGACCGTCTGCGCGAAGAGGGTCGCGAGTTCATCGCGAAGATCGACGGCCAGGTCGAGAACAACCAGGAGCTCGCGAAGCTGGTGGGCTCGCTCGAGACCCGCCACGACAGCTACATGCTCGACAACCCGTTGCGATCGCCGCTCACCGACGTCGACGGCGAGCTGCCGAGCGCCGACGACATCGCGGCGGAGCTCGAGAACTTCCTCGCGCTGCGCCGCACCGGCGACGACGACACTCACCGCCCGTAGCCCCGGCGGCCGGTCCCGTCCCGCCCTGCCCTGCCGCGCGGCTACCCTGAGAGTGTGAATTCCCGTCGGTCGTGGCTCGTCTTCGCGGTCTCGGTCTTCGCCTACCTGATCGCCGTGCTGCAACGCAGCTCTCTCGGAATCGCCGGCGTCGACGCCACGGAGCGCTTCGACGTGCAGGCGGCGGCACTATCGAGCCTCGCCGTCGTGCAGCTGATCGTCTACGCGGGGCTCCAGATCCCGGTCGGCGTCGTGCTCGACCGGCACGGGCCGCGTGTGCTGATCGCGACCGGTGCCGTGCTGATGGTCGCCGGGCAGACGACACTCGCCCTCGCCCCGTCGATCGGCGTAGCCATCGTCGGGCGCATCCTCGTCGGCGCCGGCGACGCCATGACCTTCATCTCGGTGTCGCGGCTCATCGCGTCGTGGTTCAGCGGCCGCACTCTCCCCTTACTGTCGCAGGGGATGGGCACGATCGGTGCGACCGGTCAGGTGCTGTCGGCGATTCCGCTCTCGATAGTGCTGCACCAGTTCGGCTGGGAGCCGGCCTACCTCAGCGCCGCGGCGATGTCGGTCGTAGCCTTCGTGCTCGTGATCCTGTTCGTGAGGAACGCACCGCCGGGCGTGGTGATCGTCGAGCGGCCGGGCGGATGGCCCGCCGCCCTGCACCAGCTTCGCGAGAGCCTCGGGCGCCCGGGGACCCAGCTGGGGTTCTGGTCGCACTTCGTGACCCAGTCGCCCGGAACGGTGATCGCCCTGCTCTGGGGCTTCCCGTTCCTCTCCGTCGGCCTCGGCTACGGGGCGACGAACGCCTCGCTCCTGCTCACCCTGATCGTCGCGGTCGCGGTCGTGGCCGGTCCCGTCCTGGGCATCCTGAGCGCGCGGCATCCGTACCGGCGCAGCAACCTCGTTCTCGGCATCGTCTTCGCGATGGGCTGTGCGTGGGCCGCCGTTCTGCTCTGGCCGGGGCAGCCGCCCCTGTGGCTCATCATCCTGCTGCTCGCCGTCGTCGCCGTCGGCGGACCCGGCTCGCTCATCGGCTTCGACTTCGCCCGCACCTTCAACCCGGCACGCAGCCTCGGCTCCGCCAGCGGGGTGGTCAACGTCGGCGGCTTCCTCGCCAGCTTCGTGATGATGCTGCTGATCGGACTGGTGCTCGATGCCATCGACCGGGCCAACGGCGGATCCGGCGTGCCGGCCGAGCTGTACTCGCTCGACTCCTTCCGGGTCGCGTTCCTCGTGCAGTTCCCGATCGTCGCGATCGGCGTGGTCTTCCTCTTACTCTCTCGGCGCAACACGCGCAAGCGCATGCACGAAGACGAGGGAATACAAGTGGCCCCACTGTGGGTTTCATTGGTAAGGAGTTGGCGCAGACGGCGAGGCAAGGGTTGAACGCCCCTTTTGTCAAGTCGCACAGCGAACTCGTGCAATAATTGTTCCAAGACCCGTTCAGGTTCCGTTATTCCATCGCTTCGTCTCGTAGCGCGGTGGAGAAGGACTTGACATGGGTCTTAGTACTGCCCGAAAACCCTGAAAGGTGTTCTAATGGCAACCAAGACAACCACGGCTGAGATCGTAGACAGCGCGGAAAAAGAGCTGGTCAAGGGCGACGCAGCTGCCGCAACGACGGCGAAGAAGGCCCCCGCCAAGAAGGCGGCGACCACCACGAAGGCCGCGGCAGCGAAGAAGGCGCCCGCCAAGAAGGCAGCCGCGGGCACGAAGCCCGCCGCGAAGCGCGGAGCCAAGGCGATCGACCCCGACGCCGACGAGCCCACCGAACCCGTAGAGGGCGATGACGAAGACGACGACGCGGTTGTCGTGGTCGCCGACGTCGTCGTCGAAGGCGACGAGGTCAAGGAAGTCGCCGACGACGACACCGACGACGACGCCGAGTCGAAGAAGTCGACCGGCAAGGACGAAGCGCTGCCGACCGGCGCGCTCGTCATCTCCATCGCCGACGAGGAAGACGACATCCCGGTCTACTCCTCGGCCATCACCGGCGCGACCGCCGACCCGGTCAAGGACTACCTGAAGCAGATCGGTAAGGTCGCTCTGCTGAACGCGGCCGAAGAGGTCGAGCTCGCGATGCGCATCGAGGCGGGCCTGTTCGCCGAGGACAAGCTGTCGCAGATGACCGACGCCGAGAAGAAGTCGCAGCTGGGCCGCGAGCTCATCTGGGTCTCGAAGGACGGCGCCCGCGCCAAGAGCCACCTGCTCGGAGCCAACCTGCGTCTCGTCGTCTCTCTCGCCAAGCGCTACACCGGCCGCGGAATGCAGTTCCTCGACCTCATCCAGGAGGGAAACCTGGGCCTCATCCGTGCCGTCGAGAAGTTCGACTACACGAAGGGCTTCAAGTTCTCCACCTACGCCACCTGGTGGATCCGCCAGGCGATCACCCGCGCCATGGCCGACCAGGCACGCACCATCCGCATCCCGGTGCACATGGTCGAGGTCATCAACAAGCTCGCCCGCGTGCAGCGCCAGATGCTGCAGGACCTCGGTCGCGAACCCACCCCGGAGGAGCTCAGCCGCGAGCTCGATATGACGCCCGAGAAGGTCATCGAGGTGCAGAAGTACGGCCGCGAGCCGATCTCGCTGCACACGCCGCTCGGTGAAGACGGAGACAGCGAGTTCGGTGACCTCATCGAGGACACCGAGGCCGTGGTACCCGCCGACGCCGTGGGCTTCACGATGCTGCAGAAGCAGCTCGAGAGCCTGCTCGACTCCCTGTCCGAGCGTGAGGCCGGCGTGATCCGCATGCGCTTCGGGCTGGGCGACGGAATGCCGAAGACCCTCGACCAGATCGGCGACACCTTCGGCGTCACGCGCGAGCGCATCCGCCAGATCGAGTCGAAGACGATGGCCAAGCTGCGTCACCCGTCGCGGTCGCAGTCGCTGCGCGACTACCTCGAGTAAACCGGTGCGAACCGCTGTAGCCATCCTGCTCGGCAGGATGGCTCGTTGGGCCACGCGGCTGCGTGGTGGAGGATCGGCAGTCCCCGGACGGGTGCTGCTCGCCGTGGCGCCGCGTGCCCTCGAACGGGCGGTCGAGCGGATGCCTCTCGGCGTCGTCTTCGTCTCCGGATCGAACGGCAAGTCCACGACCACCAACATGCTCGTGGGCATTCTGCGCGCCCACGGCGTCGACGTGTTCAGCAACCCCTCCGGCGGCAACCTCCCGCAGGGCATCGCCTCGGCGCTGCTCGCGAGCATGCCTCTCGACGGCCGGCTGCGTGAGCAGATCGCCGTGCTCGAGGTCGACGAGGCATACGGAGTCAACCTGTCGAAGGTGCTGCGCCCGTCGAGCGTGCTGCTGCTCAACGTGCAGATCGACCAGCTGAACCGCTTCTTCGAGCCCGACCGCGTGGTGAAGATGCTCGCCACGATCGCCGGTGCAGCCGACGCGCACGTCGTGGTCAACGCCAACGACGACAACCTCGTCGCCGTATCTCGTTCGCTCGCGGGCCGTGCCGAGGTCAGCTACTTCGGCGTCGACCCGGCACTGCTGAGCGACTCTCCGAACGGCCTCGCCAACGCCGAGGTCTACTCCGCGCTCGGTACAAGCCCAGCGGATGTCGCGGCTCCGGCTCCCCGCGTAGTGGTCGAGCGGCTCGCCGGCGTCGACTCCACCCTCACGATCGCGGGATCCGCGATCGACGTGCGGCTGCCCGCGCGCGGCCTGCACTACGCGGTCGACGTGGCGGGAGCGGCCGCCATGGCGGAGCGCCTGCTCGGGGCGGCGTTCCGGCCCGAGCTCGTGGCATCCGCCATGCTCGCCCTCGACACCGTCTACGGTCGCGGTGAGATCCTCACCTACAACGGCGAGGACATCGAAGTCATCATGATGAAGAACCCGCCGAGCCTGCAGCTGAACCTCGACTACCTCGAGCAAGCGCCGGAACAGCTGTTCGTCGCGGTCGACGAGGGAACGCCCGACCCCTCCTGGATGTACGACACCGACTTCAGCCACATCGACCACGTCGACATCGTCTCCGGTACCAAGGCGTGGCAGCTCGCCACCCGTTTCGGCTACGGGGCGATCCCGGTCGGCAGCGTCGTGCCCGAGCTGAAGCCCGCGCTCGAGGCCTTCCTCGCCCTGCCGAGACCGGGCCGCGGCAACAAGACGATGATCGTGAACTACGAGCAGATGATGCTCATCCGCAAGCTCCTGGGCTTCCTCGAGTTGGAGAACGCACCGTGACACGATCGCTCACCATCCTCTCGCTCTACCCTCGGCAGCTCGGGATCAACGGCGACTCCGGAAACGTGCTGGCGCTTAAGGCCCGAGCCGAATGGCGGGGGATAACCGTCACCGTCGTTGAGCACAACATCGGCGATCCGCTTCCGGACTCCGTGGACCTCGTGCACATCGGCTCCGGCCCGCGTACCGCCCAGCTCGCTGTGCAGTCCGATCTGGCCGTCATCACGCCGCGACTGCTCGCCTGGAAGAACTCCGGCGTGCCCGTGCTCGCGATCGCCGGCGGCTGGCAGCTGCTCGGAACCTCCATCACCGAGGAAGACGGCACCGTCGTCGCGGCCGGAGGGCTCTTCCCCAGCTCCAGCCGGCTGGTCGGGAGACGCGCCGTGGGAGAGACCGTGGTCGCCACGGCGCACGGCACCGTTGCCGGGTTCGAGAACCACGGCGCGGTGACGACCCTCGACGCCGGTGCGACGCCGCTCGGAACGGTCACGTCGGGCTTCGGCAATGCGGGGGCCGCGGCATCCGCCGGTCTCGGTGTCGAGGGAATCGTCGACGGCGACAGCATCGGCACCCACCTGCACGGACCGTTCCTGCCGATGAACCCCGCGTGGGCGGACCGGCTGCTGGGCGCCGCGCTCAGGCTGCGCGGCCTCGACACGGAGCTCGCGTCGAGCGAGCACACGGCCCGCGTCGACGACGCGGCGGCGAAGGCACGCGCGGCGATCGCCAAGCGCGTCGGGATCTAGCCAGCGACCGCTCAGCCGACGTAGACGCGCGGCACCCTGACGGCGACGCTCGACACGATCTCGTCGCCGATGCTGTCGGCGTGGGAGGCCCACTCCTCGGCGGTCGGCTCGCCTCTGGCGGCGCTGCCGAAGACGACGACGCGGTCGCCCACCGTCACGTCGAGGTCGTCCGCGTCGACGAGCATGCGGTCGACTCCGAGGGCGACGATGCGGCGCCGCTCCCCGGCGATCAGCACTTCGGCGCGGTCCGCGGCCGGCGCCTGCACGCCGTCGCCGAAACCGACGGCGACGAGCGCCAACGTCGCGGGCATGGCGAGGCCGACGTCGAGCCCGCCGAGCCAGACGTGGCCCGCGGGCAGGGCCTCGACCGCGAGCACCGGGGCGCTCAGGGTCATCGGCGCCTCGAGTCCGAGACCCGGCCCGTCCGTGTCGTCGAAGGGGGAGATGCCGAAGGCGGCTATGCCGAATCGCACGTAGTCGAACCGGGCAGCGGGCATCCGCAGTCCGGCCGAACTGGCGGCGAGGTGCAGTTTCGTGAAGCGTGCGCCGAGCGACGTGGCGACCTCGACGGCGATCGTGAACTTGACCAGTGCGATCTCGTCGTCGGCGGTCGACGCGTCGGCGAGGTGCGACCAGGCGCCGTACACCTCGAGGAAGCCCTGAGATTCCAGGTGCAGCGCGGTGGTGACCAGATCGGGCCAGTCGACCGCCGACGCGCCGTTGCGGCTGAGCCCGGTGTCGATCTTCAGGTGCACACGCGCGGGAACGCTCGCCCCGCTCTCGGCGATCGCCTCGAGCTGCCAGAGCGCCGAGACGCCGAGGTCGATGTTCGCCTCGGCCGCCGCGCGGAAGTCGGTGTCGGTGCCGTGCAGCCAGGCGAAGAGCGGAACGGTGATGCCGGCGGCACGCAGCTCGAGACCCGCGCTCACCTCCAGTACGGCGAGCGCGGTGGCGCCGGCCTCGAGAGCGGCACGGGAGATGGGGACCATGCCGTGCCCGTAGGCGTTCGCCTTGACCGCGAGCATGACCTCGGCGGGCGCGGCCGTTGCGACGAGCAGTTCGACGTTGCGGCGGAAGGCCGCGAGATCGATCTCGGCGACGGCGCCCGCGGGCTGGATGTCTGTCACGGTGTCACTCCGCCCCGGAGGAAGACCCGTTCGACACGGCGACCGAGTCCCGCCGTCAGATTGCCGGGAAGCCGGCGTGTGCGCAGCGCCCACTCGACGGCGGTGGCGGCGCCGGCGGCGGCGTCGCCGAAGATCGTCACGGTGTCGCCCGGTGCCGTCCCGGCTGCCCCGATGTCGAGCACGAGCTGGTCCATGGCGATGCGCCCGACCACCGGGTGGGCGACGCCCACGATCGTGGCGGTGGTCGTGTTCGATGCGAGTCGCGGAACCCCGTCGGCGTAGCCGATGGAGACGAGGGCGATCCTGGTGGTGCGCGGTGCGCGGTAGGTGTAGCCATACGAGACTCCCGTGCCCGCGTCCACGCTCTTGACGGCTATGACCTCGGCCGCGAGGGTCATCACGGCCTCGGTCGCGAGGCCCGCCGGTGCGGCCAGTCCGTAGACGCCGGCGCCGAGATCGCGGCGAGCGGCTGCGTCCTGCGCCTCGAAGGACTCGTCGAGGGGGCGGATGTCGCGGCCTGAGGCGAGCGCCGAGTCGGAAGCCGCGACGGGGGAGAGCAGTTCGAGCGTCACTCCGCCGTCGCGCAGTGCGACGGCCTCGGCCAGGCTCGACACCCGCAACGCGGCGGCGCCGGCGGCCTCGCTCGCCAGAGCGACGGGCAGCAGGCCGTGGCCGTACGCCGACGCCCTCAGGTCGACCAGTGGACGGTCGACACCGAGGGCGTCGGAGAGAAGTTCTATGTTGCGGCTCAGCGCGTCGAGATCGATGCTCGCCGTGCGCCTGGCTCCGCTAATGAATCGTCTTTCGCGCGGCAGTGCCGGCTAGTTGCGGGCCGCGTCGACGAGACGGCTGGACTCGTCGTGCCAGTGGAGGGCGGTAGCCGACAGCTTCTCTTTGAACTCCGCACCGTGGTGGGCGCAGAACAGGAGCTCTCCGCTCTGCATCGTTACGCGCACGTACGCCTGCGCGCCGCAGCTGTCACAACGGTCGAGTGCCGTGAGCGTGTACGCAGACTGGGGCTCGACGTTGTTCTCTGTGGCGATCTGAGACATGTGTTGCTCCTTCGGGCGTAATCACGAACTAATTCCGTATGTCTATCCAAGCACGCCGCCGTTACGACGGTGCGACATTTACCGGCTATTTCGCTGAACGCGTACCGGTTTCCCAGCCTCGCATGGTGCGAGGGTGTCGAAGCCGTCCCGCCGGTCGATGATTCAGTAGGCTTAACGACGGCCCGGGGCCGGTTTGTTCCCGAGTGCCGCACTGCACAATCAATAAGGAGATCCCGTGGCGGGTTCGGACTACTCGGCGAGACACCTCTCCGTTCTCGAGGGGCTCGAGGCCGTACGCAAGCGCCCGGGTATGTACATCGGCTCCACCGACTCCCGCGGTCTGATGCACTGCCTGTGGGAGATCATCGACAACTCCGTCGACGAGGCGCTCGGCGGCCACGGCGACGAGATCAGCGTCATCCTGCACAAGGACGACAGCGTCGAGGTGCGCGACCGCGCCCGTGGTGTCCCCGTCGACATCGAGCCCAAGACCGGGCTGAGCGGCGTCGAGGTCGTCTTCACGAAGCTGCACGCGGGAGGCAAGTTCGGTTCGGGTTCCTACGCGGCATCCGGCGGACTGCACGGTGTGGGCGCATCCGTCGTCAACGCCCTGTCGGCCCGCCTCGACGTCGAGGTCGACCGCGACGGCAAGACGTACGCGATGTCGTTCCACCGCGGCGAACCGGGCAACTTCGCCGACGTCGACGGCCCAGACCCCGAGTCGCCGTTCACCCCCTTCGTCTCGGGCAGCGAGCTGCGCATCGTCGGCAAGGTGAAGAAGGGCGTCACCGGCACACGCGTGCGCTACTGGGCCGACCCGCAGATCTTCACCAAGGGCGCCGCGTTCCAGACCGACGAGCTCACCGGCCGCGCGCGCCAGACCGCCTTCCTGGTGCCGGGCCTCGGCATCGCCATCAGCGACGAGCGCGGGGATACGCCCACCCACGAGACCTACCGCTACGCGGGAGGGATCTCCGAGTTCGTCGACTTCCTGTCGACGGATGCGCCGCTGACCGACACCTGGCGGCTGCAGGGCGCCGGCACCTTCACCGAGACCGTGCCCGTGCTGCAGCAGACCGGCGCGATGGTGCCGACGGAGCTGACCCGCGACGTCGAGGTGGACATCGCGCTGCGCTGGGGAACCGGCTACGAGACCGTTTTCCGCAGCTTCGTGAACATCATCGCCACCCCCAAGGGCGGAACCCACCAGGCCGGCTTCGAGGCCGGGCTGATGAAGTTCCTGCGCCAGCAGGTCGAGCTCAACGCCCGCCGGCTCAAGGTCGGCAACGACAAGCTGGAGAAAGACGACATCCTCGCCGGGCTCACCGCCGTGCTCAACGTGCGTCTGCCCGAACCGCAGTTCGAGGGCCAGACGAAGGAGATCCTCGGCACGCCAGCCGTGCGCAACATCGTCGCCAACGTCGTCGCGAAGGCCATGAACGAGCGATTCTCCTCGACCAAACGCGACGACAAGGCGCAATCGTCGCTCGTGCTCGACAAGATCGTCGCCGAGATGAAGTCGCGGATCTCGGCTCGCACCCACAAGGAGACGCAGCGTCGCAAGAACGCGCTCGAGAGTTCGTCGCTGCCGGCGAAGCTCGTCGACTGCCGCTCCAACGACGTGCTCAACAGCGAGCTCATGATCGTGGAGGGCGACTCGGCCCTCGGAACCGCCAAGCTCGCCCGCGACAGCGAGTACCAGGCGCTGCTGCCCATCCGCGGCAAGATCCTCAACGTGCAGAAGGCCTCGGTCTCCGACATGCTGTCGAACGCCGAGTGCGCGTCGATCATCCAGGTCATCGGCGCCGGCTCCGGCCGCACCTTCGACCTCGAGCAGGCTCGCTACGGCAAGGTCATCATCATGAGCGACGCCGACGTCGACGGCGCGCACATCCGCACCCTGCTGCTCACACTCTTCTTCCGCTACATGCGCCCGATGATCGAGGCGGGACGCGTGTACGCGGCCGTGCCCCCGCTGCACCGGGTCATCGTCATGAACCCGGGATCGAAGCCGAACGAGACGATCTACACCTACTCCGAGAAGGAGCTGGAGGTGGTTCTCGCCGGACTCAAGAAGTCGAACAAGCGCTATCAAGACCCGATCCAGCGCTACAAGGGACTCGGAGAGATGGACGCCGACCAGCTGTCGGAGACCACCATGGACCGCCGCTACCGCACCCTGCGCCGCGTCACCGTCGTCGACGCGGAGGCCGCCGAGGAGGCCTCGCGGGTCTTCGAACTGCTGATGGGCAACGAGGTCGCGCCGCGCAAGGAGTTCATCATCGCCGGCGAGGGCCTCAACCGCGACCGCATCGACGTCTAGCCGTGTCGCTCGCCGGGCAGCCGTGCGGGAGGATTGGAGCATGAGCATCTTCCGGGCGAGCATCAACATCGCGACCACCAGCCACAGTCTCGAGCAGCTGAACGAGCACGCGGGAGTCGAGGCCAGCCGCTGGGCCCCGATCGGTTCCCCGGTGCACGACTTCGACCCCACCGGGCCCCTGCGCGAGATCTCGCAGTGGCACTACGACGCCCCCGTCGACGGCGACAGCGAGCTGCTCGAGCCGTACCTCGTGCTTCTGCGGCCCGTGCTCGAGCGCATGGCGGACGAGCCGATCGAGGGCCGCGTGTACGGCAGCTTCTCCGTGTCGCTGAACGCCCGGCCCAACGCCTTCGTTCTCGAGATCGAGCCGCGCGACGCGGTGCTGATCGCCCGGGCGGGTCTGCGCATCCGCGTCGACGCCTACACTCCCGAAGTCCGAGACGGCGAGTGACCGTGACCGACCCGTCAGGGGGCAACGGATCCGAACCCACGGGCGACTGCGTGAGCGCACAGGTCGTCGAGGGCGTGTTCGATCTGGCCCGCCGGGGCCTCACCGGGCCGCTCGGGGAGATGATCGACGCGGGCGTCCCCGTCGACACCCGCAACGGCCGCGGCGACACGCTGCTGATCGTCGCCGCCTACCAGCAGAACAGGGAGACGGTGGTCGAACTGCTGCGCCGCGGCGCCGACACGGCCGTCGTCAACGGCATGGGGCAGACCGCGGTCGCGTGTGCGGTGTTCCGCAACGACGAGGACATCCTGCGCGATCTGCTCGACGCCGGTGCCGATCCCGGCATCGGCAGCCCGACCGGAGTCGAGATCGCCGACCAGTTCGGCCTGCCGCGCATGCGCGCTGTCATCGAGTCGCACCAGCGGCGCGCGAACTGACCACGGCCGTTCGCGCGGTCGAAAATCACTCGCGCGCCCGAACATCCGGGCGCCTCCGTGACAATCGGCCGCGCATCCGCTGGTCGGCCGGCGCGAGCGCGATCCGCTAGATCGAGGTGCCGATCGATCCCACGATCGCGTCGAGGGGGAGTCCGGACGCGTCGCGCTTCGCTCCGGCGTCGGGGAGCTGCCGCACCGAGCCGTCGGGTCCGACGGCGTGCGAGGGAGCCGGGCCGGCCCAGGCCAGGGCCAGAACGTCTTCGCCCTTGAGGAACGAGTGCGCGCGCACCCCGCCCGTCGCGCGCCCCTTGCCGGGGAACTCGCCGAGCAGCGACACCTTCGCCCGACCCGGGTCGACGCCCGGCAGGGCGTCACTCGAGCTCGACACGGTGGCGACCACGACCTCGGCCGCCGGGTCTACGGCGCCGAAGAAGATGGCCGAGGCCTTCGCGCCGAGGTTGATCCCCGCGACACCGCCCGCGGCCGCACCCTGGGGGCGGACTGCGGATGCCGCGAAGTGCAGAAGCTGCGCGTCGGAGGTCACGAACACGAGCTCGTCACCGTCGGGGCCCTGCGAGACACCGACGACCTCGTCGCCGGACTTCAATGCGATGATCTCGAACTCGGGCTTGTTCGGGTAGGCGCCGGTCGCGACGCGCTTGACGACACCCTGCCTGGTTCCGAGCACGATCGGCTGGTCGGAGTCGAGCGAGACCAGGCCGAGCACGCGCTCCTTCTTGTTGACCATGGCGAGGTAGTCGCCGATGCGCGCGCCCGCGGCGAGCTGGATCGAGTTCGTCGGCACGTTGGGCAGGTCGACGGCCGTGAATCGGATGAGACGGCCGAGGTTCGTGACCGCGCCGATCTCCGACCGGGCGGTGGTGACGACGCTCGAGCGGATGGCGTCGTGCTTCGTGCGTCGGCGCACGAGCGGGGTGGAGGCCTCCTCGCCGTCGACCGGCTCGGCGATATCGACACGGATGGCGCGACCTGTCGTGGAGAGGTAGACGCGGCATGCGGTGTCGGCGATCTCGAGCACGGGCGCGTTCTTGCGCGACGAGGCGGACGTGGCGATCGACGGCCGGGCCTCGGTCAGCAGGGTGCGGCGCGGGGTGCCGAAGCGGTCGGAGATGTCCTCCAGCTCGCTCGAGACGAGGTCACGCAGGCGGGCGGGGCTCGTGAGGAGCGCCTCGAGCTCGGCGATCTCGCTCAGCAGCTGGTTCTTCTCGTTCTCCAGCTCGATGCGGCTGAACTTCGTCAGGCGGCGCAGACGCAGCTCGAGGATGTACTCGGCCTGCAGCTCGCTCAGGTCGAACACGGTGCGCAGTCGCGCACGGGCGGCCTCGGAGTCGTCGCTCTGGCGGATGACCTGGATGACCTCGTCGATGTCGAGGATCGCGATGAGGAGTCCCTCGACGAGGTGCAGGCGTTCCAGCCGACGGGCGAGCCGGTAGCGGCTGCGCCTCGTGACGACGTCGAGGCGGTGGTCGACGTAGACCTGCAGCAGCTCGCGCAGTCCGAGGGTCTGCGGCCCGCCGTCGACCAGCGCGACGTTGTTGATGTTGAAGCTGTCTTCGAGCGGGGTGTAGCGGTAGAGCTGCTCGAGCACGGCGTCGGGGCTGAAGCCGGTCTTGATGCCCACCACGAGTCGCAGTCCGTGTTTGCGGTCGGTGAGGTCCGTGACATCCGAGATGCCGCTCAGCTTCTTGTTGTTGACGCCGTCCTTGATCTTCTCGATGACCTTCTCGGCGCCGACCATGTACGGCAGCTCGGTGACCACGAGCCCGGTCTTGCGGGCCGAGATGCTCTCGGTCGTGACCTTTGCGCGCGTCTTGAACGCACCGCGGCCGGTGGCGTAGGCGTCCTTGATGCCGGCGAGCCCGCTGATCGTGCCGCCAGTGGGCAGGTCGGGGCCGGGCACGAACTCCATGAGGTCGTCGAGGGTGGCGTTCGGGTTGTGCAGGAGGTGGCGTGCGGCGCCGATGACCTCGATGAGGTTGTGCGGCGCCATGTTCGTCGCCATGCCGACCGCGATGCCGCTCGCGCCGTTCACCAGCAGGTTCGGGAACGCGGCCGGCAGCACCTCGGGCTGGGTGAGCTGGTTGTCGTAGTTGGGCACGAAGTTGACGACGTCTTCGTCGAGGCTCTCCGTCATGGCGAGAGCCGTCGCGTGCAGGCGCGCCTCGGTATAGCGGGGTGCCGCCGGGCCGTCGTCGAGCGATCCGAAGTTGCCGTGGCCGTCGATGAGGGGCACGCGCAGGATGAAGTCCTGTGTGAGGCGCACCATCGCGTCGTAGATCGACGCGTCGCCGTGCGGGTGCAGCTTGCCCATGACCTCGCCGACCACGCGCGCCGACTTCACGTGGCCCTTGTCGGGACGCAGACCCATCTCGGCCATCTGGTACAGGATGCGGCGCTGCACCGGCTTGAGCCCGTCACGAGCGTCGGGGAGGGCGCGCGAGTAGATCACCGAGTACGCGTACTCGAGGAACGACCCCTGCATCTCGGCCGATACGTCGACCTCTTCTATGTGCTCTCCCGGCTGGGTAGCGGAGGGCACGGGGGCAGGGGGATTCGCGGGAGTAGCCATAAGATTGCCCCTATGTTACCGGCGCCGAAATCAGACCGACTGAGCCTCGCCGATGTTATGCCGGCGTGTCTGCAGTCAATTTCGGGCGAGCAGAATCGCCTCGGTCTGCCGCGTGCCTCCCGGGTCGTCGTTCTGCTCGTCGACGGCCTCGGTGCCGCCGCTCTCAAGTCGCGGGCCGGGCACGCCCGCACCCTGATGTCGCTGCTCACCGCGTCATCCGTCATCGACTCCGGATTTCCCACCACCACCGCCGCCGCGCTCGCGACCCTCACCACGGGAGTGGCGCCCGGCCAGCACGGCATGGTCGGCTACACGGTGCTCGACCCGGCCAACGACCGGGTGTTCAAGCAGCTCTCCGGCTGGGACGACAGGATCGACCCGACGGCGTGGCAGCCGATGCCGACCGTCTTCGAGCGTGCCGTGGCGAGTGGGCTCTCCGCCGTGGCGATCGGCCCTGAGCGCTACCGTGACAGCGGCTTCAGCCAGGCCGTGCTGCGCGGAGCCGAGTACATCGGTGCGACGTCGATCGGCGACCGGCTACAACGCGCCGCCGAATGGCTCGCCGAGCCCGGCGGGTCGGGCATCGCCTACGTGTACGTTCCCGAGCTCGACGTCGCGGGCCACGCGACCGGCGCCGAATCGGGGGAGTGGACGAACTGGCTCGAGATCCTCGACGCTGCCGTGCGCGACCTGCTGGCCGCGCTCGGGCCCGACGACGGCCTGCTCATCACCGCCGACCACGGCGTTCTCGACATCGCGGAGCGCAACCACGTGCTGTTCGACTCGAGCGCGCCGCTCATCGACGGCGTGCGCTTCGTGGCGGGGGAGCCGCGCTGCCTCCAGCTGCACTTCGCGGACGACGCGAGCGCCGGGGTGCGCGAGGCGACAGTCGCCGCGTGGCGGGCCGCCGAGGGCGAGCGGTCGTGGATCGCGACCCGCGACGAGGCGGTGGGGGCCGGATGGTTCGGCGAAGTGCGCCCGGAGGTGCTGCCGCGCATCGGCGACCTGCTCGTGGCCGCCCGCAAGGGCATCGCGTACTACGACAGCCGCACCCTCAAGGGGCACGGCATGGTCGGGCACCACGGCTCGTGGTCGCCCGCCGAGGTGCAGGTTCCGTTGTTGCGCGCTGGAGCGTTCGCACGCACCTAGCGCGGTCGGGCTAGGTCAGGTCGTCGTCGGGGCGCGCGCCGAAGACGATGTCGTCCCAGCTGGGCATCGCCGTGCGGCCCTTGCGGGCGGTGTGCTTGGTGGGGATGACCGGTTGCGGGGCCGTGGAGCGGCCCTCGTCCGAGTCCTCCGTCAGGAATCCGTCGAGCGGAACGTCGACCAGGCGGATGCCGCCCGTGGCGTTCTGCGAGCGTGACGGGTGGCTCGCCGACTCCTCGTCGTCGGTGAACGACGCGGCCTCACGCTCGCCGCGACGCCGACGCAGGGCCTCGAGCAGGTCGGCCGTCTGATTGTGGTCCTGCAGCGGGGCGTGCTCGACGGGGGCGCCGGAGCCGAAGCGGTTCAGCGGCAGCTCGTCGTCGGGGTGACGAAGGCTGTCGTCGTCGATGTCGAATGCGCCGCTGTCGAAGCGGGAGTTGTCGGCCTCGCGGTCGTCGCCGTTCACGGCGCGCAGGCGCGGGATGAGCGCACCCTGCGACTCGCCCTGCTGGGAGAGAGTGACGGCCTCGTTGTTGAGAGGTGCGAGGGTGAGCTTCTTCGGGTCGAACCGCCAGCGGGCGTCGTGGTCGATCTGCTCGGCGGTGAAGGCGAGCTTCACGATCCAGCCCGTCTCGGGGTCTTTCCAGCTCGCCCAACGCTCGTTCAGTGCGCCGAGGCCCACGAGTCGCTCGCGGATGACGATGCCGAATGTGCGGCCGACGCTCATCGGGTCGGACTCGACCGCCGTGTGCACGGCGACGCCGAGCGCGGTCTCGACGACGAACTCGCGTTCGGCGAGCACGGGTCCCTCGAACTTCTGGATGTACTCGAGCGGCACACCGGTGATGGCGGCCACGTCCTGAGCGGACATGCCAGAACGGATCTGTGCCTGGATCTCGCGCGGCGCGATCTTGCGACCGGCCCCCGGATCGGGAACCGCCTGTCGCAGTTTCGACTGCAGCACTTCGTCGATCGGTATCCGAAAACGGTTGCCGTCGACGGAGGACACGAGGAGTGCCCCGTTCTCTACTCCGATTACTCGCAGGTCTTGCATGCTGAGATACCCTCCAGCGCTCGATATTCCCGCTAAGGATGCCACGGTTTCTGCGGGGAGTACGGGAATACAGTGGGCGCGCCGTAAGTTACCAATCCTGTCGCCACAACAAGTGTCAAATTGGGTTTGCTATTCACAAACCAATGATGCAAACTGTGGCCGCCGATTTAGATAACTAGACGCATACAAGAAGTGGATGGGCATGGCAACCGACTACGACGCACCCCGCAAGACCGACGACGACACAGAGTCGATCGAGGCCCTCAAGGAGCGCGTTCCAGACAAGATGTCTGGCTCAGTCGACGTTGATGACGCCGATAACCCTGGCAGTTTCGAACTAGAGGGTGGGGACCTCTCCGAGCACGACCTCGACGTGGTTGTGCTTCCCGCACAGGCCGACGAGTTCACGTGTGTTGAATGCTTCCTCGTGAAGCACCGTTCGCAGATCGATCACGAGACAAAGCTCGGACCGATCTGCCTGGAGTGCGCGGCCTAACTACCCGACTGCCCGTTGTTTCGCCGCGGAGATCGCGGCGACAACGGCATCCGGATGCCGCGTCGACACAACCCAGTACGGAGCGCTGTCTCGTTCGTCGAGAATCTCGATCTTCACCAGAGGCGAGATCCACCCGCGAATGAGCAGCCACGTACGGGCGTCGAGCCCCGTTCCACGCTCGACCCGCGCATCGTCCCCCGTGTGAGCCGTGACAGTACCGGCTATCGACAGGGGGAGCGTCGCCTTCCCGGCGCGAAATTCCGAGTCTGTGACCTCTATCACCGGACCTCCGAGGATCAGCAGCCCGACGCATCCGAGATAGAGCACTATCGCCACGACGACCCCGGCAGTCTGGCTGATCGGCAGGAAGACGAGCAGGCTGGCGGGAATCACAAGGGCGGTCGCGATGAAGAGCCACGGCGCAGGCCACAGTCTCTCTCGGTACAAGGTGGTCATGCACCTATTCCATCAGGCTTTCTGATGCCCCGTTGTTCTGCACTACCCTCGTGACGTGCCAGATTCCGTAGAGGTTCTCATTTCGTCTGCCCACGTACCCGAGTACTCGCACCCGGGAGACGCCGGAGCCGACCTTCTCGCGTCCGAGGCGGTCGACCTGCAGCCGGGCCAGCGCGCCACCGTCGGCACGGGCGTGTCCATCGCCCTGCCCGACGGCTATGTCGCCTTCGTGGTGCCCCGCAGCGGCCTCGCGTCGAAGCACGGCATCACCATCGTGAACAGCCCGGGCACCGTGGATGCCGGCTACCGCGGCGAAATCCGGGTGACCCTGCTCAATACAGACAGTTCGGTGGCGTATTCTGTGGCGATCGGTGACCGCATAGCGCAGATCATCGTTATGCCGGTATCGCGTGCTCGCTTTATACCGGTCCACACACTTCCCGGCAGCGCCCGAGGCGAATCAGGCTTCGGATCGACCGGGTACAGCGCAATCCAGTCAGGAGACAACGCGTGAGCGACAACGAATTCGAAACCATCGTCGACGACGATGCCAAGTCGGCGCCCGCCGACCGCGAGACGAACGGCCCGCTCGACGAGAGCGAAGCCAACGCGGTCCGACCCTACGTCGACCTCGGCGGCGTGAAGATCGTGCCGCGCACCGACCTGCAGCTCCGACTCGAGGTCGAGGAGGGCAGCAAGCGCGTCGTCGCGGTCGGCCTCGACTTCGCCGGCTCGTCGCTGCAGGTGCAGCCGTTCGCGGCACCGCGCACGAGCGGGCTGTGGAACGAGATCCGCGCGCAGATCATCGACCAGATCCACAAACAGGGTGGAACGACCACGGTCAGCGACGGGCCGTTCGGTCCGGAGGTGCTCGCCGAGATCCCCGTGACGACCGCGGGCCAGACCGGCACCCGCATCGCGCGGTTCGTCGGAGTAGACGGCCCGCGCTGGTTCCTGCGCGGGGTCATCGCCGGCGAGGGCGCCGTCGAACCCGCCGCGGCCGCGCAGATCGAAGACCTGTTCCGCAGCATCGTGGTGGTGCGCGGCAACACGCCGATGCCGCCCCGCGACCTCATTCCCCTGCACATGCCGGCGGCGACACCGACGGGCGAGGCGCCGAGCGCCCCCACTACGGTCTGATCGATGGCTGACGATCGCGACGATCCGGCGACCCCTCCGAACTTCTCCGAGGCCTTCTCCGCCGCCGCCCAGAAGTCCGGCTTCGGCCAGGTGACACCGGGGGAGACCCCGACCGCGGGGGCGCTGCTCGCCGCGATCGGCGGAGTGCGCGGCATCGTCGAGTCGCTGCTGCCCGGATTCCTCTTCGTGCTCGTCTTCGCCATCACCGGCGACGTGGTGCCGTCGGTGCTCGTCCCGGCCGGCATCGCGGTGGTGTTCGTACTCGTGCGCCTCATCACCCGCACCCCGGTCGTGCCGGCGCTCGTTGGGCTCGCCGGCATCGCGGTCTCGGCGGCTCTGGCCATATTCTCCGGCCGCGCCGAGGAGAACTTCGTGCTCGGCTTCCTACTCAACGCCGCCTACGTCGTGGCCCTGCTCGTGTCGCTCGCCGTGCGCTGGCCCGCCATCGGAATCATCGTCGGCTTTTTGCGCAGCGAGGGAACGGCGTGGAGAGCCGACAAGGCGAAGTTCCGCATCGCCGTCGTCACCACCGTGCTGTGGACCGGGATGTTCGCGCTTCGACTCGCGGTGCAGGTGCCGCTGTACTACGCCGGCCAGGTGCAGGCTCTGGGCGCCACCAAGCTCATCATGGGACTCCCGCTCTACGCCGCCACGCTCTGGGTCACGTGGCTCCTCGTGCGCGCCGTCTACGCGAAGGGCGACACCGCTCACGAGAAGCCGGTCGCCTGACAGCCCGCGTCGGGCAAAGTATCTTGATATCAAGATATATACTGGGGGCATCTCGCTTCATTGCGACCTGATCGTTGCCGCCGCGCAGGCTTAGGCTTACCTTGCTGGCACGCCATCAGGCGTACCGCGAGGATGGAGTCAGGTCAGCAAGGGAGACGGCACTATGTCCGCAGTAAACAGCTTTAATTCCAAGGACACCCTCACGGTCGGTTCATCCGACTACGAGGTCTTCAGGATCGACCGCGTCGCCGGTCACGAGAAGCTTCCCTTCAGCCTCAAGGTGCTGCTCGAGAACCTCCTGCGCACCGAAGACGGCGCCAACGTCACGAAGAGCCAGATCGAGGCTCTCGGTTCCTGGGTTCCCACCGCCGATCCCGATACCGAGATCCAGTTCAGCCCCGCGCGCGTCGTCATGCAGGACTTCACCGGCGTGCCCTGCATCGTCGACCTCGCCACCATGCGGGAGGCCGTCGTCGAGCTCGGCGGCGACCCCAAGAAGATCAATCCCCTCTCGCCGGCCGAGATGGTCATCGACCACTCTGTCATCGCCGACCTCTTCGGCAGCGAGAACGCCCTCGAGCGCAACGTCGAGCTCGAGTACGAGCGCAACGGCGAGCGCTACCAGTTCCTCCGCTGGGGCCAGACCGCGTTCGACGACTTCAAGGTCGTCCCGCCCGGAACCGGCATCGTGCACCAGGTGAACATCGAGTACCTGGCCCAGGTCACGTTCACCCGGACCGTCGGCGGCGTGCTCCGCGCCTACCCCGACACCTGCGTCGGCACCGACTCGCACACGACCATGGTCAACGGCCTCGGTGTACTCGGCTGGGGCGTCGGCGGCATCGAGGCCGAGGCCGCGATGCTCGGTCAGCCCGTCTCCATGCTCATCCCGAAGGTCGTCGGCTTCAAGCTCTCCGGCGCCATCCCCACCGGCGTCACCGCGACCGACGTCGTGCTCACGATCACCCAGATGCTGCGCAAGCACGGCGTGGTCGGCAAGTTCGTCGAGTTCTACGGCGAGGGCGTCGCCCAGGTCCCGCTCGCGAACCGCGCCACCATCGGCAACATGAGCCCCGAGTTCGGCTCGACCGCCGCCATGTTCCCCATCGACGACGTCACCCTCGAGTACCTGCGTCTCACCGGCCGCAGCGAAGAGCAGGTCGCCCTCGTCGAGCAGTACTCCAAGCTGCAGAAGCTCTGGCACGACGCGAGCGTCGAACCCGTCTTCAGCGAGTACATCGAACTCGACCTCGCCACCGTGGTGCCGTCGATCGCCGGACCGAAGCGTCCGCAGGACCGCGTCGAGCTCAGCCGGTCGAAGGACCAGTTCATCCTCGACCTCGACGCCTACGCGTCGGCCGACCACTCGCTCGTCGACGAGGCCCTCGAGGGAACCTTCCCTGCGTCCGACCCCATCGGCCTGACGCCCCAGGACGAGGAGACCGCGCACGCCCACGTGCACACCAGCCACGCTCCCTCCACAGTCACCAACCCGGCACGCGTCTCCCTCGACGACGGCACCGGCTTCACACTCGACCACGGCGCCGTGGCGATCGCCGCGATCACGTCGTGCACCAACACGTCGAACCCGTCGGTCATGCTCGCGGCGGGCCTGCTCGCCCGTAACGCGAGCAAGAAGGGCCTGAAGTCGAAGCCCTGGGTCAAGACCACGCTCGCGCCCGGCTCCAAGGTCGTCACCGACTACTACGCCAAGGCCGGCCTCACCGAGTACCTCGAAGACCTCGGCTTCTACACCGTCGGCTACGGCTGCACCACGTGCATCGGCAACTCGGGCCCGCTGCTCGACGAGATCTCCGCTGCCGTCAACGAGAACGACCTCGCCGTCACCGCCGTGCTCTCGGGCAACCGCAACTTCGAGGGCCGCATCAACCCCGACGTTAAGATGAACTACCTCGCGTCGCCGCCGCTCGTCATCGCCTACGCCCTCGCCGGATCGATGAACTTCGACTTCGAGACCGACGCGCTCGGCAAGGGGACCGACGGTGAAGACGTCTTCCTCAAGGACATCTGGCCCGACTCCGCAGAGGTACAGGCGACGATCGACTCGTCGATCGACACCGGCATGTTCACCCACGAGTACGCCGGGGTGTTCGACGGCGACGAGCGCTGGCAGAACCTGCCGACCCCCGTGGGCGCCACGTTCGAGTGGGACGCCGAGTCCACCTACGTGCGCAAGCCCCCGTACTTCGACGGCATGACGATGGAGCTGACCCCCGTGTCATCCATCGTCGGCGCGCGCGTCCTCGCGAAGCTGGGCGACTCGGTCACCACCGACCACATCAGCCCCGCCGGAAACATCAAGGCCGACAGCCCCGCGGGCAAGTACCTCGACGAGCACGGCGTCGAGCGCAAGGACTACAACTCCTACGGCTCGCGCCGCGGCAACCACGAGATCATGATCCGCGGAACGTTCGCGAACATCCGCCTGAAGAACCAGCTGCTCGACGGCGTCGAGGGAGGCTACACCCGCGACTTCACCCAGCCCGAAGGCCCGCAGGCCTTCATCTACGACGCCAGCCAGAACTACCAGGCCGAGGGCACCCCGCTCGTCATCCTCGGCGGCAAGGAGTACGGCTCGGGCTCGAGCCGTGACTGGGCCGCCAAGGGCACCAGCCTCCTCGGCGTCAAGGCGGTCATCACCGAGAGCTTCGAGCGCATCCACCGCTCCAACCTGATCGGCATGGGAGTTCTCCCGCTGCAGTTCCCGGCGGGCGAGACCTGGCAGTCGCTGGGACTCGACGGCACGGAGTCGATCTCGATCTCCGGCGTCGAAGAGCTCAACGAGGGCCGCACGCCCAAGACGCTGCACGTCGTCGCCGAGCCGACCGCGAACTCCGCGGCAGGCAAGCAGACGATCGAGTTCGACGCGGTGCTCCGCATCGACACGCCGGGCGAAGCCGACTACTACCGCAATGGCGGGATCCTTCAGTATGTGCTGAGGTCGCTGGTCTAGGCTCGAAACATGGGTCAGCACGAGAACACCGGTTTGCTTGGCGCGATCACCGGTCCGCGCGATCTCGACGGGCTGACGCCGGGTCAGCTCGTCGATCTCGCGGCCGAGATCCGCGAGTTCCTCGTCACCGAGGTCTCGAAGACCGGGGGACACCTCGGTCCGAACCTCGGTGTCGTCGAGCTCACCCTCGCCATCCACCGCGTCTTCGACTCGCCGCGCGACGCCATCGTCTTCGACACCGGTCACCAGACCTACGTCCACAAGCTGCTCACGGGTCGTCAGGACTTCAGCAAGCTCCGTCTCGAAGACGGGCTGGCCGGATACCCGCAGCGCTCCGAGTCGCCGCACGACATCGTCGAGAGCTCCCACGCATCGAGCTCTCTGTCATGGGCCGACGGCATCTCGCGCGCCTTCACCATGACCGGGCAGGGCGACAGGCACGTCGTCGCGGTCGTCGGCGACGGATCGCTCACCGGCGGCATGACGTGGGAGGCGCTGAACAACATCAGCGACGACAACTCGCGCAACCTCGTGATCGTCGTCAACGACAACGGCCGCTCCTACGCTCCGACGATCGGCGGCATGGCGCACTTCCTCAACGACGTGCGCACCCGCAGCTCCTACCGCAACCTGCACCGTTCGAGCGAGAAGCTGTTCGGCAAGCTCGGCACCCCCGGACGGGCCTTCTACCGCGGCATCCGCGGGGGCACGCACGGCTTCCTCAGCCGCTTCACCAACAACGAGGCGCTCTACTCCAACCTCGACATCAAGTACATCGGGCCGATCCACGGACACGACGTCGTCGCGATGCAGTCGGCGCTCGAACAGGCGAGGAACTACGGCGCGCCCGTCATCGTGCACGCGATCACCGAGAAGGGCCGCGGCTACCTGCCCGCCCTCGCCGACACCGCCGACCAGTTCCACGCCGTCGGCCAGATCGATCCCGAGACCGGGGAACCGACCGAGGTCGCCAGCAAGCCGTCGTGGACGTCGGTGTTCGCCGACGAGATCGTCGACGTCGCATCGACCAACCCCCGCATCGTCGGCATCACCGCGGCCATGCTGCGCCCGACCGGGCTGCACAAGTTCGCCGAGCGTTTCCCCGGCCGAGTGCTCGACGTCGGCATCGCCGAACAGCACGCCGTCACCTCGGCGGCGGGACTCGCCTTCGGCGGCCTGCACCCCGTGGTCGCCATGTACGCCACCTTCGTGAACCGTGCTTTCGACCAGGTGCTGATGGATGTCGCGCTGCACAAGGCAGGCGTCACGTTCGTTCTCGACCGCGCGGGTGTCACCGGTCCCGACGGGCCGAGCCACCACGGCATGTGGGACCTCGCGATCCTGCAGGTCGTTCCCAACATCCGCATCGCCGCGCCGCGCGACGCGACCCGCCTGCGCGAGGAGCTGCGGGAGGCCGTCGCCGTGGAAGACGGCCCGACGGTCGTGCGCTTCTCGAAGGGATCCGTCGGCAACGAGTTCGAGGCGCTGCGCCGCACCGACGACGGAGTCGACGTGCTGCGGGAGGCCGCCCACAAGGACGTCCTCATCATCACCGTCGGCCCGATGGCGAAGCTCGGCCTGCAGGTCGCCGAACGGCTGGCCGCGCAGGGCATCGGCGCCACAGTCGTCGACCCGCGCTGGGTGGTGCCCGTGCCCGAGAGCATCGTCGGGTTCGCAGCGGAGCACCGCATCGTCGTCTCGATCGAAGACGGCGTGCGCGTCGCCGGCATCGGCACCCGCATTCGGCAGGACCTGCGCGCCGCCGGCGTCGACACCGCCGTCACCGAGCTCGGACTGCCCGACGAGTTCCTCGACCACGGCACACGAGAGCAGATCCTCGAGCGGGTGGGCCTCACCCCTCAGGACATCGCGCGCGACCTCGTGTCGCAGGTGCTCGGCAGCAAGATCCCCGTTGCCCGGCCCCTCCCCGACGACATCGAGCTGGACGCCCGCCTGCGACGGGAACCGAGCTAGCCGCCACGGGCACACGACTAAGCACCACAGGGCGCAGACGTCAAAGTTGTCACTCCGCCGCGCGGCTGCGATGATTCTCAGATGCCTCCCCGCCGTGTCGTCGCCGTTCTCGCTGCCGCGACTGCCCTGATCTCGCTGAGCGCGTGCACCGCCGGCTCTCCTGACGACTCGACGCCGGCCGTCTCGACGGCCCAGGCCGACGTCGCCGGAGAGTGGGTCGTCACCCGCACGGTGGTCTCGAGCAACGACCTGTCGAACCCCGCCCACGTCGTCGGCGCGACCTCCGTGCGCTACGTGCTGGTCGAGCGCGAGGAGTGCGACGACGCGCTCTGCGACGGAACCGTCTCGAGCGGGGCCACCCTCGAGGCGCGCGAGTCGACGGAGTTCGTGCAGACCGACGGCGGCTTCGACTACGAGTTCTCCGGCGGCCTCGACTGCGTGAACGCGACCACAGGCGCGGTCGTCGCCGTCGACGGGTTCGACTTCGCACAGAAGGCGACACTCACCGTGGGGGAGACGGCCGACGTCGACGGCGCGCCGACGGCATCCACCCTCACCGGCACGATCTCGTACACCGACACGGTCACCGAGGCCGCGCTCGAGACCGGCTGCACCCGCGATCCGCTCGCCGTCGAAGTGGAGTACGCCGTGGCCGCGGTGCGCGCTCCAGCCGTTCCGACCCCCTAACCGCCGTACGCGCCGCCGCGGTACGCCCCGCCGCCGCGCGCCTCAGGCGCCGTCCGCACCTTCGGGCCGCGCGACCGCGTAGGCGAGCCCCACCGCACCGGGCGCGAACTGTGTGGTCGACTCCAACGTCAGCACCCCGGTGTGGGAGGTGACGGGCAGCAGGGGGATGCCGCTGCCGAGAACGATCGGCATCACCGTGACCAGCAGCCGGTCGAGCAGGCCCGCGTCGGCGTACTGCGCGGCCACGTCGCCGCCGCCCACGATCCAGACGTCGCGTTCGCCGGCGCTCTCGCGCACTCGGGAGTCGAAGTCGACGACCGACCCGCGCACGAACGAGATGTTCGCCCCGTCGACCGACGGCAGCTCACGTGAGGTCACGACCCATGTTGGCAGGTCGGCGTACGGCCACGGTGAGGTGACGCTCTCGCCGAGCATGAAGTCGTAGGTGGCCGAGCCCATCACGATCGCGCCGATGCCGGCGAGGAACTCGTCGTAGTGCTCCTGGAAGCTCTCGAATCCGAAGCCGAGAAGCCAGTCGATGCCGTTGTCTGCGTCTGCGATGAACCCGTCGAGGCTGCTGGCAACGTAGTAGATATTCTGCGTCATGCCTCGACGATAGCCCCCGGTACCGACGCCGGACGGCACTCCCGCAGCGCCCGATCGCGGCGCGCTTGACTTAGAGCGCGCTCTAAGTCTTAGCCTGATGCCATGTCGATAACGCAGGACTCGCTCTCCATCTCCGAGGTCGCCGAGGCGACCGGGCTCACGGCCCACACGCTGCGGTACTACGAGCGCGCGGGGCTCATGCTCCACGCGGTCGACCGCGCGTCGTCGCAGCATCGCCGCTATTCCAGCGCGGACGTCACCTGGGTGCAGTTTCTCACCAGGCTGCGCTCGACCTCCATGCCGATCGCGCGGATGCGCGAATACGTGCAGCTCGTCAGGCTCGGCGACGACACGACAGAGGCGCGGCGCGACCTGCTGCTCGAACACCGCATCACGGTCGCCGCGCAGCTGGAGACGATGACGCAGAGTCTCGCGCACATCGACTACAAGATCGCCAATTACACGATGAAGGTAGACGGATCATGAAGAAGATCACACTGGGCACCGACGGACCGCAGATCGGCCGCATCGGCCTCGGGCTGATGGGGATGAGCGCGTTCTACACGGGCAACAGCACCGACGACGCGGGTTCGATCCGCACCATCCACCGGGCCCTCGAGCTCGGCGTGACGCTGCTCGACACCGCCGAGATCTACGGCCCGTACACGAACGAGGAGCTGCTCGGCCGCGCGCTGGCCGGACGCCGTGACGAGGCGGTGATCGCCACAAAGTTCGGCACGATCCTGCACCGCGGCAACGACGAGCGCGGCCTCGACGGCAGCCCAGAGAACGTGCGCCTGTCGATCGAGGGATCGCTGCGCCGGCTCGGCACCGACTACATCGACATCTACTACCAGCACCGCATGGACCCCGGAACCCCCGTCGAGGACACTGTCGGTGCCCTGGCGGAGCTCATCCAGGAGGGCAAGCTGCGTCACTACGGTCTGTCGGAGGCGGCCCCGGCCACCATCCGCCGGGCGCACGCCGTGCACCCCGTCACCGCCCTGCAGACCGAGTACTCGCTCTGGTCGCGCGACCCGGAGGCCGAGATCCTGCCCGTCGTGCGCGAGCTCGGAATCGGCTTCGTGCCGTACTCGCCGCTCGGGCGGGGTTTCCTCACCGGCACGATCCGCTCGGTCGACCAGCTCGACGAGAGCGACTTCCGCCGCCAGAACCCGCGCTTCGAGGGAGACAATCTGGAAGCGAACATCCGCATCGTGGAACAGGTGGATGCTGTCGCCAACGAGATCGGGGCGAAGCCCGGCCAGGTGGCGCTCGCGTGGCTGCTCGCCCAGGGCGACGACATAGCGCCGATCCCCGGCACCAAGCGCGTCTCGTACCTCGAGGAGAACGTGGCCGCCGACGCCATCGAGCTCAGCCCCGCGCAGCTGGCCACGCTCGACGGACTCAGCGCCCCGGTGGGGGACCGCTACGCCGACATGACGCCGCTGAACCGCTGACACCCGCTTCGACAGGCTCAGCGACCGAACGGTCCCTGAGCCTGGGCCCACGCCGAGTATTCCGGTCGATTCGGAGAATCGACCGGAATACTCGGTGGGGATCGAGGGGCTACGCGTTGCCCCGGATCGGCGGGGTGTGGAACGTGCCCCCGAAGGCACGCTCCGACGCCCCGACGCGGTCGAGGTACGGGGTCGCACCGCCCATCTGGAACGGGTAGCCCGCCCCGAGGATCAGGCAGAGGTCGATGTCCTCCGCGGCCTCGACGACCTCGTCCTCGAGCATGCGGTGGATCTCGTCGGCCAGGCCGTCTTCGATGCGCAGTCGCAGCTGCTCGGCCGTCATCGGCGTCGTGCCGCCCTTGACGATCTCGAGCGCCTTCTTGTCGACGCCCTTGATCTTGCCCTTGGAGTCACGCTCGAAGATATGCCCCAGCTCGGCGAGCCTGTGCAGGTTCGCGCTGTCGAAGAACCGGTCGGGGAACGCGGCGTGATGGGTGTCGAGCACGTGCGCGCCGACCTTGAGGCCCACCAGCTCGAGCAGCTCGAACGGCGTCATCGGCAGACCGAACGGTTTCGTCGACTGCTCGACGACCTCGAACGGGGTGCCCGTGTCGACGGCGTGCATGGCCTCGCCGAGGACCTTGGCGAGGATGCGGTTGACGACGAAGCCGGGGGTGTCCTTCGTGATGACCGCGTTCTTGCGAAGCTTCGCCGCCGTGACCATGGCGGTCGACAGAGTCTCGTCGTTCGTCTTCGGCGTGTTCACCACCTCGATGAGCGGCATCACGGCCACCGGGTTGAAGAAGTGGAAGCCGACGAGCCGCTCCGGGTTCGCGAGCTTCGCACCGATCTGCTCGACCGAGAGCGAGGAGGTGTTGGTCGCCAGCACCGTCTCGGCCGTCACGTACTTCTCGATCTCGGCGAAGACGTCCTGCTTGGCCGCGAGTTCTTCGAAGATCGCCTCGATCACCCAGTCGCAGTCGGCGAAGTCGGCCTTGTCGGTCGTTCCCGTGACGAGCGCCTTGAGCCGGTTCGACTCGTCCCGCGAGATGCGGCCCTTGCCGAGCAGCGCGTCGATCTCGGCGCGGATGCCGGCGACTCCCTTGTCGACGCGACCCTGGTCGAGGTCGGTGATGACGACCGGCACCTGGAGCCGACGCACGAACAACAGCGCGAACTGGCTGGCCATGAGCCCGGCACCGATGATTCCGACCTTCGTCACCTTGCGCGCGATGGCCTTGTCCGGCGCTCCTGCCGGCCGTTTCGCCCGCTTCTGCACGAGGTTGAACGCATAGATACTGGCGCGGAACTGGTCGCCGGCGACGAGGTCGGCGAGAGCGTCGTCTTCGGCGACGAAGCCGGCGTGCTTGTCGGTCTTGGCCGCGGCCCGGAGCAGCTCGAGGGCGCGGTACGGCGAGTCGGCGACCCGGCCGATGCGGCTCGTGAGCATCTTCTCGGCCATGTCGATGGCGATGGGCCACTTCACCGTGCGTTCGATCTTGCCCGGCTCGTTAGGGCGCTTGACCTTGATCGAGCCGGCGATGACGCCGTCGGCCCAGCGGATCGAGTCTTCGAGGAACGTCGCGGGGTTGAAGATCGCGTCGGCGATACCGAGGTCGAAGGCCTCCTGGCCCTTGAGCATCCGGTTGTTCTTCAGCGGGTTCTCGATGACGACCTTGAGCGCGTTCTCGATGCCGATCAGGTTCGGCAGCAGCCAGGAGCCGCCCCAGCCGGGGATCATGCCGAGGAAGACCTCGGGAAGCGCGAGCGCGGGCACCGAACGGTCGATCGTGCGGTAGTCGGCGTTGAGGGGGATCTCGACGCCGCCGCCGAGCGCGAGCCCGTTGATGAACACGAACGAGGGCACGCCGAGCTCGCTCAGCTTGCCGAGCGACCAGTGCCCGAGCTGTGCGAGCTGCTTCGCGATGGCGCGGCTCGGGACGTCGCTGACCTTCGACAGGTCGGCGCCGGCGGCGAAGATGAACGGCTTGCCGGTGACGGCGAGGCCGGCGATCTCGCCACGAGCGGCCCGGGCCTTCTGCTCGTCGAGCACAGCGGCGAACTCGAGCAGAGTCACCGGCCCGAGCGTGTTCGGGCGGGTGTGGTCGCGACCGTTGTCGAGCGTGACGAGGGCCAGGGTCTTGCCGCCGGAGATGGGCACGTCGCGCACGAAGGAGTGCGTGACGACCTCGTCGCTCGAGAACGATGCGAGCTCGTGGAAGTCGCTCGCGGTGAAGTCGTAAGCCATTACTTCTTGCCCTTCTTGCCCGTGTAGTGCGGGTTCTCCCAGATGACCGAACCGCCCTGGCCGAGGCCCACGCACATGGCGGTGAGGCCGTACTGCACGTCGGGACGCTCGGCGAACTGTGCGGCGAGCTGGATCATGAGGCGGACTCCGGATGAAGCGAGGGGATGACCGATCGCGATCGCGCCACCCCACTGGTTCACGCGCGGATCTTCATCGTCGATGCCGAAGTGGTCGAGCAGCGACAGCACCTGCACGGCGAACGCCTCGTTCAGTTCGAAGAGCCCGATGTCGTCGATGGTCAGGCCGGCCTTGCGCAGCGCCTTCTCGGTCGACGGGACGGGGCCGATGCCCATGATCTCCGGCTCGACGCCGGCGAACGCGAAGCTCACCATGCGCATCTTCGTGGTGAGACCCAGCTCCTTGGCCGCGTCGGCGCTGGCGAGGATGCTCGCGGTTGCGCCGTCGTTGAGCCCGGAGGAGTTGCCGGCCGTGACGCGGCCGTGCGGACGGAACGGCGTCTTGAGGGCGGCGAGCCCCTCCATGGTGGTCTCGGGGCGCAGGGCCTCGTCGCGGGTGGCGAGCCCCCAGCCGGTCTCGTTGCGCGTGGCGACGGGTATCAAGTCGGGCTGCAGCTTGCCGTTCTCGTAGGCGGCGTAGGCCTTCTGCTGGCTGCGCATGGCGTAGCGGTCAGACCGCTCCTTCGTGAGCTGCGGGAACCGGTCGTGGATGCGTTCGGCGGTGTTGCCCATGTTCAGCGCGTCTGCGCTCACGAGCTTCTCCGACATAAACCGCGGGTTCGGGTCGGCGTCGAAACCCATCGGGTGTCGGCCCATGTGCTCCACGCCGCCGGCGATGCCCACGTCGTAGGCGCCGAACGCGATCGCTCCGGCGATCGTCGTGACGGAGGTCATCGCACCGGCGCACATACGGTCGATCGCGTAGCCGGGAACCGACTTCGGCAGGCCGGCCAGCAGGGCGGCCGTACGTCCGAGGGTGAGGCCCTGATCGCCGGTCTGCGTCGTCGCGGCGATCGCGACGTCGTCGACGCGTTCCGGGGGGAGACTGGCGTTTCTCTCCATGAGTCCGATCATGGCTTTCACCACGAGGTCGTCTGCACGGGTCTGCCAGTACATTCCCTTTTCGCCTGCTCGACCGAACGGGGTACGGACCCCGTCGACGAACACGACTTCAGTTCTCTCGGCCACTTTGCCTCCAACACTTGAGCGTGTTGTCGATACTACGGTGGCCGATTTTCGCCGGAGAATCCGTTGATTGTTTCTACGAAGCGGGTTCGTCGCCCTGCACGGTTGTTTGGCTGGCTTCGACAAAGGCATCCACGATCTTCTGTGCGGTTGCGTCAACCTGCCACGGCCGTGCGCCGTACTCGGTCAGGGCGCTCGCGACGGTGTCGAGGGTGAGCGGCTCGGGCGGCGCCCAGGCCAACCGGCGCAGGGAATCCGGGGTGAGCAGGTTCTCGAGCGGGATGTGGAAGAACTCGCTGAGCTCGGTCAGGGTGGCTCTCGCAGCCTTGAGACGCTTGTCGGCCTCCGGGTTGCGGTCGCTCCAGATGCGGGGCGCGGGAATGGACTCTCCGGGCGCACGCGCGGCCGGAAGGTCGGTCGTCGCCATTCCGCGTTCGATCGCCGCCCACCACCGGTCGAGCTGCGAGCGGCTTGCGCGGCCCGTGAACTCCTTGATGGCGGAGAGGTCTTTCTTGCTCGCGGGAAGTGCCTTGGCCGCGGCGGTCAGGGCCGCATCCGGAACCAGACGTCCGGGCGCGGTGTCGATCTCGCGGGCGTAGTCGTCGCGCGCCTCCCAGAGTTCGCGGGCGACGGCGAGGCCGCGCTGGCCGCGGATCGACGCGAGACCGCTGAGGCGTCGCCATGGTTCGACCCGCACGATGGTGAAGTCGCGCACAGCGACGGACGCGAACTCCTGGTTGGCGATGAAGGTCTTGCCGTCGGCCTCGAGCAGCTCGCCCATCTTCTCGCGCAGGTCGACGAGCAGCTCGACGTCCAGTGCGGCGTAGACGAGCCAGGCCTGGGGGAGGGGGCGGGTCGACCAGTCGGCCGCCGAGTGCTCTTTGGCGAGGTGGATGCCGAGGAGTTCCTCGACCACCGTGCCCAGACCGACCCGCGGCAGGCCGGCCAGCCGTGCGGCGAGCTCGGTGTCGTAGATGCGGGTGGGGTTCAGCCCGATCTCGCGCAGGCAGGTGAGGTCCTGGCTGGCGGCGTGGAGGATCCACTCCTCGTCTTTGATCGCGTCGTTGAGCTCGGAGAAGTCGCCGATGGGCGGGGGATCGAAGAGGAAGGTGCCCGCGCCTCGGCGGTAGATCTGGATGAGGTAGGCGCGCTGCGAATAGCGGTAGCCGCTGGCGCGCTCCGCGTCGATAGCGATGGGACCGTGGCCGGCTGCGATCGCGTCGACCGCGGCGAGGTACTCCTCGCGGGTGGCGATGACGTGCACGATCGTGTGCGGCGCCTGCACGGCGGCCTCGGGCGATTCCGGCGTGGGCGGGGCGGCGTTGTGGGTGTCGCTACTCACGCGACGCTCGACGAGTTGACAACACGCTCACTCCTTCGGCTGTCGGCGGGAAACCGGCCAGCATGCACAATAGTTCGCTCCAGCCTTCCACATGTGAGGTCACATCGTGGTCGAGGGGCGTCCACGACGCCCGGAGTTCGATCTGGGCGCCCTCGCCCTGTTCGGCGAGTTCGCCGAAACCGGTGCTGAGGATGCGGGTCGCGGTGCCGGAGGCCGAGTCGTAGCGAGCGCCGCGGGAGTCCAAGGCGTCGACGAGCCACGACCAGGTCACACTCGCGAGAAACGGGTCGAGGCCGATGTCGGTCTCGAGCGGGGCCTGCGCGAAGCAGACCACCCGGAACTCTCCGCCCCAGGCCTCGGGAGCGGAGGGGTCGTAGAGCAGCACGAAGCGTCCGGTTCCGTAGTCGGAGTCGGTGGCGTGATGCGCGGGACGCACGTCGGCCGCGAGGGCGATGGACCAGGGGGCGAGGCCTGCGGGCGCGGGGATCTCGGTGACGACGAGTTCGGCGCGCGTCTGCGCGCGTCGTACTGCGTCGAGGGCTGCCGCGAAGGGCGCCGGGACCGGTGTTCCTGAGAGTGTGTCGGGCACCCCTGAAGACTAGGCTTTGTTGGTATTTTTAGGATTGAGGCACGCCGCCGCCGCGGTGAGCAAACGACAGGAGCTTTCCATCGCCACGTCACAGCAGCCCGACTCGATCGCCGGTCGTATCGTGGGGGCAGCAGCGATGGGGGTCGTCGGCGCTGCCGCGCTCGCCTCTCTGGCCGCCGCCGCGCTGACGGTGCGGGTCGCGCGCAAGGTCGTCACCCCGCCGACAGCGCGCGAGGAGGACATCACGGTGATCGCCGTCGCCGAGTCGACCATCGCCCTCACCGCTACCAAGGACTCGCTCCTGCCCGGCCGCTACGGACTCTGGTTCGACCAGGGCGACGGATACGCCCGCGTCGGCGACATCCTCTCGGCCACGGCGACCGTGGTCACCCGCGAACTGCTCTCGGTGGAGTTCGGGGTGCTCGGGGCCGGCGCCAAGGCGCGGCTCACCGGCTGGTTCTATCTCACTCCCGGCGAGCTCGGCTACCCGTTCGAGAACGTCGAGGTGGAGACGGAGCTGGGGACCGCCCTCGCCTGGCTCATCCCGGCCGACGACCCCGGCGAGGACTGGGTCATCTCCGTGCACGGCCGTGCCGCGAGCCGCATCGAGACGCTGCGGGCCGTGCCGGTCTTCCGCGAGGCGGGCTACACGTCGTTGCTGGTCTCGTACCGCAACGACGTGGACGCCCCGCGGAGCGCCGACGGCCGGTACTCGCTCGGCGACTCCGAATGGAAGGACGTCGACGCGGCGATCGGCTACGCGATCGCGGCCGGTGCCCGAAGGATCGTGCTGATGGGATGGTCGATGGGTGGCGCGATCGTGCTGCAGGCAGCGACCCGTTCCGCGAACGCCCGATACATCAGCGGGATCGTGCTCGACTCGCCCGTGATCGACTGGGCCAGCGTGCTGGGCTTCCAGGGTTCCGAGATGCGGCTGCCGGCCGCGGCGAGCAGGGCGGTGCTCGCCGTCATCGGCAACACCTGGGGAAAGAGGCTCACCGGCCAGTCGGAGTCGATCAACCTCTCCCGGCTCGACTTCGTCGCCCGTGCCGACGAGCTGGTCTGGCCGGTGCTGTTGATGCACAGCGACGACGACGGCTACGTTCCCTCCACCTCGTCCCACGCCCTCGCCGAGGCGCGGCCCGACATCGTGACCTTCGACGCGTTCAGCGTGGCCCGCCACACCAAGCTGTGGAACTACGACGCCGCCCGGTGGACCGTCGACATCGCCGCGTGGCTCGCCGTCCTGCCCCGTCCGGCCGCCGCGGCGAAGGGCTAGGCCGCGACCCGGTCCCGGATCTGACGTTTGATCCGGCCGAGCATCGCCGTCATGCCGCGGATGCGCAGCGGGCTGACGGCCTCGGTGAGCCCGAGGTCGGAGGGGTAGTCGTCGGGGACGGCCAGCACCTGCTCGACAGTGAGGCCCGCGAGCCCCTGCACGAGGATCGACGCGAAGCCCCGTGTCGTCGGCGACTCCGGCGGTGCGGTGGCGTAGAGGGTCACCAGACGGTCACTGTCGACGTCCACGAAGATGAACACCGGCGACTGGCACTCCTCGACGCGCTCGAGCAGGTCGGGATGCTCCGCATAGTGTGCGGGCAGCGCCGGCAGCTCGTTGGAGAACTCGAGGAGCAGCTGTAGGCGGTCTTTGAGGCCGAGCTCGCGGAAGTCGGTCTTGATCTCTTCGAGCGCCTCGGGGAGCGTGTCGTTCATCCGTTAAATCTACCGCGCCACGGGAACGGCGCCCGGTTCGGAGCCCTTCGCGATCGGCACGCGGACGGCGCTGCCCCACTCGGTCCAGGAGCCGTCGTAGTTGCGCACGCCCTCGAAGCCGAGAAGGTGGGTGAGCACGAACCAGGTGTGGCTCGATCGTTCGCCGATCCGGCAGTACGCGATCACGCTGTCGCCATCGGCGAGACCGGCGCCGTCGCGGTACAGGGCGTTGAGCTCGCCGACGGGGCGGAACGTGCCGTCCTCGGCTGCTGCCTTTCCCCACGGCACGTTCTGGGCGCTGGGGATGTGGCCGGCGCGAAGCGCGCCCTCCTCCGGGTATGCGGGGGCGGTGGTGCGGTCGCCGCTGAACTCCTCGGGGGAGCGCACGTCGATGAGGGGGTTGCCGAAGTGGGCGAGCACGTCGTCCTTGAACGCGCGGATGGGTGCGTCGTCGCGCTCCACGACGGGGTAGTCCACCGTCTCGGCGGACTCCGGCGCGGTCGTGAACGGGCGGCCGTCGGCCTCCCACTTGGCGCGGCCGCCGTCGAGCAGCCGCACATCGCTGTGCCCGAAGAGAGCGAACACCCACAGCGTGTAGGCAGCCCACCAGTTGTTCTTGTCGCCGTACAGCACGACCGTGGTGTCGCGAGTGATGCCCTTCGACCCCAGCAGTGCGGCGAATGCCGCGCCGTCGATGTAGTCCCGTTCCACGGGATCGTTGAGGTCGGTGTGCCAGTCGATCTTGACCGCGCCCTCGATGTGGCCTGTCTCGTAGAGCAGCACGTCTTCGTCGGACTCGACGATCACCACGCCCGGCGTGTGCAGGTGGGCCTCGACCCAGTCGCCGCTGACGAGCCGCTCGGGGTGCGCGTATTCGGCGAACTGGGGTGCTGTATCGACCTCGACGGCCATGTGGTGCCTCCTGTGGTGGTGCCCGGTGCAGTGTGGTGGGCGGTCTAGGCTGGAAAAGCCAGAGCCCCTCCATGACGATACGCAATCGGGTCGGGGGACGCCTGGTCTCTGTAAGACTTCGAAACGCAAGGGCGGCACTGTTGAGCGACGCGACCCGTAACCACGAGCACCTCGCCGACCGGCAGCCGACCCTCACCGGCGAGCAGATGGTGGACCACCTCGTGCCGCCGCGTCAGTTCGCCACCGCGACGGTGGAGAGCTACCGTCCCGACCTCGACTACCCGTCTCAGGCAGACGCCGTCTCGGCCGTGCTCGCGTTCGAGTCGGCGTGGCAGCCGGGCGGGCTGTTCTCCCGCCGCCGCAACAAGGACGTGCTGCCGGGGCTGTACCTCGACGGAGGATTCGGCGTCGGCAAGACTCATCTGCTCGCGGCGCTCTGGCGCGCCGCGCCCGGACGCAAGTACTTCGGCACGTTCATCGAGTACACGGCGCTCGTCGGGGCCCTCGGCTTCGCGGGGGCGGTGAAGGTGCTGAAGGGCGCCTCGGTCATCTGCATCGACGAGTTCGAGCTCGACGACCCGGGGGACACGCGGATCATGAGCCGCCTGCTCGGCGAGCTCGTGGCATCCGGCACCCGCATCGCCGCCACCTCGAACACGCCGCCCAACGCCCTCGGCGAGGGACGGTTCGCCGCCCAGGACTTCCTCCGCGAGATCGACGCACTGTCGGCGCAGTTCACCACCATCCGCATCGACGGCCTCGACTACCGTCGGCGCGACGTCGAGGGGCATGCCGTTACCCTCGGCGACGACGAGCTCGCCGCCGCGGTCGCCAGCTACCGCGGCCACCTCACGGTGGACCGCTTCGACGACGTCCTGGCACACCTCGCCAAGGTGCACCCCTCCCGCTACGTGAAGCTGCTCGACGGTCTCGACGCCGTGGCCATCACCGACGTCCACGTGCTCACCAGCCAGACCGACGCGCTCAGGCTCGTCGCCTTCGTCGACCGCCTCTACGACGCGCAGGTTCCCGTGATCGCCAGCGGGGTGCCGTTCGATCAGGTGTTCGCCGCCGACATGCTCGCCGGCGGCTACCGCAAGAAGTACCTGCGCGCCGTCTCCCGCCTCATCGCCCTGACCTCCGGCGAGGGGATGTAAGCGATTCCCTAGCGCGGCGAAACACGATGTTTACACGCCGCCCGGTCGCGTAACACGACCGAAACACGGTTACACAGCGACTGAAACGTGTCGCCTCCAAACTTGCTGCGTACCCGGGGAACCCGAGCCATGCGTCAGCGGCCCTCCTTGCGGTGCATCCCTTGCAATCGTTAGAGAGGTATGACAATGGATCAGGGCAACACCGCCTTCATTCTCATCTGTGCGGCTCTCGTCCTGCTGATGACTCCCGGTCTCGCGTTCTTCTACGGAGGACTCGTCAAGGCCAAGAGCGTGATCAGCATGATGATGATGAGCTTCGGAGCCATGGGGCTCATCGGAGTCCTCTGGGTTCTGTACGGCTACGCAATCGCGTTCCCCGCAGCAGAGGGAACGGTCGCCCCGTGGGCGGTCGACCCCGGAGCCTTCGGCCTCACCAACCTCCTCGAGACGCCAGAGGGCGCGGCCTACCCGCCGCTCGCCTTCGCCGCCTTCCAGGCCACCTTCGCGATCATCACCGTCGCGCTGGTATCCGGCGCTATCGCCGACCGCGCCAAGTTCGGCGCCTGGATGGTCTTCGCCGCGATCTGGGCCACCGTCGTGTACTTCCCGGTCGCGAGCTGGGTGTTCAACTTCGGACTCGCCGACGACGGCAGCTTCGCCTACGGCGGATGGCTGACCAAGGGTCTGCAGGACGTCTTCGGAGTCGGCACCATCGACTTCGCCGGCGGAACCGCGGTGCACATCAACGCCGGTGCTGCGGCCCTCGCCCTGGCACTCGTGCTCGGAAAGCGCGTCGGCTTCGCCAAGGGCGTCAGCGTTCCCCACAACCCGCCGTTCGTACTGCTCGGCGCCGGCCTCCTCTGGTTCGGCTGGTTCGGCTTCAACGCCGGCTCCGAGCTCGCGGCCGACGGCACCGCCGCTCTCGCGTTCGTCAACACGATCGCCGCCCCCGCGGCCGCGCTGCTCGCCTGGCTGCTGGTAGAGAAGCTCAAGGACGGCAAGCCCACCTCGGTGGGCGCCGCCTCCGGTGCGGTGGCCGGTCTGGTCGCCATCACCCCCGCGTGCGGATCGCTGTCGCCGTTCTGGGCGATCGTGCTCGGACTCGTCGCCGGTGCCGTCTGCGCCCTCGCGATCGACCTGAAGTTCAAGCTCGGCTTCGACGACTCGCTCGACGTCGTGGGCATCCACCTCATCGGTGGCCTCATCGGTACCCTCTACCTGGGCATCTTCGCCAACGGCACCGGCCTCATCTACAGCGGTTCGGGCACGCAGCTCCTGGTGCAGGCGATCGCCGCCTTCTCCGTGCTGATCTACTCGTTCGTACTCGCGTTCGTGATCGGATACGTCATCGAGAAGACGATGGGCTTCCGGGTCAAGAACGAAGACGAGATCGCCGGCATCGACACCGTGGTCCACGGTGAAGAGGGCTACGTGCTCGTCGACTCGAAGTAGCTCAGCACCACAGCACCCGGAAGGGGTGCCGCTTCCACGGAAGCGGCACCCCTTTCGCCGTATCCGGGGCTGACACTCCTGGCGCGCAACACGGAGTCACGAATTCGCCCCGGGCGCATCCGAAACGTATCGTGGCCGTACCCATTCACCGAAGGAATCGCCATGAACAGCACCCGCCTCGCCCTCGTCGGAATCGTCGCCGTCGCCACGATCGCCCTGACCGGCTGCCAGTCAGCGGCGGCACCCGCTTCGCAGGGCTCGGCCGGCGCAGACACAAGCCTCAGCGACGTGCAGGACGCGGGGGTGCTGACGATCGGCACGGAGGGCACGTATCGCCCGTTCACCTTCCACGACGCCTCCGGCGACCTGACCGGCTTCGACGTGGAGATCGCGACCGCCGTCGCCGAGAAACTCGGGGTGGAGCCGGAGTTCCAGGAGACCCAGTGGGACGCGATCTTCGCGGGCCTCGACGCCGGCCGGTTCGACATCATCGCCAACCAGGTGTCGATCACCGACGAACGCGAGGAGAAGTACGAGCTCTCGGAGCCGTACACCGTGAGCCCCGGCGTGGTCATCGTGGCGAGCGACAACACCGACATCGACTCGCTCGAGAGCCTGGAGGGCAAGACGACGGCGCAGTCGCTGTCGAGCAACTGGTACGAGCTGGCCCAGCAGAACGGCGCCAAGGTCGAAGCCGTCGAGGGCTGGGCACAGGCCGTCGCACTGCTCGAGCAGGGGCGCGTCGACGCGACCCTCAACGACAAGCTGACGTTCCTCGACTACACGACGACGGAGGCCGGCGCAGGGGAGACCCTCAAGGTCGCGGCCGAGACGGATGACCCGTCCCGGAACGCCTTCGTGGTCAAGAAGGGCCAGACCGCTCTCATCGACGCGGTCAACGACGCCCTCGTCGAGCTGCGCGCCGCCGGGACGCTCGCCGAGATCTCGGAGAAGTACTTCGGGGAAGACGTCACCGAGTGACCGAATCCCAGTGGGCCCTGCTCTGGAGCTCGCTCGGCCCCATCCTGTCGGGAGCGATCACCGGCACGATCCCGCTCGCCCTCATGAGTTTCGTGCTCGGGCTGGCCATCGCCCTCGGTGTCGCGCTCGCACGCCTCTCGCGGGTGCGCGTGGTCTCGGGGGCGGCGCGGGTGTACATCTCGATCATCCGCGGAACCCCGCTGCTGGTGCAGCTGTTCGTGATCTTCTACGGGCTGCCGTCGCTCGGGGTGCTCATCGACCCGTGGCCGAGCGCGATCATCGCCTTCGCCCTCAACGTCGGAGGGTACGCGGCGGAGGTCATCCGGGCCGCGATCCTCAGCGTGCCGGTCGGGCAGTGGGAGGCCGGGCACACCATCGGGATGTCCCGGCGCCAGACCCTGCGCCGCATCATCCTGCCCCAGGCCGCCCGCGTCTCCGTGCCGCCTCTGTCGAACACGTTCATCAGCCTCGTCAAGGACACCTCGCTCGCCTCGCTCATCCTCGTCACGGAGCTGTTCCGTCGGGCGCAGGAGATCGCGACCTTCAGCAACGAGTTCATGCTGCTCTACCTCGAGGCGGCCCTCATCTACTGGGTCATCTGCCTCGCGCTGTCGAGCGGCCAGAATGTTCTCGAGAAGAGATTGGACCGCTATGTCGCCCACTGACCCGAATGCCGCCCCGGTGATCGCCGTGCGTGGCCTGCACAAGTCGTTCGGCGACAACGAGGTTCTCAAGGGCATCGACTTCGAGGTGCGCCGCGGCGAGGTCGTCGCGCTCATCGGTCCGTCGGGCTCGGGCAAGACCACGGTGCTGCGCAGCCTCAACAGCCTCTCGGTTCCCGACGGGGGCACAGTCACCTTCGCGAGCGGGCTGGAGATCGACTTCTCCACCAAGGTCTCGAAGCGCGACCTCCTCGCCCTGCGCGACTGCTCGGCCATGGTTTTCCAGCACAACAACCTGTTTCCGCACAAGACCGTGCTCGAGAACGTCATCGAGGGTCCCGTGCAGGTGCAGAAGGTGCCCGTGGCCGTCGCGAAGGCCGACGCCGAACGCCTGCTCGACCGGGTGGGCCTGCTCGAGAAGCGCGACGACTACCCCTTCGAACTCTCCGGCGGGCAGCAGCAGCGGGTCGGCATCGTGAGGGCGCTGGCGCTCAAACCCGACCTGCTCCTCTTCGACGAGCCGACGTCGGCGCTCGACCCCGAACTCGTCGGCGACGTGCTCGCGGTGATCAAGGAGCTCGCCGACGAGGGCTGGACGATGGTCGTCGTCACCCACGAGCTGGCCTTCGCACGGCAGGTGGCGACCCAGGTCGTCTTCATGGACGGCGGCGTCGTCGTCGAACGCGGTGCCCCGGCTCAGATCCTCGTGGCGCCCACGCAGGAGCGCACGAAGCAGTTCCTGCACCGCATCCTCAACCCGCTGGGCTGACGGCCGGCGCCTGCTGCGGGGCCGCCACCGCCCGGCGGGCGAGCATGGTGCCTCCCGCGACCGCCGCGGGCATCACGATCACCGCGGCGAACGGGATGAAGAACACGAGATAGGTGGCGACGCCGAGCCCCAGCGTGGTGGCGCGGTCGGCCGACAGCGTGCGGCGCTTGGCGGAGCCGGTGAAGCCACGCGCCTCGAAGGAGAACGCGGTGAGCTCGAGCGCCAGGAACCAGCCTCCGGCCAGCGCGGCGAAGACCGGGACGAGCGTCTGGCCGACGAGCGGGATGAAGCCGAAGAACAGCAGCAGGACGGCGACGCCGAGAGTGGTGAGCAGGATACGGACGCTGTCGAGGATGCCACGGCCCACGCCGCGCCAGAACGGCAGTTCGACGGGGGAGTCGATGCCGCCCAGCCGCGCCTCCACCTTGCGTGAGATGCGCTCGTAGAACGGGCTGCCGACCGCCAGGGTCACCGTGGTGAAGGTGTACACGAAGACGAGCAGCGCCGCGGCGAGCATCGCGAGCGTCGCGGCGGCCCGCACGGTGGTGCGCGCGCCCTCGTCCCATTCGTCGGCGAACGGCGTCACCGCCTCCGCGATGCCGTCGAGGTGGCTGGCCAGCAGCACGACGCCGCCGATGTACACGGCGGTGACGATGAGGGCGGGCACCGCGCCGAGCAGCATGATGCGCGGGTCGGTGATCCACATCCTGAGCCCCGCGCCGAGCAGCCGCACGCCCCCGAGGAACCTCACGGGAAACCGGGACCGTCTTAGTTCGGGCTGTGTCATCCGCTCATCGTAAATGAGCGGGAGTCGCCGGCGAATGCGAAAGGCCCGAGATCGTGATGATCTCGGGCCTTCGACTGAGGGTGGGCGATACCGGACTCGAACCGATGACCTCTTCGGTGTGAACGAAGCGCGCTACCAACTGCGCCAATCGCCCTCAGTGTCCCGCGTTCTCACGCTGGCAGACACTCGATCATATCGGAGATTCGAGGGAGCGAAAGCGCACTCGTGCGCACCGCTCCGGCCCTAGCGCACCCTCGGCGAAATCGCGGGATTGAGGCCCTGAGAACTTTATTTCGTTGGATTTCGCCCGCAATTCGCCCGCAAATCGGGAGAACCGCGCGATAATCGCTGCACGTACGCGTGTCGTGGATTCGCCCTCGTCGAATCTATTGGTTATAGTTTCAAAGCACGCAGAAATGCGCGCAAATGCGGATGTGGCGCAGTGGTAGCGCACAACCTTGCCAAGGTTGGGGTCGCGAGTTCGAATCTCGTCATCCGCTCGAGTGGGAGCAGTCGGTCCGCCGGAGGCTTCCGCCTCTGGTGGAGTGGCCGAGAGGCTAGGCAGCGGCCTGCAAAGCCGTCTACACGGGTTCGAATCCCGTCTTCACCTCGTAAGATAAGCAACAGAACACGCAGTACACAGTTTGAGCGATTGGCGCAGCGGTAGCGCGCTTCCCTGACACGGAAGAGGTCGCTGGTTCGATCCCAGTATCGCTCACAGATAAGCCCCCGGTTCGCCGGGGGCTTTTTCTTTGCCCTTTTGGACCCTCTGTCTAGCTATGGTTACAGCGCTAACCATTGCTAAAATGGCGCCATGATGACGAATGTCTGGCCGGCCGTCGGGATGGAAGAGCATCCCTGGGTCTCGTCCGCCGGCCCGGGATCCACCTCCCGGCGGCAGGCGCTGCGCGCCCGCGGCCCCTACGAGGCCGCCGTTCCCGCGGAGATCGCCGCGCTGACGCCGGCGATTCCGGCCGAGACGGCGGCGGCTGCGGAGGACGCGACGACCGAGATCGTGCGGTTCGACGCCGAAGTGGGGGCGATCGCCGCCCCGTTCTCGGCCATACTGCTGCGCAGCGAGAGCGCATCGAGTTCGGAGATCGAGAACCTGACGAGCGGCGCGAGGGCGATCGCGATGGCGGAGGTCTCGACCAGGGACACCCCGAACGCCCGCCTCATCGTGTCCAACGTACGTGCCATGGAGGCGGCCATCGCGCTCTCCGACGACCTCGACACCGGGATGATCGTCGAGATGCAGCGGGTGCTGCTCGAAGACAGCCGCGCCGAGGTCACCGGCGGCTTCCGCGGCGAACAGGTCTGGATCGGGGGAGCGGGCAACAGTCCGCACGGCGCGGACTACGTCGCCCCGCACGCCGGCCGGGTCGGCGCGCTCATGAGCGACGTCATGCGGTTCGCTCGCCGCACCGACCTGCCGGTGCTGCAGCAGGTGGCGATCGCGCACGCCCAGTTCGAGACGATCCACCCGTTCTCCGACGGCAACGGACGCACCGGCCGCGCCCTCGTGCAGGCGATGATGCGCCGTCACGGGCTCACGCGCCACGTCACGGTGCCCGTCTCCGCCGGCCTGCTCGCCGACACCCGGCGCTACTTCGCCGCCCTGGACGCGTACCGCGCGGGAGACCTCGTGCCGATCGTCGAAGCCTTCGCCGAGGCGGCGTTCGCAGCGGTGGGCAACGGGCGCGAACTGGTGGCCGACCTGACGGCGGTCTCGGCACGGTGGAACACGATCACGTCGGCGCGGGCCGGGTCCGCCGGCAGGCGGCTGCTCGACGTCCTGCAGCGCCAGCCGGTCGTCAACACCGGCGCGGTCGCGCTCGCCCTCGGCCTCGCACCGGTCAATGCACAGGCCGGCATCGACCGGCTCGTCGGCGACGGGATCCTGCGTCAGATCGGTTCGGCATCGCGCAACCGGTACTGGGAGGCACCCGACGTGCTCGACGCCCTCGACGCTTTCGCGGCGCGCGCCAAGCGCTCCGCGCGGCGGCACTAAAGTTGTCAGAATGAGTGACCAGAAAACAGGATTCGACCTATTCACCGAGCGCAGCATCGTTGCCATGCGCGTCAATGGCGAATTGAGGGACCTGGCCACTACCGTGAGCGAGACCGACACCGTCGAGCCCGTCGAGATCTCCAGCCCCGACGGGCTGAACATCCTGCGCCACTCCGCAGCCCACGTCATGGCGCAGGCCGTGCAGTCGATCAACCCCGAGGCGAAACTCGGCATCGGCCCGCCCGTCACCGACGGCTTCTACTACGACTTCGACGTCGAGACGCCGTTCACCCCGGAAGACGTGAAGGCCATCGACAAGGCCATGGAACGCATCATCAAACAGGGCCAGCGATTCCAGCGCCGTGTGGTTACCGCCGATGCGGCGAGGATAGAGCTCGCGAACGAGCCGTACAAGCTCGAGCTCATCGGACTCAAGGGCGGCGCCGACGGCGCCGCGGAGGCCATCGAGCTGGGCACCGACAACGAGAGCGTCGAGGTCGGCGGCGCCGAGCTCACGATCTACGACAACGTCGACGCGAAGACCGGAGACGTCTACTGGAGCGACCTGTGCCGTGGACCGCACCTGCCGTCCACGCGTCTCATCGGCAACGGCTGGGCTCTGCAGCGCACCGCGGCCGCCTACTGGCGCGGCTCGGAGAAGAACAAGCAGCTGCAGCGCATCTACGGCACCGCCTGGGCGACGAAGGACGAGCTGCGCGCCTACCAGTCGCGTCTCGAGGAGGCCGCCAAGCGCGACCACCGCAAGCTCGGCCAGGAACTCGACCTGTTCTCGTTCCCCGAGGAGATCGGTTCCGGGCTCGCGGTCTTCCACCCCAAGGGCGGCATCATCCGCGCAGAGATCGAGAACTACATGCGCGAGCGCCTCCTCGCGCACGGCTACGACCTCGTCAACACGCCGCACATCACCAAGGGCCACCTGTTCGAGACCAGCCAGCACCTCAACTGGTACCGCGAGGGCATGTTCCCTCCCATGCACCTCGACGAGGAGGTCGACGCGGAGGGCAACGTCACGCGCCAGGGCCAGGACTACTACCTCAAGCCCATGAACTGCCCGATGCACAACCTCATCTTCAAGGCGCGCGGCCGAAGCTACCGCGAGCTCCCGCTGCGCCTCGCCGAGTTCGGCACCGTCTACCGCTATGAGAAGAGCGGCACCCTCCAGGGCCTCACGCGCGTGCGCGGCCTCACCCAGGACGACGCCCACATCTACGTGACGCAGGACCAGGTGAAGGACGAGGTCGCGAGCCAGCTCGAGTTCGTATTCGAGACCCTGCGCGGATACGGCCTCACCGACTTCTACCTCGAACTGTCGACCCGCGACCCCGCGAAGTCGGTGGGCACCGACGAGCAGTGGGATGCGGCGACCGACACCCTGCGCGAGGTCGCAGAGGCCTCCGGGCTCGAGCTCGTCGCCGACCCGGGGGGAGCCGCCTTCTACGGACCGAAGATCTCCGTGCAGGCGCGCGACGCGATCGGACGCACCTGGCAGCTCTCGACCGTGCAGCTCGACTTCAACCAGCCCGAGCTGTTCGACCTCGAGTTCACCGCGTCAGACGGCACCCGCCAGCAGCCGGTGATGATCCACCGCGCCCTGCTCGGCTCGATCGAGCGCTTCTTCGCCATCCTGCTCGAGCACTACGCCGGGGCGTTCCCCGTCTGGCTGTCGCCCGTGCAGGTGATCGGCATCCCCGTCGCCGAGCAGTACGAGGACTACCTGTGGGAGGTCCTCGCGAAGCTGAAGGCGAAGGGTGTGCGCGTCGAGCTCGACTCCTCCAGTGACCGGATGCCGAAGAAGATCCGCAACGCCACGCTGCAGAAGGTCCCGTTCCAGCTCATCGCGGGAGAGGACGACCGCGCGAACAACGCGGTCAGCTTCCGCTTCCGCGACGGACACCAGGAGAACGGCATCCCCGTCGAGCAGGCGATCGAGCGCATCCTCGAGGCGATCACGACGAAGGCGCAGGTCTAGTGAAGGACTACGACGGAACCGAATACGAGAACGTCGAGTCTCTCGACGACTTCGCTGCGGTTCCCGACGCGTTCCAGCGGCTGTGGACCCCGCACCGCATCGCCTACATCCAGGCCGGTCAGAAGCCCGGCACCGATGTGTGCCCGTTCTGCATCGCACCCACGCTGAGCGACGAGCAGGCGCTCATCGTCGCTCGCGGAACGCACGCCTACGTGCTGCTCAACCTTTTCCCCTACAACAGCGGCCACCTGCTCGTCGTGCCGTACCGCCACGTGTCGACGTACGACCACGCGGACGATGCGGAAGTCGCCGAGATCGCCAGCCTCACCCAGATCGCCATGCGCGTGCTCACGGCGACGTCGGGTGCCCACGGCTTCAATATCGGGATGAACCAGGGCGAGGTCGCCGGCGCGGGAATCGCCGACCACCTGCACCAGCACGTCGTGCCCCGGTGGTCGCAGGACGCGAACTTCTTCCCCATCATCGCGGGCACCAAGGCGCTGCCCCGTCTGCTCGGCGACGTGCGGGCCGAGGTCGCCGCAGCCTGGCCCGTCTGAGTCAACGAAAGCCTGGGCCAACGAAAGCCCGAGCCAACGAAGGCCTGGCCCCACTCTCCTCTCCACCGCACCAGTAGAATTAGGAACCATGAGCACTAGCGAAACGACAGACCAGCAGGGCACCAGCCGCGTCAAGCGTGGACTGGCCGAGATGCTGAAGGGCGGCGTCATCATGGACGTCGTCAACGCCGAGCAGGCGAAGATCGCCGAGGATGCCGGAGCCGTCGCCGTTATGGCGCTCGAGCGCGTCCCCGCCGACATCCGCTCTCAGGGCGGCGTCGCCCGCATGAGCGACCCCGACCTGATCGACGGCATCATCGAGGCCGTGTCGATCCCGGTCATGGCGAAGGCGCGCATCGGCCACTTCGTCGAGGCGCAGATCCTTCAGTCGCTCAAGGTCGACTACATCGACGAGTCGGAGGTGCTGAGCCCCGCCGACTACGTCAACCACATCGACAAGTGGCAGTTCAACGTCCCGTTCGTCTGCGGCGCTACCAACCTCGGCGAGGCTCTGCGTCGCATCAACGAGGGAGCGGCCATGATCCGCTCCAAGGGCGAGGCGGGCACCGGCGACGTCTCGGAGGCGACCAAGCACATCCGCACCATCAAGGGCGAGATCGCCGCGCTGTCGGCCAAGACCCACGACGAGCTCTACGTCGCGGCGAAGGAGCTGCAGGCGCCGTACGAGCTCGTGCTCGAGATCGCCCGCACCGGCAAGCTGCCCGTCGTGCTGTTCACCGCCGGAGGAGTCGCGACCCCCGCCGACGCCGCGCTCATGATGCAGCTCGGCGCAGACGGCGTGTTCGTCGGCTCGGGGATCTTCAAGTCGGGCAACCCGGCGCAGCGTGCGGCAGCGATCGTGAAGGCGACCACGTTCTTCGACGACGCCGACGTGATCGCCCAGGCGTCGCGTGGCCTCGGCGAGGCCATGGTGGGCATCAACGTCGCCGACCTCGCGGCACCGCACCGCCTCGCCGAGCGTGGCTGGTAACCGCTCGCGCAGCCAGTCCACCGCACCGATCGGGGTTCTCGCCCTGCAGGGCGACTTCCGCGAACACCTCGCGGTGTTCGCGGAACTCGGTGCCGACGCGATCCCCGTGCGTCGGCCCGAGGACCTCGAGCGGGTGAGCGGACTCGTCATCCCCGGGGGCGAGTCGAGCGTGATGGACAAGCTCAGCCGTCTCTTCGGTCTGGCCGACCCGCTGAAGTCCGCCGTGGCATCCGGACTGCCCGTCTTCGGCACGTGCGCCGGTCTCATCATGCTCGCCGACTCGGTTCTCGACGCGATCGACGGACAGCAGACTCTCGGCGGTTTCGACGTGACCGTGAGACGCAACGCCTTCGGCTCGCAACTCGACTCGTTCGAGACCGACCTCGACGTGCCGGCGCTCGGCGAACCTGCGGTGCACGCCGTCTTCATCCGCGCGCCGGTGGTCGAGCGCGTCGGAGACGCCGTCACGGTGCTCTCCGCCCTCGACGACGGCCGGATCGTCGCGATCGAGCAGGGCAACCTGCTCGGCACGGCCTTCCACCCGGAGATCACGGGGGAGACCCGGTTCCACGAGTACTTCCTCGAGAAGGTGCGCACCCGCGCCTGACCGGCGATCATGGGGGAATGAAGCCGTACTCAGACTTTGCCGCCCACCGCTCCCGCCAGATCACCGTCGACGTGCTCGCCGTGGCGGCGATCGCCGCGTGGATCTGGCTGGGCGCCTTTGTCTACTCGCTCGTGATCGGCCTCACCGACTTCGGCGTGCAGATGGAGCGGGCGGGGGCGGGCTTCAGATCGACGATGACCGACCTCGGCGACAACCTGGGCGGCGTGCCGCTGATCGGCGGCGGCATCCGCGGTCCCTTCGACAGCGCCAGCTCGGCGGGCGCGACCCTCGAGTCCGCCGGGCAGAGCCAGCAGGCGGCGGTCGCCGACCTCGCGACCGGGCTCGGCTGGGGCATCGCGCTCGTCCCCGTGCTGATGATCCTCGTGATCTGGCTCGTGCCGCGCCTCCGCTTCATGCGCCGCGCGGGGCAGGCCCGCACGCTCGCGCGCTCGGGCGTCGCGCTCGACCTGCTCGCCCTCCGCGCGCTCACGAACCAGCGGCTCCCCGAACTCGCCGCCGTCGACAGCGACCCGACCGCGGCGTGGCGGCGTGGTGACGCCGCCGTGATGCGCGCCCTCGCCGCTCTCGAACTCAAGTCGGCGGGAGTGCGGCTCACCTGAGTGGCTGGCGGCCCACGGCCGCCTCGTTGGCTAGAATATTCAGCATGTCAGGCCACTCCAAATGGGCAACCACCAAGCACAAGAAGGCGATCACCGATTCGCGCCGTGCAAAGTCGTTCGCCAAACTCATCAAGAACATCGAAGTCGCAGCCAAGATGGGCGGTGCAGACCTCTCGGGCAACCCGACCCTGGTCGACGCCATCCAGAAGGCCAAGAAGACCTCGGTGCCCAACGACAACATCGACCGCGCCGTCAAGCGTGGAGCGGGACTCAGCGGTGAGTCCGTCGAGTACACCACCATCATCTACGAAGGCTACGCAGCCGGCGGAGTCGCGATGCTTATCGAGTGTCTCACCGACAACAAGAACCGTGCCGCCGCCGACGTGCGCGCCACGGTGACGCGCAACGGCGCCGCCATGGCCGACCCGGGCAGCGTCGCCTACAACTTCAGCCGCAAGGGTGTCATCTCGATCACCGCCGTCGACGGCGTCACCGAGGACGACATCCTCGAGGCGGTCCTCGACGCCGGAGCCGAAGAGGTCAAGAACCACGGCGGCGGCTTCGAGGTCATCACTGACCCCTCGCACCTCGTGTCCACGCGCACCGCTCTGCAGGAGGCCGGCATCGACTACGACTCGTCAGAGCTCGAGTTCGTGCCGAACCTCACGATCGACGTCGACGCCGAGACGGCCCGCAAGATCTTCCGTCTCATCGACGCGCTCGAAGACTCCGACGACGTGCAGAACATCTTCGCGAACTTCGCGATCACCGCCGACGTCCAGGCCCAGCTGGACGAAGACTAAACGGTGTCGCTCCGGGTGCTGGGTGTCGATCCAGGACTGACCCGGTGCGGCGTGGGAGTGGTGGATGTCACGTCGACGCGTAAGGCGACGCTGGTGTACTTCGGGGTCATCCGCACCCCTCCGGAGATGGCCCTCGAGCAGCGCCTGCTGATCATCGGCGAGCAGCTCGGCGCTCTCATCGACCAGCACGCGCCGCACGCGGTGGCGCTCGAACGGGTGTTCGCTCAGCACAACCTGCGCACCGTGATGGGCACCGCCCAGGCCAGCGGCGTCGCACTGCACATGGCCGCGTCGCGCGGGCTCGCGGTCGGCCTGCACACGCCCAGCGAGGTGAAGGCCGCCGTGACGGGCTACGGCTCTGCCGAGAAGGCCCAGGTCGGCACGATGGTCGCCAAGATCCTCGGCCTCGACGAGGTGCCGAAGCCGGCGGACGCCGCCGACGCTCTGGCGCTCGCCATCTGCCACGCGTGGCGTGGGGGAGTTGCGGCGGCGCGCGCTTCGACGGGCACCTCTTCGACAGGCTCAGGGAACGTGGGCGGCTCCCCTCCGACGGGTTCGGGGGCCGCGGGCGGTCTCACTCCGGCGCAGAGCGCGTGGCGCGCGGCCGAGTCGGCGGCCAAACGTAGGCTGGGTGCATGATTTCTTCCGTGCGGGGCACAGTGCTCGCCGTCCAGGGTTCCACCGCCGTCATCGAGGTCGGGGGAGTGGGGCTCGCCGTCCAGGTGACCCCGCGTCACGGGCTCACGCTGCGCGTCGGGTCCGAGGCGACGGTGCGCACCGCCCTCATCGTGCGTGAAGACGACCTCAGTCTGTTCGGATTCGCCGAGGCCGACGAACTGGTCGTGTTCGACCTGTTGCGCAGCGTCACCGGCGTCGGTCCCCGCAGCGCCATGGGGGTGCTCGCCGTGCTCGACCCCGACCAGATCGCTCGTGCCATCGCGTCAGAAGACGACGCCGCGTTCCGCAAGGTCTCCGGCATCGGTCCCAAGACCGCCAAGCTCATCGTCGTGTCGCTCGCCGGCAAACTCGCCGTGTCGCCCGTGGCGCGCGCCGCGGCCAGCCCCGAGGCCACTCCGGTGCGCGACAGCGTGCTCTCCGCCCTCGTCGGCCTCGGCTGGCCGGAGCGCACCGCGCTCGTCGCCGTCGACGACGCCCTCGCCTCCGCCACCGACCTCGAGCGCGAGACCATGCCGAGCCTGCTCCGCCTCGCCCTCGCAGCCCTCGGACCGCAGCAGGTGGGCAGCAAATGAGCGCGGCAGAAGACATCGTGAGCTCCGAGCCCGAGTCCGACGCGGAACTCGCGTTCGAGGGGGCGCTGCGCCCGCAGTCGCTCGCCGAGTTCGTCGGCCAGCAGAAGGTGCGCGGCCAGCTCGAGCTGCTGCTCACCGCCGCCTCGATGCAGGGCCGCACGGCAGACCACATCCTCTTCGCCGGCCCGCCCGGCCTCGGCAAGACCACGCTCGCCATGATCGTCGCGCACGAGAGCGGCCGGCCGCTGCGCATGTCGAGCGGGCCGGCCATCCAGCACGCCGGCGACCTGGCCGCCGTACTCTCCTCCCTCGTGCCGGGCGAGGTGCTCTTCATCGACGAGATCCACCGCATGGCGCGCTCCGCGGAGGAGATGCTCTATCTCGCGATGGAGGACTTCCGCATCGACATCATGGTGGGCAAGGGCGCCGGGGCCACTTCGATCCCGCTCGACCTCGCGCCGTTCACTCTCGTCGGCGCCACCACCCGCTCCGGCATGCTGCCCAACCCGCTGCGCGACCGCTTCGGATTCACCGCGCACCTCGAGTTCTACGAGACCAGCGAACTCGAGCAGGTGCTGGTGCGCGCGGCCTCGATGCTGCAGCTCGACATCGCGCGGCCCGCACTGCACGAGATCGCCGGCCGCAGCCGCGGCACGCCGCGCATCGCGAACCGGCTCCTCCGGCGGGTGCGCGACTACGCCATCGTGACCGGCGAGGGAGCAGGCATCGCCGCCGTGAACGCCGCCCTCGAGCTGTACGACGTCGACGAGCTCGGCCTCGACCGCCTCGACCGAGCGGTGATGAACATCGTGCTGAACCGCTTCGACGGGGGTCCGGTGGGACTCAACACCCTGGCCGTATCCGTCGGTGAAGAGGCCGAGACGATCGAAGCCGTCGTCGAACCGTTCCTCGTGCGCATCGGACTCCTCATCCGCACCCCGCGCGGCCGCGTCGCCACGCGGGAGGCATGGAAGCACTTCGGCCTCACCAAGCACAACCAGGGCCTCTTCGGGGATGACCTATAATTCACAGTGGCCCCACTTTCGTGCGCACAGATGCGCGCATCCCATCGTCAGCCGACTCGCATAGACTGACGCGGCCCCCACGCACCCCCGAGAGGTTTTCCCATGAATGACACCCTTCTAAACATCGCGCTCGTCGTCGTACTCGCGCTGTTCGTCATCTACGCGTTCCGCAACAGCCGCAAGGCCAAGGCCAAGCAGGCCGAGCTCAAGTCGCAGATCGTTCCCGGCGTCGAGGTCATGACCAACTTCGGTCTCTTCGGCACACTGGTGTCGGTCGACGAGATCAGCAACGTGGCCGAGATCGAGACGTCGCCCGGCAACATCGTGCGCGTGCACCGCCAGACGCTCGCCAAGGTCGTCACCGAGACCGAGGCCGTCGAAGGCGCTCCTCGCTCGGTAGAAGAGGCGATGGAGATCGCGAACCGCGAGGCGGAGGCCAGAGAGAAGGCCGGCGCACCCGAGTTCGGCGAGCTCTCCACGACCACCACCGCAGACGACACCGTCGTGGACGACACCGTCGTCGGCGGCAAGACCGAAGACACCCCCGTCGTCGACGAGCCCGTCAAGAAGCCCGTTCGTCGCACGACCAAGAAGGTCGACGAGTAACCACTAGCCTTGGGTGCTGGCGTCCGCGAGGGCGCCAGCTTCGTGTCCGGCGCGACCGCGCTCGAACAGTCATAGAAAGCTGAGTCCGTACGTGGCAAGAACCACCCCGGTAAAGAAGGCCTGGCGTTCGCTGGCCTGGCTTGCCGTTCTCATCGCTGCACTGATCGGCGTCAACGGCATCGGGGTCGCCACCGCCGGCTGGTCGTGGACCCCGAAGCTCGCCCTCGACCTCGAGGGCGGCACGCAGATCGTCCTCGCCGCCCAGCTCGAGAGCGGCCAGGAGGTGTCGAGCGAGCAGCTCGACCAGGCCGTCTCGATCATCCGCCAGCGCATCGACGCCAGCGGCGTCTCCGAGGCCGAGATCACGACGCAGGGCAACCAGAACGTCGTCGTCTCCATCCCGGGCACGCCCGACCAGGCGACGCTCGACCGCATCCAGTCGTCGGCGAAGCTCGAGTTCCGCCCGGTGCTCGCCACCGAGGCCGCGACCACGAGCGCCGTCGGCGCCGACGGCACGACAGCGACCCCCGAGCCGACGGATCCAGCCGCACCGCCGCTCGAGTCGACGCCGAGCGTCTCTCCGACCGACGCGAGCGACGCCAACTGGATCACTCCCGCCCTGTCCGACCAGTACGCGAACTTCAACTGCGACGACCTCGACGCCGAGGGCGCCAACGTCGCCCCCGCCGACGAACCGCTCGTCACGTGCGACCCGACCGGCACCTACAAGTACATTCTCGGCCCGACAGAGGTCGCCGGCTCCACCATCAGCGACGCCTCCAGCGGCCTCGTCCTCAACAGCCAGGGCGTCAGCACCGGCGCCTGGGGCGTCAACATCGTCTTCAACTCCGAGGGCACCGACCAGTTCTCCGACGTGACGACGCGTCTCTTCGGCTACGGCGTCGGAGACCCGCGCAACCAGTTCGCGATCGTGCTCGACGGCCGTGTCATCTCGGCGCCGTCGACCAACGCGGCGATCACCGACGGCAAGCCGCAGATCAGCGGAAGCTTCACACAGGAGGAGGCCAAGGCCCTCGCCGACCAGCTGAAGTTCGGCGCGTTGCCGATCGGCTTCCAGGTGCAGAGCTCCGAGGTCATCTCGTCGACGCTGGGTTCCGCGCAGCTGCAGAGCGGCCTCATCGCCGGTCTCATCGGGCTCATCCTCGTCTTCATCTACTCCTTCTTCCAATACCGGCTTCTCGGTCTGGTCACCGTCGCCTCGCTGTTCGTAGCGGCGATCGTCACCTACTTCGTGATCGTGATCCTGTCGTGGCGCGAGGGCTACCGCCTGTCGCTCGCCGGAGTCGCCGGCCTGATCGTGGCCATCGGCTTCACGGCCGACTCGTTCATCGTCTACTTTGAGCGCATCCGCGACGAGCTGCGCGACGGTCGCGCGCTCGTGTCGGCGGTCGAGGCCGGCTGGAAGCGCGCGTTGCGCACCATCTTCGCCGCGAAGGCCGTCAACCTGCTCTCGGCGATCGTGCTGTTCGTGCTCGCCGTCGGCAACGTCCGCGGCTTCGCACTCACGCTCGGAATCACGACGATCATCGATGTCATCATCGTCGTGCTCTTCACCCACCCCGTGCTGCAGCTGCTGGCGATGACGAAGTACTTCTCCAGCGGCCATCCGCTCAGCGGGCTCGACCCGAACGCACTCGGAGCCGTCTACCGTGGGCGCGCGCAGTTCCGCACGCCCACCGTCACCACCAAGAGCGGTGCGAGCAAAGAGGCGGCACGACGCCAGACCATCGCCGAGCGCAAGGCGGCGGAACTCGCCGGCACGGGCTCGACCAAGACAGGCACCACCAAGGTTGACGGGAAGGATTCCTGATGGGCGGCATGGCCAAGTTCGGCAACGACCTCTACACGGGGGCCCGGTCGTTCAACTTCGTCGGCAACCGCCGCATCTGGTACATCATCGCGGCGGTGATGATCCTGATCTCGATCATCGGCCCCGCCATCCGTGGCGGCTTCGTCTTCGGCATCGAGTTCCGTGGCGGATCCGAGTTCCAGGTCTCCGAGATCGCGAACCTCGACGAAGACCCGATCCAGAATCAGAATGTGGCGACCGAGACCGTGGAATCCGTGGTTCCGGATGCTTCGCCTCGCGTCACCACGGTCGGTGACAACGGCATCCGTGTCCAGACCGAGCAGCTCACTCAGAAGGAGTCCACCGAGCTCGCCGGCGCCCTCGCCGAGACGTTCGACGTTCCCGCCACCCAGGTGACGTCGTCGTTCATCGGCCCGTCGTGGGGTGCAGACATCACGCAGTCCGCCATCCGCGCCCTCGTGGTGTTCATCATCCTCGCCGGCATCGTGATGGCCCTGTACTTCCGCACCTGGAAGATGTCGGTCGCCGCCATCGTCTCGCTGCTGCACGACATCATCATCACCGCGGGCGTGTACGGCATCCTCGGCTTCGAGATCACGCCGTCGGCGGTGATCGGGTTCCTCACGATCCTCGGCTATTCGCTCTACGACACCGTGGTGGTGTTCGACAAGATCCGTGAGAACACCGCGGAGGACGGCGACAACTCGAGCCGCACCTTCGGCGAGTCCGTCAACCTGGCGGTGAACCAGACCCTCGTGCGCTCGATCAACACCGGCGTCGTGGCCGCGCTGCCCGTGGGCGCGATCCTCTTCATCGGAGCAGTGGTGCTCGGGGCCGGAACGCTCCGCGACATCGCCCTCTCGCTGTTCATCGGCATCCTCGTCGGCACCTACTCGACGATCTTCATCGCCGCGCCGCTCTACGCGCAGCTTCGGGAGAACGAGCCGGACATCCTCAAGCGCACCAAGCGCCTGATGATCGCCCGCGGCGAGGCCAGCCAGAAGGTGTCAGTCACCGAGCCGACAGTCTGACGCGCGATTACAATTGGCGGATGAGGCGCGTATGACCGAGACAACACCCACCACGGCGTCTCTGCGCAGCCTGATTCCGCGGATCTTCTCGCGAGCTCAGCCGGCGGGTGCTGTCGACCGTCTCATCAAGACGGTGCGGCTGCACCACCCCAAGGCCGACATCGCGTTGATCGAACGCGCCTACGCCACCGCAGAGCTCGCCCACCGGGGGCAGAAGCGCCGCAGCGGCGAGCCGTACATCACCCACCCGGTCGCTGTCGCGCAGATCCTCGCCGACCTCGGCATCGGCTCGAAGACCGTGGCGGCGGCGCTGCTGCACGACACCGTCGAAGACACCGACTACGCGCTCGACGTTCTCCGACACGACTTCGGCGACGAGATCGCCATGCTCGTCGACGGCGTCACGAAGCTCGACAAGCTCAAGTACGGCGACAGCGCGCAGGCCGAGACGGTGCGCAAGATGGTCGTCGCGATGTCGAAGGACATCAGGGTGCTCGTCATCAAGCTCGCCGACCGCCTGCACAACGCCCGCACCTGGGGATTCGTGAGCGAGGAGACGGCGACCCGCAAGGCGAAGGAGACCCTCGAGATCTACGCGCCCCTCGCGCACCGACTCGGAATCCAGACCATCAAGTGGGAGCTCGAAGACCTCTCGTTCTCGGTGCTCTACCCGAAGCTCTACGTCGAGATCGAGAGCCTCGTCCGACAGCGCACCCCGCAGCGCGAGGAGTTCGTGCAGCAGGTCATCGAGTCGGTGAACGACGACCTCAAGGCCGCGAAGATCAAGGGCTCGGTCGCCGGCCGGCCGAAACAGTACTACTCGATCTACCAGAAGATGATCGTGCGCGGCCGGGAATTCGACGAGATCTACGACCTCGTCGGCATCCGCGTGCTCGTGAACTCCGTACGGGACTGCTACGCGGTCCTCGGATCGATCCACGCCCGCTGGAACCCGATCCCCGGGCGTTTCAAGGACTACATCGCCACCCCCAAGTTCAACCTGTACCAGTCGCTGCACACCACGGTGATCGGACCGCAGGGCCGGCCGGTCGAGATCCAGATCCGCACCCAGGAGATGCACCAGCGCGCCGAGTTCGGCGTCGCGGCGCACTGGAAGTACAAGGAGCGCGTCAACGGCGGCCGCGGCGGTTCGACAGCCCTGCAGGACGACGGCGACATGGCCTGGCTCGCGCACATCTCCGACTGGGAGGCCGAGACCAGCGACCCCGACGAGTTCCTCGACTCGCTGCGCTTCGAGATCGGCGCGAAAGAGGTCTATGTCTTCACCCCGCAGGGCAAGGTCATCGGGCTGCCCGCCGGCGCGACCCCGGTCGACTTCGCCTACGCCGTGCACACCGAGATCGGCCACCGCACGATGGGCGCCAAGGTCAACGGCCGGCTGGTGCCGCTCGAGAGCGAGCTGAACAGCGGCGACTCGGTCGAGGTGTTCACCTCGAAGAACCCCGACTCCGGCCCCAGCCAGGACTGGCTCAACTTCGTCAAGTCCCCGCGTGCCCGCAGCAAGATCCGCGGCTGGTTCACCAAGGAACGTCGCGACGAGGCCATCGAGCAGGGCAGGGACTCCATTGCCCGCGCGATGCGCAAGCAGAACCTGCCCCTGCAGAAGCTGATGAGCCAGGACTCCTTCAACGACGTCGCCTCGCAGCTGCGCTACGAAGACGTCTCGGCGTTGTACGCCGCCGTCGGCGAGGGACACGTCTCGACCCAGTCGGTGATCGAGAAGGTCGTCGCGAGCATCGCGACCGAGGCCGACAATGAGGACTCGGAGCTCACCTTCGCCTCGCAGCGCCGGTCGAGCAAGATGCGCAACGCCGACTCCGGCGTGCTGGTTCGCGGAGCCCCCGACATCCTCGTCAAGCTCGCGAAGTGCTGCACCCCGGTGCCCGGCGACGCGATCGTCGGCTTCGTGACCCGGGGCGCGGGCGTCTCGGTGCACCGCGGAGACTGCAAGAACGTCAAGGAGCTCATGACCGAGCCGGAGCGCATGATCGACGTGGAATGGGCGCCCTCCTCGAAGAGCCTGTTCCTCGTGCAGATCCAGGTCGAGGCGCTCGACCGCTCCGGCCTGCTCTCCGACGTGACCCGCGTGCTCAGCGAGAATCACGTCAACATCTTGTCCGCCACCGTGTCCACGTCGAACCAGCGACTGGCCATCTCGCGGTTCGTCTTCGAGATGGGCGACACCACCCACCTCGACCGGGTGCTCAACGCCGTCCGGCGCATCGACGCCGTCTACGACGTGTACAGGGTGAACTCCGGGTAGGAGTTCGAACACGCCCACCGCAGCCGCGCCCACGCGAGCTTCTTCGCCGGCAGGTTGCGTCGGCGGTAGAGCGCCCGTGCGCAGTCGTCGAGGTCGAGGCCGGCGCCCGCGAGGAGCTGCCGCACGATTCCCGCCTCCGCCTCGGCGAACTCGGCGCTGAACCTCGCCAGATCGGTAACGGTGCGCAGGGGCGCGGTGACCCGTACCGATCCGAGCGCCACGATCTCGTCGTCGTCGATGACGACCTCCCGCACGACGCTGCGCTGCGGGATGTGCGCCCTGGCTCGGGCCCCGATGCTCGCGCAGAGCTGATGCCGTGCGGGGGAGTCGGGGGTCGCTCCCCACACCCAGGCGGCCGTGCGCTGTTCGGCGATGAGCCGGGGCGCCCACGCTCCGGCGAGGGCGGTCGCGCGCTGGAACGGGCCGGTGTGCACGTCGATCGGGCTGAAGCATTCGTCGACCCCGACCAGCTCGCCGTCGAGCCGGGCGGCGCACAACTCGGCCAGCGGAAGGTCTCCGACACGCAGAACGGGGGCGAGGCTGGCCATACGACCATCCTGTGGTCGTGCGGCCGGCATCGCCCCCGTCCGGGTGAAACCGGTGCAGAGCGGCGGGCTGTGGAAAGACCGCCGCCTGTTCCGCTAGTTCTTGATCGCGCCGAGCCAGAGCTTGCGGGCGTCGAGCGCCTCCTGGGCCTCGGCGATCTTCTTCTTGTCGCCGTTTGCCTTGGCGTCGTCGAGCTCCCGCTCGAGCTTCGCGATGGCGTCCTGCAGCTGGCTCGCGAGCCCTTCGGACCGGGCCTGCTTCTCGGGGTTGCTCTTCTGCCAGTGGTCGTCGTCGAGCTTGCGCACGGCGGCCTCGACCTTGCGAAGGCGCTCGTCGACGGTCTTGACCTTGTCGCGCGGAACCTTGCCGATCTTGTCCCAGCGACGCTGGATCGAGGTGAGCGTCTCCTTCGCCTTGACCCGGTCGGTAGCGGTCAGCAGCGGCTCGGCCTCGTCGAGGAGCTCGAGCTTGAGCGCGTAGTTGGCCTCGAACTCGACGTTGTCGACCGCCTCGACCTCGGACTTCGCCGAGTAGAGCTCGTCGCCCGCGGCCTTGAACTTCGCCCAGAGCGAGTCGTCGAGCTTCTTGCCGGCCCGGCCGGAGAGCTTCCACTCGTCGAGCAGGGCGCGGTACGCGGGGATGCCGTCGGCGCCCTTGCTGACGAGCGCCTCCGCCTTCTCTACGAGCTCCTGCTTGCGCGTGCGCGCGTCGCGGTGCACGGCGTCGAGTTCGGAGAAGAACGCCTTGCGGTGCGTGTCGATCGTGGAGCGTGCCGCGCGGAATCGCTTCCAGAGGTCGTTGCTCTCGTTCTTGGGAAGACGCGGGCCGTCGGCCTGGTGCTTCTGCCAGCGGGCGAAGATGTCGTCGATCGCCGCGGTGACCTGCTTCCACTGGGCCTTCGCAGGGTCCTGCGCTGCGAGCGTCTCGGCCTCGACGACGAGGGCGGTGCGTTCTGCGACAGCGGATGCGACCGCGGCCTTCGATTCCTCGTTCTGCTTCTCGGTGAGCTCGTTCACCGCGCCGCTGAGTGCCTCGAGACGTCGCTGCAGCGACGCGAGGTCTCCGACGGCGTTCGCGGTGGCGATGGTGCCGGAGAGCGCCTTGACCGCCTTCGCGACGTCGGTCGCCGAGGCGGCACGCTTGGTGCGCTGCTCGAGCAGCGTCACCTGTCCAGCGAGCTCTACGTATTTGCGTTCGAAGTATGCGAGTGCTTCTTCGGGGCTGCCATCGGGGTACTGCCCAACGGCGCGTTCGCCGGATTCCTCGCGAACGTAGACAGTTCCTGTCTCGTCAACGCGTCCCCAGGGAGCCTGATCGTTTGATACCACGTGATTTCACCTTGCTTCTCGTGTCAGCGGCTGCTCACTGACCGGGAACCAGCCTATGCCACTGGCATCATGCGCAAATATCGAAAGCGTCTCTTATTGGATCGTCGCCGCCGTGATGGTGGTCGGCACGACCGGCGGACCGTCGGGGACGCCGCCGGCGATACCACCCGAGACGACGCCTGCCTGCAGTGCGTCGAGGCCGCTCGTCACCGTGCCGACGACGGTGTAGCCGCCCGCGCTGTCACTGGGGATCGTGGTGTCTCCGAAGACGATGAAGAACTGGTGGCCGTTGCTGTAGGCGTCGTCACCCGCACGAGCCATGGCGATGGTCGCCGTGGGGTAGATGTTGTCGGCGGGGGCGTTCTCGATCGGGCCGAACGAGTACGAGGGGTCGCTGGCTCCTGTGCCGTCGAGCGAGCCGCACTGCAGGACCTTGAAGCCCTCGTTGTCCACCAGCCGGTGGCAGGTCTTTCCGACGAGATATCCGTTCTGGATGTCGCCGATGAGCGAAGCGACGGCCTGGGGCGCGGCTGCTCCGTCGAGGGAGATGCCGAGCGGGATGTCGTTGAGCGTCAGCTCGCCCGTCCACGTGCGGGCCTCGGCGGTGTCCGCGTCGGGTACGGCGCCGACGTTCTCGCCCTCCTCGGCCTCGGGGGTGGCCGTGGCGCTCGGAGTGGCGACGGGGGTGCCGGGCCCGCCGGAGAAGTAGAAGATCTGGGCGCCGGCCGCGAGACCGATGACGACGAGGGCGGCGAGGCCGGCGATGATGTTGTCGCGACGGCGACGCGTGACCTGGTGAGCGTGCACCGACGTGCGCGCGTTGTACAGAGCGAGTCTGTCGCGTGCCTCGCGCGCTTCGCGTTCCTGGTTTCTACTCGTTGCCACAGTTCCTCCAGAGAACACTCGACCGGCCGATGCCTCCTGCACTTTACGATGCCGGGGGGTGGGCGGCCAAATGAGCGTCCGTCGCCGCGGTTAGCATTGCGGGTATGAACGCCCAGCCAGGTCTCCGCAGCGGGGCGACTCCTCTCGCGGTGCGCATGCGCCCCACGTCGCTCGACGAGGTCGCCGGGCAGCGTCACCTGCTGCGCCCGGGTTCTCCGCTCGTCAGCCTCGCCACCGACAAGTCGGGGGAGCAGGGCTCGGTGTCGATCATCCTCTGGGGGCCGCCCGGCACGGGCAAGACCACCCTGGCCAAACTGGTCGCCCACAGCTCGGGCCGCAACTTCGTCGAGCTGTCCGCAGTGACCGCCGGCGTGCGCGACGTGCGGCAGGTCATGGAGGAGGCGCTGTCCAGACGGGATCTCTACGGCATCTCCACTGTGCTGTTCCTCGACGAGATCCACCGGTTCACCAAGGCCCAGCAAGACGCCCTGCTCCCCGGCGTCGAGAACGGCTGGGTCATCCTCGTCGCCGCCACGACCGAGAACCCCTCCTTCTCCGTCATCTCTCCGCTGCTCTCCCGGTCGCTCCTGCTCACGCTCGACCAGCTCACCGACGACGACCTCGGGGCCGTCGTCGACCGCGCCGTGTCCGACCCGCGCGGCCTCGACGGCAAGGTGGTGCTCGACCCGAGCGGGCGGGAGGCGATCATCCGCCTCGCCTCCGGCGACGCGAGACGCGCTCTGACCGCACTGGAGGCATCCGCCCTGAGCGCCTCGGGCGAGTCGGTCGCCGCCCAGGCCGAGTTCGATCTCGCCGGGCGTGACGACGATGACGACGACGACGAGGGCGACGCAACGGTCGTCGAGGAGGGTGCGTCGTCCGGGCTGCCGGTCGTCACCGGCGAGGTCGTCTCCCGGGCGGTCGACCGGGCGCTGCTCCGCTACGACAGGCAGGGCGACGAGCACTACGACGTGATCAGCGCGTTCATCAAGTCGGTGCGGGGCTCCGATGCCGACGCCGCACTGCACTACCTCGCGCGCATGATCGAGGCGGGGGAGGACCCGCGGTTCATCGCCCGTCGAATCATCATCAGCGCGTCGGAAGACATCGGACTCGCCGACCCCCAGGCCCTCGTCATCGCTGTCGCCGCCGCCGACGCCGTGCAGTTCATCGGCATGCCAGAGGGCCGCATCCCGCTCGCGCAGGCCGTGGTGTATCTCGCGACGGCGCCGAAGTCACCCGCGTCGTACATCGGCATCGACCAGGCGATAGCGGATGTCCGCGCCGGCAAGATCGGCCGCGTCCCGAAGCCGATCCGCGACGCCCACTACGCGGGCGCGAAAAAGCTCGGCCACGGCAAGGGGTACCTCTATCCCCACGACTACGACATCGGCGTCGTCGAGCAGCAGTACCCGCCGACCGAACTGCTCGGCGCGAAGTACTACCGGCCCACCGAGCACGGCAACGAGCGCGAGGTGTCGGCCCGCTGGGCGAAACTGCGGAGGATCGTGCGGGGCAAGTGAGCGCGGTGGTCTGGTTGTGCTAATCTTGACCCCGCCTGATATCGGTTGTTCGCGCACGGCTGCTGCGAATATCCGGTCAAGGAGCATCTGGTCTGTAGCCGACCGGTCTCCGCGGCAAATCCCTCTACTTTCATCGGACCTGTTTTGCGCGCGCACGAGTGCTCGCGAGCAGCCGGTTGCCAATGTTGGATTTATCTGAAAAGGACACTGTGTCTACTAAGTCACGTACCCGTAGCAAGACCCGCCTGTCGCGCGCGCTGGGCATCGCCCTCACGCCGAAGGCAGCCAAGTACCTCGAGAAGCGTCCCTACGCTCCGGGTGAGCACGGCCGCACCAAGCGCAAGCAGGACAGCGACTACGCCGTCCGTCTTCGCGAGAAGCAGCGTCTGCGTGCCCAGTACGGCATCCGCGAGGCCCAGCTCAAGATCCAGTTCGAAGAGGCTCGTCGTGCCGCCGGCCTGACCGGTGAGAACCTGGTCGAGCAGCTCGAGATGCGTCTCGACGCGATCCTCGTGCGTTCCGCGATCGCCCGTACGACCGCCCAGGCCCGCCAGCTGATCGTGCACCGCCACATCCTCGTCGACGGCCAGCGCGTCGACCGCCCGTCGTTCCGCGTCAAGCCGGGACAGCTCGTGCACGTGCACGAGAAGAGCGAAGGCCTCGAGCCCTTCCAGGTCGCAGCAGCCGGTGGTCACGTCGACCTCCTGCCGAAGCTCCCCCCGTACCTCGAGGTCGAGATCGACAAGCTGCAGGCGCGCCTCATCCGCCGCCCGAAGCGCGTCGAGGTCCCCGTGACCTGTGAAGTCCAGCTCGTCGTCGAGTACTACGCAGCCCGCTAAGTACCGAGTACGAATCCGAAGAGGGCCGTGGCGAAAGCCGCGGCCCTCTTCTGCGTCCCGGGGCTTCTGCGTCCCGGGGATTCTGTGTCCCGGGGCTTCTGCGTCCCGGGGCGGCGGAGACCTCGCGCGCCGGTTAGGGTGATTGCTGGCAGAACGCCACGCTAACTAGGAGAGAACCATGACTGGTGGAGACATCGCCGGACTTATCGCAGCCGGCATATTCGCGATCCTCGTGGCGCTGCTCGCTATCCCGCTCGTCAAGTTGGGCCGGGTACTCGACGAGACCGGTCGGGCCATCCGCGAGCTGAGCGACAACGTGACGCCGCTTCTCGAAGAGGCGACGACGACGATCAGCGAGTCCAACAAGCAGCTCGTGCGCATCGACACCATCACGGGCGACATCGCCGAGACGACAGGAAACGTGACGGCCCTCGTGTCGCTGTTCGCGGCATCCGTCGGCGGCCCGCTCATCAAGGTGGCCGCCTTCTCGGCCGGCGTCCGCGCCGCCTTCAGCGGAGGCATCCCCGGCACGGGGCGCCGACGCTCGAAGAAGTAAGCTGGACACTCATCTTTAGGGAGAAACCCATGAAAAACGTACTGTGGCTCATCGTCGGCGTCGGCGTCGGTTTCGTCGCGGCCCACCAGATCGCCAAGACCCCGCAGGGCAAGCAGTTCTTCGACGACGTGAACGCCAAGGCGCACGACTTCGGCGACGCCGTGGTCGACGGCTACAAGCAGCGCGAGGCCGAACTGCGCGCCGCCGTCGCAGACATCAAGTAACCCCACCTTT
>Ga0247803_1000071_pt1 | contig 64789 bp, 61 predicted proteins | sample UWRJL014104B1_FD_180928 | JGI IMG/M metagenome (GOLD analysis project Ga0247803, IMG submission 180928) | Plant litter microbial communities from Arlington Agricultural Research Station in Wisconsin, United States - UWRJ-L014-104B-1 | ecosystem: Environmental > Terrestrial > Plant litter >... | reverse complement strand
CCCAAACCGTAATACACATCGTTCATGTGTGGATCATCGGAGAGTTTCCACGGAAAAAATACCGACGCAAATTTACCTATCCCAATGAAACCGTACGCCAGAAAACCAATTACACCGACCAGCGCAAACGCCACCACAATAATGTTGGAGAGACGCGCACCGCGATCATCACCAAAGCGGAAAATAATCCACTCGGCACCGGTCATTACACCAGAGCGACGCAACCAAGTAGCGAGGAATACCATCAAGAAAATCTGGTTGAACGTGGGCCAAAGCCAAGGGATATAAATACTGGAGAGGCCGTAAACAAACAACAAATACACCAGCCACATAGTGCCGCTGATATCAAACATGCCCGAGGCGTTGGACAAGCCCAGCATGTACCACTTGAGCTTATTGCCGCCGAGGAAATAACTGTTCATATCTTTGGAGGCGCGGGACGAAACCCAGAAGCCCACACAGATGGTGGAGCAAATAAAGACAAGAACGATAATGATGTCGAGTAAAGGAAGGTTCATTCTGTTTTCCAATTATTATGTTGTCCCCACTGGGGGCACTATCAATCTGCGATCTAGCCGAAATGACGCTAAAAGGCACGGAATCATGCCTAGCAGCCTTATTTTGTTCAACTAAATCGGTTACATCTTTACAAAAATAGATACTTAAAGGCGCTGGATTAGAGCGCTAATTCGCCAAATAAAGACCCAAAATTGTCAGCCGCTTAATGTAATCGGTTACAGGTAAATTTACCAGCTAAATTCAATGCATTAGTGTAAATATTCTTACCACACGCCATGTAATTACATGGCTATAATCGCAACGCGTTACAATGCCCTTAAAAAAAATAACTTTATTTCCCACTAGACCCAACAGAGCAGCCTATGTCCAGCATCCGCGATGTCGCCCGTATAGCCAGCGTTTCAGTAGCCACCGTATCCCGCGCGCTCAGTATGCCGGAGAAAGTTTCTGCCGAAAGCTTAGAAAAAGTACATGCTGCTATTGCTCAAGTGGGTTACAAACCCAATATGCTGGCGCGTAACTTTCGCTCAGCCCGCTCTTATGCAGTGGTGGTTTTAGTACCCGATATCGCCAACCCGTTTTACTCTTTATTTATTCGCGCGCTAGAAGATCGCGCTCAGCAAAAAGGCTACGCCGTACTCTTGGGCGATACGCGTGGCACTCACGAGCGCGAACTGGAATATATTCGCCGCGTAGAAACCCGCTTGGCGGATGGCATTATTCAGTTACGCCCCAGCTCTGAGAAAAGCCAAAATAACATTCCAGCCGATATTCCCTGTGTAAACGCCTGCGGATGTGAATACACCACCGGTCCGGCGATTCGAATCGACAATCGCGCCGCCGCCAAAACCATGGTGGATTATTTAATATCACTTGGCCACAGACGCATTGGCGTGATTTCGGGCCTCAAAGATAACCCGCATACGGTAGATCGCCTGGAAGGTTACAAAGATGCCTTGCGCGGTGCGGGCATAGAGTTTGATCGCGATTTAATTGCCGAAGGCGATTTCACCATGTGGTCTGGCCTGAACGCAGCCTTCCAATTCTGCAATATGAAAAATCGACCCACGGCGGTTTTTTCTATGAACGATGAAATGGCAATCGGCGCCATGCAAACTCTAAAAGCGCAGGGAATTCGCATTCCAGAAGATATGTCAGTAACCGGTTTTGACGATATCGCCTACGCCAAATATTGCGACCCAAGCCTAACCACGATTTCACAACCGGCAGAAGAAATGGGCAAGATGGCAATGGATATGCTGTTGCGTATTATTGAAGGCGAACCGCTTAGCCAAACCGAATGTGTTTTGCCTACCGAGTTTATTATTCGTAAAAGTACGGCGCCGATTAAAGCTTCCTAGACAATGCGGGCAAAAAATAGCATGAATTAAAAAAAGGGCTTATGCCCCTTTTTTAATGCTCAAAATCCGATTACTTATTGTAAACACCCTTGCAGTGATCAATAAGCTCTACCGCAGCCACGATCAAATGGTAAAGCGTACTGGCGGGAGCAACGTCGACCACGACTTCGTCGTGCTCACCACGTTGGTCTATATAAGAACCTGGCGTGCTAGCGCAAAGATAGTAGGTAAACAAATCATCCACCGCCTTAATCGCGATAGCTTCGGCGTTTGGGTTGCCTTCGCGAATTTGTACTAAACTGGCTTTAATTAACTCGGTAATTCCCCAGCAGCGCTTTTTTGCATCAATGATGTTTCCTTCAGGGGTGACGGCGTCAAACAACAAACCGGATTTAGCCATACCGATTTGCAAACCTTTTTCATAAAGTGCTTTGGTGTAATGACCAACAGGGCGGCCACTGCGGCGACTGTACCAATCCAACAGCCACACCCATTCCATCATATGGCCAGGTTCAACAATTTCGCCTTTAGCACCAGCACAAAGACTCCAGTCGTCCTCAAAAAACTCAAACAGTACCTGCTTTTCAACATCAAAGAAATGGCTTTGGAAAAGCGCAAATAATTCACCCACTCGGGCAAGCCATTTTGCATCTCTCGTTGCATCGTACAACGCCAAAAACGCCTCGAACAAATGCATATGCGGATTTTGGCGGCGGCAACTGTAAGCGTAATCACCTTCAATCCACCCGCCTACGGCTGAACCGAATTGCGCGTCCAAATGTGCGACCAGTTTTTCAGCTTCTGCGAGCGCATTTTTATCACCGCTGACCCGATAAACCCATGCATTGGCCAACAAGAAAAATGCGTGATCGTACAAATCTTGTTTGGTATCCACAACGGCATAATGTTTATCCCACAAGTGGGTATAACCGCCACCAGCAGTTGGATGAGCAGCGTGTTCTTGAACATAAGCCAAAAGACGTTGCGCAACTACTTTGCCCGAATCACACCAGCCGCGATCTGCCGCAACCGCAAAGAAAAAAGCTTGGCGCGCCTGTACACGTACACGCACACTGGAATCTACATCCACTTCGCCATTAGGCAGCAAGCGCTCGTAATTAACGCCATTTTCAGTGTTTAAACCGCGCGCCAACCACAGCGGAATAGCATCGTTTTTAAGCCAGTTTTCAAAACGCTGAGCTTGGGCATTGAGTAGTGCAGACATGGAACTTCCTTAAACGAAGGGTCAATCAAGAAGCGCGAACTATAACCAGAACGAACATCGATTTGAAATTATTCAGCAATTTATAGCCGTAAAAAACCCCGGCAGGCCGGGGATCAACAAAACAACAGCGGGTAAAGCCAGTATTTGCACTCACTGAAAATGCAAAGCGGTAACTTCTTAAATACAGCAAAAAAGTAACCGATTACTTCTTGATATCAAAATAGAATCAATAAGCTGGCTTGCGCATATTGCCAAAAAATGTAACCGTTTACAATAAATTATAGATCCCATTACATAATATCTACTTTATCTTTGTCCATAAAAAAATCCCCGCATTAAGCGGGGATTTTTTAAAAACTACATCGTTACTTTATTTTGGAACTGCAAAGCTTGCAGGTACAGAAGTGCCTTTAATACCAAAGGCACTATTCACAACCTCTTCGCCACGCTCAGTCAAATCAACAATATCTTCAGCTTTAGAAATATCTAATACGGCTTTATCTCCCGTATTACCTTTCCAAGAACTTGCCAACCAACCGAAGGGGACAATTTTCCAATCTGGGTATTTGGCTGTTGCAAGACCAGATTCAGTGAAGGCTCCACCTGCAAAATCAAACTTCACAGAGTTGTATTGCTCTTCATTATCAAAGCCCAAGGTGAAGATAGGCTCAGCATCTGGCACTTGAATATCACCAATAAACTCTATGTCGTCAAATTTAATGGTGCCGCCTGGAACGTTATCAAACTGGAAGCCAAACATATTTGGTTTTAAGGTGCGTGAAAAGTCTGCCGGGAAGCTTGGTTTAAATTCTAGGTTTGCCCAGCCACCAGGCACTAAATCAGCAACCTTCACTGATGCGTATTCGAAGTGGGACCATTTGCCATCTTGCATAAAAAGCTTGATTCCAAACTCCTTACCTGCCCAGTCTTCTGGAACAAACAGCTTCATTTTGATAGTCACATTGCCTTTGAAATCAATTTCCGAGATGGAGCTGATATCAGCTTTATTAATCGCCCCTTTGTCACCAGCGGGCAAGCTTACTAATAATTCACCACCTAACATTTCCAAGGTTGCTTTACCATTATCCCAACCAGCATTTACGAAGCCTTCTTTGCCTTTAGCAAAGTTAGCTTTGTATTGTGTACTGCTGACAGTCTTAGTACGTTGACCCGCTTGTTGAGTGATAGTAATAGTGTCTAGTAACACAGGCTCAGCATTTGGGGAGCCGCCCAATCTGATGGCTATATTTTGCGCGATGGATACATCGTAAGCCTCACTCCATTTGAGCACTGCACGGTAATTATTCCATTCACCAAACTTAAGCTCACCAACAACATTGGCAGGCGTTGAAGGTTCAATTTTTGAATCGCTACCAAAATTGCCGTTAACGGTGAATGAAGGTGGTTTCCCTGCATAAGAAGCAGGCACGAATATTTTCATATCCACAAACACAGTTTGCTTGAAGTTAATTTTTGGCAAAACTTCTTGCGACTGCCAGCCCGGGCTTTCAAGAACCAAGCCCCAATCACCAGCACCTAATGACAATTTGGCATAGCCATCTGCAAATACAGCTTTGCCTGGGCTCCAGCTAGGGTGATTCCAGGCGCCTTTACCAGTATCGAATGTTGATTCGGCGGCGAAGGTTGGTGCCGGTGCACCGGGTAAAATACTGAGGTCGTCAAATTTAATCGGTGCTTTTAGATCAGCAGCTTTACCGTTAGCAGTCACTTGAATACCAAACTTAGAAACGGTGGTTAAATCAAATGTCGTGGAGCCATTCATTAGATCTGCGGGTGCTATGCCATCAGCCGATTCTGGCAACGAGAAACTTAACTTACTCCACTGATTACTGCGTAACTCTGCTGCTGCAGTTGAGCCAGCTTTTAAGGTATTACCGTCGGCATCTTTAACATAGAGAGTAAAGGTCAACTTGCCTTTTGGAACATAGTTAGCGGAACTATTGGGTTCATATTCAGCATAAAGTTTATCGAGAAACACATTGGTTGAAAGTATTGCACTGCCTCTAAGATCCAAAGGGCTGTCTAAAGTTATGGCGTAAGCAGCACTGTCACTAGTGGTTGACCATGGCAGGTTAAGTGCTAGAGCCACATTGCCAACAGCTTTTTCCATAATATCTTTGTGATCAATTGGAGCAACGCCCTCTTCTTCAGGCCCTGGGCCAGTCAGACTAGTTACTATAAAAGGGACTTTCTCGTTGTATAGCAGAGCTGTGATGTTAACGATTTCATCGCTACTATTCCATCTTGAGCCTTCTGCATGAACACCAAATACGAGGTTTTTAGCAGTATCTGCAGCCATAAGTTCGCGTGAGCGGCCATTTAAAAAGGCATTGAAATCTTGTCCACAACTAGGTGCGTCAATAACCAATGGAAATTTGAAGCCAGCCGTACGGAATTTACGAATGACAGACTTATAGGTATCGATATAGGCTTGATAGCCCAAACTATCGCTACTAAAGATATCCATCGCGCCCCAGCCATTTGCAATATTCACCATTAGATGCGGCTGGAATCTATCTTGAACCAAAATGGGCAGGAATTTTTTCAACCATAGATTATCTACGGCATTTAAAAAATATGCGCTATCTTCGGTACACGTTAATTGTGTGCCGGGTGCAGTAAAGGTAAGAACAGCAACCATGCCTGCCTCAGCTACTTTTGACATAGCACCTTCGAGCTGAACATCAGTGGTGTTTTCGTCAATTTGTAAACGGATCGCATTAGAGCCAGCTAGTTTTATAGCGGGAATACCAGCCATGCGGGTAACCGGATTATCGCTAAAATGATGATTCACACCACGTAAGAAAACGGGTTGTTTCAACGCGTCATAAATAAAGTGTTCGTCTGTCGTAATTACAACTGCGTTTTCTGGCGGACGTGGGCGCGCAGAAGTATCTTCTACCCCGGCCTCAGGTCTCATAGTATCCACATCTTTACCATCACTACCGGCTAAACCGCCACCACCGCATCCCTGAAGAAGCAAAGTGCCAGAGAGGATAGCTAAATAGCATAACCTTTGTTTCATACTCGAAAGGTTCATAATTGAAAGGTTCATCATCGAACTCCACATTAAATTTGTTTGGCCTCCGAAGAGGCAACTATCATCAGCCGTAAAATAGTCTTTATGTATTTACGACCTTAGCTAATTAAACCGTTAAAGCGATAACGTTATACCTGCAGATATACGACGCTCTTGCACATAAATAGCCTGTAATTGATCGGTATATTGGGTGTAGACCTTACGGCTCGTATCGGTCAGGTTGGTACCATTCACGAAGAAGCTTGCATGCTCATTCAGCCAGTAACTAACCTGTAAATCCAAATACGCTTGCGGTTCAATCCATTTAGCCAACTTGATCGCTTGGCCACTGGTATTTAGACCCGCATAACCATCGAACTCTTTGCTTTTCACATTCAGTGCTAAACGGACATTAAGGCCAGATTTGTCGTACCACAGAATGAAGTTGGATTGATGTTCAGAGTTAGATTGCAATGGCAAGGTATTGCCTAGCAAATCCTTATCTGCCGACTTATTGACCGAATAGGTGTAGTTAATCTCCACACCGGTTGAACTTAGGAATGCACCTGGAAGGAAGGTGAAGGGTTGTTTATAGCCCAGTTCAGCACCGTATAAAGATGATGCTTTTGCATTTTGAGAGACCCACACATTACCGGTGTTACCGCGATCGATGCCATCGGCATCCACAAAGTGGCGGTATTCTTGAAAGCTTTGAACAGCGTTATTAATATCAATTTTGAACAGGCCTAAGCCCAGAATTGCATTCTTGTCAAAATACCATTCTGCCGCGGCGTTATACACATTGGCAGACCAAGGCTTGATATCAATATTACCTCTATCACTACCGCCGCCAACGCAAGTAATGTTCTCACCTACTTGATTGCCCGCACTATCAGTGATCATTACACGTTTATTATTTTCATCCAATTTTGGACATTGCGAGAGCCAAAGCTGTAGGCCTGAGGCTACGTTTTCCAAATTGTTTTGTGTGGTAGTTTTGGCTGCGCCAAAGCGGATAATTACATCTTCTGCAGGGAAGAAATTCAGGTTCAACGAAGGCAATGTCTGCACAAAAGACTTGTGTTTGGTTTCTACATCATAAACAAACGCAAGCTTTTGGTAATCATCGTGACCAATAGAGTTATAAATATCCAAAACTTCTGGAACTTTATTACGGTCTACAACACGATCGGTACTTATAACCTGAAGGCCAAAATTCCCCTTATAAGGAATACCCCAGAGACCAGTCTCATCATCAAGATTTACCTGAAAATAGGCTGAAGTAGCAGCTTCTTCTACATGGTAGGTATATGCAGGATCATCAACCGTTCTTACCTTTGTATCACCATTGGCATAGAGACGATTCATAAACTCTAAAGGGTTATCCCATGCAGCTGGGTTCAGCGCAGATACGCCTTTTTCAAAACCTTTGAAAGGGCCGAAGTCGTTGAAAATTGTCATAGCTGGGTCAGCTGCACTAAAGCCGTTATCGGGCAGCCCTGCATCACGCAATGCTTGCAGTTCAGTGTTGTAATCAAAATTGCGGAAATCAGGATAACGCTGCCAAAGTTCATTGCCAGCATATAACTGATTGCGCTTATCCACTGGAATTCGCTGACTATCGCCGAAACGGCCGGTAGGGGTTACATAGGCGAATTGATTATATTCTGCATCGCGAATACCGTGACGAATGCCCGCATCCACAGAGCTAATCAGATCGCCATCAACGACGAGGTTTACATCCGCACGCAACACATCAAGAGATGCCTTGGTGTTATTTCCCGTTGCAATACCTTGATAACGATTTAATTTGTTTGCATCCGAAATATCACCATCGTAGCTAAACCGCGGGAAATCGCCCCTGGTATCTACGTTTACACGATAAGGTGTTAGCTTATCTTTGCCACTAATGCCATCTACATCAATCCACAACCATGCTGGGCTACCTTGGGATAAGCCTGCCTCGCGATACTCTTTTTCGGCTTCGCCATGCACATAGCGCAAGGTCGCGGTTATGTTGTCTTGGTTATCGTATTCGACCTGTAAATTAGTATTGAGCGCGCCAGTACGATTGGTTCTGTTATTTGAGAAAGAAGTGAAGTTAGGTGAAACTAAATCCGCTACGGTTACACTGTGTATTTGACGTGTTTGTGCCTGCCCTAGCTCATCAACAAAAGTGAAATCTGAGCCGCTGCCTATTACACTCGTCGGCAACAACGCATTTATAAGCCCCATATCTGTTTCAGTAGGCTTGGGATAAGGGACGCCATTTGCATCTGTATACGTACCTTCAGGAGCATTTGGTGAGCCATTTACTTGATAAGAATACACGTTGTCTGACGCGTTAAACTCAGCGCGCACGCCACGTGAATACTGATCCATGTGCGTATAGAAAACATCGCCACGCACTTTAAAGAAATCGCCTACATTGGCTTCAATACTGAAGGACGCACCTTCACGCTCACGAGTCATAAACTCACTGGTAGCGCCATAACTTTTAGGCGCTAAATACCAGTCATTTTTATTATCGCTATCGCCATCCAAATCCAACGGGTCGTGCGGCAAGCCGTTGAGCTTATCTAGAAATGCAAATTGCGAATCCATTTGCATTTGATAGTTAGCGTTGTAGCTGTTTTGTTTAAAGACGGCAACGGTTGCTGCAATCTGGCCATCATGGTTGTAGCCACCGAAAAGCGCTATATCGTCATCAGGCTTGCGTGTCTCACGGCTGCCATCTGCCTTGGTTTCTTTTTTGGAACGCTCGCCTTGTGAAAGACCTAGCTTTACATTTCCTGTAAAGCCTTCCTTCATAGAAAGCGGCTTAATAGTCTTTAAATCCACTACACCTGAGATACCGCCAGCAAGCGTTTTAGCAGACTGCGATTTATAAACATCTACGCCATTCATCATTCCCGCAGGGATATCGCCGTAGTTTGCACCAACCTCGGTAATGTTCCACGGACTAAGAAATTGCTCACCATTCAAGGTACTCAGCACTTGCGGCATGCCACGTACGTTGAGCGAGGTACCTTCGTTAGCCTCACGTTTAATTTGTACGCCGGTTACACGCTGCAAGGAGTCGGTAATAGTGGCGTCTGGCAACTTACCAATATCTTCAGCCACAATAGAATCAACAATGTTGGCACTATTGCGCTTGATATCGATAGCTTTCGCTTGAGAGGCGCGAACCCCTTTAACAATAATCTCATCAACCGCTTGATCAGCGGCGGGTGCTGGCGCTTGTTCTTGCGCATAGGCAACCGTACCCCAAAGAGCACTGCTGATAGCGAGAACTAGAGCCTTCTTTCTGTTGTGGTGGATCATACTGAGCTTCCTCGTTTTATTTTTTTGTATCTTATGTGAATCGTAAATAGTGGTTTGAATTGCAGGCTTTCTAAAAAAATTTCAATTGCGCTAGCGCGACTCGCAAATGAATTCCAAATTTTTGAGCAACACCAGGTTAATCACACTCAGGATTAATAATTTGCATAGCCATGTTTCAAAAGCGAACAATATTGGCGGCAAGGCCTAGCTGTATTTACTGCATTATTTTTCTATGAAAATTGCTTTATTAATATCAAAATATTTATCTAAAACATTGATTTACTTATTGTTTTTAATAAAAACGAACATGGCTTTTTGCCTTCCGAACACCCGTAAACAGGCTCTGAAGGCAGTGATATGATCATTATTAGAGCCTAAGATTAACGGAGTAACCGTTTACTTCAGGGCGTATTAATACTATTTAATCACGAATGACGCATAATCCAACATCATGTAAACGATTACAACAGCATATAACGTAAGGTTTTGTTAAGATATAGTGGATTTTTGAAGATGAAAAAACCGTAGTCAGCACTTTTATAGGTAAAACATGCGCTCATGATTTACGGTTACACGCAGGGGGCAATTGTTCGCAGGAATCTTATGATGGATATAGAGAAAGCGTTAAGGATATGAGTGAACAAAAAACAAAGTGCAGTGCAGAAAGCTTATCTGGTACCGAATAAGCTTTCTGCAAAAAGTAGGCTATTGAGCCAATGCAGTTTCTATCGCTTTTTTCAGAGTGGCGGAATCAGGATTCGTCATACTGCCAAAATGCTGAATAACCTTGCCGTCTTTGCCAACCAAATATTTATTGAAGTTCCATTTGGGCTCGCCCGCTTCTGCACCAAGGTATTTAAAAAGCGTGTTTGCTTCGCTGCCGAGCACACGGGTAGGCGCCATCATGGTAAAAGTCACGCCGAAGTTAACGAAGCAAATACCCGCTGCTTTTTCTTCATCGCTATCTTCTTGCTTAAAATCGTCGCTCGCAAAGCCAACCACGACCAAACCTTTATCTTTGTATTTTTTGTGTAGCGCCTCCAAGCCTTTGAATTGCTTGGCAAACCCGCAATGGCTTGCGGTATTAACGACTAAGGTCACTTTATTCTCTACAAGCTTGCACAAATCGATGGAGTCTTTTGAGTGCAACTTGCGGTATTCGCCTTGTAAGTGCGGCTCGCAGGCAGCAAAAGCGGTGGAGGTTAGCCCCATAATAATGAGCCCTACAAAGACACGAATGGATTTCATAACAATTCCCCAAGGATAAAATCAATAAAAAGCGGCCTGACAAATAAAAAAACCGCAGTTACTACGCGGTTTTTTATGGTTTAGATGATAACCAGCACTGCTGACGTAAGGCGCTAGAACCAGAAGGATATATAAAAGCGAATCACATCTGCCTCCAAGCTATAGAGGGGTTCTGCGCCCACAGCGTAATTAGTATCTGGCGCTTTGGTTCCAGCAAAGTTGGCGTAATCACGGAAGTCATCATAATCAATTTTCAGATGATCCCAATACAGATTTGCAGTACTTTTCTCTATTCCCGGTAACGTCCAGGGAAATGTGTAGGTTAAACCCACACCCAGCGTTTTTGATGAAAAGGGGCTGAGCTCTTTATCGCGCGCCATAAAGTTTTGCGCATCTCTGTAGGGAAATAAATCGCTGTAGAAATCTGCTGCGGTTTGGCTGTACACGCGATATTTTAATTCGAGCAACAAATCCTTTTTGAAGTCGTGGATGTAACGCAACTCGGCATTACTGGCGGTAATACCCCAGCTATCCGTAAAGCGGCGGTAGTCTGCACGAATAGACGCGGAATAGGGTAGGTGGTAAATCGCACGCAAACTTACTGCATCGGTATTGTGTGTTAACGGATATTTTTCAGGTAGCAGTGCGCGCGCGCCGTTCTGAATATACGAGTAGCTACGATACGGGTTATTCAGGCAGGTTTCACCCTCTTCCATATCGATACAAGCTTCTGTAGTCGATTCCGCGCTTAACTCGGCAATTAAATTCTTGGTGAGAATTTGCGATAAGTTAAGGCGATAAGAGCGGCGGTCTTTATCCAATTGAAAGCTGGGGTCTGGCACACCTTTAATATTGCGCCCTACAACATCTTGCCCAAAACCAAAACCAAAGTTCAGTGTTGTTAAATCGCCAAAAAAACTTTGTGTTACGCCAAGACTATACGTTTTAGCTTGGTAATCATTTTCATCGCTGGTGGTGTAACCCACGTTAAAACTGGTGCGATCAAACATGTAATCCAATCCTACGGATTGTTGTTTGCGCTCTTCACTGTAACGGCTCGCCGATGCCAGCACATCAATAGACGCACTGCTCACCATATCCACATAATAATTCGCGGAAACCGAAACAGCAGTACCAATATTTTTACGCACCAGAATAGAAGGGCCGGATACCTTTATGCCGCCACCTTCGTATTGATGGTGCAATACATCCACACGTTCATCTGGCAACACCGCTGCTGCAACTGGCCCACAAATAATAACGAAGCAGGCGGCAACTAAAAACTTCACGCGCACCAAATTTAATAAGCAGTGTTTAATTGCAGCCACAGCCACCTCCCGAACCGCCATCTGCACCCTTTGCACCTTCGCGTGCATCGTACACGTGAGAGAGATAAGCATCTGAAACCGGATCACGACTAAAGCTCATAATCGGGTCTGCAATATTTTGACGTTCATAGGGTTTTACCCATGGCTTTATGCTGCTACAGGATGAACACAAAAGCGTGCACAGTGCGAGAGCAATCAATACCATTTTGGTTGAGATCATTCGCTCACAAGCTCCATGATGACCTTCGCGTATTTTTTCTCATCGCCAGGAACATAGCCTTTGTGGATATAACGAATTTGACCTTTCTTATCGATCAACACGCTGTAAGGCATACCTTCTACTTTATATAAATCGCTGAGCTTGGATTCAGGATCAAACAAAATGGGATAGCTCACTTTAATTTTTTCCAATACTTTTTTAGCATCGTCAGTATCGGCATCCACATTAATGCCGTAAAGCGAAAACCCCATGGGGCCATATTTTTTGCTCATGGCATTCAGCAGTGGCATTTCTTCACGACATGGCCCACACCACGAAGCCCAGAAATTTAACATCACCACCTGACCACGCTGTTCTGCCAGGCGAATATTTTCGCCGGTTGAACTTTTGAGTGTGAAATCTGGAGCTGCATCGGCAGCGAAGGATGCACTGCTGCAAAACACCAACGCGGTAATTGCTATGTTTTTAACGTATGAGAAAATGGACATAAAAACCTCTTTAACAAATGTGCTTTATTCTTGAGCTTTTGATTTGCGTTAGAAAAATATTGAAATTCCCAAACGCGATTCTGGATTGTTAATTTTTTTGGTGACGCCAAAGAGTTCGTGCTCAAACGCGTAGTTACGCATACTTAAATCTAACATCAACCAATCGGTGGCATAAAACTTAAAACCTGCACCCACGTTGTAGGTAAAATAATCTTTGTCCGCAAATTGGGTGTTGCCCGCACCTGCCACTACATAAACACTGGTATTGAAACGCCATCTGTCAGAAATATACACTTGCCCAGGCAGAAAATCGTAACCGAGCGAAATATTGTAGTAACTGAGATCGCGCTGATCTTTGGTTAAGAGCTCCACACCCCCACTCAATAATTCATAACTGGTTTTTTCAGTTTTACTGGTGCCGTAATTTACCTGCGCAAAAAAATCTTCAGTGATGTGATAACTAACACTCACGCCTGCCACCATGTTGCTGCCAAAATCTTCCACGTTTAGCATGCCGGTGTATAAGCCCACTTCAAAATCTTCTGTATCTAAATCAGCTTCTTTAATATGACGACGCTCGATATCCGGTGTAATAATTTTGCCCAGCTCACCGTCATCATTATTTTTTTCTTTTGCATCGGCCGCAAACACAGGCGCACTAAAACAAGTAAGCGCGCCCAGCAAACTCGCCGCTAAAAGAATATGTTGAAACCGAGTTTCCATTCATTAACCTCTTGGTTGGTGTTGCGGCTGGTGAGCACGTAATTGTTGGCATATTCCGCACGCAAAAAGAAACGGCCGGTAATATGGATGTAGGCACCGATACTGGCTTGCAGCAATTGATCTTCTCGATCTTCTGCTTGCACAAGCGTTGTGCTAGGCATGGTTTTTAAGGTGCCTGCGCCTATGCCAATAAATGGCGATACACGCCATTCTGGAAAGGGTTGATGCAACACAGCTAGCGCAAGAATTTGGCTATCGGAATATTGGCCAGTGTTTTGCGCCAAACGAATTTCAGTGGATAAATTTTTGGTGAACCTATAACCCAAATTCACATTAAAAGAGTTCGCACCATCAAAGTCGCCAAAGGCGGCACCTAATTCAAAACGATCTGCCAAATAATCTGCTTGTGTTGTATCGGCAAATTCGGGTGCTACACCATCGGGCCCCAATGTTAATAAAACGTCTTTGCGTTTTATCCATCCTTCAATGCCGCGTGCGGTTTTAACTTTAATCCAGTCGGTGTGCATTTTTAGCAACGTGATAGTTTCGCCGCGTTCCACCACATGAAAAATAGGGTAACCACGACCGGGCGCGTTATGCACATTGATAAAGGCATCGTTGACGGTGACTTCAATTGGCGCATCTTTTTCAAACCAATTGAACGACCAAAAATCAGCAGCGGATGCATTCACGCTGCACAGCAGCAACGTCATGCAAAGTAAATACATACTGGTTCGCAGGCTGCGCTTATATTTCGCTATTGTTATTTTCAAAAGTCGAGTCATCAAAAGTCGATTTATCAAAGGTTAGGGTCTAATGGTATCGAATGCGTTGTTGTAGTACCTACCACCTATATCCAACCACTCCGCTAATAATTTTAATTCGCTGGTGTTCAACAAACCGCGATGATCAACAGTGTCGGTTGCAGCATTAAAATTAGCAAATCTGTTAAAGAATCTTGCACTGCCACGCGCGCTGCCGCGGTTCATGCTGGCAGCCACACCAATGGTCGTTATACGCGGTGTTGGCTGACCCATTGCGTCTAACAAGATTGCGTTAGTGATAGCGTCTTGCTCAAACGGGCAGTTAGCAACGCCGGTGCAAGTAGGTAGGCCTGCGGTATCCAGCACTATTACGCACTGGGGAATATCGTCATATCTATCCACGGGCGACAACTCACATACCGGGATTTGAGTTGTCAGCACATTATTCTCATCCAAAATTTGTTTTTGGGTATTTGCTGTCAGCTCAGTATAGGAGAGCATTTGCTGATTGTTAGCGCCTTTGGTTCCCAACAACTCAAGCTGGCCACCAGGAATGTTGGAAAGCGGATTGCCGCCTGCATCTGTTGAGGTATGGCAGCCTACGCAAGTGCCATCGGCCAAGCCATTGATACCTGCGCGCGGGCGCTCCCATAGAGGTTGGATATGGTTTTCGTAATTGATAACCACGCGACAAGTGCTTTCCCATTTGTCAGCTTCAGTGCATTGCTCAGGTGTGGGCAAATAAATATCGGTAGCAACGGGCGCAAGATTTTTATATTGGTAGGCGAAGCTTGGCGCTTTTAAACGCACCGCAGGATCGCTCCATTCATCATCAAAAATCAAATCGACACTGGGTGCGCGTAAATTTGTGCCGAGGGATTTATTGCTAAAAGGTGCGCAGGTGGTGGCATCGCCCGGAATTAAACAGTAGGTAGTTTTGCTGGCAAATTCTGCCATCGTCTCTCCAGTCGTTGCGGGAGCTGGCGTGCCCAAGGCATCAAACCGAATACTATTTGGAAAGGCGGCAGACGTTGCACCTTTATTGATACTGGCCAATTCAGCATCGCTTCTACCATGACCCGCATTTACATTGACTGCGTTATGGCAGCCCGAGCATTCGCGCACTTCACCGGGGCGAACTTGCAACCAATTGCGATGCAGCGCGCCTATGCGTTTGCCATCTTTATCAAGCACTTCTAATGTGAAAGCGACATCCGCAGGAACTTTTACTTTGACCGAGCCATCAGGTTCAACTGGCGCATACCCTAAAATTTCACGTAAGCCAGTGAGCTGGTTAAAAAGGTTACCGTAGGTGTTATCGCCCAGATCATCCGCGGTCTCATCGTCAGGAATAGAGACGGCTTTTATTAAACGCACAAAACGTGCGGGGCGACTATCGGGAGCTGCTTGGGCAATTTGTTCGATGCTGGTAAAACCTGCGGCACCGTAATTGTTAAACGTACCATCCATATCGTAAACGCTGCGAATATGGATTGCGCCCAAAGATTTAGCCGCTAAATCTGCATCAATTTTAGGTTGCAGATAAGTGGCAGGCGCGCGCGGTTCGATGGAAACCGGCTCGGTAAACATCTGCCCCTCTTCTGCCAAGACTACCGGCTGCTGGGTTTGCGCGGTGATGTTGTAAACCCAAATACCATAAATAGGCGCAGCTTCTGTAACGCCTTCAGTTGCCAGCCATGTGGGCGTGCAAGGCACCAGGCGTTTAGCCGCAGGCTCTATTAACCGGCATTCACTCCAACTGACTAACAGGCGATTAGTGCCATCATACATGGGTGTTAGCGCAGAGTAGCGGCCATGCTGTGAGAATTCGTTAGCGCCTACCTTGATGTTGATAGGCAAAATGGAGATGGGGTTTTGCGCCGTAGCACTGGTGCCGCCGCCAGCAGGGACTTGGAGATCATTTTCAAAAAAATGCTTGGTGTCTATTGCCACCATATCGCCACCTAACAGTGCGCCCTCAGGTTTAAGGATGCCGACTATGCGGCCATCGGGCATTTCCTGAGGCCGAAAAAAGCGATTTCTGGGGGTGCCATTCATTTCAGGTGCGATGTTCATGCTGAAATAACCGTAATGGCGCTCAACCTGGGTGCCATCGGGGTTGGCGGTGTAAAAGCTAAGCTTATTCGTCGCAAATTGATCCCAATGGGTATAAAGCACTTTGCCGTTTTGGAGCACGGTAGGCTGTAAATCGTGGCTTTGGTTATAGGTAATTTGTTGGATATCGGTGCCATCATCTTTCATGGTGTGCAGCACAAACGCGGTTTCATTGCTCCCTTCTTCTAACGCCAAAAACTGCGGCTTACCGCCGCCGTCATCTAACAAAATCGCTTTACTGCGCACTTGGCGAGTAGAGCTGAATAGAATGCGGCCATCGGGCAAATAGCGCGGGCTTAAATCGTCGCCCTGCTGGGCAACAATAGTAGAGGTGATAATGGGGCGCAGCAGTTTAGTCGCGAGTACGTATTCCCAAATCTGCCATTTGGTTTGATTGGCGGGTGTGACGTCTTCTAATAAAGGCGGGTGCATGGCAAAAAGCAGCTTTTTACCGTCTGAACTTACACTTAAATCTTTTACATCGTACAAAGCGCCTTCAGCAAAAGCGGCGGCGGTGATGTTGACTGGAGTTGTTAGTGCTGTGGCGCGATCTTTGAGATAAATCGCCGCACCGGGGTTGAACGCCATGGGGTCGAGCAGCTCAGGGAAGACAGGCGCGCCATCTTCATCTACAGGAATAGGGCGTTTGATATAAGCGATGGGCAAATCTACTGCGACCGGGTCGGGCTTTTGACCGCTATCCGGCGTGTTGCTGGTGCCTCCGCCGCCCCCGCACGCGGTGAGTAATAGGCATAGCGCGCCAACAAAAACTGTTCTCGCCAAGCCTACATTTTGTGGTCGCAACATAAGCAACTGCCTTAACTACACTGGGGGTAAAGGGGCTCTACAAAGAGCAATGTTAATTGTCATTGAAGTGTATAGGCCATTCTCTCGATTTAATCACGAATTAATGGGCGATTTAGCAAATGCTAAAAATGCTTTGCTACGGACTTCACATAATTGCTAAACATTCCTGATTATGTGATTGAGTAGTCAAGATTATTTGCGAGCGAGGCACAGGTTTAATTCAATCTACTGCCTATAATCACTTCAGAATTTTATTGTTAGATGACCAGCATAGCCCGGGAGCAGCCGTGACCCTATTAAATATAACCAAGTCACTCACACCAGCCGTTCCCAGATGGCTAACCCGTAAACGCGCTTACCTAGCCATTGCCTGCGTAAGCACATGCTTACTAACAGCAACCGCACAAGCGGGTTCACGCGAGCAGGCGCTGCAAATTCACAACCGTGTTGCGGGTGTGCCGCCCAGTGAAACAGTGCTGTTACAAATGGCGGCGTTTTTAGACGCAGGTCAAAAATCGCAAGCCGTACAATTGGCAATGAACAATGAAGCTTTTTACAGTGTAGTGCTAAAAAACATGGCTACACCATGGACCAACCGCGAGCAAACCGTATTCGCTCCACTCAATGATTACACCGCCACCGTGATTGGCTTAGTACGTGACAACGCCGACTTCCGTACGCTTTTATTTGATGACGTTACCTATATTGCCAACCCTAACCTTGGCTTGCCCGCTTACTCCAACAGCAACAACAATCACTATCAGGCCATTGAAGATCAGGGTATCGAATTAAAAGACCCTAACAAATTTATCTTCGCTAAGCAGTCATCCTTAAATGGTTTACCGGCAGATGCAACCTCCGGCGTTATTACCAGCCGCGCGGCCGCTAAAGCTTTTTTTGTGGCGGGTACCAACCGCGCCATGTTCCGCTTTACCCTCATCAACCATCTCTGCCGCGATTTAGAACAAGTTCACGATACTACCCGAGTGCCCGATCTTATTCGCCAAGATGTCAGTCGCAGCCCCGGTGGCGATAGCCGCGTATTCCTCAATAATTGCATTGGCTGCCATAACGGTATGGATCCGCTTACTAAAGCCTACGCCTATTACGATTTTGAATTTGATAGCGCTGCCGACCCAGATGCTATTAACGGCGCGATTCACTACAACGCGAGCGGCGTAAACGATGCCACTACTGGCACTCGCGTAGAGAAAAAATACGTGCAAAACGGCAGCACTTTTCCCTACGGCTACGTTACTACCAACGATGACTGGCAAAATTACTGGCGCGAAGGCATTAACAGTAACTTAGGCTGGCGTTCAACCCCGCTCGGCAACGGCAAAGGCTCAGGCGCCAAAAGCATGGGCATGGAATTAGCCTACAGCCAAGCTTTTGCTAGCTGCCAAGTAGAAAAAGTCTTTAAACACGTATGTTTACGCAAACCCGCTGACAAAGATGATCGCGACAAAGTTGATGCAATTACTGCCAATTTTGCGTCAAGTGGCTACCAACTTAAGCAGGTGTTTATCGACACCGCCGACTACTGCAAAGGCGAGTAAGCAAAGATGAAAACATTGACCTTAAAGCTCATCGCCCTCACATTTGCCTTCTCTGCGAGCCTGCTAATCACTGGTTGCGGCTCTGGCAGCGCGGCCAAAACCACCACAAATCCCAATACAAATACCGGCACGACTAGCCCTGACAGTTTTACCTATAAAGGCCAAAAGCCCGCAAGTAATCCTGATATTCTCAAATTCCAAACCACCTTATGGGTCAATATTGCCCGCGAAGATCGCTGCGGTGGTTGCCACAACGCCACGGGACAAGCACCGCGTTTTGCGCGCGCTGACGATATCAACCTGGCCTATGAAGCGTTAGTGAGCAATGGTTTGGTGGCACTCTCCAACCCATCGCAATCGGTCATTGTGGACAAAGTGACAAAAGGCCATAACTGCTGGCTCCCTAATGCGCCCGCTTGTGGCGATACCTTGGTGAGCTGGATTAACAATTGGGCGGGCCCTGTGACTACCACCGCCAACAGTGTGGTTCTCACTGCACCGCCCGAAAAAGATGTTGCCAACAGCAAAGCGTTTCCGGAAGACAGCAGTGGCTTTGCCACCACGGTTTACCCTGTACTCACCGAATATTGTTCGCGCTGCCATTCCGAAACTGCGGTCACTAAGCAGCAGCCCTACTTTGCGCAGTTTGATAGCCAAATCGCCCAGAGCAACCCCAATTATCAAGCTATCTATGCCGCTAACGTGGCGATTGCTTACGAGGCATCTAAAACCAAAATACGCCTGGATAACCCCGCTCAATCTCGCTTTGTTCAGCGCTTGCGGTCCGATTCCCATAATTGCTGGAGCGATTGCGCTGCTAATGCCGCTGAAATGGAAGCGAAAATCGCCGCCTTTGCGAGCGCGATTCCCACGGTAAAAGTTGACCCCGCGCTAGTGATTAGCCAATCCGTGGGGTTGGGCGATGCGTTTGTCCTCACCAGCGGTGGCCGGGTAGATACCAACCTGATCGCCAAATATGAATTTAAATCTGGCAAGGGCACTATCGCCTACGACACCAGCGGCGTAGAACCCGCCGCTCATCTCAACCTGTTAGGCAATGTGGGCTGGAGTAGCGCTTGGGGGATAAAGGTAAAAGAGACCGGTCGCGCCCAAGCAACAACTGCCACCAGCCGCAAATTTTTCGATTTAATTCGCGCCTCCGGCGAGTACAGCATTGAAGCCTGGATAATTCCCGATAACGTGACCCAAGGTGCTAATGACAACAACCCCGCGCGCATAGTCACTTACTCTGGTAGTGCCATGGAACGCAATTTCAGCCTGGGCCAATACGAATACAACTACAGCTTTTTAAACCGCACCGACAAAAGTGATGGCAATGGCTTAAGAGAGCTACATACCAAAGATGCCGACCAAAAATTGCAGGCGACCTTGCAGCATGTGGTGGTTACTTATGACCCAACTAATGGCCGCCGCATTTATGTGAATGGCGAATTTACTGGCGATGCCGACACCAGCAAAGGCGCCATCTTGAAGGATTGGGATAGCAGTTACGCGCTAGCGCTTGGCAATGAAGTGAGCGGTGATTTACGCACCCAATGGCAAGGCAATATCCGCTTCCTGGGTGTACACAAGCGCGCCATGACTGCCGAGGACATTAAAGCCAACTACAAAGTAGGCGTGGGCGCTAAATACCTTTTGCTGTTTAACGTTTCCAACCTGATTGGCACGCCTGACAGCTTCCTGGTCTTTGAAGTGCAGCAATTTGACGATTACGGCTACCTATTCGCCAACCCGTTCTTTACTAATCTAAAAGGCACCGCAATAACGGGGAATATTCCTGTTAAAGGCATTCGCATTGGCATCAATGGCGAAGAACCCGTTACTGGGCAAGTATTTGCCAACTTAAATACTACCCTCAACTCCACTACGATGGTTGGCGGCCGCCAAGCGCTTTCGCCCTTGGGTACGGTGATTGAACTCAAAGCAGGGCCAGATCAGGATCAGTTTTTCCTCACCTTTGATCAAATTGCCGATAAAACCTTTGCACGTACAGCACCTGTAACACCGCCCGCTGCCACCCCTGCAGATGTTCCCAATCAACCTTTAATTGGCCTGCGCAGGTTTGCTGAAATTAATGCCGCCTTATCTAGCATGACGGGCATTCCGCAATCCAATGCCACGGTTAAAATTACCTATAACAAGGTGCAGCAACAATTACCCACACTCGCCAACCTCGATGGCTTCTTGGCCGCGCAGCAAATGGGCATCACCCAGCTAGCCGTAACCTATTGCAATGTTTTAGTAGGCAGCAGCGCACCGAATATCCTGCGCGACAACTATTTTGCCGGGTTCAACTTTGCGCTTCCGGCTATCACAGCTTTTGACCCCATCAGCCGCGCACTCATTATTGAGCCGCTGCTCAAGCGCCTGATTGCCGCCGAAATCAACGGTACTGCGCTAAGCACACAGGCAGATCCAGCAGAGCTGCGCGCAGAGTTAAACAACTTGATCGACACTATGACCGCCTGCGCCAACACGAACAGCTGCGCCGCAGATCGCACCCTCACCACGGTGAAAGCCACCTGTGCAGCGGCGATGGGTAGTGCTGTGATGTTATTGCAGTAATTTAACAATTGAATACCAACCGCTGATAGCAGGTTAAAACATGGCCAAATACCAAGCTCCACTTCACCCAGATGCGCCGCTGCTACTCAACAGCCATCGCCGCCCTATGACGCGCCGCGAACTTATCGCGCAAGGTTTTAGAGCTGGCGGCGTCACCCTCGCAGGTGGCTCGCTGTTCAGTTTGTTATCGCCTTCTGCTATGGCCAGCCTGTCAGCGGATATTGCGGATAAACGCGCCCAATGCGGCATCGCTTCGCAAGGCGCAGGCAAAATTCCGTTTATATGTTTCGATCTTGCAGGCGGTGCCAATATCGCCGGCTCTAACGTGTTGGTCGGCCAAAAAGGTGGCCAGTTGGATTTGTTAAACGCAGGGGGCTATAGCAAACAGGGCTTACCGGCTGGTATGACGCCCGCTTCCTCCACCACCAACTTTATTGATCAAACGCTCGGCCTTGCGTTTCATGCCGATAGCGCCATGTTGCGCGGCATTAAAACCCGCGTAAGCGTTACCACCAGCGCCAACACCAACGGTGCCGTCATTGCCGCGCGCTCTGAAAACGATACCGGCAACAACCCACACAACCCCATGTACGGCATTAACAAAGCCGGTGCCGATGGCTCGCTGTTAACCTTAATCGGCTCAGTGAATAGCGATTCCGGCGGCAACTCCATGTCACCGTCCATGATGATGGATCCCGAAGCACGCCCCACCAAAATCGACAACCCAAGCGATGTAAAAGGGCTCATTGATGTAGGCGACTTGGTCAGTTTAATGAGCCAGCAGGATACCGTTTCAGTGATGGAATCCATGTATCGCATTAGCGATGCCAAACTCAAGTACGTACAAACCGGCACCACGCGCGATGCCGAATTAAAAGAAATGATTCGCTGCGGTTACATTAAAAGCGCCGATATTGCCGACCGTTTTGGCGACCCCAGCAGCATCAGCGTAACTGCCGATGCCAATATCGTTGGGCCAAGCGGCGTTTTCACCCAAGCTGAATTCGACACCGATGGCGAGTTCCGCAAAACCGCCTCCGTCATGAAGTTAGTGGTCAATGGCTATGCCGGTGCAGGCACTATCACCATGGGCGGGTTTGACTATCACACTGGCGACCGTTCAACCGGCGAACAGCGCGACTTGCGCGCCGGAAAATGCATTGGCGCCTGCCTGGAATATGCCGCGCGTTTAAACACACCGATTATGATTTACGTGTTTAGCGATGGCTCAGTCTTCAGCAACGGCATGATCGATTCATCCGTTATGGGCGGCGGCAAAGGCGTATGGACTGGCGACGATCAGCAAACCGCCTCGGCATTTTTCCTCGTCTACAACCCCACCAAACGCGCCATTTTATTAGGCGGCACCAGCTCCGACCCTGCCACCATTAGCGCCGCACAAAGCACCCATCAACAACTCGGCTACATGCGCGCCAGCGGCGATGTAGAAACCGCCTCAAGCCCCGCCGCCAATAACGTTAACTTGTTAGTAGAGACCGTGATTTTGAATTACATGGCACTGCACGGCGAGCAAGGAAAATTCAGCAGCACTTTTACCCGCAACGGCTTAGGCGGCAGCATGATGATGGATAAACTCACGGCCTTTCAGCAGATATGCGATGGGGTGATTAGTAAGCCGGTTTAATCCCAATCTACGCGTTAATGTAAATAAAAAATGGCCAGTAACACTGGCCATTTTTTTTGATACTTCACCCGATAACTCAACACGTCGCCTTGCTGTCAGGTTGATGTCGCCTCGTTTCGTGGTATTTTTTTATATGAGCGGTGATCATGTACCCACACCCTACTGAAAGGAAACCATTAATGCGAGTGAGAGAGCTTAGATTACAACGAGGTTGGTCACAGGAACAGTTGGCCGATTTGGTTGATGTGAGTGTGCGCACCATCCAGCGCATTGAACGCGGATTCAAACCGTGTCTTGAAACCTCCAAAGCACTGGCATCTGTACTGGAAGTGGATGTATCCACATTCACTACCGATACAACCCACGCACAAGGAACCTGCAGCACCAAACAAACCGATGAAGAAGCTGTAGCGCGGCTCTACGTTAAAGGCGTTAAAGAATTTTATAACCACCTGATGATCTATCTTTGCGTTGCGGTGATTTACGGCTACCTCAATATCTTCCACGGCATGGGCGATACCGCCATCATTTTTTTTGGCCTAAGCCTCTGGGGTTTTGGGGTGCTGATCCACGGCTTGGTTGCCTTTGAAAAAATCAATTTCATGGGGCTAGGCAGCCGATGGGAAGAACACGCCATCGCCAAAAAGCTTGGGCGCAAATTGTAGTCACTGCACTTTTCTTATAACAATCAACATCTACTATTGGTTCGAGCCTGACAATACAGACGAACCAAAAGGAATTGCTCATGCTAAAAAAAATATTTAAAAGCATCGCCGTCATACTGCTTATTATTGCTACGGTTGCTGGTCTTTATGTGTATTCAAAAATAAGCCACAGACCAGAACAACCACCGACAGCGCATTCATTCATCATCGATGAAAACTACAATGCAGCAAGTGCGAAAGCAGAAGCTTGGCTCACATCACTTTATGCGCAAAACCAATTGCCCTCCCTCTCAGCTGCGGTCAGTCGCGATGGAAAATTAGTATGGGCTGGCACGATTGGCTACGCCGATTTGATGAACAAAATACCGGCTGACAGCAATTCCACGTATCGCATTGGCAGCATTTCAAAATCGCTCACCGCCGTAGCGGCTATGCGAATGAATGAAAAAGGGCTGATTGATATCAATCAGCCCTTCAATCATTACCTGCCCAATTTCAATTCCGGGAATGCCAGCTACACGCTCAAACAGTTGCTAAGCCATCAAGCGGGCATTCGGCATTACAACCCAACATTTTCTGACAACTTTAATACCAAAGAATACTCCAGCACGCGAGACGCCGCTGCGTTGGTAGAGAATGCCCCACTGTTATTTTCACCCGGCAGTGCATTTCATTACAGCACCTACGGTTACACGCTAGCATCACTCGCAATGGAAACCGCATACAAATTGTCATTCGAAGAGATTGTGAACAGGGGAATTATTGAACCTGCGAAGATGACATCAACACGTGCTCACAAAACCCAGCAAACGCACGATAAAAATCTGACTCAACCTTACTGGTTGATCAGTAATACTTTATTCGAAGCTCCAGAAGAAAATGTTTCGCACAAATATGCAGGTGGCGGGTACCTGTCAACACCTACCGATTTAGTGAAATTCGGAACAGCACTCATATCCAATGAATTAATCACAGCCGAATCAAAAAACATATTGTGGTCACCTGTTCTGATAGTGAACGGCACTATCAATAAGGAGCATTACGCATTAGGTTTTCGAATGGGAGAAGATGAATTTGGAAAATTTGCGCATCATGGAGGAACAGCCAACGGGGGATATTCTTTTCTATTAATCTACCACGATATAGTCGTAGCATTTTCTGCAAACTACTCGCCGGATAATTCTGGTTTTGATCGATTAAAAGCAGCTAAAGATTTAGCAAATATGCTTCGGCAACAACAGCGTTAGAAACGCCATCTCACATAACAGAGATGACGTATCCCTATCCAATATTTACCGCGGCAAATGCTTCGGCAAAATGCGATTCAACACTTCTGCAATGTAACCCAAAAACAAAGTGCCCATGCTTGAGCGATAGTAATGCGGGTCGCGGTTGCCGATAGCGAGTAAGCCAAAGGCATTGCCGTGAACGAGGGGGACGGTGGCGACTGAGCCAATTTCTTCAGCGTATTTGCCGAAGATAAATTGCATTTCTTTTGCGCCAAGAGTGCCACACATAGCGCGGTTACTTTTTAAAATATTGCCGATGTTATCGCGTGCTTGTGCAAGGGAAACAACGTGCGCTTGGCTGCTGGGGACCTTATCGATATTGCCGAAGAAAAATAAACTGGTGTATTGAATTCCAAAATCTTTATCGAAGCAGTAGTAGAGTGCGTCTACTATATCTCCCAAATCCTGGCCTTCTAATAAGGTGAGCACAAGGCGTTTGGTTTTATCAAATAATTTATCGTTGTCGCGTGCGTTGTCGAGCAGTTTGCTTAGGCGATGGCGCATATCCATATTACGTTCACGCAACACCGAAATTTGTCGTTCAATCAAGGAAACTGCACTGCCGCTTTCATGCGGCAAAGATAACTCTGTAAGCAAATCAGGGTAGGCTTCAAAAAAATGGGTGTTCTCTTGCAAGAAAGCCGCAACCTGTTCTGGCTCTAAAGGATCGGCAAGTGTTTTTTTATTATCGTTCATCAACTTATCACCTATTAAAAGTTACACAGAGCTATACGTTTATCGTTTCCCAGCTACGCGAGGATGACGACGCTCCATTAAATAATTTTAAATATTAACCTGCCCATGAAATACGGTTGTTGCAGGTCCCGTCATAATAACGGGGTGGCCTTCGCCTGCCCAAGTGATATGCAAACTGCCGCCGGGCAAATTTACTTTCACGCTTTCGCTTAATAAATTGCGCAAACGCCCTGCAACTACCGCCGCACAAGCGCCAGTACCGCAAGCAAGTGTTTCGCCAGCGCTGCGTTCAAATACGCGTAAATCAATTTCATTGGCGGAAATTTTTTGCATAAAGCCCACATTCACGCGCTGTGGAAAACGCGCGTGATGCTCAACCCGGGGCCCAAGTGTTTCTACCGCTGCAGTCTTCACATTATCCACCAGCATAACCGCATGAGGGTTGCCCATAGACACCGAAGAAATTTCTAACACTTGGCCATCAACATTAAGCTGATAGGTTGCTGCTTTTGCATCGGCCACAAACGGAATTTCCTGTGGCACTAAACGCGGAATTCCCATATTGACGCTGACATCGCCTTTATCTGTTACATGCAATTCGATTAAGCCGCCAGCAGTTTCAACTTTGATTTTACGTTTGCCAGTTAACCTACGCTCACGCACAAATACGGCAAAGCAGCGTGCGCCGTTGCCGCAGTTTTCTACTTCAGTGCCGTCGCAATTAAAAATTCGGTAGCGAAAATCCACATCAGGATTTTCAGGATGCTCAACCAATAACAGCTGATCGCAACCAATGCCAAAGTGACGATCGGACAAGTAACGAATTTTTTCTGGCGTTAAACGCACGCTTTGACTTATGCCATCAATTACGATGAAGTCATTGCCCAAGCCATGCATTTTGCTAAAACGTAAGCGCATTTTTCTTTCCAATAATTTTCGACGCTTGTCGATTATTAATCTTACTTTAGAAAAATCGTCATCCCCGCAGGGGATCCAGTGACATTGTTTTTGACTTAAGGCCACTGGATTCCCTGCGGGAATGACGACTCCCTATTTACTATGCGATTCCGCTCATGGGGAGCGCGAAGCAGTCGAACCGCCCTTACAACCTCAAGCTAGCGGCAAAAATCACTCCGGTATTACCGCTTCACCACGCAACATATCTTCTATGGTTTCGCGTGCGCGAACCAAATGTACCTGATCACCATCCACAATCACTTCGGCGGCGCGTCCACGCGTGTTGTAGTTGGAGCTCATACTAAAACCGTAGGCACCTGTAGACATCATGGAGAGCAAATCACCAGGTTCAATAGCCAAGTCGCGGTCTTTACCCAAGAAGTCGCCGGTTTCGCAAATAGGGCCAACCAAATCCCATTTTTTTGTTTGTTCTGCGCGCGGTTTAACGGCGCGAATATCTTGCCAAGCTTGGTAGAGCGACGGACGAATATTGTCGTTCATGGCTGCATCGATAATCGCAAAATTTTTGTGTTCGGTAGGTTTTAAATATAAAACCTTAGTCAGGAGCACGCCAGCATTAGCGCTGATAGAACGGCCTGGTTCAAACATTAAACTCAATTTTCGATCACCCAATTTCGCTTTAAGTGCCGCCATGTAATCTGCAACTTCGGGTGGGGTTTCGTTGCGATAAGTCACACCCAAACCACCGCCTAAATCCAGATGATGAATGTGAATGCCGTTCGCGGCCAACTCATCAATCAAACTTAAAACGCGGTCAAGCGCATCTAAAAATGGGGTGAGCTGAGTGAGCTGCGAACCGATATGACAATCCACACCTTGAATCGACAGGCTTGGCAATTGTGCCGCGCGCGCGTACACCGCTGGCGCGCGTTTTATATCGATACCGAATTTGTTTTCTTTTAAACCGGTGGAAATATAAGGATGGGTATTGGCATCCACATCGGGATTTACGCGCAGCGAAATATTGGCAACGACGCCTTTTTCTGCGGCCACTTGCGCGAGCACTTCAAGCTCGGCTTCTGATTCCACGTTGAAGCAGAAAATACCAACATCCAGCGCGCGCGCCATTTCTTCTGGGGTTTTACCCACACCAGAAAATACGATTTTTGAGGGGTTACCACCGGCGCGCAATACGCGCTCAAGCTCGCCCATAGAAACGATATCGAAGCCCGCGCCGAGTTTGGCGAGCAGGTTCAAAATACCGAGATTGGAGTTGGCTTTTATCGCATAGCAAATCATGCCGGGGTGTGAACCCAGCGCTTGCGAATAATTCAAATAGTGTTGGGTAAATGCAGCGCGACTGTAAACGTAAGTGGGCGTACCAAACTGCTCTGCAATAGCGGCAAGTGATGTGTCTTCTGCATAAAGTTCGCCGTTGCGACTTGTAAAATGTTGCATAAAAAACTCTGCTTACTATGATAAAAAATCTGGAAAGATAATCTGGTTAATATTAATTGCCAGTGGCATCTTGTTTGACGGCAGGAGCGGGAGCGGTTTGAGACGCATCGGCAGCAGGTTTTGCAGGCTGGGGTAAATAGAGCGAGCCCTTTTGGCCGCAGCCCGTCAATGCCAATAACGGTAAGAGCACTACCATATTACAAACCAACGATGTTTTTTTCATGCCCATTACCTTTATAGAGACACCTTAATCAACTCACCTGTTCAACCCATGCGCTGAACCGCTACAACCCCTTCGTCAGGAAAACCTAAACGATGGGCAGTATAACCTCTCGCTTGCAAAAATTTCCGCGCTTTATAAACAATCTTTGCTATGGTTAGCAACACGCGCAAAGCCCAAAGCAACACACAATAAGGGCTTGCCGATCGGTCAATACCTTCCATTGTTAACTTATTAACTCCGCTTTTATGGGACGCTTATGACCAATCGCACCTTTACATTTATGCTTCTCAGCCTATTGCTGATCACCCTACAAGCCTGTAATACCCTGCCGCAAGCTCACACCACGCATCTTTATATCGCCTCCGATTCCACCGCTACCGACTATAGCACCGAGCCGGATTACCAGACCAAGCGCTACCCACAAACCGGTTGGGGGCAAGTATTTCAACCGCTATTTACCGCTGAATCGCTACCGCGCTTAAAAAATCTTCATGTGGCAAACACGGTGAAAGTTGAACCCAAAGCCAAGGGCGGGCGCAGTACTCGCAGCTTCTTTGAAGAAGGGCGTTGGCGCGAAATTTACGATGCCCTGCAACCCGGCGACCTGGTGCTGATTCAATTCGGCCACAACGACCAATCCAAAAATAAAGTTGACCGCTACACGCCTATTGATGGCTATAAGCAGTATTTGCGTATGTATGTAGAAAATGTGCGCGCCAAAAAAGCGCGCCCCATTCTGATGACGTCAGTGAGCCGTAATAACCGCTGGGAGAATGACAAGCTCCAAAACACACACGGCGATTACCCACAAGCCGTTAAAGATTTGGCAGCAGAAATGAAAGTTGACCTAATAGATTTGAACCAGCTTTCGATGGATTTATTCAATACCAAAGGGCAGGAATACGTAAGCGAAAAGTATTTTATGAATTTGCCGGAAGGTAAATTTGAAGCCTACCCAAAAGGCCTGACCGACAACACCCACTTCCAACCGGAAGGCGCAGAGGCGGTGGCGAAGTTGGTGTTTGAGGCGCTGACGAAGTTATCCGCAACACCCTCATTTAAAAGCACAGAAAAATAGCACTTACAAAATAGAAGAGGGCCCTGAACGTAGGGCCCTCTTAAATCAATAACTTTTTAGAAAAATGTTATTGTACTTTTTGGAAAAAACGTCTTGCAACCAATGCAAGTAAACTCAAACCAAACAATAGAATTGGCGTAGGCTCTGGAACGCTGACGGGCGGAGCTCCCGTTTTGCCTGATAGCAAATTCTCAAACATTCGCTCGTTATCAAAATCAGACCATAGCGGCGCGTTATCCCATACATTTTGGTCAGTAATCAGAAAAATACTACCGGGACCAATGTTTTGGTAGGCCATCATAATACTGTTCCCGCCATTGTATGAATCTTCACCATACATCAACGCTTGTGCACTACCACTAATGGTCAAAGGTGCAAACGCAGCGTATTCATAGGTGCTAACGCCAGCAGTCAAGTCATGCGCAAGGATTTGCCCATCCGCAATACTTGCAGAACGGAAATAGCTATCCAAAAGGAGGTTGTCGATTGAAATTGAACTGCCTAAAAATGAAAGCGCAGAATTAATACGCTGATTTTGTGCAGGAGCAAAAGTGCCATGTTCACCCAGAAATGCAATACGGCCGCCTTGTGTTAAGAAGTTGGACATTGAATTCAACTCTGCAGCAGAATAGTCATCCGCAGGTTGGGTTGCCCACAACAAATTAACCCCCGTTAAATTCACGGTATCCAAAGAGCCTGTAGCGATACTTGAAGAGTGACCACTAAGACCGTTATAAAAACTATTAATGGTGCTTAGATTGAATCCACTCAGCTCTTCGCCCCAAACTTTTACAACTCCAGCACTGGCCGTGCCACAGCTTAAACTTACCGTTAATGCAGCTAACAATGTAATTTTTTTCACTTTTTTTCCTTAATTGTAATTAAACCCGCCGAGCAAATAGCACTTTCCATACCAAGAACCCATGCAAATTATTCTTAATTCAATAAGTAAAATTACGTCACAAACACAATGTTATTCAAATCTCAGTTCAGTTAATTTAAGAAAGATATCTACTCGAATGAATTTATTTCTCAGTACATTTTTTATTCATACGCTTCGAGGCATTAATTAAAGAGAGTTTGGTTGTAAAAATTGTCGGCACCTTTCAATCAAAAATTACGAATCTGTATCTGTTCTCTTGGAAATCACTGCCTCATAACCTTCGCGATAATCCGGATAACAAAACACAAACCCCGATTCCAATAATCGTTGATTGCTGCAGCGCTTATTACCGCGCTCCTTAGTGGCACTTTCCGATAAAAATTCCGCCACTCCCATCTGCTCCGCAAGCCATGTCACCACCTCTAACATAGGTGCTGGCGCGCTATCGGTTGCGAGATAAACGGGTTGTAATTTTTCGCCTTTACGATGTATTTCAATCAAATGTGCAAGGCTGCGGGCGCAGTCATCGGCGTGAATGCGATTGGTGAAATGCGTACTGGCCGATGCCTTGCCTTGGCGCACTTGCTCAATCAAACGATTACGATTAGGACCGTAAATACCGCTAAAACGCACGATTGTGTTGGCAAAGCCACTTTTTTGGATAATCGCTTCCGCCTCTAACAAACGCTTACCACTAAAACTTTCTGGCTCGACAGGAGAATTTTCATCGACCCAACTGCCATCCATTTGCCCATAAACAGCTGTGCTGGAAATAAAGATCACCAAGCGCGGCTTACAGTGATTAGTGCGCAACCCTTCTACCAAGTTCTGGCAGGTTTGCACGTAAGCGCGCTCATAACCCGCATCACTGCGCTCGCTCGGCGTCATGCTAATTACGATAACTGCATAATCTTGTTTCAGGACTTCAGCAAGTTTCTCTGCGCTGGTTACATCGCACGCTTGGTAATGTAAAAAAGGCAAATCTTGCGGCGGATTGCGGCGCAAGCCGGTGGCGCTATAAGCATCCTGCGGTAAGCATTGCGCCAAACGCTGGCCTATATCGCCGCATCCCACTATTAAAACTTGCTCTTTTGATAGAGATTGACTATTCATTACCATCTAAATGGTTTACCTTTTGATTTTCGCTTTTAAATTTTTCGCCGCACAACCCTCAATGGATTCCGCGATTCTCTCTGAGACCGTCGCCAACACAATGGACGACCCACATGGATGTGGGAAGTTTCCCGAAGCGTATGGAACGCGAAGGGATGTTGGCGTCGAGCCTACAGGGAAGTATTCACGGCGTGTCTCAGAGAGAATTGCGGAGTCCATAAACAGGAGCCCCACATGACCCTTACCGAACTCCGCTACATAGTCACACTCGCCCAAGAACAACACTTTGGTCGCGCAGCCGACCGCTGTTATGTCAGTCAGCCGACACTCAGTATTGCGGTTAAAAAGCTGGAAGATGAACTCGGCGTGGCCTTGTTTGAACGCACAAAATCCCGCGTTCACCCAACACCGCTTGGCGAGCAAATCGTCAAGCAGGCGAACTTAGTGCTGGAGCAAACTGCCACCATTAAAGACATGGCCGATGCGGGTAAAGACCAGCTCAGCAGCCCTTTATCGGTAGGGGCGATTTTCACGATTGGGCCTTACCTGCTGCCACAGTTTATCCCGCATTTGCAAAAGCTGGCCAACAAAATGCCACTATATGTGGAAGATGGCTACACCCATACCCTGCGCAAAAAACTACGCAATGGTGAGCTGGATGTGATTATCGTCGCGCTGCCCTTCAATGAGCCAGACGTGGTTACCCAAGCCCTTTATGACGAACCCTTCGTAGTGCTTATGCCCCACGATCACCCGCTCGCTGCCAAAGCCGAAATCGACCCCACCGAAATCGGCAGCCAGCAATTATTGCTGTTGGGCGAAGGCCATTGCTTCCGCGACCAAGTGCTCACCACCTGCCCCAATATCCACCAAACCGAAGACAACAACTCCAATGTGCGCACCGCCGCCGAAGGCAGCAGTCTGGAAACTTTGCGTCACATGGTCGCTTCCGGCTTGGGCATTACCATACTGCCGCAATCTGCCGCCACCAGCAGTATTTACAGCTCTAACCTATTAGTGACGCGCCCGTTTATGGCACCTGCGCCTATGCGTACCGTTGCGCTTGCATGGCGCGCCAGCTTCCCGCGCCACAAAGCGATAGATGCCTTGCGAAAATCCATCCAAATTGCCAGAACCGCCCTACAATAAGAGATCAGATCTACAATAGTAAAACCGCTGCAAGCGAAGCAGCACTGGCAAACAATAATGAGATTCAGCATGCGCAAACACCTAGTCGCTACGCTCTTTTTGCTCGCGAGTTTTCCCGCCTTAGCGACAATGGAAGATGCGCTCAGCGATTTTAAGAAGGGCAACTATGGCGCTGCAGTTAAGGAATTAAACAGCCTTGGCGATGCTGGTGATATGTCTGCGCAAATCATGCTAGGTGCACTTTACAACAAAGGTGGCGCTGTTGCGCGTGACGATAAAATGGCCGCCGCTTGGTTTGAAAAAGCGGCCAATCAAGGCAATGCTGAAGCGCAATATCAGCTGGGTAATCTTTATGAAAACAGCCAACTAACCAAAGATTACAAGACTGCTGCTGATTGGTATCACAAAGCAGCACAGCAGGGGTCTGCCAAGGCACAGGCGCGCCTTGGTGTTTTTTATTCAGGAGGCATGGGGGTTAATAAAAACGCCAATGAAGCCTTATTGTGGTCTGGTAAAGCTGCTCTACAAGGCAACATGGAGGCGGAATTCTTGCTTGGCCTTATGTATATGCTCGGAGAAGTTATACCGCAAAATGAGACTCTCGCCCGAGGCTGGTTAACCAAAGCGGCAGCACAAAGTCACCCTAATTCGTTATTGCTATTAGCAGGCATGTATAAAGAAGGAGATGGAGGTACTAAAGACCCTATTCTCGCGTACGCGCTCAATAAACTTGCTATTACTTATCAAACTGATATGACCACCGACGCAATAAAAATGCGTAAAACACTTGCTGATACGCTTTCCTTGGGTCACATAGATACCAGCAACAAACTCGCCGCTGAATTGCAAAAGCCCAATAACTTTTCGCCCGCGTTAAATGCCTATATTAATAAAGCACATCAACCGCCGTTTCGATTCTTTGAGCGCCCTGCCAAATAAGGGTGACAACCCACTGGCGTATGCCAAATTGAGCAACTGACGCAGAACTGGCGGCGCAATTGTTGCGAATCTCTGCTCAAATGCAGTCACATTCATCACACTGCAGCGAGTATGACTATGAGCCCGGAACTTAATAAGGATAGCGTCTCTTTAACCGATGGTTATTGGTTTTACTTTGAAGATGAGGGTACGCAGATAGTCGCTCATGGCAGCGCCCTCTCCGGCAAAGAAACGGTATTTGTGGATCGCGAAATAGTGTCTACTAAAAGAAGCTTTTCACGTAAATCTATCCACGACTTTCACTATAAAGGGCACGCTTACCAAATCGTATTTTTTATGGAAAGCATACTCTCAGGCACCTTAAGTTGTAGCCTCTATAAGAATGGCGAACTTATCAGTGCGACCACGAAATCCTATTCCATCAAGACCTTTAATTGGAAAACCTTTTTAATCGCTATGACAGTTGGTGCAATCATTGGCTACAGCACCGTTTGGTGGATACACAGGTAGCCTCATGGACATTAATTCAAATATCATCAAGACGTGAAGGCAAAACAAGGGCTGGACACAACAGCACTTTGCAGATGCGGCCGGGCTGAGTTTAAGAACCATTCAACGGGTAGAGCGCGATGGCAGCGCAGCCAAAGAAACTGCACTGGCGATTTGTGCCACTCTTGAGATTGAACTCAAACAGCTATCTATAATTCCCGTGGTTGAAGCATCGCAATTACAGGAAGCCAATATTTACAAACAGCTATTGCCTGTAGTGGGCGCTTTACTGCTGGGTGCATTAGGGGGCGGGTTGGTAACTTATTGGGTAATGGGGTAAGAAATTTATTAATGAGTTAATCATCAAACACTGCACACATAACCCAGCCCCAATAAGTCAACAAAACATCTAAAAGAAGTTCAGGAAAGTCTACATATCCGAAAGATGGCGCTGATGTGAAAACGATAGTAAGTCGCTGTTTCTGTCTTGCCAGGGAACAACCTGGCTCGATCTTACCAAGCGTTCTTGCTTATCGCCGCGAAGTTGTTGATGAAAGTAGGGGAGCAAAATATCCTCCATGGTAAACAGCCCTGCTGTGCGACGCGGTAAATTTTTTAGCGCAAACAAAATACCGTTACCAAATGCATCGCGTGAAATAGATTCGTGTTTTAAGTGAATGGTTTGATGTGGAAAGCCGAATAAAACTTCATGCACGCCCACAATGCCGCCCGCACGAATCGATTTAATATCACCTTCATGCACACCTAAACTCTCGGCCAAAACTTTGGCTGTGCCCGAAATTTCTTTTTTGTTTACAAAATGCTGTTCGATAACCGCAACATCGGTATTGGGCGCAATGGCTTTAAGAATTTTGGATGCAATCAGCAAGAAATTAACGCCAATAGTAATGTGAGGTGAATGAACAACGCGGGTTCGCAGCGCTAATTCGCTTATGTAGTCCAGAAGGTGAAGTGGGTAGCGCGAGATGGCACTGATAATAGTAATACCCCGTTTTGATGCTTCATCGCCATAATCTTGAATGGCGTTGGCATGGGAGAAATCCACAATCACATCAACAGGTGACTCTTCTAATAAGGTGCCAATGGAAATACTCTGGCTGGAATATATTCGGCCGGGTTCATCGTTACTGATTCCCAAAAAATCGCCCGCTCGGCGATGTTCAAGTTCTGTGGATTCGCGTAAAACCCACTCCAAGCGTGCATCTGGCGATTTGAGTAAAACACTTGCGACAGATTTACCCGTGTTCCCGAACCCAATGAGTCCAACTTTCATAATTCACCTCGTTATAATTTGCTACCGCTAAAAACAACGGCAGGCGCAGGGCTGTGCGCATAAGATGCCCCTAAGGACTCCTTCAAAATGGTTAAAATAATGAGCGATTGGCCAGGCAAAATATTTACCCCGCAGGTTGCAGAGTCGCTTAAATTCGAAAGGTTCCGAGGTTTACATTTCCAAACATCAGCTTCATAGCGCGATTCTGCTAGGCATGTTGAAGTAGCTTATAGAAACAAGTAAAAATTTGATTCATTTAGCCGTGTGTAGCAATTAAAAATAACAAAGATTGTTATAGTATGCGTTCTTAACTGCTCACCGAGGTTTCTATGAACGTATCACTCACTGCGCAACTCGAATCTTATGTACAACAAAAAGTGGCTACCGGCATGTATAACTCCGCCAGCGAAGTGATGCGTGAGGCTTTGCGCTTAATGGCAGAAAAAGATGCCTTACAAGCCATTAAGTTAGAGTCTTTGCGCAACGATATTCAACAGGGCTTAGCAGCCCTAGACGGTGGTAAAGGTAAGGTGCTGGATATTGAAGCTATAAAAGCTAAAGGTCGTACGCAACACTTTGCAACCAATAAGCCTTAAAAATGCTATTTATATCGCCTCAGGCAGAGCAAGACCTTGTGGATATTTGGCTTTATATTGCCAATGATAGCCCTGCAAATGCCGATAGCTTTCTCGACCATCTTAATGAACAAGCACATCAATTGGTGGAATTTCCAAAATCGGGAAAATTGCGACCAGAACTTGCGCAAACGCTAAGATGCTTTCCCACTGCAAATTACCTGATATTTTATCGGGAACAAGATTCCTCTATTGAGTTAGTTCGTGTACTCCATGCAGCACGCGATCTTGATGCGCTCTTTTAAATCATGACTTCAACCCAAACCCTCGACCAAATTTCCGTTACTGCCTTAAAAGGCGTAGGCGCAAGCTTGGCTGAAAAATTGGCGAAGATCGGCCTGTTTTCGTTGCAAGATATTCTCTTTCATCTACCAACGCGTTATATGGATCGCACCCGTATTACGCCTATTGGCGGGTTGCAGCCCAACGTGAATGCAGTGATTGAGGGTGAGGTTCGGGCTTGCGATATCGTTTTTGGTAAGCGCCGTAGTTTGGTGGTGCGTATGCAGGATGGTACTGGCAGCATTACCCTACGTTTTTACCATTTCAATGCCGGGCAAAAAAATCAGCTCACCAGCGGTACCCAGTTGCGCGTATTTGGCGAGACTCGACGTGGTGCAGCGGGGTTGGAGATGTATCACCCCGAATACGATTTATTGGATGAAGCGGCGGCGCTCCCGCTGGAACAACATCTCACCCCCATTTACCCAGCGACCGAAGGCCTGACGCAACCGCGTTTGCGCACGCTGGCCGCGCAAGCACTTAAATGGTTAGACACCCACAGCTTGCGCGAACTCTTACCGGATGAAGTGCGCCGCCAGCTAAACCAAAGTTCGCTGGCCGATGCGCTGCGTTACCTGCACCAACCGCCCACCAATGCCAATGTGCATTTATTAATGGAAGGCGAACACCCGTTTCAGCAGCGCTTGGCGTTTGAGGAACTGCTCGCGCATCACTTGAGCTTGCTGCTGTTGCGCCGCCAAACCCAAGCCGATGGCGCGAGTCAGCTGTATATCAACAAACAATTGCAGGCCAATTTTTTAGCGCAATTACCCTTTCAACTCACCCGTGCGCAGAGCCGTGTATTAACCGAAATTTCTGCGGATCTCGTGAAATCCATCCCTATGCTGCGCTTGGTGCAGGGCGATGTTGGCTCCGGCAAAACCGTGGTGGCAGCGCTCACCGCACTGGCTGCGGTCGCCAACGGTAAACAGGCAGCCATTATGGCACCCACTGAAATTCTGGCCGAGCAGCACCGTATTAACTTTGGTAACTGGCTGGAACCGCTAGGCATAAAAATCGGCTGGCTGACGGGGAAACTTAAGGTTGGCGAGCGCCGCGCCCAGCTCGCTGCTATTGCCAATGGCGAAGCCCAAGTGGTGATTGGCACCCATGCGCTGTTTCAAGACTCAGTTGAATTCTCAGACTTGGGTTTAATTGTTATCGATGAACAGCATAGATTTGGCGTACATCAGCGCCTCTCTTTATCCAGAAAGGGGATGTCATCATCAAATCAACGTGAGCTGCGGCCCCATCAATTAATCATGACCGCCACCCCCATTCCTCGTACCTTGGCCATGAGTGCCTATGCGGATTTGGATTTCTCAGTTATTGATGAATTACCACCGGGGCGAACACCTATTACTACCGTTGTGATTAGCGACCAGCGTCGCCCAGAAATTATTGAACGCGTACGATTAGGCTGTGAAGAAGGGCGGCAAGCGTATTGGGTTTGCACGTTAATCGAAGAGTCAGAAGCATTAGAGGCGCAAGCCGCGCAGGCAACGGCAGAAAGCCTTGCACTCGCACTGCCGCATTTACGCATCGGTTTAATCCATGGGCGATTAAAACCCGCCGAGAAAGAAGCAGTGATGGCCGCTTTTAAAGCCAATCAACTGGATTTATTGGTGGCGACTACAGTGATTGAAGTGGGGGTGGATGTACCCAATGCCAGCTTAATGATTATCGAAAACCCCGAACGTTTGGGCTTGGCGCAACTACACCAATTGCGCGGGCGGGTTGGGCGCGGCGCTACCGCGAGCCACTGTGTGCTGCTTTATGGCTCGCCGCTGTCCAATAACAGCAAGGAGCGTTTGCGCGTTATGAGAGAGAGTAACGATGGCTTTTATATCGCCGAGCAAGACCTACAATTGCGTGGCCCCGGCGAAGTATTGGGTACTCGCCAAACCGGCGATATGCAGTTCAAAATTGCCGATTTACAGCGCGATGCTCACCTTTTACCCAGCGTAAAAGAGGGTGCTGAACATTTAATGGCGCATCATTTCACACTTTGCCAAGAAATCATTGCGCGATGGCTCGGAAAGAGCCATGTTTACCTGCAAGTTTAGAATTGTCGTCTATGCTGACAAATACGGCTTTATGCCACCGATACCAAATTCCCACCCCCTCGACACTAACAAAGGAGTAGGCCGTGCCAGTACCATCAAGCGTTCAATCGTTACTGCAAAACCGAAATGTTGCTTACGATCTAGCAACAACACCGTTCACTGACGATGACCGCCGCTTAGTTTGGCACGACCAACATTTACGTAATATGAGCGCTGCTAAATCCTTGATTTTGCAAGACGGACAGGGTCGGGTACAGGTGATTATCGCTGCTGATCGCCTGCTTGACCTGAAAGCCGTAAACCGCCAACTAGGCCGCGAATTACAAGCTACCAGCCTGGATGACATTAAAAAATTCTGTGAAAGCCATCAACTGGATTCCATCCCCGCCTTGCCCAAACTTGCGGGCTTGCAAACACTGGTGGATAAAAGCCTGATGGATCGCAATGAACTTTTGCTCGATTCCGGCAGCGAAGAACAACTTGTGCGCATTGACCGCAGCGAGTTCGAGCAAATTTTAGAAGGCGCGACCTTGTGCGATATTTCAGTGCCGCTCGCGCCCCTGGAAATAGATGACCTTAGCACCAGCGATGAGGATCAAATTCTGGGTGCCGTACGCAACTTTACCCAACTGCGCGTTAAACAACGCTTGGAAGAAACCTTAGAGTTACCACCACTCTCAGATACCGCCCAACGCATTATCAAATTGCGCGTTAACCCTAATGCGGATATTAGCGATCTCGCCCAAATTGTAGAAACTGACCCAAGCCTGGCGGCGCAAGTGGTGAGCTGGGCGGCATCGCCTTACTACTCCGCGCCCGGCAAAATCAAATCTATTCACGATGCGATTGTGCGCGTGCTCGGTTTTGACATGGTGCTCAATTTAGCGCTGGGTTTATCGCTCGGCAAAACCATGACCATCCCAAAAGAAGGCCCCCATGGCACCTTGCCGTACTGGCAACAAGCGGTATTTATGGCCGCGACTATTGAAGGTTTAGTGACCGCGATACCGCGCGACCATCGCCCCAGTTTTGGTATGGCCTACTTGTGCGGCTTATTACACAACTTTGGTTATTTGATTTTGGCCGAAGTATTTCCCCCGTATTTTCACTCATACTGTCAAATGGCCGATGCTAACCCCCATGTAACGCATCAAGCAGTTGAGCGTCATTTATTGGGTGTAACGCGTGAACAACTGGCCAGTACCCTCATGTCGCTCTGGTCTATGCCAGAAGAAGTAGTGGTTGGCTTACGCCATCAAAATAACCCCGGCTTCCAAGGTGAATACAGCCAGTACGCCAAACTGATTTTTGTTGCACAGCGCTTATTGCATCAACACAATATCGGCAAAGGCCCAAAGCTGGATATTCCCCAATCTGTATTTGATGACCTGCATTTAGACTCGGAGAAAGCCCAGCAGACCGTGCAAAATATTCTTGAATCCAGCGATGATTTAAAACATATTGCGCACGAGTTAAGCCCTAAACATTGAAGGGGCCAGCCTGCAAAGGTGATAAAAGTTAAAGCAAGATAGCAACGAACCCCTGCTCCACACTCTGGATTTCAGGGGTTTTCTTTTTTAGGACATGATTAAAGTATGAGTAAACCGCAAGAAGCTGCAGCGATTTTAGTTGAACGTCGTCAAACAGGCTCACAAGGCGATCGCCTCCCTGAAAATTGTCGCCCGACCACCCTAGCAGAAGCCCTCGCCATTCAAGCTGCCGTTACCGATCAATGGTGCGAACAACAAGGCGACAGTATCGGCGGCTGGAAATGTCTGCTACCGCCAGAAGGCAAGTTAGTGGTAGGCCCCATTTATACCCGCACCATAGACTCGGTCGCACCCGCTACGCTCTGGTCAAAGCCAGGCACTGCAAACATCGCTCGCATAGAACCCGAATTGGCTTTTTTCTTTGCGCAAGATTTACCTGCCCGCGAGAAGCCCTATTCACCCGCCGATGTTGATGCCGCCATTAGCCGCACCCATTTGGCACTGGAGCTCATTAACTCGCGCTACAGCAACCCCACTGACTGCACTTTTCCGGAAATGCTGGCGGATGGCCTCGACAATCAAGGTCTATTTATTGGCCCACAGGTAGACGATACACTTGCACGTAACGCACACGAGTTTACACTTATCGTCGGCCAAAATGGCGAATATAGTAGCCATAATGCCAAACACCCCAACGGCAGCCCACGCGCGCCTTTATATTGGTTAGTGGAATTTTTACGCAGCCAAGGGCAAGGTATCGTTGCCGGCCAAGCGGTAATTACCGGCTCATTTGCAGGTGTATTAGAAGTGCCTATGAATACGGATATCACGCTGGATTATGTTGGGTTAGGCAAGATGGAAGTGAGTTTTAAGGCTAAGAGTTAAAAGCAAACCCCCTCGGCAACTGCATCCTGCGCGGCTCTACCTCCCGCATCCATGCAGTCGTCCCAACCTCCCCCTTCATAAAGGGAGGAGCTAATTCGACTTCGAACTTATTATTGAGTAAATGCTAAACCTTACCTACTTGGAAATGAAAAAGGAGCTTTATTCCCCGTGCTAAGCTGATTACAGCGTGGGACTTGCCCCTCCCCTTTGCGAAGGGGGAGGCTGGAAGGGGGTGCTCTACCAAATTAAACCTAAGAGGAAAACGGATGAACAAATTCGCTGTTTTAATCGCATTCATATTCTCCACCTGCACCGGCTTCGCCACTGCAGCCAGCGACACTTTGGGCACGCCCTTCAAACTTTCCACCCGCGAATACAGCTTTCTAGAGCAAAAAGTCTGCACTACTCAATACGGCCTTAAAGCTAGCAAAATCAAGGCTTACGCTTTTGCTGGGCGCGCTGCTGGCGATGGCAAAATCGCTCTGCAAGCACGCACTTCTGCCTATGTGGAATGCGAAAGCCACGGCCAATTCAATGGCAAACCCATGCGCTACATCGACGATTGCGATTTAGTCGATGGCGAATGGGATTGCTCGCCGCCGCAACTGGAGCTGACTCTTGGCATTAACGGGCGAGATATAAAAGTGCGTCCTTGGGGCGGCCTAACCCCAGAAAAATCCTATTCACTGTTAAAAGACATCAGCCGCCGCGGCCGTTTCCAAGGTGAATCCCTGGATAAAGCCATCGGTGACAGCTGCGATATCGCCAAAAACAAAGACCCAGACATTATCGAACTCGGCTGCGAAGCTGCCATGACCATCTCCTACTGGTGCCCCCAAGCCAAAACCACCGGCTGCCCGCGGGTATTGTTTTTGAGTTTTGATGAACCGGCTCATATTCGGAGGCAATGAGGAACATGAGGAAAACTATTTTGATATTAAGCCTTATCACGGCACTTGTTCTCACCTCATATACGCAAGCCTTTGTCCCTTCCACAAAAGAAGTTGCACTTCCAAAACACGAAGTCTTAAAGCTAGAGAACATAGCGTGCGTCACTCGCCACAATGTCAAAACAACAACTATTGAGGCTTATCAATATTCCGAGATAGAAATTCCAGATTTATTTAACTATGCCTATGTACAGTGCAAACCCCATGGAGAATTCAAGGGCTCACCCATATATTTCACATCGCTTTGTAATTTCACAAATAAGAAATGGAAATGTGAGAAATCCGAATTACATATATCCGTAACCATCAACAACAGAAATGTGGATGTTGTGCCAGGATTTACAAAACCTGAATTAGCCGAAGATATTCTTAAAAAGATCAGTACTTATGGAGCGTTTCGCGGACGGTCTATTGATAAGGGAATAGGTGATCACTGTAGTTTTCACACCACATCAGACCCTGAAGTATTAGAGCTAGAATGTACGGATGGCATAGAGCTTTCCTTCTGGTGTCCCCAGCCAGAAATCACTAACTGTCCTCGAATATTAGACATGAACCTGATATTGAATTAACGGAGGCAATAATGTCAAACCAACCCTTCTACAGCTGCCAAATCCCCGTACGCTGGGGTGATATGGATGCCTTCGGTCATGTGAACAACACGCTCTATTTCCGCTATTTTGAAGAGACTCGCTTTCAGTGGATGCTGGAAAAAGGCGTGCCCATTGGTGGCGATACTTATCCCGTAGTCGTCACCATTGGCTGCACCTTTTTCCGCCCCGTATTTCACCCCGATACATTGCGTATTGATGTATTTATCTCTGAACCCGGCCGCTCCAGCTTTATGGCAAATTACAAGATTTACACCAGCACCGATCAGGAAAACCCTTGCAGCGAAGGGTATTCAAAAATTGTGTGGGTAGAGAAGGCGACAGGCAAGTCAGTTGCCTTGCCAGATGCGGTTAAGGATTGGTTTTAACTACCCCTCCACCTTTCAAGGGCTCCACTATTGGCGTAAGTCCAACTCTTTGAGATGTATGGATTAAATAGGGAATCGTCATCCCGTAGGGATCCAGTGCCTTTGCTGTATTAAAGACGCTGGATCCCTACGGGATGACGAGCAAAAGACTTAAGCACAATGCTAACCGAACAGAGCCTTTACAAATGCGGCGTGAAAATAAAGTGATAGCCCACACCATCGCCGCCGCTCGCACTTACTGCAGCCGATTGTTTATTGGCCACCAGCAACTTAGGGTTCGCTTTTAGCTCAAAGGTGTTGCCGTTGTAAAAGTAGATTTCTGCATTCAAAAAAATATTGCCATCCGCTTGTTTGCTGGAGGTGATTTTTACTTTCAGTAAATCCTCAACTGTCATCTCGCTCGGCTCGCCGACTTCATTTAATAGATGGGCACTGGCGATAGATTTGTCACCAGAGGAAATCGCCACATCAACCATAACCTGCTCCGCGTAGGCGCTTGACCACCCACCAAAAACCAACAGCACCGATGCAATAAGCGCTGCGACTAACGAAACCCGTTTAACCATAGATCGCGCACTTACCGGCGCAGCAGACTCTGCGAGCAACAAGGCTTCCACTTGAGTATCAAAAGCAGCTGCGATGGCTTTAGCGGATTCAAGTGATGCTGAACCCGAGTTTTCTATACGCTGCACCGTGCGCATACTCAGCCCTGCGACCTCGGCTAAATGACTTTGGCTCCAAGCGCGCACTTCGCGCTCACGGCGTAGCTGTTCTTTATTTAATTGCATATCCATGTTTCATACCTTGGCAATAGTGGAGATCCACAAACTCGCCGAGATATGCCTTGTTGTATACGACAGGTGTATGACAAACCACGCCAACCTTATGTAAACGCTGCATTCAATAGGAAGCAATCAGTTTCGTAGCATTGATAAACACGCAAATCACAGGCATAAAAAAGGCGCAACCAGTGCGCCTTTGTATATGCAAACTTCAGCTTGGATTAGCTATTAACAGAATCTTTCAATGCCTTACCGGCTTTGAAGTTAACGCTGTTAGACGCTTTAATTTCAATCGCAGCACCAGTTTGTGGGTTGCGGCCAGTACGGGCAGCGCGGTGGCTTTGGCTGAAGGTGCCGAAGCCGATCAGCGTAACGCTTTCGTCACGGCTCAAAGCGTTGGTAATTTGCTCAACAATGGCAGATACCGCAGCATCTGCTTTTTCTTTGGTCAAATCAGCTTGCGCAGCAACGGCGGTCACTAAGTCTGCTTTATTCATGATGGGTTTCCTTCAAAGAATGGTCGTTTTTCTGGGTTGTTGTTTTAAGTAGTAGAGGCTTTTTCTGCCGCCAATAAATTCGAGCTGCTAGAATGCCAGCTTCTGATGACTTTAGCCTAGGGTTTTTTCACCTTGCCAACTATTTCACATTTTGCGCGCGAGTTGCGTTGGTATTCAAACCAAGGCTGCGTGCACCCTGGGCCGTTGCCACTACATCCTAGTACAGGTTTAGGTTCTTGGCTGTTAGATTCTGGTTCTTTAACCGCAAAACTGCTGAAACTCAGCCAAGGCGATTTTAAAGTACAGGTATTACGACAAGTTCACGGTCGCGCAAGCCGCAGCGAAGCTTTGGCCCTAGGGATTGGTTTTCATGCACGCTGCCTCATCCGCGAAGTGATTTTACGGGGGCACGATCAACCCTGGGTATTTGCCCGCAGCGTTTTGCCGTTAAGCAGCTTAACCGGATCACTGCGCCATTTACGCAAGCAGGGCACGCGCCCCTTGGGAGCATTTTTGTTCAGTCATCCACACTTAAAACGCAGCCCCATTGCCCTTGCGTTAATTAGTGGCCATCATTGCTATCTGCCCGCAGCACTTTTAGGCTCAGACCCGGTGTGGGGCAGGCGCTCAATATTTTCGTTGGATGATAAGCCACTGTTGGTAAGCGAAGTGTTTTTGCCCGATTTTTCATCTGCTATAAAGTCAGCAATTATTGAATAACCGGAACTGTGGACGACCACATTTCTTTTATCCTGAATCGGGGACGGCCCCTCTTAAAAAGGGTGTTGTTATGAGCTGGATATTGTTATTACTTGCCGGGCTTTTGGAAATTGTGTGGGCCGTAGGCCTTAAATATACCGATGGCTTTACCCGCTTGTGGCCAAGTGTTATTACGATTGCTGCCATGGCGATAAGCTTGGCATTGCTCGGGTTTGCCATGAAAACCCTGCCGGTTAGTACCGCTTACGCAGTCTGGATGGGCATTGGCGTAGTGGGAACGGCGATATTGGGTATTACCATGTTGGGCGAACCCGCAACGTTCGGGCGACTTTTCAGTATTGGCTTGATACTCGCGGGGGTTATAGGCCTGAAACTGACAACCTCTGTTTAATTTATTTGAGCATCGCCACAGGCGAGGCATTGTTCACCTGTTTGTTCACTTGTGCGGCTTTTTTATGACCAGCGATAAACCTACAGCAACAGACTCAAACGCTTCCGATCAAAAACCGGTAAAAGCGACCGCTGTTGTGAAAGCTTCGCCTAAAAAAGCTGCATCCGCTCAGTCAAAATCTGCGCCTAAAAAACAGGCTGCAGCTTCTGAGGCAAGTAAAGCTGTAAATTCACCAGCGAAACCTGTTACTGCAAAACCTGCGGCAAAACTATCGCCGAAGCAGTCTAAAACCGCCAAACCTGCTGCCCAAAAAGCTCCGGCAACCAAACCAACAGCACCAAAAAACGAAACATCCGCAGTCGTAAAACCACCTGCACCTGCACCCAAAAAGCCTGTGTCTAAAGCCCGCGTGCGCAAGCCATTACCAACTGCCTTGCAAAATTTACACAAGCGCCTGCCGCACTTTATGCAACTGATGCGCTTGGATAAACCCATCGGTATTTTGCTGTTGTTATGGCCAACATTCTGGGCGTTATGGCTTGCCGCGAAAGGCATTCCCTCGGTTAAAAATCTCATCATCTTCGGCGTGGGGGTGGTAATAATGCGCTCGGCGGGCTGCGTGATTAACGATTTCGCCGACCGAAAAATTGATGGCAGAGTTGCCCGCACCCAAAACCGTCCGCTCGCGACTGGAGTTATCACCAGCCGCGAAGCCATTATTCTGTTTGTGTCGCTCTGCTTGGCGGCGTTTGGCTTGGTGTTATTAACCGATCCACTCACGATAAAATTATCGGTTGGCGGTTTGTTGCTGGCCTTTAGCTATCCCTTTATGAAACGCCATACGCACTTGCCGCAAGTCGTATTGGGCGCGGCTTTTGCGTGGGGAGTGCCCATGGCCTATGCCGCGCAAACCGGCGCGCTGGATAAAAATATGTGGTTGATTTACTTCGCCGTTGTTATTTGGACAGTAGTTTACGATACGTTCTACGCCATGGTTGACCGCGACGACGACCTAAAAATTGGCGTGAAATCCACCGCAATTTTATTTGGCGATCAAGACCGCGTAATCACTGGCGCACTGCAACTCCTTACACTCTACGCCTTGTATCTGGTTGCCCAAGCCTTTACCTTGGGCTGGATTTTCTACCTCAGCCTTGTTGTTGTCGCCGGTTTATTTGGCTATCAACAATGGCTAATTCGCTTTCGCGAGCGCACCGCCTGCTTTAAGGCATTTTTAAATAATAACTGGGTAGGTGCCGCGGTGTTTGCGGGTATCGCTCTAGATTTCGCTTTAACATAATCCCTTCATTTTTATCTATTTAAGGAAACCCTATGAAATATCGCTATTTGCTTGCGCTAGCAATTCCTGTTTTTGGTTTACTGAGTGCGTGTTCCAAGAAAGAGCCGGAACCTGTTGTTGAAGCTGCCGCACCTGTGGCCGTAGCGCCCGCCGAGAGTGAATGGACTTACTTGTTCGATGAAAAAATGACGCAGTGGACGACTTACCTAGGTTTCCCGCTGCCCACTACTCAAATAAAAGACTTGCCCAAAGACGATAAAGGCAATTACACCCAACCCGTCGGCTTTGATAAAGATGAACGCGGCGTATTCACCACCAGCATCGTAGATGGCGAACCCGTACTCCGTGTAACCGGCGAAATTTACGGCAGCGTGCACACCAAACAAGAATTTGAAAATTATCACTTAGTGGTGCAATTCAAATGGGGCACGCAAAAATGGGCACCGCGTCTAACCGAACCGCTAGACACCGGCATTCTCTACCATGTTATTGGCGACCACGGCGTGGATTACTGGAAGGCTTGGGCACTCTCGCAAGAGTTCCAAATCATGGAACACAATACCGGCGACTGGTGGCAAATTGCCGGTTCGCAAATTGATATTCGCTGCGCAAAAGCCGAGGGCGAAACCGTGCCCATGTATGACCCTAAAGCACCGTTAATCAGCTACGGCCCCGGCGGTGCAGGCATTACCTGCTTGCGCGGTAAAGATGCCGAAAAACCCCATGGCGAGTGGAACACACTTGATCTCATCACCTATGGCGACAAGAGTTTACATATCGTTAACGGCGAAGTAGTTATGGCACTCAGCAATTCGCGCCACACCAAAGATGGCGACGTTATCCCGCTCACCAAAGGTAAAATTTTGCTGCAAAGCGAAGCGGGCGAAGCCTTCTTTAAAGGCGTGAAGATCAAACAAATTACGGGGATTCCGGCGGAATATCAGCACTACTTTAATTAAAAGCACCAAGCTTAGGTCAGTTAATGCCTATGCAAAATACCTTGCACGACTTCTTGATGAGCTTGCCCGAAGCGGTATTAGATTACCCCTTCGGGGCAGATATTCCTGTCTATAAAGTGGAAGGCAAGGTGTTTGCGATTTACTTCAAGGATGATAAAAGCGAGAGCATCAACCTCAAATGCGACCCTGAACATGCACAGGAATTACGCGCCGTATTTAACGAGATAACCCCCGGTTATCACATGAATAAAAAGCATTGGAATACGCTGGATTTAACGGGCGATTTACCCAAAAGCGAAATCCATCGCCAGATTGATCACTCCTACGACTTGATCGTTAAGAAACTCCCGAAAGCCACCAAGCAGCGCTTGCGGGTTTTGTATGAGCGCTTGGCTTGGTTGAAGTAGATGAAGCTACATATTTAGAAGGGAATCGTCATCCTCGCGCAGCGGGGATCCAGCCGTTAACAAACTATAATCAAAAGCTGGATCTCCGCTGCGCGAAGATGACGACTCTCCGTTGAGCCAGTAACGATCTTTTCATATCAATTCCTCATTCAGCCACCAGCCAGTTTCAGCAGGCTATGTTAAGCGCTCATGCTCCTCGTAGTTTTCGAGCATCACATAAAAACCGCTCTTAACGTTCCGTAAAAATAGGGAAACTTCGATGAAAATGCAGCGTTTATCTTTATTTGCTATTCCAGTTCTATGTACCGGTTTAATTATTTCCTGTTCTAGCAGCGACAAAAAAACATCCACCACATTACCGACTCTTGCTCCACCGCCATCCGTTTCAGTGCAGCCTAATAATGCAGTTGAAGAAATTCGCATTAGAGAAAAAAGAAAAAACGCAGCCAAACAGGCAGCTGCAGCACCTATGTTTAGCATTATGGCCGCACGCGAAATGGCTGCTGTACCACGCCAAAACACCGAAAATTATCAACACAAAGACGAAAGCTCCATCAAAGTCACCGACAAAGAACCAGTTTCAACTTTTAGTATCGATGTAGATACCGGTGCTTACGCTAACGTTCGCCGCTTTCTGAACCAAGGCCAATTGCCGCCAAAAGATGCCGTGCGCATTGAAGAGTTGATCAACTATTTTCCTTACGCCAATACCAGCAAAGCGGGCGAGCATCCGTTTACAGTACAAACTGAAGTTGCACCTGCACCCTGGAATGCTGATCACCAATTAATGCGCGTGCGTATTCAGGCAGTAGAAGCCAAAACCAGCGCATTGCCGCCATCAAACTTGGTGTTTTTGGTGGACGTTTCGGGCTCCATGAATTCGCCAGACAAGCTGCCATTGGTGAAGAACACGCTCAAAATGCTGGTGCCAAAACTGCGCGCGCAAGATCGCATTTCGCTCGTCGTCTATGCGGGCAGAACCCAGGTTGAGCTTGAGCCAACCGCAGGTAACGAGCACGACAAAATTCTCGCTGCTATCGATAAATTGGAAGCTGCGGGTTCAACCGCTGGCGAATCAGCCATGAAGCTCGCGTACCAAATGGCGCGTCGTAGCTATATTCCCAACGGTATTAACCGTATTTTGATGGCGACGGATGGCGACTTTAATGTGGGCTTGAGCAATATCGACCAGCTTAAAGACATGGTGGCCGCCGAGCGCAAAACGGGTATTTCACTCACCAGCCTCGGCTTTGGCCAAGGCAATTACAACGAATATTTGATGGAGCAAGTCGCCAATGTGGGCAACGGCAATTACGCCTATATAGATTCTGCCGATGAAGGTCGCAAAGTGCTAATTGAAGAAATGGCTTCCACCTTCAATACCGTGGCTGCCGATGTAAAAGTGCAAATTGAATTTAACCCCGCGCAAATTGCCGAGTACCGCTTGATTGGTTACGAAAACCGCGTACTCAACGAGCAAGATTTTAATAACGATAAAGTGGATGCTGGCGAAATTGGCGCTGGCAAAACCGTTACGGCCATTTATGAATTAACGCCTGTGGGCAAAGCGACTTTGATTGACCCGCATCGCTACCAAAAAGCTGCCGAAACCAAACCCGGCACCAGCAATGAGCTTGGCTTCTTACGTATTCGCTACAAAAAACTCGATGCCGATAAAAGTATTTTGTTGCAAGAATCTATAGCCGCCAGCAATAGCAAAACCAGCATCGGCGACGCCAGTAACGACTTCCGCTTTGCCGCCAGCGTTGCCGGTTTTGGTCAAATCCTTAAAGACAGTAACTATCTCAACAACTACAGCTTTGACCAATTAATTGCCCTGGCAAAATCGGGTTCCGGTAGCGATGAAGGCGGTTACCGCGCCGAATTTGTACGCTTAATGAAAATCGCCAAGGAATTAACGCCACAAAAGCCGGTTGACAAGGCAGAATGACGGTTTTTTACAATGTAGGGATATCCATGAGCTTGTTGATTCGTATTTCGCTGGCAGCCGTGTGCTTATGTGTTGCCTTGCAAGCTTCAGCGCGAGAAATCGCGCTGACCTTTGATGACGCGCCCCAAACAGACACCCAAATCATGACCGGTGCTGAGCGAACCGATAAGCTGATCAAAGTCTTAAAGGATGCAAAAGTTCCCGATGCACTTTTCTTTGTCACCACCAAAAATATCACCGAGCAAAACAAACACCGCCTCACGCAATACACGCAGGCGGGATTTCACCTCGCAAACCATAGCCACAGCCACTCTTCAGCGGCCAAATTGGGTGTGAATGATTATTTGAGCGATGCCTACAAAGCGCATCTCATCCTCAAAGATTTTGATAACCGCCTGCCTTATCACCGCTTTCCCTATTTGAATTACGGCGCAGACGCTAGCGCGATTGAGGCGCTGCAAGCCGGTTTGGGCGAGCTAGGCTACAAAGACGGCTATGTGACCGTGGATAATTTCGATTGGGCCATCAACGGCATTTTGGTTAAGGCAGCCGAAGAGAAAAAAACTATCGATTACGCCAAAGCCAGCCTGCTCTATGTAGATACTCTTGAACAAGCCATAGAGTTCTACGATGCGCTTGCCCAAAAAACGCTTAAGCGGTCACCCAAACATATTTTGCTGCTACACGAAAACGATGCCGCCGCGCTTTTCCTGCCAGATTTGATTGCCCGTTTGCGCAGTAAAGGCTGGAAAATTATTTCTCCGCAAGACGCCTACAAAGACTCCATCGCTAAACAAAAAGTCTTTCATAAACAGGGAAGGGTTGCGGCTATTGCAGCCAGCAAAGGCGTAGCAGAAGTTGAGCTGCGCCATGAATCTGAAAATATGGAATATCTGGAAACCTTGTTTAAAGAGCGGAAGGTGTTTGACTAATTACCTGAAAATGATATCGCGCACCCTGAACAGCCAAGGTGCACGAGAGAGGCAAATTTTATTACGGTTTTTTATTTGATAAGGTGTCTTTAAACCAAGCGACTAACTCAGCATCAAGCTCTTTTCGATGCTTACCTATTGAATGATTATCGCCTTCATAAATTACCAGCTTGTGCGGGTGCTTAAGTTCGGTGAGTTTTTTATCCATATCCTTCGCATTATTCACATTTACGCGTTCATCATTACCACCATGCAGCAGCAAAACTGGCGTAGTTTTGGGGATTTTATCCGCCCACAAAATCGCGGAACGCTCGGCTAACACCTGCACCTTTTGAGTCGCGTAATTAGGGATACGGTGCTTATATACGTTTTCCATCTCAGGGCGGGTTTCCAGCTCTTTGGCAAGATCAACCACACCGCCCGCCACCGCAATAGAGGAAATTTTGGGCGATTGTTTGGCAGCCATATAAGTCATCATTCCGCCACGACTAAAGCCGTACATGCCTATACGTTTGCTATCTACCTGCGGGAATGCACTGGCTAAATCGACCAGTTTGAGCACATCGTTCAGGTCTTTTCCACCAAACTCGTCAGTACCTGAGTTAGGGATCTGCTTAATAAAGCCTCGATACTGACTGCCTACAATGACAAATCCCTGCTCTGCCATAGAGAAGAAATTCATCATAATGTACCCAAACACCGAGGCTCCCAAATCACCGTTGCCGCCACGGTTAAAGATAATGAGCGGTAACTTGGCTTTTTGCGCCCCCGGTTTAGGTGCAACATAAAAACCCCGCACCAACACGCCATCCACGATGTAATCAAAGTTTTCACAAACGATAGTGTTTTGAAAGCGTTCAAACATCTTACGCAAACTAGCTTCGGCCTGCTGGTTTTCAGGTTTGGCCATGCGCTCGGCTGCGCCGGATTTATGTTGGGAAAGAAACGACCACCAACTATCAAAGCTGGCAAAAGGCCCACTAAAACAGGAGTTCACATTCAGGAAGTTTTTATCGGTAAGTTCAGTCGCAGAAGCAGAAAACGCATAGCAGAGACAAAACGCTAGCAGCAGTTTTTTCATATCCATTTATCCTTATTATTACAGTCAGGTTTATTGGTTCCAAAGGCTTTTCATTTTTATAACCGTATAGCCAAGTTCATCTTAGCATCATTTTTAAGCGACGCTTCACCCGCTCACAGAAGCCATATCCAGCCGCCACGCCTGGGTTTTCAGCACATTTATGAAAGAAATGTGGCGCTTATCAATAAAATCAGTGCAACTGTCACGAATGTGTAACAAACTCTTTATTAAATAGACTGCAACAATAGTTTCACAAACCAGTGAGTCTTTCAGAGCAGAACTTATGTCCGGACGTAAAATTTTAATCGTTGATGATGAATCCGCTATTCGCGATATGTTGCGCGTAGCTTTGGAAATGGCTGAGTACGATTGTCTTGAAGCCAGCAATGCGCAGGACGCCCACGCGCTTATAGTGGACGAAAAACCCGATTTGATTTTGCTCGATTGGATGATGCCCGGCACCAGCGGCATTGAACTGGCGCGCCGTTTAAAACGCGATGAAGTGACTGCCGATATCCCGATTATCATGCTCACCGCTAAAGGTGAAGAGGACAACAAAATTCAGGGATTGGAAGTAGGTGCAGATGATTACATCACCAAGCCTTTCTCCCCACGCGAATTAGTCGCACGTTTAAAAGCTGTGTTGCGCCGTGCCGATCCTAAAATTGGCGGCCAGCCCATTATCGTTCACGGCCTGTGCTTAGACCCTTCCAGTCACCGTGTCACCATCCACGACCAATCGCTGGACATGGGGCCAACCGAATATCGCTTGCTGGAATTTTTCCTCACCCATCAAGAACGTGCCTATACCCGCGGCCAATTATTGGATCATGTTTGGGGCGGCAATGTTTATGTGGAAGAACGCACGGTGGATGTACATATTCGTCGTCTGCGCAAAGCGCTCAGCATTGATGGCCACGAAGATTTAGTGCAAACCGTACGCGGCACCGGCTATAGATTCTCTACTAAAATAGAGGCTTAATAAGCGACTATTTTTTGGTTCCCTGGATTGAGCATTTTTAAGAGAGAGTCGTCATCCTCGCGTAGCGGGGATCCAGTTCTTAAAATTTCCAAAAAAATCAAAAGCTGGATCCCCGCTACGCGAGGATGACGACTCCCTACTAAACTAAAAACAGTAACCAACTCGAACATAGTTTTCAAAAGCAATTCCACCCCGCGAGGCACTCTTTTTGTTTTTAAACGGTTTTAAAGTTGAGCTACGCCGGCTATTTATTATTTTTATTATTTGCGTCGGCTATGGTGTGATCTTTGGTCTGCATTGGTGGCTGTTGTTCTCTGGGCTGTGCCTTTACGTGGGATGGCTTTTTTACCAAATGTATCGCCTGAACAAATGGTTGATCAAAGGTACAGATGCACCACCAGAATCAAGCGGTCTGTGGGGCGAAATTTTTGACAACATGTATAAATTGCAATGCCAACAGCAAACCGAAAAAGAAAACCTGCAAGCAGTTATTAAACGCATTCAGGAAATCACCTCTGCATTAAAAGACGGCATTATTATTTTGGATTGGCGCGGGCATCTGGATTTTTGGAACCCTGCGGCGCAGCGAATGATTGGTTTTCGCACCAAAGACCAAGGCTTGTCGGTTATTAATTTTATTCGCGACCCCAAATTCGTTAATTACTTTGAAAGTGATAACTACGCTGAGCCACTTGAGCTGCAGTCGCCGCGTTACCCCAACAAACAATTGCAAATTCAAATTACACGCTTCGGTCAACAAGAGCGTTTAATTGTGATTCGCGATATCACCCAAGTGCATAACCTTGAACAAATGCGACAGGATTTTGTGGCTAACGTATCCCACGAATTACGCACGCCGCTAACGGTGATCAATGGCTACATAGAAACCATTTCAGACAACAATAAAACACCTGCATGGGAAAAACCGCTGCTGCAAATTATGCAGCAAGGCAAACGCATGTCATTACTCATTAATGATTTGCTAGTGTTATCGAAATTGGAAACTACCGAGGCGGGTCACAATCAGAAAAAATTGGAGTTAGAACCCTTATTAATTTCTATAAAAAATGAAGCAGAAGCGCTGGGTAACGATAAAAATCAAACTATCCGTTTAGTTTGCGATGAACCTATTAGCATCATCGCCAATGACAAAGAAATTCACAGCGCGTTTTCTAATCTCGCCATCAACGCTGTTAAGTACACGCCAGAAAATGGTGTTATTGATTTACACTTATGGAGGGATGAAAACCACGTGTATTTTTCAGTGACCGACAACGGCCCAGGCATTGACAGCAAACATTTACCGCGTTTAACCGAGCGCTTTTACCGGGTGGACGCCAGCCGCAATAGCGCAACTGGCGGCACAGGTTTAGGCTTGGCAATTGTGAAACACGTACTCCTGCGTCACGACGGCGAATTAAAAATCACCAGCGAAGTAGGCAAGGGCAGCACCTTCACCTGCGTATTGCCATTACATTCTCATTGAGAGTGTTCCTACTAAACGCTCTCTCACTAAGCGCATTCTCAGGTTATAATTTTCCGCCAAGACCCTGATCAAACTCAGGGTTAATTTACGGAGCAAATATGACCAGCACCCCCTTGTACGGATTTTCTGACAATTCATTTAAAGCTGCTGGCGAAGAAGCAGGTATTCGAAAACTGGTGGATGATTTTTATCGCTTTATGGATGAGCTGCCCGAAGCAACCATTATTCGTGCAATGCATAAAACTGAACTCACCGAGTCGCGCGACAAACTCACTCTATTTTTATGCGGTTGGATGGGCGGCCCCAAGCTTTATCATGAAAAATACGGCAGCATTAATATCCCGCGCGATCACGCTCACTTAGTTGTTGGCGAGGCGGAACGCGATGCGTGGTTACTATGTATGGAACGCGCAATAGCACTGCAAAACTATTCGCCTGAATTTGGTAGCTATCTCTTAGCGCAATTGCGTATTCCCGCCGAGCGGATTTTTGCAGTTGCGAAAAAGCCGTAATGCCTAAACCATCAAAAATCTAGTTCATAAAGAACATAGAATTTGCACAATTAATCACTTCATTAGCGGTTAAAATAGCACCCTATTGAGGATTCGCCGTTATGCATCCGTCCAGGTCTGAGCAATCTAACTCCAAAAAACCCGCCTCTGACAGCTCCACTTCTGTTGGGTTAATTATTCTATTAGCCGCCACTATTGCCATTACTCCCTTGGCAATCGATATGTACTTGCCCGCCATGCCCACTATCGCGCAGGATTTACAAGCGCACATAGGTACAGTGCAGCAATCGCTCAGTATTTTTTTAGCAGCTTATGGCGCCGGCATGTTGCTGTTCGGCCCATTGGCGGATAAGTTCGGGCGCAGGCCTTTGGCGTTATTTGGAATCAGTGGGTTTGCTACCGCCAGCTTTTTATTGGTGTGGGCGAATAGCATTGAATGGTTTTTAATCATGCGTGCTTTGCAAGCATTTTGCGGCGCCGCTGCAACGGTGGTAGTGCCCGGTATTATTCGTCACCTTTACAAAGAACATACCGCTAAGGGTATGTCTTACATGTCGCTCATTATGATGCTCGCACCATTGCTAGCGCCTGGCATTGGAAGCGGAATTTTATATTTCAGCGAATGGCACAGTATTTTTTGGGTGCTGTTTGGGTACGCTTTACTACTGTTGCTTTTTATTTGGAAGTTTTTACCCGAACCGACAACATCCACTGCACGCGCATCTATCAGTTTTTTTTCGGGCTACCAAAAAGTATTTTCCGAGCACAGTGTGCGCCCGTTAATTGCGACGATTATTTTTTCATCGTTTAGTTTTTTTTGTTATCTCACCGCCATTCCGTTTGTATACATTCAATATTTTGGTGTGAATGAACAATTATTTAGCCTGTTGTTTGCTATCAATATCATCACCTTAATGCTATCCAACTTTATTAATAGCCGTTTTGTTTCCCGCGTCGGCTCTCCTTATATGGTTCGTCGCGCTATGTTTACCGCCATAGTGCTAGCTGCACTGTTGTGCACCGTCAATATTTTAAAGTTGGATATGGTATACACCGTTATTTTTTTAGCGCCGCTGTTAGGCTGTTTGACTATGATCAGCACCAATACCGATGCAATGATTCTGCTCCAATTCCCCGATCACTCCGGCACCGCCAGCGCAGTCACTGGTACATTACGCTATGCCTGCGGCGCACTTGCCGGACCAGTACTCGCCTTAACTTACACCGGTACGCCCGTGCCTTTTGCTGCCTTTATGCTTGCAGGTATTACTGGCATTGCTCTTTGCCAATTCTGGATATGGCGAAGAGCCAAAGTACGCGCTCCACAAAAATAAATTAATTTTCGCAGGAGGGTAGATTCTCTTGCGCCAACTGGCATTATGTCGGCTACTCTTGGATACAATAAAATTTTTGAACAATCAGGATGCCCGCAGGAGCCCTTTCGCAATGAAATTACTCGTTTTACTCAGTGTCGCCCTTTTATTAAGCGCTTGTAGCACGCAAAAAAGTACATCCCAAAACGATACGCCGCAACAAATTGGCGACGCCGTTACTGCACCCTTAAAAGATTTAAATCTGGTGAAAACTGCCATTCCCACAGCTTTGCGAAATGCTCAAAAAAATCCCTATGCAATACCTGCGGATACTAGCTGTACTTCACTCGCCAAAGAGATCAATGCTTTAAATGAAGTATTAGGCAAAGATTTAGATACACCCGCTACCGATAAAGACGATAGCCTGCTCACCCGCAACAATGTGGTAAATGAATCGGTATCCGCCATTCGCAAAACAACCGAAGCTGCAGTTCCCTTTCGCAATTGGGTGCGCAAACTATCCGGCGCAGAGCGCAAATCTAAAGCAGTAGCTGCCGCTATTACTGCCGGCAGCATTCGCCGCGCGTATTTAAAAGGTATAGGCCAAGCCAATCAATGCCAGGCACCCGCCGCACCCAATCACTTTGCTATAAAACCTTAAGATTTTATTAACATGACTAATGCGCAACATAATAATGCACTCCACGGCCAGACCTTGGAAAAAATTGTCACCCAACTCTCCGAGCATTACGGTTGGGAAGAATTAGGCAAGCGAATTAATATTCGATGCTTTAAAGAAGACCCAAGTGTTAAATCCAGCTTAAAGTTTCTGCGCAAAACGCAATGGGCAAGAGAGAAGGTAGAGCAGCTGTTTGTGGCGACATTTTAGAAACTTCATTTAAAATAAAGGAATAGCGTTAGAATAAAATTAAGAATGACTAACCCGAAAATCACCAAAAAATAATATCAAGCCAAAATGAGCGAGAGTGACTCTGCTAAGTCATTCTCACTCACAAACCCAATTTTTAGTTCTAAAAGGGAATCACAATGGAATCCTCAACAAAAGGTCTATTAAGACAAGGCTTTATTTTCGGTTTTGGTTTGATCGTACCATTAGTTCTTGGCAGTATTGTCTACACCAAAGTAAGCTACAGTATGGCTAAGGATTATTATAGCGATTCAGAACCGTCTTCCTATCTGGAAAAAGACGAAGATCATATTCAAAAAATTGAAATCAGCAATGTAAAAGATACTCGCGATGGAAACTTTGTTATGGTTACTGGCGCGATTAAAAACGCCGCCAATAAAAAACTGAGCTCCATTAAATTAGAAGCTGAGTTTTTTAACAATAAAGGCGAATTTGTTTACGAAGAGACCGAATACGTTAGCAAGAGCCTTGCACCAAATGAAGTAGAAAATTTTGCCATTAAATGCGGCTGCACCAATAGAACTATTCCAGAGTATGCAAAAGTTACAGTTAGAGTAGTAAGTGCAAGTAATTATTAATCATCTGACAGATTGCTCACTCATAACCAAGAAATTCACCGCTGAACAATGCCCTTTGCCACAAAAGGGAGGGCATATTTATTCTTCCTGCAGTTGCATAGCCCACATTTGTGCGTAACGACCTTGCAGTTCCAGCAACTGATTATGGCTGCCCTCTTCAACTACAATGCCATTATCCAGAACAATAATTTTATCGGCATCTATAATAGTTGATAGCCGATGTGCAATCACCAAGGTTGTTCTACCGGTTGAAACTTCGCGCATGGCTTCCACAATTGCCGCTTCTGAATGGGAATCCAAAGCTGAGGTTGCTTCATCAAAAATTAAAATGGGTGAATTTTTTAACAGCACGCGTGCTATCGCAATGCGCTGCTTTTCACCGCCGGATACTTTTAAACCGCGCTCGCCCACCAAAGTTTTATCACCTTGCGGCAAGCTGGCAATAAAGCCATCCAAATGCGCCATCTTAATAGCGCGATTTATTTCATCATCGCTCGCTTGCGGGTTACCGTAAGCAATGTTTTCGCGAATGCTTGTATTAAACAGCACAGTGTCTTGTGGAACTATGGCGATAGCACGGCGCAAAGAGTCTTGTGTGACTTGCTGGATATTCTGGCCATCAATTTTAATGCTGCCGCTGTTAATGTCATAAAAGCGATAGAGCAAACGTGCAAGCGTACTTTTACCTGCACCCGATGAACCCACAATCGCCACTTTATCGCCTGCATTTATCGTGAAGCTTAATTTATGCAGAATTTGGCGCTCAGGGTTATAGGAAAAATCTACCGCTTGCCATTCGATTTTCCCTTTATTGACGATAAGATTTTTTGCATCAGGCAGATCCTGAATATTTGCCGGACGCTTTAACAAAGCCAGCATATTTTCAATATCGGTTAACGAGCGGCGAATTTCACGATAGACAAAACCTAAAAAGTTAAGCGGAATAAATAACTGGATCATGTAAGCGTTAATCATTGCCAAATCGCCAATGGTCATTTCTTTAGCAATCACGCTATTAGCGGCCATAATCATCATCACCGTCATCGCCGCTGCAATAATAAATGCCTGCCCGGAGTTAAGGGTTAATAAGGTCATGCGATTTTTTAATTTGGCGGTTTCCCAATTGGCGAGAAATTTATCGTAAGTATCGGCTTCATATTGTTCATTATTAAAATATTTTACAGTTTCGTAATTGAGCAGGCTGTCGATGGCGCGCGTATTGGTGGAAGAGTCGGCTTGATTAGCTTCACGCACGAAACGGTTGCGCCATTCGGTGGTGATAATAGTGAAGCTGACATAAATGATGACGGCCGCCAGCGTGATCACGGCGTACCAATACGAAAATGCTATAGCGAAAATAATGGCGACCGATAATATTTCAACCAGCGTGGGCACTATGTTGAACATTAAAAAACGCATAAGAAAACTTATGCCATTGGTACCGCGTTCAATATCGCGGCTTATACCGCCCGTGGCGCGGTCGAGGTGAAAGGCTAAATCCAGGGAATGCAAATGCTTAAATACGCGCAGGCCGATATTGCGCATGGCGCGTTCAGTTACACGGCCAAACAGCGCATCGCGAATTTCTCCCAGGAACACACTGCCGAAACGCAGTAGGCCGTAAAAAATTAAAAAAGTAAGTGGTAGGTAAACTTCCGGGCGAACGCTTGGGTCCACACCATCAATCACATGTTTCAATGCCCACGGCATTAACAGCGTCGCTAACTTGGCAGCAACGAGTGCGATCATGGCTAAAATTACACGGCCTTTAAATGCCCATAAGTAAGGCCATAAATAGCGAAACGTTTCTTTAATATTGACACTAACATCTGCACCGTTTTTGCCGGCGACAGGTTCGGGTTGACTCATTCCACGCATTGCTTAGCCTTTACCAAGGTATATTCACAGCCTCGCAGTGTACGGAGAATATACCTCTAAGGTGCAGCTTTTTCTTAAGCGTGCTCGCCTATACGGCTTACTAATCTAATGAACTAATCGAATGCCCAATCACTTAATCAATGTTCACGATATTTATCGCAACGTTTATCGATGTAAGCCAAAAGAACCGCTGCGCCCATTAATGCGAGCATACTCACGCCCAAAGATGCAATTGCGACTACGCCAGCTACCAACATAATTCAATCCTCTTATTACCTTTGATAACCACATTTCAATGTGGGCTTGGGTATAGATTGAACCTCTGCTTATAGACAAATATTGATTTGCATCAAACGGTCTTTTGGGATGTTTGATGTAGCGCAATTTCTCGTTCATTTGAATCAAAAGAGGTGACGAATACCTCTACTGATTGAAAATCTAAGCATATATTCCAGCACCCTCTTCACCGAGGCCCGCTTGAAAAAGAGTTTGGGTTTCCAGTTGGATTTGCCGCTCGGAGGAAAACTTCAACCCCCCCCCCTCATTTCTTCGCCTAAAAAAAGATCTAAAAAGATTCTTGCAAAACACTACTGTGCGGCGCATAGTATATACTGTGTATTGCATAGTATACGAGGCACAGTATGGCAGAAGAACAGTTAGAAAAGCTCAAGCAAGAGTTGCGGCGGGGAATTTTGGTGTTGGCGGTGTTGGGGTCTTTGCGCACGCCACACTACGGGTATTCCCTGCGTAAGCAGCTGCAAGATGCAGGTTTGGATATAGATGAGGGAACGCTTTACCCCTTGGTGCGCCGCTTGGCTGATCAAGGATTATTGACCAGCGAATGGCAGCAAGGGGAAGGGCGCGAGCGCCGCTATTACCAATTATCCCCTGAAGGCACGAGCCTACTGGAAAGCCTGAATACCGAGTGGCTGCAATTAAATAATCATGTAACTAAGATATTGGAGGCCGGAAATGGAACTGATTGATCGTTATATCTATGCGATTGGGCAAGCTTTACCTGAAAGTCGTCGCGATGAAATTACTCGTGAGTTGCGCGCTAATATCCTCGATAAGCTAGAAGCTATCTCAGAGGAACAAGGGCGTAAACCCAGCGAAGCAGAAGTCGCAGCAGTATTAAAAGCGCTCGGTCATCCGCAAAAGGTCGCGGGCAGTTTTTCGACGACGCAACAGCTCGTGAGTGCGGAATTGTTTCCCGTGTATAAAAAGGCGCTGCACTACGGTTTGATTCTGGTTTTTATTCTCGCGCTAATTCAATTTGGGGTTCATTTGTTGAATAGCGGGAATTTGGCGATAAGCAATTTCTTATACGAGATAGTACAAAAGGGATTGATTATGTTTGCCTCGGTGACAGGGGCGTTTTACCTGTTAAGTAATCCGGTGGGTGGCAAACCTTATTTTGATCCCTACAAATGCTGGGAACCGGAAAAGTTGCCGCCAGTTACACGCGGCTGGCAGCGGATCAGCGCTTGTGAGCAGAGCGTGAATTTCACTGCAGACTTATTTGCCCTATTGCTGCTGAATTACGCTTTGTGGATGCCATCGAGTCAGTTAGCAGGTTTGACCATCGCCTTCGCTGAGCCAATGCTGCAATGGATACCGATATTGTCCGCGATTATTGTTGTTTCGTTAATATTTGGGCTATGGAAATTGATTTATCGCTATTGGACTACCGCAACATTGGTACTAGAAGCGTTAATCAATATTGCTACCGCAATAGCATTGTTGCTGGTTAGTCGCATCCACCCAGTTGTAGTGGATATCTCCAGTACACAGGAACACACGGAGGCGCTAAAAATTGGCAATGATGTTATAGGAATTGGATTGTTCTGGGTTGGAATCTGGCTGATATTTATTGCGGGCTGGAACCTGTATCGCGCTTGGCAAATATCCAAATAAACAAACGCCCTCGTAATACGTGGTTTGCAGCGTTCGGATGCTGCAAACCACATAATTCGATTGATTCAACCTAAAATTTACCTCAGTTTAGGTAGCGCTTTCCGCAGGCTGCCAATGACGACGATTCGCATCGTAGCGATTGTCCAACTTAGCCAGCACTATTGAAGCAAGAATCGCCGCTGTAAGTGCGCCACCCATAACCATGATTACGACAGTTCCGGAGATCAACATACATAAGCCCTCGTTTTGCGACACACTAATTATGTGCCTTACAATATGTGGAGCTTTTCTATAAAGATTGGTTTCAACCAAGTTTTTCTAAAAAATTACTGACTTATTTCTTTCATGCAGCATTTGATAGTACCTCTTTTGCACTCAACATCGCGCAAACCTGCCATTACGCCCCATCTCCCGCTATAATCGCCGCACTTTTTTATTTGTACTCTTTACAGTACGAAACCCCTATAAGCATTCGGAGGCCGGTTACCCGTGTCTGACAACAACCAAGCAACAGAAAGTAAAAAACCTGATGTAAGCACCTTTCAAGGCCTGATTTTGGCGCTGCAAGAATATTGGGCGCGCCAAGGCTGCGTGATTTTGCAACCGCTGGATTTGGAGGTTGGTGCGGGTACTTTTCACCCGGCAACCTTCTTGCGTGCGATTGGTCCAGAAACGTGGAATGCCGCTTACGTGCAACCTTGCCGTCGCCCTAAAGATGGCCGCTATGGTGAAAACCCCAACCGGTTGCAGCACTACTACCAATTTCAGGTAGCGTTGAAACCATCGCCCGACAACATTCAGGATTTGTACCTTGGTTCTTTGCGCGAAATGGGCATAGATACTCTCGTGCACGATATCCGTTTTGTGGAAGACAACTGGGAATCTCCCACACTCGGCGCTTGGGGTCTTGGTTGGGAAGTTTGGCTGAACGGTATGGAAGTAACGCAATTTACTTACTTCCAGCAAGTAGGCGGTTTGGAATGCTTCCCAGTAACCGGCGAAATTACTTACGGTATTGAGCGTATCGCTATGTACCTACAAGGCGTGGATTCGATTTTTGATTTGGTATGGACAGTTAACCCCAATGGCGACAAAGTCACCTACGGCGATGTGTTCCACCAAAACGAAGTGGAACAATCTACTTACAATTTTGAAGAAGCCGATACCGAATTTTTATTTAACGCGTTTGATTTTTACGAAAAAGAATCCCAGCGTTTGATGACCAAAAATTTACCTCTGCCTGCGTATGAGTTGGTGATGAAAGCATCACACGCATTCAATTTACTGGATGCCCGCCATGCGATTTCGGTAACTGAGCGCCAACGTTTTATTTTGCGTGTGCGCACCTTGTCACGCGCTGTTGCTCAAGCTTATTACGATAAGCGTAAAGAACTTGGATTCCCCTTAGCCCCAGAAGCGCTACGTAATGAACTCTTAACAACCGCCGCTGAAGGCTCTGTTGCATCTGCGGAGAAAAAATAATGACTGATTTTCTAGTTGAGCTTGGCACCGAAGAATTGCCACCAAAAGCATTAAAGACATTGATTGCATCTTTTAAAGAAACTATCGAAGCTAGTTTGAAGGCTGAAGAATTATCCTTTAGTGCGATTAAAGCGTTTGCGGCACCGCGCCGTTTGGCAGTATTGGTAGAAAATTTAACCGATCAAACCCCATCGAAAGAATTAGTTGTTTGGGGACCACCTGCTGCAATCGCATTTGATGCCGAAGGTAAACCCACCAAAGCAGCGCTCGCATTTGCAGAGAAAAATGGGATTGACGCTTCCTTATTAAAAGCGGAAAGCGATGGCAAGGTTGAAAAACTGGTTGCGCGAATTTCTGCACAAGGTAAAAAGACTACCGAGTTACTGGAAGCGATCGTTAATGAAGCGCTCGCAAAACTACCTATCGCCAAACGTATGAAATGGGGCGCAAAGCGCGAAGAATTTGTTCGCCCTGCGCATTGGTTAGTCATGCTTTATGGCACCGAGGTTGTGAACGCGAGCGTACTCGGCTTGCAAGCTGGCCGCACCACACGCGGTCATCGCTTCCACTACAACAATGCCATCGAATTAGCTCAAGCTAGTGATTACGCCAGCGCGTTAAAAGCTACCGGTTTTGTATTGGCCGATATGGCTGAACGTAAAAAATTAATTCAAGAACAAGTTAACTCTGAAGCTAAAAAGGTTGGCGGCGTCGCGGTTATTGATCCAGATTTATTAGATGAAGTTACTGCATTGGTTGAATGGCCAAATGCACTCACCGGAAAATTTGAAGAGCGCTTTTTGCAAGTTCCAGCAGAGGCTTTGATTGCCTCCATGAAGGAACACCAAAAATATTTCCACGTGGTTGATGCTAACGGCAAGTTGATGCCTAACTTCATTACCGTGGCCAATATCGCGAGCAAAGATTCATCGCAAATTATTGACGGTAACGAGCGTGTAATTCGCCCACGCTTGTCTGACGCGGCGTTCTTTTTTGAAACTGATAAGAAAACTACGCTAGCAGCATTGCGCGAGCGTTTAAAAACTATCTTGTTCCAAGCTCAGCTTGGCACTGTTTATGAAAAAACTGAGCGTGTTGCCAAACTAGCAAAACTTATCGCCGCGCAATTAAAAGCCGATGAAACCTCTGCGGTGCGCGCAGGCGAATTGTGTAAATCAGATTTGGTGACCAATATGGTCGGCGAGTTCGACAATATGCAAGGTATTGCTGGTTATTACTACGCGCTAAACGATGGCGAAAATGCTGAAGTCGCTGCTGCGATGAATGAACAATATCTGCCACGCTTTGCGGGCGATGCATTACCGGCAACCATTACCGGCGCGATTATCGCACTTGCTGATCGTTTGGATACCATCAGCGGTATTTTTGGTATCGGCCAACAGCCAACGGGCTCAAAAGATCCGTTTGCATTGCGTCGTGCAAGTATTGCTGTGTTACGTATTTTAGTAGAGAAAAATCTCGCGTTAGATTTGCGTGAACTCTTAACCTTCGCAAAAAGCCAGCACAGCAACTTAACAGTTGGTGATGAGCTGGTAGAACAAGTGCTCAGTTACATGCTCGACCGCTTCCGCGCTTTCTATGAAGATGCGAATATTCCGGCAGAGGTTTTCCAAGCGGTAACTGCGAAACAATTATCGCAGCCGTTGGATATTAACCAGCGTGTGCTCGCGGTAAATGAATTTAGTAAATTGCCGCAAGCGCAAGCCTTGGCTGCCGCTAACAAACGCGTATCCAATATTCTCAGCAAACAAAATGCATCCAGCAATGCTGTGATTCACGCTGACTTGCTAAAAGAAGAGGCTGAAATAAATCTCGCTCGCGCCATTAGTGCGAAAGCAGAATTAGTAACGCCTTTATTTGATAAACGCGAATACACCAAAGCCTTGGCTGCACTTGCAGATTTGCAACAACCCGTTGATGCGTTTTTTGATAGCGTAATGGTGATGTGTGAAGACGCAGCGCTGCAACAAAATCGTTTGGCGTTATTGCAACAACTGCGCGCATTGTTTTTGGAAGTAGCAGATATTTCGTATTTGGTTCCGGCTAAGAATTAAATCTTTAAAGACGAATCTCTGAAAATTGGGAATCGTCATCCTCGCGCAGCGGGAATCTAGGGGCTGGCCATCCAGCTGTTAAAAGCTTCAATAGAAGTTGATTGATTAACAATAGAAAATCAAAAGCTGGATGGCCAGCCCCTAGATTCCCGCTACGCGAGAATGACGACTCCCTATTCTATAAC
>Ga0247803_1000070_pt1 | contig 65605 bp, 62 predicted proteins | sample UWRJL014104B1_FD_180928 | JGI IMG/M metagenome (GOLD analysis project Ga0247803, IMG submission 180928) | Plant litter microbial communities from Arlington Agricultural Research Station in Wisconsin, United States - UWRJ-L014-104B-1 | ecosystem: Environmental > Terrestrial > Plant litter >... | reverse complement strand
ATTTAATAAAACAAAATAGTTTAGCTGAGATTATAAACCCTACACAAATTCCGAATCTTGATGTTATTCTTTCAGGTCCAATTCCGCCAAATCCGTCAGAGTTAATTTTGAGCGATGCAATGCGGGATTTGATTTTAGAACTGAAACAAAAATATGATTATATTATTCTGGATACTCCTCCGGTTGGGTTAGTGTCAGATGCATTAGAATTAGCACAATTTGCAGATGTTACGCTTTATATAGTAAGACAAAATTATACAAAAAAAGACATGATAACGTTGCTAAATACCAGAGTACAGCGTGGTGAGCTTGCAAATGCGAGTATTATTTTGAATGGTTATGAAAATAAAGCGAAATATGGCACTGCTTATGGATATGGGTACGGCTATGGAGCTTATTCAAATGGTTATCATGATGAAGGAGATAGAATAAGTTTCTGGAAAGAAATTTTGAATAAATTCAAGAAAAAATAATTGGTAAAAATGAAAACATCAACTCAAAATACAATTTTAATTACAGGTGGAGCAGGTTTCATTGGTTCAAATTTGTCCGAATATTTTTTAAGATTAGGACATAAAGTAGTTTGTTTGGATAATTTTGCTACAGGACACCGCCATAATTTAAAAGATTTTATAGATAATCCGAATTATAAATTGATAGAAGGTGATATTCGAAATATCGCCGATTGTAATTTAGCGGTGGATGGAGTCGATTATGTTTTGCATCAGGCCGCTTTAGGTTCTGTTCCAAGATCTATAAATGATCCCATCACGACAAATGATGTGAATGTTTCTGGTTTTCTAAATATGCTAGTGGCTGCCCGTGATGCGAAAGTTAAAAGATTTGTATACGCAGCAAGTTCCTCAACTTATGGAGATTCTCAGGGATTACCAAAAGTAGAAGATGTTATTGGTAAACCATTATCACCATATGCCATTACAAAATATGTGAACGAATTGTATGCTGAAATTTTCAGTAGAACTTATGGTTTGGAGACGATAGGTTTGCGTTATTTTAATGTTTTTGGAAGAAAGCAAGACCCAAATGGAGCGTATGCCGCGGTGATTCCGAAGTTTGTTACACAATTAATGAATCATGAAAGTCCAATTATAAATGGAGACGGAAATTATTCTCGCGATTTTACCTATATCGATAATGTAATTCAGATGAATGAATTGGCAATGATGAGTCAAAATCCGGAAGCTATAAATACAGTTTACAATACCGCATTTGGTGATCGCAATACATTAAACGATCTGGTAGGATACTTAAAAAAATATCTATCTGAATTTGATGCTAAAATTGCAGATGTAGCAATTGTTTATGGAGAAAATAGAGCAGGAGATATTCCGCATTCATTAGCAAGTATAGATAAAGCGAAAACAATTTTAGGATATGATCCTAAATATTCATTGCAAGATGGGTTAAAAGAAGCTGTAAGCTGGTATTGGAATAATTTAAAATAAAATTAAGGATCAAGATAATAGTAAATTAAATGAAAATTACAAAAATTTGTTGCATTGGTGCAGGTTATGTTGGAGGTCCGACAATGGCAGTAATTGCTCAAAAATGTCCGCATATTCAAGTGACTGTTGTTGATTTGAATGAACAAAGAATTAAAGACTGGAACGATCCAAATACAGATAATATTCCAATTTATGAACCGGGACTTTCAGAAATAGTAGCTGAGGCAAGAGGAAGAAATCTTTTCTTTTCGACAGAAGTAGAAAAAGCAATTGATGAGGCTCAGGTTATTTTTATATCTGTAAATACGCCAACAAAAACCTACGGAAAAGGAAAAGGCATGGCTGCCGATTTAAAATATATAGAACTTTGTGCTAGACAAATTGCCAAAGTTGCGAAGCATAATAAAATTGTCGTAGAAAAATCAACTTTACCAGTACGTACAGCCGAAGCGATAAAAAGTATTCTGGACAATACCGGAAATGGAGTTCAGTTCCAAATCTTATCAAATCCTGAATTTTTAGCTGAAGGAACTGCTGTGACAGATTTGCTAAATCCTGATCGAATATTAATTGGTGGAGATACAACGCCGGAAGGTGAAGAAGCAATTAATGCTTTAGTTGATGTTTATGCAAATTGGGTAAGCAAAGATAAAATTTTGACAACAAATGTTTGGTCTTCAGAACTTTCTAAGCTAACTGCAAATGCATTTTTGGCACAGCGTATTTCATCTATAAATGCAATGTCTGAACTATGCGAAAAAACGGGAGCTGATGTGAGCGAAGTTGCAAAAGCAATTGGAATGGATAGCAGAATTGGGCCTAAATTTCTAAAAGCATCTGTTGGTTTTGGTGGTTCTTGTTTCCAAAAAGACATTCTGAATTTGGTCTACATCGCAAAATCTTACGGATTAAACGAGGTGGCTGATTATTGGGAACAGGTAATTATAATGAATGATCATCAAAAGAGAAGATTTTCGAATAAAATAGTTCAGACTTTATACAATACGGTTGCGGATAAGAAAATTACATTTTTGGGATGGGCTTTCAAAAAAGATACAAATGATACCAGAGAATCTGCTGCAATTTATGTTGCTGATGATCTTATCAATGAGCAGGCAAAAATCTCTGTTTATGATCCTAAAGTTTCGAGAAATAAAATGCTAAGTGATTTAGATTATTTAGAAACCAGAAGTGACGAAGCAAATAGCAAAGCCTTATCAATATTTGAGAATGCCTATGAGGCATGTAAAGGCGCTCACGCCATTGCGATTCTAACAGAATGGGATGAATTTACAAGCTATGATTGGCAAAAAATTTACGATTCAATGCACAAACCAGCATTTCTTTTTGACGGAAGAAATATTTTGAATGCAAAAGAATTAGAATCAATAGGGTTTATTTATAAAGGAATAGGTTTTTAATTGAAAAAGATATTGAGGTGAAATTTGATATAAAATGAATAGTGAGAGATTGTTTTAAAATTTTATTTCAATGAGACAAAAATGAAAAATTGGTATGTAGTGTATACAAAGCCCAAGTGGGAGAAAAAAGTTGCCGAAAAACTTAATGAAATTGGAATTGAATGTTATTGTCCATTAATAATTCAAATCAAACAATGGACAGATAGAAAGAAGAAGATTGAGGTGCCGCTTTTTAACTCCTATGTTTTTGTTCAGTTAGAAGATACTGATCGTAGTTCTGTTTTTCAAGTTTCTGGCGTAGTTCGATTTCTGTTTTGGTTAGGAAAACCCGCAATTGTTCGTGATGAAGAAATTAAAATAATAAAAACAAGCTTGGCAGCTCCAAATATCAGTGATATTTCAGTAACTTCGATTCAGGTAGGCGATCGTATAAAGTTAGAATCAGGAGTTTTTAGTAATCAGGATGCAATAGTTCAGGAAATTTCAAACACCTATTATACATTAGTTTTGGAATCTTTAGGATGTGTTCTTAAAATAAAATATAAATAATGTAGTTATATTGTGTAACTATTGATAATAACAGAAGGTAAAATTTCTCTAAATAGAAAGTTTATTTTCTGTTTTTTTTATAAGGTGAATTTTTACATACTGATTGATAGAGCGTTGGTGGTTATTGGTGCTATTTATTTGGTTGTTTTTTCTGTATTACGGGAAACCGTATTGAATAGATTGACTTAATATGTTATATTTGCCGAAAATGATTTTAGAATATCTGTGTCCAATTTTTGTGACTCAGAGTGGCGAAGCCGTGAATTGTTATGACTGAAATAGATAAAAAAGATTACAAATTGAACGAAAACATAAAAATAGCCATTATTGGTTTAGGTTATGTTGGCCTGCCTTTGGCTCGATTATTTGCTACTAAATATTCAGTTATAGGTTTTGATATTAATGAAGCACGAGTAGCTTCTTTAAAATCAGGTACAGATACAACATTAGAAGTTGATGATGCTACATTGCAGAATGTTTTAGTAGATAATTCTACCACTAAAGCCGGATTGTACTGCACTACCTCTTTAAACGACATCGCAGATTGTAATTATTTTATAGTAACGGTTCCAACTCCGGTAGATAAAAATAATCGACCTGATTTGACCCCTCTTTATAAATCGAGTGAGTCCGTTGGCAAAATATTAAAAAAAGGAGATATCGTAATTTACGAATCGACAGTTTATCCTGGAGTTACAGAAGAGCAATGTGTTCCGGTTTTAGAAAAAGTTTCAGGATTAAAATTTAATGAAGACTTCTATGCCGGATATTCACCAGAAAGAATAAATCCCGGAGACAAAGAACATACAGTCGAAAAAATATTAAAAGTCACTTCAGGGTCAACACCTGAAATAGGATTGAAGGTTGATGCTTTATACAAGTCAGTAATTACTGCCGGAACACATTTAGCGCCAAGTATAAAAGTGGCAGAAGCTGCAAAAGTTATTGAAAACTCACAAAGAGACATCAATATTGCTTTTGTAAATGAATTAGCAAAAATATTCAATTTAATGAATATTGATACGCAGGAAGTATTAGCAGCCGCCTCAACAAAATGGAATTTTTTACCATTTAAACCAGGTCTAGTAGGAGGGCATTGTATTGGTGTTGATCCTTATTATTTGGCACAAAGAGCGCAGGAATTTGGTTACCACCCCGAAATAATTTTAGCAGGACGACGCTTGAATGACAGTATGGGTGAATATGTGGCTTCTCAAATAGTAAAGCTGATGATCAAAAAAGGAATTTCTGTTAATGGAGCAAATCTTTTAATGCTTGGAATTACTTTTAAAGAAAACTGCCCAGATGTTCGTAATACCAAAATTGTAGATGTTGTAAAAGCATTAAAAGAATACGGAATCCTAGTAACAATTTTTGATCCATTGGCTAATGCGAATGATGTAAAAAAAGAATATAATTTAGTAACAATTAACACTTTGCCAAATGATAAATTTGACGCGATCGTTCTGGGAGTTTCTCATAACGAATTTTTAGAATTAAATTTTTCAGAGTTGCAAAAAGAAAATAGTTTATTATACGATGTAAAAGGAGTTTTAGGTAGTATAGCTGATAATAGGTTATAGTATTTAAAAGTTCTTTTTTTATTTAAAAAAATGGAAACAAAAAATTCAATCATACATGTAATTTTGACAGGAGGAGTGGGAAGCAGATTATGGCCACTTTCTAGAAAAAGCCAGCCTAAACAATATTTAGAAATATTTGAAAATAAATCTTTATTCGAAATGACGGTTGACCGTAACAGTCACTTAGCAAATAAGGTAATGGTGGTGGGTAATGTTGATAATCATCACTTAAGTGGGAAAGTTATGGATAAAACCAATACTTCTTACGTGAATATTGTTGAAGCTACACCGCGAAATACGGCAGCTGCAATTGCTTTTGCTGCATTTGCTTCAGATCCTGAAGATATTTTGATTATCACCCCATCTGATCATATTATTGATAAAATGGAAGATTATAATAAAGCGATTAATGAGGCTGTCTTAAAAGCGCAGGAAGGATTTATTGTAACTTTTGGAATTATTCCAACTAAGCCGGAAACTGGATATGGTTATATAGAATCAAAAGGAGATAGAGTAATTTCATTTAGAGAGAAACCTAACGAAACTACGGCAAAAGAGTTTATTTCAAAAGGAAATTTTTTATGGAATAGTGGAATGTTTTGTTTCAAAGCCAGTGTTCTTTTGGAAGAACTAAAACAATTTCAGCCAGATGTTTATGAAAAATCTAAAGCTGTCTGGGAAGCAAGTCAAAATGGGTTTTTAGATTTAGCTTTATCGTTAGAAATTCCATCAATCAGTATTGATTATGCTGTAATGGAAAGAAGTAAAAAAATAAAAGTTGTTCCAGCTGCTTTTTCATGGTCTGATTTAGGATCATTTGAGTCGGTCTATGATTATTTGGTATCAAAAGGGCATCCTATAGACAAACATGGAAATATGGTGATTGGTTCGGGAAAATACACCACTTTTTTAGGATTAAAAAATACTATTTTTGTATATACCGATACAGCAAATTTGATTTTGCAAAAAGAAAACTCACAAGATGTCAAGGATATCTATAATGAGTTGGAAAAAATAAATTCTAATTTGCTAAATTAATTAAAATTTAAAATGAAAAAAATTCTTATAACCGGTGGTGCTGGTTTTATTGGTTCACACGTAGTAAGACGTTTTGTAAATAACTATCCTGAATACCAAATATTCAATTTAGATGCGTTAACATATGCTGGTAATCTCGAGAATATTAAAGATATTGAAAACCAGCATAATTATAGTTTTATAAAAGGAGATATTGTTGATGAGGGTTTTATCAATGAACTTTTTTCATTGCATAATTTTGATGGTATTTTGCATTTAGCGGCAGAATCCCATGTCGATCGTTCTATTGAAGATCCCTTAGCCTTTGTAAAAACTAATGTAATTGGAACGATGAATTTGTTAAACGCAGCCAAAAATCAATGGAAAGATAATTTTGAAAGTAAGCGTTTCTATCATATTAGCACAGATGAAGTTTATGGATCTCTTGGTGCAGAAGGACTTTTTACAGAAACGACTTCTTACGACCCTAATTCTCCTTATTCAGCTTCAAAGGCAAGTTCTGATCATTTTGTGAGAGCTTATGGAGAAACGTATGGTTTGCCATATGTTCTGACTAATTGTTCTAATAATTATGGGTCTTATCATTTTCCTGAAAAATTAATTCCTCTTTTTATAAATAACATCATACATAATAAGTCATTACCTGTATACGGGGATGGAAATTATACACGTGACTGGCTTTTTGTTGAAGATCACGCCATTGCGATAGACTTAGTTTTTCATGAAGGAAAAAATCATGAAACCTATAATATTGGAGGTTTTAATGAATGGAAAAATATTGATTTGGTAAAATTATTGTGCCAAATTATGGATCAAAAATTAGGAAGATCTGAAGGTACCTCACAAGAGCTTATTACCTATGTTAAAGACAGACCAGGTCATGATTTACGTTATGCTATTGATGCTTCAAAAATTAATAAAGAATTGGGTTGGAAACCGTCAGTTACTTTCGAGGAAGGTTTAGAAAAAACAATTAATTGGTATCTTAATAACGAAGAATGGCTGCAAAATGTAACATCAGGTTCTTATAAAGATTATTACCAAAGACAATATTCATAAACAATAAGCAATTTTATTTCAACCAAACTTTAGGTTAAATTATAATTCTATATGAAAAAGATAACATTCGTTCTTACGCTGCTTTTTATTTTATCACTGTCATTTAATGCAAATGCCCAAGACATACTAAAGTCGAAAGATTTGAGTACGATCAAGGTTGATTATTTGTCTGATGATGATTTGGCTAAAATTAGTGCTCAATTGAAAAATAATAGTACGACAATTGATAGTGTAGAGTCAATGGCCTTGTCAAAGGGTATGACACAAACAGAGTTTAATAAGTTGAGAATTAAGCTTATTGAATTTGAAAAGAAAAACTCAAAAGATAACAAACCGAAAATAGTTGACAAGGAAGATTCTGGATTTGGAAGAAAACAGGAAGCAATTAGAAATGATAAAGTAAAAGATTCAACAAATGCTTTAATTTTTGGTTCGGAATTGTTTGACAATCCTAATTTAAATTTTGAACCCGATTTAAAATTGGCAACTCCTCTGAATTATATTCTGGGACCTGGAGACGAATTACAAGTAAGTGTCTATGGTGTTCAGGAGTATAATGCCAATATTCCAGTTAGTGTAGAGGGTAAGATCACTATTGAGTATGTAGGCCAAATCTCAGTTTCAGGAATGTCAATTGAAGCAGCAACCCAAAAAATAAAGGCATCTATAGCAAAGGTATACAGTACAGTTGCTTCTGGGCAATCTCAGGTCAGTGTAAGTTTAAGTCGAATTCGTACGCTTAAAATTACAATTGTAGGAGGAAAACAGCCTGGTAATTATTCTATTTCTTCTTTGGCCACAGTATATAATGCTTTGCATTTAGCAGGAGGACCAGGAAAAAACGGAAGCTATAGAAATATAGAATTAATTAGAAATAACAAAGTTTACAAAAATATTGACATCTATAAGTTTTTGGTTAAAGGAGATCAATCTGACAATATAAGTTTAAAAGATAATGATGTTATTAGAATTCCTGCCTACAGTCAAAGGGTCTCAGTTTATGGTGAGGTAAAACGTCCAGGGATTTTTGAAATGAAAAATGGAGAAACCTTTTCTGATTTATTAAATTTTGCTTCTGGTTTCAGTGAATCTGCCTATACAGCTTCTGTAAATGTGATCCAGAAAACAGGAAAAGAACTTAAAGTTCATGATATAAATGAAAGTGAATACAATTCTTATACACCTAAGTTGGGCGATGTTTTTAGAGTTACTAAAATTTTAAATAGATTTGAAAATCGTATTAAAATTGAAGGGGCTGTTTTTAGACCAGATTATTATTCTTTTAATGAAGGAATGCGAATTTCAGATTTGATTGCAAGAGCTGAGGGGCTTAAAGAGGATGCATATACAAAAAGATCAAGAATAATTCGTTTAAAATCTGATTTAACAACTGAAATTGTAAATGTAGATTTAAATGCAGCTTTGTCAGGGGAATTAAATGCAGATGTAGAATTAAAGAGAGAAGATGTTATTACAGTTTATTCCATCTTAGATTTTAAAGAGGAATACAAGGTAACTATTGATGGCGAGATCAAAAAGCCTGGAGTTTATGAATATTTCGAAAATCTCACCTTGAATGATTTAATTGTTGAAGTGGGAGGGATAACAGGTTCGGCATCAAAAAGGGTTGAAATTGCTAGAATGGTAAAATCAGATATAATAGATGAAAATGATTCAAAACGAATTGAACTTTTGGAACTTGAAATTACTGCGGAAAATAATGAACAAATTAAAAATTTTATTTTAAAACCTTTTGACGTAATTAATATTAGAAGAATTGCAGTTTATGAAAAACCTGAGATGGTTGTTGTTAGTGGAGCAGTTACGTACCCTGGAAAGTATGTTCTAGCAAATAAAAAAGAAACAGTTTACAATATAGTAATGCGTGCTGGTGGAGTAACATCAATTGCCAATATTGATGGAATGAAAATTAAAAGACCAATTAATCAGGATCAAATTGATCAAATTGAAAGTGTGGACTTAAATTTAGGTAAACCTAAAAATGATACTATAGATTCAAATGATAAATTAGTGAAAAAATTAAAAGAAGATTTGAAGTTTGCTACTATACCTGTTAATTGGGAAAAAATAGTTAAAGATAAAAATCATTATTCAAATGTTACTTTATTCGAAGGAGATGAAATTATTGTTGCTACTTTTAACGAAGGTGTAAAGGTAACTGGTAATGTTTTGCTTACTTCTGAAATCCCATATCGAAAAGGGAAAGGATTTAAATATTATATAAATGCTGTTGGAGGTGCGGATAACAGAGGCTGGAAGAAAAAGGCTTATATTATTTATCCAAATGGTAAGGCTTCAGTTACGGGTTCTTTTTTATTTTTTAGATCTTATCCTGCTGTTACTCCTGGTTCTCAGATTGTTGTTCCGGAAAAACCTGAAACTAAAAAAATGAGTACTGGTGAATGGGTTGGTATTGGAAGTGTACTTACAAGTTTAGCTTTGTTAATAGTTACAGCTTTTAAATAGTTTTTTATGAACGATAGAAATAATGAAAATAGCGAGATCTCTTTAAAAGAATTAATAGCTACAGGAAAGAAATGGCTCTTTTTTTTGGTTTCAGAATGGAAAATTGTAATATTAGCTGGGATTGTTGGAGGATGTTTAGGAGTTACTTATTCAGTATTTAAAAAGCCAATTTACACTGCTAAACTTTCTTTTGCATTAGAAGATGAAAAAACAGGAGGTGGTATAGGTAATGCGTTAGGTCTGGCAACTTCATTAGGTTTAGATGTTGGTGGTGAAGGAGGAGGAATTTTTACAGGTTCAAATTTGGCTGAGTTGTTTAAATCACGCAGTATGGTAGAGCAGACATTATTAACCCCTGTTAAAGTCGATGGGGAATTAATTTCTTTGGCTGAGATGTATATTCAAAATAATAATTGGAGGAAAAAATGGGAAGGTGATGATAAATTTAAATCACTACAATTTTTACCTAATAATAAAAGAGTTGGTTTTACCAGAGTACATGATAGTATTTTAGGTAAAATTTATGAAAATCTATCTAAAGGAGGTTTAAATGTAGGCCAAAAAGATAAAAAGGTTGCTATTATTACCATAGATGTTTCTTCAAAAAACGAACTATTTGCTAAATATTTTTGTGAAGCATTAGCTAAACAAGTGGGGAAGTTTTATGTTGAAACCAAAAGCAAAAAAGCAAGGTTAAATATGGATATTCTCGAAAGACAAACGGATTCTGTTAGAAGGGAACTTAATGGTGCTATTACTGGAGTAGCAGTTGCAAATGATAATACTTTTAATTTAAATCCCGCTCTAAATGTGCGAAGAACCCCATCAGCGAGAAGGCAGGTAGATGTTCAAGCAAATACAGCAATATTGACAGAATTAGTAAAACAAGCTGAATTAGCTAAAGTTGCCTTACGGAAAGAAACTCCACTTATTCAAATAATAGATACACCTATATTACCGTTAGCAAAGGAACATTTAGGTATATTAAAAGGGTTAATTATCGGTGCTTTTATTGCAATTTTTTTAACTGCTGGTTTTTTAGTATTAAAAAAAACTATAAATACAATTTAATGAAAATTTTAATAACAGGAGGAGCCGGATTCATAGGTTCAAATTTATGCGAGCATTTTTTAGCAAAAGGACATCAAGTGATTTGTCTTGATAATTTTTCAACAGGACATCGATATAATATTGAACGCTTTTTTGCTAATAATCAATTTACCTTAATTGAAGGAGATATTAGAACTCTTGAAGACTGTAAAGTGGCAGTAGAAGGTGTTGATTATGTTTTGCATGAAGCTGCTTTAGGTTCTGTCCCACGATCAATAAACGATCCAATTACAACTAACGATGTTAATGTTAGCGGTTTTTTGAATATGCTAGTAGCTTCAAGAGACGCTAAGGTAAAACGTTTTATATATGCTGCAAGCTCATCAACTTATGGCGATTCAGAATCACTACCAAAAGTTGAAGATAAGATTGGTAATCCGCTCTCTCCATATGCAATAACCAAATATGTAAATGAATTGTATGCTAATATTTTTAGTAAAATATACGGATTGGAAACAATAGGATTGCGATATTTTAATGTTTTTGGCCGTTGCCAAGATCCAAAAGGAGCATACGCGGCAGTAATTCCAAAATTTGTTATGCAATTTATGAATTACGAAAGCCCTCTGATTAATGGAGATGGTAACTACTCGCGAGATTTTACCTATATTGATAATGTAATACAAATGAATGAGCTAGCTATTTTAACTCAAAATAGCGAAGCTATTAACACAGTTTATAATACTGCATATGGAGATAGAACAACTTTAAATGATTTAGTATATATGTTGCGTGATAAGCTTTCAGAATTTGATGCAAATATAAAAGATGTTGAAATCCTTTATGGACCTATGAGAGCGGGTGATATTCCACACTCTTTAGCAAGTATAGAAAAAGCGAAAAGATTATTAGGATATAATCCTGAATTTTCGTTGGAAAAAGGACTTACAGAAGCCGTAAATTGGTATTACAATAATCTTAAAAAATAAACTAATAGTAAATAGTTTCATTTTATTAATTCTAAAAGAAATTGCAAATATGAAAAAAATAGCCATTATTGGTTTAGGTTATGTTGGACTGCCATTAGCACGACTATTTGCTACAAAATACCCAGTTATTGGATTTGATATTAATAAAGAAAGGATATCTTCTTTAAAAAACGGACATGATTTTACTCTTGAAGTTGAAGATGATGTTTTAAGATCAGTTTTAGTTGGTCAACTCGATGATAAAGCTGGGCTTTATTGTACTTATGATTTAGAAAGTTTAAAAGGATGTAATGTTTTTATAATTACAGTACCAACACCAGTTGATAAAAATAACAGACCAGATTTGACTCCCTTATATAAGGCAAGTGAGACTGTTGGGAAAATTTTAAAAAAAGGAGATGTTGTTATATATGAATCTACAGTTTATCCTGGTGTAACAGAAGAAGAATGCGTACCAGTTTTGGAAGAAGTATCGGGTTTAAAGTTTAATATTGATTTTTTTGCTGGTTATTCACCTGAACGTATTAACCCGGGAGATAAAGAACATACTGTCGAAAAGATTTTAAAAGTTACATCAGGATCTACTCCTGAAATTGGAGTTGTTATTGACGAATTATATAAAAGTGTTATTACTGCTGGTACACATTTGGCACCTTCTATTAAGGTTGCTGAAGCTGCTAAAGTTATTGAAAATTCTCAAAGAGACATAAATATAGCCTTTGTAAACGAATTAGCAAAAATATTCAATTTAATGAATATTAATACACATGATGTTTTAGCCGCGGCTTCAACTAAATGGAATTTTTTGAATTTTAAACCTGGATTAGTTGGTGGACACTGTATTGGTGTTGATCCTTATTACTTGGCACAACGAGCGCAGGAATTTGGATATCACCCTGAGATTATTTTGGCAGGAAGAAGGCTAAATGATAGTATGGGAGAGTATATAGCCTCTCAAATAATTAAATTAATGATTAAAAAAGGTATTGCAATCAAAGGCGCTGTTCTATTGATGCTTGGAATAACTTTCAAAGAGAATTGTCCAGATGTCAGAAATACTAAAATTGTAGATGTTATTAATGCTCTATTAGAATATGGGATTAAAGTCTTAGTATATGATCCTCTGGCAAATGATATTGAAGTAAAACATGAATATAATTTAACACTTTGCTCTGATTTGTTAGAAGATAAATTTGATGCAATAGTTCTAGGAGTAGCTCACAATGAATTTTTAGGTTTAGATTTAAGTAAATTTCAAAAAGATTTAAGTGTTATTTATGATGTTAAAAACTTTTTAAAATCTCATGTTGATGCTAGATTATAATATTTAAAAAAAGAAAAATGAAGCCGAAAATTATAGATTTTCCTAAGATTCATGATCCAAGAGGTAATTTAACATTTATGCAATTTTCAGATCAGATACCTTTTGAAATTAAAAGAACTTTTTGGACTTATGATGTCCCTGGAGGAGAGATCAGAGGAGGACATGCATATAAGAATCAAAAGGAGATTATTATAGCACTCAGCGGAAGTTTCGATGTAGTTATAACTAATACAGATGGAAGTATTGAGAAATATTCATTGAATAGAAGTTATTATGGATTATACATTCCTGCAAAAACTTGGAGACATATGGAAAATTTTTCTACTAATTCTTTGGCTCTGCATATTTCCAGCGACTCTTTTTCAACGGGAGATTATCTCAGAGATTTTGATGAATTTAAAATTTTGAAAGATGTTTAGTGTTTTAGATTGTAAGATAGTAGATTTATCTAAAGTTCACAATGATGCTGGTAATATTACGGTTTTAGAAAATAATAAAAACATTCCTTTTGAAATTAAAAGGATTTATTATTTATATGATGTTCCTGTAGGAGCAGATAGAGGTGGACATGGTCATTACGAATTGCAGCAGTATATAGTTGCAGCAAGTGGATCATTCACATTTGTATTAGATGATGGCGTGAATAAGAAGGATTTTTTTTTAAATGACCCTTCAAAGGCACTTCATATTCAACCAGGTATATGGAGAGAAATTAAAGATTTTTCTAGTGGCTCTATTTGCTTGGTTTTGGCTTCCAAAGAGTATAGCGAGTCGGATTATATAAGAGATTATGATCAATATTTAAAATATGTGCACTATGGAATCGTTAAATAAATATAAAATTAAGCTTCGTTTAGTAGAAGAAACCGATGCTGATTTTATTATTAAGTTAAGAAGTGACGAAAGTAAGGCAAGATTTATTAGTAAAACCGATTCTGATATAAACAATCAAAAATTGTGGATTAAAGAATACAAGATTAGAGAGAAAAACAAACAGGAGTTCTATTTTATCGCAATAGATGAAAATAATAATGCTTTTGCTACTTATAGAGTTTATAATATAAATGAACATACCGCTGAAATTGGTAGCTTTGTTTCAAAACCAGATTATGATATTCCAATTAACGTGATAAAAGTTGATATAATTATTAAGTCTTTTGTGTTTTCTACATTAGGTTTTGGTCAATTAAATTTTGAGGTTAGGAAGAATAACAAATCAGTTGTCAATTATCATAGTAAGTTTAAACCGACTTTAGTAAATGAAGATGAATTAAATTATTATTATATTCTGGAGAAAGAATTGTTTAATGCGGGGAAACTTAAATTTGAAAAATTATTTTAAAAACATTAATTATGGAAAAATTTATTGAAAATTTTAAAAATCAATTAGAAGATATTGATACTGATTTATCACCAACTTCAGATTATGTAAATGCAGATTTCTGGGATTCATTAACAGCTGTAACAATTCAGATGATGATAGATGATGAATATGGTGTCAAAATTGATATTAAACAAATCTCTAGCTTTAAATCTATAAATGAGCTATACCAATTTGTTCAAGATAAGAAATAATGGAGGCTTATATAAAACATATTTCGTATTATCTACCTTCCAATAAATTGTCAAACGATGACATTAGTAAAGAGTTTCCTGAATGGGATAGTGAGAAGATAATACTTAAAATTGGTGTAAAAAGTAGAAATATTACAAGTGAAGATCAGTTTACTTCGGATATTGCTACAGAAGCAGTTAATCAACTTTGTTTGGAACATGATATAAATAAACAAGATATAGATTATTTAATAGTTTGTACACAATCTCCAGATTACTTTTTACCTACAACAGCCTGTATTGTTCAAAATAGAGCAGGATTATCGACAAATTGTGGAGCAATTGATATTAATCAAGGATGTTCTGGATATATTTATGGACTTTCATTGGCCAAAGGCTTAATTGTATCTAAAATTGCTAAAAATGTTGTATTGGTAACTGCCGAGATGTATTCGAAATATATACATAGTAAAGATAAAGGTAACTTAAGTATTTTTGGAGATGCGTCTTCTGCGACTCTAATTTCTAGTGAAGGAAAATATAGATTAGGTGAATTTTCATTAGGTTCCGATGGTAGTGGATTTGAAAATCTGATTGTAAGAAATGGAGCAATGAAAAATGCTAAAATTTTGGACAATAGCGAGCCAAATGACAATCATCTATATATGAATGGTTCTGAAATATTTAATTTCACAGCAAAAGCTGTTCCTGAACTAATAAGGAATACATTAGAAAAAAATAATGAAACTATTGATTCTATTGATCAGTTTATTTTTCATCAGGCCAATACTTTTATGTTAAATTATCTAAGAAAAAAGATAAATATACCTGGGGATAAATTTGTGGTGGACATGGAGAACTACGGAAATACCGTTTCTTCAACAATTCCAATTGCTTTAAAGAATAGAATAGATATGTCTTTACAAGATAATAAACTTCTTTTGGCTGGTTTTGGAGTTGGATATTCATGGGGAGCTTTAGTAATTTATAAATAAATTATAATGATTGAATTTTTAGATTTAAAAAAAGTAAATGCGCAATACAGAGAAGAATTACAAGAAGCATTTACACGCGTACTAGATTCTGGATGGTACATAATGGGGACTGAATTAAAACAGTTCGAAAAAGATTTTGCAACTTACTGTAATACAAAACATGCAGTAGGTGTTGCAAACGGTTTAGATGCATTAATTCTAATCATTAGAGCTTATAAAGAGTTAGGTTTCATGAATGATGGTGACGAAATAATAGTACCATCAAATACTTATATTGCAAGTATATTGGCTATCTCTTTGAATAATTTGGTGCCTGTTTTGGTAGAACCAAACATAGATACTTATAATTTAGATCCTTTAAATATCGAGTCTAAAATAACTTCTAAAACAAAAGCCATATTACCAGTCCATCTATATGGACAGTTATGTGATATGAAAAGCATAAATTTAATTGCAAAAAAACATAATTTAAAGGTGATCGAAGATTGTGCACAAGCACATGGAGCAATTATTGAAGATATAAAAGCTGGAAATTGGGGAGATGCAGCTGGTTTTAGTTTTTATCCTGGTAAAAACTTAGGAGCTTTAGGAGACGGAGGTGCAATTACAACAAATGATGATGAATTGGCAGAATGCTTACGTGCTTTGCTAAATTATGGTTCTCATTTCAAATATCAAAATCTGTATAAAGGAGTCAATAGTCGTTTAGATGAATTACAAGCAGCTTTATTAAAAGTTAAATTGAATAAACTAGACTTAGAAACGATAAGAAAACGCGATACAGCCAATAGATACCTGACTGAAATTAGTAATCAAAAAATTGTATTGCCAAAAGTTACTGATGATTTCGCTCATGTTTGGCATTTATTTGTAATCCGAACTGCAAATCGTGATGACCTACAAAAATTCTTAACTAATAATGGGGTACAAACTGTTATACATTATCCAATTCCACCTCATAAACAAGAGGCCTATAAAGAATTCAATAGTTTAAGTTTTCCTATATCTGAACAAATACATAAAGAAGTTTTAAGTTTACCTTTAAATGCTGTTTTGGAAAAAGAGGAAGTAGATAATATCATTAAATTACTTAATGAATATTAATGTATGTTACATTTAATTAAGAAGCATATTAATAATTATCCAAGTTTTAAAGCTTTTTTAAAATCTCCTTCGAATTGGTTTTATGCAGCATACCTGACATTGCGTTTTGTAGATGAATGGAGTGCCTTTCCTGCAATTCAAATTAATGGATCTATAACCATAAAAATTCAAAAGCGTAAAAATGCAACATTGATCGTAAAAAAAAGATTGATTTTGGAACAATGGCTTAAAGGAGATGGTTGCGCTTCTCTGCTATTAGGAACCGGTGCAAAATGTATTATAGAAAATGAGTTTACATTAGGACAAGATGTAAAGATATATGTTGGTTCTGATGCTCAATTGATCTTGAAAGGAAAAAATATTGAAAGTGCATCAGGAATTACTGCTAATTCTGTTGTTATGGTAAATGATTATCTGGAAATTGGTGCAGATTGTATTATTGCCTGGGATACTTTTATTACTGATTGTGATTGGCATGGTATTGAAGGAAAAAAATCCACTAAGAAAACTATAATTGGAGACCATACATGGATTGGAGTTGGTGCAAAAGTATTAAAAGGAGCCGTTATTAGTAAAAACTCAATAGTTACATCTCTTTCTGTAGTTTTAGGTGGTGAATATCCTGAAAGGTCGCTGTTAAACGGATCCCCAGCTAAAGTGTTAAAAACAGATATTCCTCAATGGCACAGAGAAATGTCAGATTCAGATAATATAGGCCCTGTCTAGTTATTCAGAATTATAACTTAATTAAATAATATTATATTGAATCTTCTTAAAACATCTTTCTTTTCAGCCATAATTACTTTTATACGTGTTGCTACTGGTTTTGTTACAGGTAAAGTCATTGCACTAATTACTGGGCCCGCTGGAGTAGCTTTAGTTGGCGCTTTTTCTAACTTTCTAACTATTGTACTTACTATTGCAAATGGAGCTATTAACACAGGAGTTGTAAAATATACCGCGGAATATGATGAAGATAAAGATAAATTAAAATCCTTATTTAGTACTTCTTTTAAAATAAGTTTATATTGTTCAGTTTCCATAGGAATAATCTTGTTTCTTTTTGGATCTTTATTTTCACAATGGATATTTGTTACAGATTTATATAGTAATCCTATTAGAGTGTTGGGTGTTACTATAATTCTGTATTCTTTAAATTCTTTAATAATTTCAATTTTAAACGGTAAGAAACAGATAAAAAAGTATACTACAGTTAATACAATTGGTAGTATTACTGGTCTGGTTTTTACTTTGATTTTAGTTTATTATTTTAAATTAGAAGGTGCGTTATATGCAATGGTACTCTCACAATCCATTGTTTTTTTTATTACTTTATTTTTGATTAGTAAAAGTGATTGGTTTTCGTGGAGTTATTTTAGTCTTGCTTTTGATAAAGTAATTGCATTAAAATTAAGTCACTACAGTTTAATGACACTTGTTTCAGCATTAACGGTTCCTATTTCACAAATTTTATTAAGAAATGTAATCATTACAAATCTAGGAGTTGATTCGGCGGGATATTGGCAAGGTATGATGAGAGTGTCAGACGGATATTTAATGATTATAACCACATCACTTAGTACTTACTATTTGCCCAAGCTATCATCTCTTAAAGAAGAGAGTGAAATTAGAAATGAAGTTTTCAAAAGCTTTAAAATTATAATGCCTTTAGTAGTTTTGGGATGTATTGTTGTGTATTTTCTACGTTATGTAATAATTTCACTTTTATTCACAAAAAATTTCTTAGATATGCAATCCTTGTTTTTTTGGCAATTATTGGGTGATATCTTTAAAATTGCTTCATGGATATTAGGCTATATTATGATAGCAAAATCTATGACAAAATATTACTTGATCACTGAAATCGTGTTTAGTTTTAGTTATGTTTTATTTGGATGGTTATTTCTTAAGTGTTTTAGTATTCAAGGTGTTACTATGGCATTTGCTTTGAATTATTTACTTTGTTTATTTTTTATGATATATGTTTTTAGAAAGATGTTATTTAAAAGAGCTGCCAAATAAATAACCATCTATTAAGTTTTTTAAGAACATTAATTTGTATGAATAAAGAAAAAATTAAAATCGCTTTTATAACTCCACTAATGATTATAGGTGGGGCAGAAACTTATGTAATTAATAAATGTGAATGGTTAATTGCTAATGGATTTAATGTAATAGTTATTTCAGAGGGAGGGGAGAATGTAGCAAATTTACCGCAGGGTACTGTTCATATAAAATTAGAAGGAATTAGTTTACCACCTTTAGTATTTACAAATAGTCAATATAATAAATTTAAACAAAATTTAAAAACAGTTTTATTAGACAATGAGGTAGATGTTATTGAAGCTCATAATTCATATCCCATTGTTCATGTGGCTTCTGTTTATAAGGACACTAAAATCCCGTTTTTCATAAATGTGTTATCTGAACTATCGTATTATCGCAATCCATTGTTAAAGATAATAACTAAAAAATTGAACGGTTTTGATTTACTCTATCTTCTTACTCCTAAAATGAATCAATATATAGAGGAGGTTACAAAATTAAAATTAAATCCCAATATAATTCAAATTCCCGTAAAGCCAATTTCTATTAATGATATCAATCCTAATGGCAAATATATCTTATCTGTAAGTCGATTATCTGAAGATAAGGATTACGTAAGATATTTGATTGAAGATTTTACTCGATTACATGAGTCTAACGATAAATTCAAAGAGTATAAATTAATTATTGTTGGAGATGGTAAATCGTATAATGAACTGAATGAATTGGCAGCTACTATAAACAAAAGATTAGTTAAGGAATTAATTCAATTGAAAGGAACAGTAGTTGGTAAGGATTTGGAAGAATTGTATCGAAACTGTAATATGTTTGTAGGAATGGGGATTACTCTTTTATTAGCCGCTTCATGCGCTAAACCTTCAATTATAGCTGGGTTTACTCCTGAAACAAATAAATTTGCTTGGGGTTTTTGGGGTGAAAATGACTTAGATGCAAATATCATAGCTATAAGCTCTCCAGAAAACAGAAATGGAATAAGTTTTCAATCAGCAATAGAAATTATTATTGAGTCTGATACAAGGAGAAATATTGCCGGTAGTGCCGCTTTTAAAATGTTTAAAGAGAATTACGATTATGATTATATAATGATGCTCTGGAAAAAGCAATATTATAAAATTATAGAAATTTGTAAAGTGGATGGTGCATTGATTGAGAAAGAACTTAAGTATTATGATTGGTCAATAAATTTTTATAGGGAGATCCGTCGTGTTGTTAAATTGATTGGAATATAATATTATATCGTAAAATAATATATAAAAAATAATTTTAAATAGTTGTAAAATATTATAATGAAAAAAAATTTAATTGTTTTTGGAACAAGGCCTGAGGCTATAAAAATGGCTCCTCTGGTTCAAGAGTTTAAAAAACATTCTGATATTTTTGAAACCAGAGTTTGTGTTACTGCACAGCACAGAGAAATGCTGGATCAGGTTTTAGATTTTTTTAATATTCAGCCAGAATATGATCTGAATTTGATGAAAGCTAATCAAAACTTATATTCGCTAACGGGTGATATTATAATCGGATTAAAAGAAGTTTTAGAGGATTTTAATCCAGATTATGTTTATGTACATGGTGATACAACGACGACAATGGCAGCAAGTTTGGCGGCGTTTTATTCCGGCGCTAAAATTTGCCACGTCGAAGCAGGTTTGCGTACAAATTTTAAACGTACACCTTTTCCCGAAGAGATGAATAGACAATTGACAGGAAGAATTGCTGATTATCATTTTGCTCCGACTGAAGCTTCTAAAGAAAATCTTATCAAAGAAAATATAGATTCTAAAACAATATTGGTAACGGGTAATACGGTTATCGATGCATTGATTGACAGTTCTAAAAGAGTAGAAAATATTCATAATTCGGAAATTGAAAATTTAAAGAAGATCATAAAAAAAGATGCAAAAACGATTCTCGTTACTGGTCACCGTCGAGAAAATCATGGAGATGGTTTCATTCGAATTTGTGAAGCTTTAAGAGAAATTGCTTTAATTAATCAAGACGTAGAAATAATTTATCCAGTACATTTAAACCCTAATGTGAAAGGACCTGTTTATGAAATACTATCGGAAATTCATAATATTAAACTAATAGAACCTCTGGCTTATCCTGCTTTTGTTTGGTTGATGGATAAGTCGTATTTAATTATAACTGATAGTGGAGGAGTTCAGGAAGAAGCACCAAGTCTGGGCAAACCGGTACTGGTTATGCGTGAATCGACTGAAAGACCTGAAGCTGTGGCTGCAGGAACAGTAATTTTAGTTGGGACGAACAAAGAATTAATAGTGAATGAAGCAAATAAATTACTGCATGATAATGATAAGTATACCAAAATGAGTGTACTTCACAATCCTTATGGTGACGGAAAAGCGTGTGAAAGAATTGTGAACTATATATCAAATTTAGAATAAATGACTAATATTTTAGTTTATAATCACGATATACAGAAATATCCACCTATTCTAACGACAGTTAAAATATTACTCTCTTTAGAAAAGAAAGTTGTAATTGTAGGATATTGCAGCGATAAAAATACAATTTCTGATTTAGAATCTCAAGGTGTAGTTTACTTTGAAACAATTATAAATGATACGAAAGAAAATAAAATTGTAAAATTTTTTAAACTATATTCATATAAGAAAAAAGTTGAAAAAATTGTAAATAAAGAATTCAAAAATGATTCGATTTTATGGTTATATGGGAACCAAAATATATGGCTTCTTTATAACTTAGTTTTTAAATTTAAATCAATTTTGTACTTGTTTGAAACTCCACAACTAAAAGTAGGATTGAGATATAAGCTTTTAAGTCCATTTCTTAATTATGCAGATACGATGCAAAAAGCATGGAAAGTAGTTTGCTGCGAATATAACAGAGCACATATTACAAAAGCTTATTTTAATTTGGCAAAACTGCCAATGATAGTTCCAAACAAACCTGATTTTGATCTCTCTAAATTAAAAAATATACTTGATGACGAGACAGAATCTCTTTTTAGAGATAAAAAGGTGGTTTTATATCAGGGAATTTTTAACTATCCTGAGAGAAGATTAGATGAGTTATGTGAGTCAATACAGTATTTGCCAAACGAATATATGATTTGCATTATGGGAGGAGACGATAGTAATAAAGCTAGACTTGTCACTAAATATCAGTCAGATCGTGTTGTGTTTTTACCTTTTAAATCGGCTCCTTATCATCTCGAAATAACCCAAAAAGCACATGTTGGCTTTCTGTCCTATTTTTCGCAGCAGGGATCAATAGAAACAGCAATTAATACACTTTATTGCGCACCCAATAAAATTTTTGAATATTCCTGTTTTGGTATACCAATGATCTCAAATGATGTTCCTGGCTTGTCCAATTTATTTGATAAATACAATGCAGGAAAAGCAGTTACTGAATTTGAACCCAAGGAAATGGCAAATATTATTTTAGAGATTGATAAAAAATACGATGAGTTTAGTAAAGGTTCTTTGTCTTTGTATAATTCGGTAAATATTAAATCTTTAGTTAGTAAATTAATAGAGGGGTAAAGAACTATGGATTTTTTTAGTTTACCATATCTCGCTCTGATACTATGTTATGTTTTTTTCTATTTTTATGAAAAAAGCAATCAACAGTCAAATAATAAAAGTATAGCTGGATTTTTGTGTGCTTTTGTATTTATTTTATTTTTTGGGTTTAGAGGTTTCATAGGGAGTGATTGGTTTAATTATGAAAATTATTATTCAGAAGCGACTTTAGATGTGTGGACAGCTTTTGATTATGAGATTGGTTTTTCCTTTTTAGTAAAATTATTCCATGATTTAGGTTTTGAGTATTCATTTTTTGTATTCTTTATAACCTTAATACAAGTTTTTTTGTGGCATCGATTCTTAAAAAGAGAATCCTATAATATTTCGTTAGCTTATATTGTTTTTATAAGTTGTTTTCCACTTTTAATTATTGATTTATTGCGAAATTTTACGGCTATTTTAATAGCAGTTCAATCGATTGAATACATTAATAAAAATAAAAAATTCAAAGCCTTTCTGATTATCTTATTCTCTATGAGTTTTCATCTGACTGGTATTACTTTTTTACTCCTTTTTTTTCTAAAACGAAACTATTTTAATAAAAAAGTATTGGTCATCTTACTAATTCTGGGTATTATAGTTTATTTTCTTCAGGTTCGCTTTTTAGATAGTATTATGGCTTCTGTAGGAAGAATACTCGGTGGAAGATTTGAATATTTGGCCGGTACCGTAACTGAATCAGATGTATCTTATGGTATAAGGTTTGGAATTCTTGAAAAGATTTTCATATTTATAGTAGTACTAATTAATTATAAATACATAGTAAACAATAAAATAATCTCCCCAATATATTTTAACAGCTTTTTTTGTTACTGTTTTATTCAATTATATTTTAGTACATCAGAAGCGATGATAAATAGATTTGCACTGTTGTTTTTTTGGGCCTATTTGATGATACTATGTAACTTAAAAGATTTAATTAAACATTCTGAACTAAGAAAAAATGTTGTGTTGCCAGTGGTGTTATTTTGCTTTTTAAAAACGTACATTACTTTTAATAATCCTCTTTATAGATACACCAATACTATTTTTAGTAAGGAATCGTATTATGATCGAGCGCTAATTAGAGATGAATTTTATGAATCAAAAGAATAGGACTGAAAGATAATTTTAAAAATCTCACCTTAAGAAAAGAAAATAAATTACCAAGTGAAAGTATTACAAATTATAACTTCTCTATCTGTAGGAGGAGCAGAAAAATTAATTGTTGATAGTGTCCCGCTTTATCAAGCTGAAGGAATCACAATGGATGTTCTCTCTTTAAATAATACGAAGACTGCATTTAGAGAAAAGCTTGAGAAGAATAGTAATGGTATTGTGTCAGGGCTTACTTTTAAATCTATTTATAATCCTTTTTTAATATTTAAAATTATTCCCTATTTAAAAAAATATGATATAATACACTTGCATCTATTTCCAACTTTATACTGGGTAGTGATTGCAAAATGCATTTCTTTTTCGAAAATTAAATTAGTTTATACAGAACATAGTACAAACAATAGAAGAAGGGATATGTTACTATTTAAATTTGTTGACAAGATTATTTATAAGAAAATTCATAAGATTGTTTGTATAACTACAGGAGTAAAAGATAACTTAGAAAAGCATCTAAACTTTAATAAAAAGATGTTGTACGTTATTAATAATGGTATAGACACTAAAAAATTTAATAATGTAGATAATAGCAATGATTTTAATTTTTTTAAGAAAGAAGATTTTAAGTTAATACAAGTATCTAGTTTTCGTAAACAAAAAGATCAAGCAACTGTGATTCGAAGTTTAAAACTGCTTCCGGACGCAGTCAAATTGATTTTAGTAGGAGATGGGCCTTTGATTGATAATAATAAATCTTTGGCAGAAGAACTAGGTATTCAAGAACGAGTGGTGTTTTTAGGCAATAGATATGATATTCCAGAATTATTAAAATATAGTGATGTAGTAATACTGTCTTCAGAATGGGAAGGGTTTGGATTGGCTATTGTAGAAGGTATGGCCTCCAGCAAGCCTGTTATAGCAAGTGATATTGACGGAATTAAAGAAATTGTTAAAGGTCATGGTTTATTATTTGAAAAAGGGAATGAGAAAGAACTTTCTTTTTTAGTAAGAAAACTGCTCGAGGACAATGCTTTTTATCAACAAAATGCTATGCAAAGTTTGATCAGATCTAATGATTTTAGCATACATAAAATGATAAATCAATATATTGAAATATATAAATTAGTACAATGAATAAATTAGCGTTATTATTTTTGTTGTTTTTTGTATCATGCAACTCACAACAAAAAAAAGAATTAGATTTTAAATACAAACAGGTAAAATCAACCCAAATTTCTACTATTTCCTTGTCTGCAAAAAGCCAAATTAAATTTTCTAAACTAGAGAGCTATTTGCCTAAAAATTATGTTCAGGATGGATCTGTGGATTATGGGATTTATCTGCAAAAAGGAATTGATGAAAATAATTTTGTTGAATTTCCTAATTTCCCAATTTTAATTGGAGAAAAAGGACTTAGACTAAAAAGCAATTCAGTGCTTCTATTTAAAAGTAAATCAAAATTAATTTTAAAGGAAAATTCACTTTCAAATTATCACATCTTAGATCTTAGAAATATAGAAAATGTTAAAATATATAATCCTAGATTAATAGGAGATAGATATGCGCATAAAGATGTAAAAGGAGAATGGGGAATGGGGATTAATATACTTTCATCTAGAAATATTTCAATATATAATCCGGAAATAAAAAATTGCTGGGGAGATGGCATTTATATTAGTAAAATTTCTGCTGTAGAGTCAGAAAACATTATTATTAAAGGAGGAAGTATTGATAACAATCGCCGTAATGGTATATCAATTATAAGTGGAAAGCAAATAGATATTTCTAATATAATGCTTTCAAATACTAATGGTACTCTTCCGATGGCAGGGATTGATATAGAACCAAACACTAACGATGATATTTTAGAAAGTATAAATTTAAAAAAAATTAAAACTTTCAATAATGCAGATGCAGGCGTCGCAATTATTTTACTGAATATGATTGGGAAAAATGATAAGAAAGTTTCGATCAATATTGATTCTCATATTGATTACTTCTCTAAAACCAGTTTTTTAATGGGAGGGAATAGACTTTCATATCCAGAATACATTAAAGCACTTGGCGGCTCAATTAATGTTACGAATTCTAACTGGAATGACAGTCAAAATAAGTTATTAATGGCCAGCGATTTTAAATACATACCAAAATACAAATTTTCTAATTTAAAGATAACCACTAATGGAAAGCTGGATATGAAAGAAACGGAACTGAAAAAAAAACAATTGCGTGAAAGAATAATTCCAGTGAATTAAGATAATTGATTATAAGAAAATTAAAGACAAGATGAACATTAGTTTAATTACTAAAAATGTTTGATTGTATTAAAAAAAATATCTGTAAAATAGAAATGAATCAAATAATTTCCGGTAAAAGTAAACAGAAGTTAATACGTATTACAACTGTTCCACTATCACTAAAAACCTTATTAAAAGGACAAAGTCGATTTATGTCTTCTTATTATGAAGTAATCGGAATAGCATCTGCGGGTAAAGAGCTGTCAGATGTTAATTTGGATGAAGGAATTCGCGTTTTACCTGTAGAAATGACTAGGAAAATTTCGCCTGTAAAGGATTTAAAATCACTATATGAATTGTATAGGATTTTAAAAAGAGAAAAACCTTTTATAGTTCACTCTCATACACCAAAGGCAGGTATTATTTCAATGCTTGCAGCAAAATTTGCTCAAGTACCATTTAGACTCCATACTGTTGCGGGTTTACCATTAATGGAAGCAACCGGAAATAAAAGAAAACTATTAGATTTTGTTGAAAAATTAACTTATCAATGCGCTACAAATGTATACCCAAATTCAAAAGGATTATATGATTTTATAGTAGCGAATAAATTTGCAGATAAAACAAAATTAAAAGTTTTGGCTAACGGAAGTTCAAACGGAATTAATACCAATTATTTTGATTCAAATTTAATTTCATCAGAACATAAAACACTATTGATTGAATATTTAAATATTAGTCCAACAGATTTCGTTTTTATTTTTGTTGGAAGACTTGTTGCAGATAAAGGTATTAACGAACTAATTAAATCTTTTAATGCAATTAGTGAAAATTATAATAATGCTAAACTAATTCTAGTTGGTTCCTTTGAAGAAGAATTAGATCCATTGAATTCAGATACCCTTCAAATTATTAATGAGAATCTAAATATTCTTTCAGTTGGTTTTCAACAAGATGTTCGTTCTTATTTTGCTATTAGTGATTGTTTGGTTTTTCCTAGCTATCGAGAAGGGTTTCCAAATGTGGTTATGCAGGCAGGAGCAATGGGATTGCCATCAATTGTTTCTGATATAAACGGTTGTAATGAAATTATTGAAGAGGGTATTAATGGTGTGATTGTGCCAGTTAAAGATGATTATGCACTATACAATAGTATGGAAAGAATGATTAATGATCGAGATTGGAATATTAGTTTGAGGAAAAAATCTAGGGAAATGATCGTGTCAAGGTATGATCAGACAGTTATCTGGAATGCTATTTTGGATGAATATAAAACGTTAGAAAATTATGTATAAGGATTTTTTTAAGCCCATAATTGATTTTTTTTTGGCATTAATAGGTATCTTAATTTTGAGTCCAATTTTTTTAGTTGTAACGTTTAGTTTAGCTATTGCAAATCAAGGAGAGCCGTTTTTTTTTCAAAGCCGTCCTGGAAAAAATGGTAAAATATTTAAAATTATAAAATTTAAAACCATGAATGACAAAAAAGATTCTCTAGGGGCTTTATTGTCTGATGCGGAACGATTAACTAACATAGGAAAATTTGTACGAAAAACATCCTTGGATGAGTTGCCTCAATTATTGAACGTTTTAGGAGGAAATATGAGTTTAATAGGTCCTCGGCCATTATTGCCAGAATATTTAGAACTATATAATGATTTTCAAAATCAACGACACAATGTTAAACCTGGAATTACAGGTTGGGCCCAGGTAAATGGAAGAAACGCTATTTCCTGGAATCAAAAATTTGAATATGACGTATGGTATATCAATAACATTTCATTAAGTTTAGATTTGAAAATAATTGTAAAAACTTTTCAAAAAGTAATTAAAAGAGAAAATATTAATGCAGCAAATGCTGTAACTATAGAGCGTTTCAGAGGTGATTGTTAGATATTTATACGGAGCAAGTGGTCACTGTAAGGTTATTATTGATATTTTAAAAAGCAATAATGATATGGTTGAGGCTATTATAGATGATTTTCCTAATAGCGATAATATTTTTGATATTCCAGTAAAGAAATCATCTCAAATAAAATTTTCATTATCAGATAGTATTTTAATTGCGATAGGGGATAATAATATTAGAAAAAAAATAGCAGCAAAAATAAAGGGATCTTTTTTTTCAGCAATACATACAAATGCAGTTGTGTCTACTAGTTCACTAATAGATAATGGATCTGTAGTAATGGCTGGTGTTGTTATTAATTCTTCAGTCGAAATTGGCAAACATTGTATAATAAATTCAGGAGCAGTAATTGAACATGATTGTAAAATAGGTAATTTCTGTCATATTTCGCCAAATGTTTCTTTAGCGGGAAATGTTTGTATTGATGAAGGTTCACATGTAGGAATAGGATCATCAGTAATACAAGGTATAAAAATTGGTAAATGGGCTACAATCGGAGCAGGATCAGTTATTATAAAAGATGTTCCAGATTTTGCAGTTGTTGTTGGAAATCCAGGAAAAATAATAAAATATAATAAATATTAAATGAATAATTCAAAAATATGGCTGTCATCTCCTCATATGGGAGGAACGGAACAAAAATATGTACAAGATGCCTTTGATACAAATTGGGTTGCACCGTTAGGACCTAACGTAACTGGTTTTGAAGCTGATTTAGAAAATTATTTGGATAGCAATTCTTTTGTCGGGGCTTTAAGTTCTGGAACAGCAGCAATTCACTTAGGTTTAGTACTTTTGGATGTGAAGCCAGGTGATGAAGTGATATGTCAAACTATGACGTTTTCTGCATCAGCAAATCCGATTATGTATCAAGGAGCTACTCCCATTTTTGTTGATAGTGAATTAGAAACATGGAATATGTGTCCCCTTTCTTTAGAAAAAGCGATTGTAGATAGAATTTCAAATGGAAAAAAACCAAAAGCTATAATTGCTGTTCATCTTTATGGCATGCCATATAAAGTTGAAGAGATACACGCTGTAGCTCTTAAGTATGAGATAGCTGTTTTAGAAGATAGTGCAGAAGCTTTAGGAAGTCATTATAAAAATAAAAAATGTGGAACATTTGGTGATATTGCTGCACTTTCTTTTAATGGAAATAAAATTATTACCACATCTGGCGGAGGAGCAATTGTAACAAAAAATAATGAAATAAAAGATAAAGCTGTTTTTCTTTCAACTCAAGCAAGGGATTATGCGCCTCATTATCAACATAGTGAAGTGGGATTTAATTATAGAATGAGTAACATTTGCGCTGGTATTGGTCGTGGACAGATGGAAGTTTTGGATAAACATATTTTACTTAGAAGAAAAATGCATGACTTTTATAAAGATTATTTTGAAAGTATTGAAGGAGTCTTTGTTTTAACTGAAATAAATGACAGTTATTTTTCAAATCATTGGTTATCTGCAATTACGATTGATTCAACAAAGTTAAATGGAAGGACCAGAGAAGATTTAAGATTAGCTTTAGAAGAAGAAAATATTGAAAGTCGTCCTTTATGGAAACCAATGCACTTGCAGCCTGTTTTTCAAAATTATCCTTATTATGGAGAAAAAATAGCAGAAACTTTATTTGAAAACGGACTATGTCTACCATCTGGTTCAAATTTGGTAAGCCAAGATCAAGAAAGAATAAAAAATGTCTTAGATGTTTTTTTTAAATAATTTTAATACTGTTCTGGATTGTATTTTAATATGAAAATTAAAGAAACATTTATACAAGATTTAGTAATTATAGAGCCTGTTATTTTTGGCGATGAACGAGGTTATTTTTTTGAATCTTACAGCAAAACTAAATTTGAGGATTTAGGCATTTTTATTGACTTCGTTCAGGATAATCAATCTTTTTCTAAAAAAGGTACCTTAAGAGGGTTGCATTATCAAAATCCACCCTTTGCACAAACAAAATTACTCAGTGTAACTCAAGGAGAAATTATAGATGTTGCTGTAGATTTACGAAAAAATTCTTCAACCTATGGAAAATCATTTAGTATTTTATTAACAGCTGAAAATAAAAAACAATTATTAGTTCCGCCGGGATTTGCTCATGGTTTTTCAGTAGTTAGTGAAACAGCATCAGTAATGTATAAATGTGATCAATTTTATAATAAAGCTTCTGAAGGGGGAATTAAATTTGACGATCCAACTTTAGATATTGATTGGGGAATAGATTTAAAAGATGCAATTGTTTCCGAAAAAGATCAAGTGCTTCCTTTTATTGATAATTGTAATAGTTTGTTTTAATGATGAAAATTCTTGTAACAGGAGCAAATGGGCAGTTGGGTTCTGAATTAGTTGTTTTATCCTCAAAATATCCTCAATATGAATGGATTTTCACTGATAGAACTCAAATTACTTTAGATAATTTAGATATTCTTGAAATTCAACTCAATCAAATTCAACCTGATGTAATTTTTAATTGTGGAGCCTATACAGCAGTTGATAAGGCTGAAACTGAAAAAGAATTAGCTTTTACCATAAATCATAGAGCTGTAGAGTTAATTGCAAAATACACTCAACAGAAGAATGCTAAACTAATACATATTTCTACAGATTATGTTTTTGATGGTACTTCATCAATAGCCTTAAATGAAGAGGAGAAAACTAATCCTGTCAATGTGTATGGGGCAAGTAAAAGAGCAGGTGAGATAGCTTGTTTGAAGGAAAATCCAAATTCAATTATTATAAGAACTTCATGGGTCTATAGCAAATTTGGAAATAATTTTGTAAAAACCATGCAACGATTAATGCAGGAACGAGAAGCTATTAATGTGGTAAATGATCAAATAGGTTCTCCAACATATGCTGCGGATCTTGCTCAGGCAATGATTGATATTTTGGAATTTCCAGAATGGATATCCGGAATTTATAATTATTCAAATGTGGGTGAAATAAGTTGGTATGAATTTGCGTTAAGCATAAAAGAACTTGGTGGATACAATTGCAATGTTGGAGGTATATCATCAGCATCCTATCCAACTCCTGCAAAACGTCCTGAATTTTCATTATTAGATAAGAAAAAAATTAAAACCCTTTATAATCTGGATATTCCAAATTATAAAGAAAGTTTAAAAAAAATGTTTATATAAAATAAGTAAAGATGATTTTAAGATTTGGTTGTAGCATTTCAGTAATTAGGAAATCTAAAATCTAAAGTCTAAAGTCTAAAATCAAATATATGAAAGGAATTATTTTAGCCGGAGGTTCTGGTACACGTTTACATCCATTGACTCTTGCTATGAGCAAACAAATGATGCCCGTATATGATAAACCAATGATTTATTACCCTTTGTCTACTTTGATGATGTCAGGTATTAGTGAAATATTAATTATTTCCACTCCACATGATTTGCCAAATTTCAAAAAACTGTTAGGAGATGGTTCAAATGTAGGTTGTAAATTTAATTATGCAGAACAGGCAATTCCAAACGGTTTGGCTCAGGCTTTTGTAATTGGAGAAGAATTTATCGGCAATGATGATGTAGCATTAATACTAGGAGATAATATCTTTTTTGGATCTAATATGCAGGAACTTTTAAAATCAAATACAAAACCCAATGGTGGTATTGTTTTTGCTTATCATGTATCGGATCCGGAACGATATGGAGTGGTTGAGTTTGATGAAAATTTTAAAGCAATTTCTATCGAAGAAAAACCCGAAGAGCCAAAGTCTAATTATGCAGTTCCGGGATTATATTTCTACGATAATTCTGTTGTAGAGATTGCCAAAAATATTAAACCAAGTGCTCGTGGTGAGTATGAAATTACTGATGTTAATAAAGTATATTTAGAAAAAGAATCTTTAAAAGTGGGTATTTTAAGCAGAGGTACAGCCTGGTTGGATACTGGAACTTTTAATAGTTTAATGCAGGCGGGACAGTTTGTTCAGGTACTTGAAGAAAGACAAGGACTTAAAGTAGGCTGTATTGAAGAGATTGCCTGGAGACAAGGTTTTATTAATGATACCCAATTAGAAAAATTGGCATTACCTTTATTAAAGTCAGGCTACGGAACTTATTTAGTTGATTTACTAAAACGAAAGAAAAAGGGAGTTAAAATTTAATTTGTGTTAAGAATAATTATTTTAAAACCTTTAATTCGTATTTTTGTAAGTCATACAAAGTTTACAAAATTAAACTGAACCAAATTGGATACAGATAAATTAAACCAAATAGCCTCCTTGTTACTTAATTATTTCTCCCCAAGAAATTTGAGAGCAAGTATTAATAATCTTAGTTATTTACCAAGATGGATCATTATCACGATAGATATTATGGTTCTGATCTTTGCATTTACATTTACTTATATGTTGTTTGAAGGAACAGCTTTAGGTTACATTATAACTTCTCATCATTTTTACTTTTTTACTAGTTTAATTGTTGTAAATGTTTTTTTCTTTTGGTTATTTAGAACTTATTCAGGGATTATTCGACATTCGTCTTATATAGATGCTATAAAATTGCTGTTTTCTCAAATGTCAGTTTTGGTGTTTTTTTTGTTTTTAAATTTAGTTTTTGAATTGTATACAGGATATAAAGCATTTTTAAATACTGCTCTATTTATCAATTTAGTATTGTCATTTTGTGGCTTGTTTTTGTATCGTGTTGTAGTAAAACAAACTTTTGAATTGTATTTTTCAGAGAAGACCAATTCTAAATTAATCAGAACCGTAATTTACGGAACAGATGCTAATGCAATTTCGGTTGCCAATGCCTTAAAATTCGAAACACCTTCCCGATTTAAAATTGTTGGTTTTGTAGATAAAAATAATCAGAATGCATCTAAAAGAATGTTAGATTTACCAATTCTGATTTTAAGAAAAAAATTGCCAGCTTTAATGCGTTCTGTAGCAGCAGAGGGTGTTATTATAGCTGATAAAAGTTTATCTAAAGAAGAACAATTAATTATTGTTGATCAATGTTTAGAATTCAATTATAGAGTATATACGGTTCCTTTAATTTCTGATTGGGAAAACCAAAAAGAAATTTCACAAAAGGTAAAAAATATTCAGATTGAGGATTTACTAGAAAGGAAACCTATAGTTCTGGATAGTAAATCGATTTCAAAACAATTAAAAGATAAAACTGTTCTTATTACGGGAGCAGCAGGATCAATTGGAAGTGAAATAGTAAGACAGGTTTTAGGATTTAATCCTAAGATGGTTATTATTCTGGACCATGCTGAGACACCACTTCATAATTTGTGTTTAGAAACTTTAGCTTTGAATTCCGGATCAAAAATTGTTGCTGTAATTGCAGATGTTAGAAGTAAGAAAGCGTTAGATAAAGTTTTTAAAAATTATAGTCCCCATGTTGTTTTTCACGCTGCGGCTTACAAACATGTTCCGTTAATGGAGGAGAATCCGTCACAAGCCATTCAAACTAATATTAAAGGGACTAAAAATTTGGCAGATTTATCGTGTAAGTATCGTGTTAAGAAATTTGTTATGGTATCTACTGATAAAGCAGTAAATCCTAGTAACGTTATGGGAGCCAGTAAGCGAATAGCAGAGAAATACGTTCAATCATTGTATTTAAAAAATCAAAAAGAGGACGTTCAAGGCGTGACTAAATTTATTACAACTCGTTTTGGAAATGTTTTAGGTTCAAACGGATCAGTTGTTCCTTTGTTTACAAAACAAATTGCTGAAGGAGGTCCAGTAACCATTACCCATCAGGATATTATACGCTATTTTATGACCATTCCTGAGGCTTGTCAATTGGTACTGGAAGCCGGTGCTATGGGTAACGGAGGTGAGATTTATATTTTTGATATGGGTAAACCAGTTAAAATTATAGATTTGGCGAAAAAAATGATTAAACTTGCAGGATTTATTCCAGACAAGGAAATTAAGATTAAAATCGTAGGTTTAAGACCTGGAGAAAAGTTATATGAAGAATTATTAAATGATACTTCTAAGACTTTACCAACTTATCATAATAAGATCATGATCGCTCAGGAAATACAAGACGAATATGAGAATTTACATATTGAAATCGACGAGCTTATAGGTATTGCTGATTTTTATGATAACGATGACATTGTAACTAAAATGAAGAAAATTGTTCCCGAATTTAAAAGTATGAATTCTGCTTTTGAAGTTTTAGATAAGTAGTTTCTTATGATAAATTGAATTTTGTATTTAAATGATATTAAAAAGGTGTTTTTTTATAAAACGCCTTTTTGCTTTTATAATAATTTATAAGCGAATAAAAATCTTGTTAATTAAATAAATCTTGCTTTTTAAGAGCTATTTCAGTTAATTAGTTTAAAATAAAATGAGCGACAACAATACCCCAAATGATTGGTTGTTTGAAATAACACCTAAAAATAAATTCTTCTCCTTAAACCTTAAAGAAGTTTGGCAATATAGAGATTTGTTATTGCTCTTTGTAAAACGCGATGTTATAACTGTTTACAAACAAACTGTCTTAGGGCCACTTTGGTATTTAATCCAGCCATTATTTACTTCTGTAACATTTACTATAATATTCAATAACGTCGCCGGTATTGATACGGGCACTGTTCCTCCCTTTTTGTTTAATTTAGCTGGAATAACCGTTTGGAATTATTTTACAGCATGCCTAACGGGAACTTCAGACACGTTTAAAGTGAATGCTGCAATATTTGGAAAAGTATATTTTCCTCGGATTATTACACCACTTTCTGTAGTGATTTCTAATTTGGTAAAATTCGGAATTCAATTTTTGATTTTTATTGGATTTTACATTTTCTATTATTTTCAAGGAGCAAATTTGGGATTAAATGGCCTGATTTTATTTTTCCCAATTTTGATTATTATCATGGGGATTTTAGGCTTGGGATTAGGAATGCTTATTTCGGCAATGGTCACAAAATATCGTGATTTTAGCCACTTAATTGGTTTTGGGATACAATTATTAATGTACCTGTCTGCGGTCATGTATCCTATGAGTTTAATTAAAGATAAATTGCCTGGCTATGGATGGCTAGTAGAGTATAATCCATTAGCATATATAATAGAAACAGCTCGTTACATGCTTTTAGATGTGGGAGAAGTTTCATTTTTAGGACTATCCTACACTTTAGCTGTTACTATTGCAGTATTTTTTATTGGCCTGTTAGTTTTCAACAAAACCGAAAAAAGTTTTATAGATACTGTTTAAAATTGAATTTTAATAACTGTTTACGTCACTTACCATTTTAGATTTACACTTGAAAAAAGATATAATATTAAAAGCCGAAAATATTTCTAAACAATACCGTTTAGGGCAAGTAGGTACAGGAACCTTAAGTCATGACATTAATCGCTGGTGGCATAAGATTAGAGGAAAAGAAAATCCTTATCTAAAAATAGGAGATATAAATGATCGTTCTACAAAAGGCAATTCAGATTATGTTTGGGCTTTACAAGACATTAATTTTGAAGTTGAGCGAGGAGAGGTTTTAGGGATTATTGGTAAAAATGGTGCAGGAAAATCAACACTTTTAAAGATCCTTTCAAAGGTTACCGCCCCAACAACAGGAAGTATAAAATCGCGTGGTCGTATAGCATCACTTCTTGAAGTTGGAACAGGATTTAATGGTGAAATGACCGGACGAGAAAATATCTTCTTGAACGGTGCAATTCTAGGAATGACCAAAAAAGAAATTTCTTCAAAGCTTGATGAAATTATTGACTTTTCAGGCTGTGAGCGCTATATTGATACTCCTGTTAAAAGATATAGCTCTGGAATGACAGTTCGATTGGCATTTGCAGTAGCAGCTTTTTTAGAACCGGAAATTTTGGTTATTGATGAGGTTTTGGCTGTAGGGGATGCAGAGTTTCAGAAAAAGGCTATAGGGAAAATGCAGGATATTTCTCGTTCAGATGGGCGTACAGTTATTTTTGTTAGTCATGATTTAAGTGCAATCAGTACTTTAACTAGACGTACAATACTTCTTGCAAATGGAAAAATAGTGGCAATAGAGGAGACAAATAAAGCCATTTCTTTGTATTCATCTATGCATAAATACGATAATAATTTTGAATATGAAATTCAATCCAATAATCCAACAGTAACTAAAGTTCAAATTTTTACTTCTGAAGGGGGGACATTGCAAGGTTATAAAAAACCTTTTAAAATTAATTTTGAAATCACAATGCCAGAAGATAATACAAAGAATATGGCGTTATCTTTTCAAATTTTAAATCATTTAGAAGTGCCAGTTTTATATGATTACATATTTGATATTAATACTGAAATATGCAGATCGAAGGGTGTAAATTTTTTGTCATTTACTTATAACGAACTTTCTCTTTATAAAGGTACTTATAGTATAAAAGTTCATTTGTCAGAAACAAAAACGAAAAGAAAATTTCAAGAATTTAATTGTTGTGCATTTGATTTAGACATGATTGGTATAAAAGAACCTGAATGGGGATGGCAAAAAAATGTATGTCAATATTTTGAAGATGGTATTTGGGAAAAAGATATTAAATAAGTAGATTTTATTATGGAAAAAAATAATTTAGATAACAAAAGCTGGGATCCTTTTATTAATTTAAAAGCTGATAAAATGCAAATTTCTTTTTACTTAATAAGAAAATCATTATTAGCTGCTGTTTCTGAATTAAAACCTAAATTACATGGAAGTGTTTTAGATCTTGCTTGTGGCATTATGCCCTATAAAGAGTTTCTTAAGAATGATTTAGTAAAAGAATATATAGGGGTAGATCTTGAACCAACACAATATCATCATCATGTAAAACCAGATTATTATTGGGATGGAAAAACAATTCCACTTGAAGATAATTCAGTTAATTTCGTTCTTACTACAGAATTTCTAGAGCATTATTTTGATACACAGCATATTTTAAAAGAAATTAATAGAGTTTTGAAACCGGGCGGGACATTTTTTTTTACAGTTCCCAACATTTGGCCAATTCATGAAGCTCCTTATGATTATCATAGATTTACACCTTTTGCACTAGATGAACATTTCAAAAATGCTCAATTCTCATCTTGGGAAATTAAACCATTAGGAGGATTTCATTATTATCTCGCCTTATCGTTTGCCCTATGGAATGATTTTAGACTCCAACAAAAACATAAAAAACTTGTGAAGCCATTTTTAAGTGCATTCATTAAGTTTTTAATAAAAAAAGATAAAAAAACTAAGCTTTTTCAGAATGGTGACATGTATTCTGGTTTATACGGTTTTGTAACCAAATAATCTACCCCATTTTTAGTAATACAAACTTTTAAGATGAATACAATTTTGTCAATAATAATTCCTTGCTTTAACGCTGAGGCTACTTTAGAATCTACTTTAGAATCTGTGTTAAATCAAGAGTTTCAGGATTGGGAAGCTATCATTGTAAATGATGGTTCAATAGATGGGACAGAAGAAATAGCTTTGAAGTGGACAAATCAAGATAACAGATTTAAATATTTTTCTAAGGAAAATGAAGGATTGGGTAAGACCAGAAATTACGGAATTTCGAGGTCAGATGGAATTTATATACTACCTCTTGATTCTGACAATCTGTTAGAAAAAGATTTTGCTTTGAATGCGATTAAAGTGTTTGAAAAAGATTCTAACATTGGTTTAATACATGGAGATGCAGAATATTTTGGAGAAAGAAATGGACTTTGGAAAGTTGAACATTATGATTTAAAAAAAATATTACTTGATAATTATATTGATGCCTGTGCTATTTATCGTAAAAAATTATGGGCAGAAGTAAAAGGTTATGATGAAAATATGCCTTTTCAGGGAAATGAAGATTGGGATTTTTGGATAGCTCTAGGTGAAATCAATACTAAATTTCATCATTTAGGCAAGATTACTTTTAAGTATTATGTTTCAAAAAACTCGATGATAAGATCATTTACTAACTCTATGCATCAATCGAATAATGACTATATTTCAAAAAAATACTCAAAATTATATCAAAAATATTATGTAGAACTTTATTCGACATATGAAAAGAGCCAACAGTCCTCTATCGCAAATTTGAAAAGTGAGAAATTTGTAATTGATTTGTTTTGTAGTACTTTTTTCGGTTTTTCTTTTTTCGGTTTGTATAATAAAGATAAAAAATAATGTTAGCAGTTATAATTCCTTATTATAATATTGCCTTTTTTGAAGAAACCTTAAAATCTTTAGCTGCTCAAATTGATAAAAGATTTAAGGTTTATATTGGAGATGATACTAGTCTTGATAAGCCTTCAGCTTTGTTAGAAGAATATAAAGAAAAACTCGATTTTGTTTATCATCGTTTTGATGAAAACATGGGGAGCAATTCACTAACGGGACAATGGCAACGCTGTATTGATCTTGTAAATAATGAAGAATGGGTAATGATTTTAGGAGATGATGATGTTTTAGATAACAATATCGTACAATCATTTTATTCTAATTTAATTGAAATTCAGCAGAAGAAAATTAATGTTGTAAGATTTTCAACTCAGCTTGTAGATAAAAATTCTAATCTAATTTCTGATATTTATAAACATCCGATAAAAGAGAAATCAACAGATTTTATTTTAAAAAAAATTAATAGGTTAACAAGAAGCTCCCTAAGTGAATATGTATTTAAAAGAGAAGTACTGGAAAAAACGGGGTTTTATAATTTCCCTTTAGGCTGGCATTCTGATGATATGGCTTTTTTACAGATTTCTAATTTTAGTTTTGTTTATACAATTAATGAATCAAATGTTAAAATTAGAATGAGTGAAGGAAACATATCAGGAAGATCTGATAATTATCTTCAAAAGAGCAAAGCCACAGAAATGTTTCATTATACACTTGCCAATAATTATCTTTCTTTTTTTACGAAAAAACAAAAACTTAAACTTATAGCGATGGTAGAACAATATTACTTTAAAAAAAAAAGCATGCATTTGTTTTTTAAAATTTCCGGATGGCATTTAGCACAGACTGGTTTTTATAACTACATTAAATTTTTAAGAAGGATTTATATTAATTATTAACTTTATGAAATCGTTAAACTCAGTTTCTATAATAGTTCCATGTTATAATCAGGCCCAATATCTTGACGAAGCTTTACAATCGGTATTAAATCAATCATATCAAAATTGGGAATGTATAATTGTAAATGATGGAAGTTCTGATAATACAGAGGAAATTGCAAAACATTGGACAGCAAAAGATAATAGATTCAGGTACTATTATAAAGAAAATGGAGGTGTAAGTAGCGCTAGAAATTTGGGTGTTTTAAATTCATCAGGAAAATTTATTTTACCTCTTGATGGTGACGATAAAATTGCAGAGAACTACATAAGTCTTGCAATTAATGAATTTCAAATTGATAAAACTTTATCTTTAGTTTATGCTAATGCTAGCTTTTTTGGCGAAAAAAATGAGTTTTGGCACTTACCGGTTTTTGACTTTAAAAACTTTTTACTTAGTAATTGCATTTATTGCTCTGCTCTTTTTAAAAGAGAAGATTTTGTAAGTGTGGGTGGTTATGATGAAAAATTTAGATATGGAAATGAAGATTGGGAATTTTGGATAAATTTGCTTTCCCAATATGATTCGCCTAAAGTAAAGAAAATAGATTATCCAGGTTTTTTTTATAGAAGAAAATTAGTTTCCAGAGATATTGAATTGTGCAACAATCCTGTTAAAAAAGACGAGACCCTATTCGAAATTTATAAAAAGCACAATCTATTGTACGAAAAACATTTTGGCGGCTACATAGAAAATGTAATTAAATCAAAGAGGTTACGAGAGAATATTAAAATTTTATTTACTAGCGAGAAATTAATATTTAATCTCTTTACTGAAAAGTTTTTTAAATTCAAGATCTTTAAAACTAAAGACATTAATTTTTAATAATGATATCAATAATTATATGTTCAAGAACTAAAACTATTAAAGATAGTTTGGCTTTTAATATTAAGAAAACTATTGGCTGTGAATATGAGCTTGTTATTATTGATAATTCAGAGAACCAATATTCTATCTTTGAAGCGTACAATTTAGGAATTAATAAAAGCAAGAGAGATTATTTATGTTTTATACATGATGACATTCTTTTTCACACTCTTGGTTGGGGAAATATTATTCGAGATTTATTTGTAGATAAACAAATTGGTTTAATTGGTATTGCAGGAGCGAAATCTAAAACTAAGATGCCTTCTTTATGGTGGTTGTGTCCAAAAGAAGATAAAGTTGCTTCACTTATCCAGCACACCAATATTGGAGAGGTAGAAATATGGAGCACAGGTTTTGATCAAGAGTCAATTATCGAAGTTGTAGCTATTGATGGCGTTTTTATGGCAACGAGGAAAGATAATCGTATCCACTTTAATTCACAAATGGAAGGATTCCATAATTATGATTTGAATATTTCATTTGAGTATAAAAAAAACGGCTATAAAGTAATAGTGACTAATGAAGTATTAATTGAACATTTTTCATTAGGTACTATCGAAGAAGATTGGGTTGAGTCATCATATGAATTATATAATATTTATAAAAACAATTTACCCTTAAATTTTGACAAGAATGTCAGTAATAAAAATCAGGAAATTTCTAACGCAATATGGTTTATAAACGAGTGTTTCACATTTAAAAAATATAAAATTGCATTTGCTATTTGGAAGAGATTATTTTATTTAAATCCATTTTTAAGATATCATCTAGTATTTTGGAAGAGAATTATAATAAACATTTAAAAAAAATCCATTTGAAAATATCGATAATACTTCCGGTCTATAACGGCGAGAAATATTTGGCTACATCTATAGAAAGTTGCCTCAATCAATCATATAGAAATATTGAATTGATAATTGTAAATGATTGTTCTACAGATAACTCATTGCAAATTATAACTCAATATGCAGAAAAAGATAGTCGAATTAGAATTATTGATAATAAAAAGAATAAAAAATTACCTGCAAGTTTAAATATTGGTCACAGAGTTGCAAAAGGTGAATTAATAACCTGGACTAGTGATGATAACGTTTATGAATTTGATGCTTTGGAAATCATGATGAATGAAATCTTAAAAAAGAAAGTAGATATAGTTTATGCTAATTTTTTTTTAATTGATGATAAGGGAAATCAGGTTAGAGAAGTAAACCTTCCTAGATTTGAAAATATAATATTTGGTAACTTTGTAAGTTGCTGTTTTCTTTATAAATATGAGGTTTTTAAACGAAATATAGAGTACAAGGAAGATCTTTTCTTAGCTGAAGATTATGATTTTTGGTTAAGAGCTCTTTTGCATAGTAGTTACTCTCATATAGAAAAAGCCTTATATCATTATAGAAAACATCCTGCAACCTTAACGAACCAGATTGCTGTTAATAAAGATAAAAAACAACTTTGGAAAAAAAGTGTGGCTAAAATGTATGCTAATTTTTTCAAACAAATTTCAAAGACAAATACGGAAGAGATTTCAATTTTTTTTACACAAAATTTGACTAATCAAAAAATAGATTTCAATTGGATTATTAGTATAAATAATAAAATTAAAGGATTTAAGGAAATTCTAAAAAAAAATGCCAATTTTCAAGATGAAAAATCATTAGATAAGGTTTTTTTGAATAAATTAATAGAATTGATGATACATGACAAAAGTTCAATAAGTAATTTTTCTAAATCATTGTTTATTGTAAAAGAGTATTTTTTTGTTTTAGACAATAATGCTATAAAAACGCTAGTTAAATATTCATTTTTTAAGTAGTTAAAAAAAAAATAGGCCAGTGAAGCAAGCAATTTTAATTACTGCGTATAAAAATTATCATCATCTCGAGGAAATAATCAACTTCTTTGATACTAATTTTGAAATTTATATTCATATAGATAAAAAAAGTGTCATTACAAATATTGAACTGAACAATTTAAAAAAATATAAAATTGTAAAGCTTGTTGTAAAGAAATATAAAGTTAATTGGGGGGGATTTAATCACTTGAAAAGTATTTTATACTTAATTGAAGAAGCGCTTAAAAATGATAATAATATTTATTTTCATTTAATTAGTGGACATGATTTTCCAACGAAAAAAAAAACTTATTTTTTAGATTTTTTTAACAACACGAATAAAGAATATTTAGAATATTTTGATATTCCAAATATAGGAGCTGCTGATAATGGGAATATGGATAGGATCGAATTTTATAATTTATATGACCTTTGGAATTCAAAAGTCCCAAGAGAATCAGGAATGATTAGAAGATGTGTCGAAATTCAAAAAAAATTAGGTTTCAAAAGAAATATATCTTCAAAAATGCCTAAACTTTATGGAGGTTCAACTTGGTGGAGTTTGAGTAGAAATTGTGTTAGCTATGTGGTGTATTTTACAAAAAAAAATAAATTTGTTTTAAATAGATTTAAATATACCTTATGTTCTGAAGAGTTTTATTTTCAAACTGTAATAATGAATTCGGAATTTGCAAATAAAGTTACGAATGATAATTTAAGACATATTGATTGGAAATCTAGAAACGGGAATAATCCAGCAATCTTAGATGAAAGTGACTTTGAAAAACTGAAAAGAACAAACGCAGTATTTGCCAGAAAATTTGATTACCCTTTGTCAAATGGCTTATTGAATAAAATTAAATTTCTATTAAAATGATTTCTCCAAAAGTGACCATTATAATGGCGACATATAATAGAGCTGATTTTATAGAAGAAACTCTTAAAACTATTCAAAATCAAAGTTTTGAAAATTGGGAATGTTTAATTATTGATGATGGAGGAATAGATAACACATTAGAAGTAATCAGTCCAGTTTTAAATACAGATTCGCGTTTTAAATTTTTTAAACGTCATAATGATTATAAAAAAGGATTGCCAGGCTGCCGTAATTATGGTATCTCTTTGGCTAAAGGAGATTATGTTATATTTTTTGACGATGATGATATTGTACATCCTCAAAACTTAGAATTATGTGTTACTGAATTAGATAAAAATAAAGATTCATTTTGCAGATATCAGAGAGAAGTTTTTTTTAATGAATTCGATTATAATTTTGATTATTCTAAAAAGTATACATCATTCAAAATCGATATTAATGATTTGGGAAGAATATTAGATAATGATTTACCATTTAATTCTTGTGCGATAATGTGGAAAAGAGAATGTTTTGCCGAGAATCTTTTTGTGGAACATTTGATGTTTGCTGAAGAGTGGGAATTGTATTCTAGAATTATCTCTACAGGAATAGAAGGTATTTCAATAAACAAATGCTTGTTTTATGGCAGAAAACATTCTAATTCAAATACAGGAGAGTTTTTTGCTCATAATCCAATTAGGAGGGCTTCACAGGTAGATGCGGTTATATTGGTTGTTCAGAACTTAAAAGAAAAGCAATTACTTTCAACTTCATTAATTCAGTATTTTGTAAGCTTTTCGATTGGTTTTAAAGAATATGATTTGTTTAATCAAATATTAAATGTTTTGGATTTAAGTATTTTTAAAAGTTTAAAATGGTTCTTTTATTATAGATCTTATCCTTTTCGCCAGCCTATTTATAAGATTAAAAAAAGATTAAAAAAATGAAAATTCTCCTTTGTTTTGGTACTCGTCCTGAAGCCATAAAAATGGCTCCTTTATATCATGAGCTAAAAAAAAATCACTTTGAAATTATTGTATGTATTACGGCTCAACATCGAGAGATGTTAGATCAGGTACTGGACTTTTTTGAAATTAAACCAGATTATGACTTAAATTTGATGCGGACTAATCAAGGATTAAACGACTTGAGTGCACTTATTTTATCTAAAATTGATCCAGTTCTACGAACTACAAAACCTGACCTGATTTTAGTTCACGGAGATACGACAACATCTTCAATGGTTGCTTTGGCTGCATTTCATTTAGGAATTAAAGTTGCTCATGTTGAAGCTGGATTAAGAACATACAATAAAAAAGCACCTTTTCCCGAAGAAATTAACAGGCAGATCACCAGTAAATTGGTAGATATTCATTTTACGCCAACAACAACAGCGACACAAAATTTACTAAACGAAAATATTTCTGAAGAAAATATTATACAAACGGGTAATACAGTTATTGATGCCTTATTATGGACAATAAATAAAATTTCAAAAAAAGATTATTTTCATCCTGAAATTGAAAAATTAAAGAAAGAAATTCCGAACGAAAAAAAAATGGTATTAGTAACTGGTCATAGAAGAGAAAATTTTGAGTCAGGTTTAAAAAATCTTTGCGAAGCACTTTTGAAAATTTCAGATAGAGAAGATGTTACTGTTGTTTATCCCGTACATTTAAATCCAAATGTAAAGAAAACAGTGTATGAATTATTGTCAGGGAAAGAAAATATTTATTTGATCTCTCCGGTTTCTTATCCTGTATTTGTTTGGTTAATGCAGCAATCTTTTTTAATTGTTACTGATTCAGGAGGTATTCAGGAAGAAGCACCTTCATTAGGAAAGCCAGTGTTAGTAACTAGGGAAGTTTCTGAAAGGACTGAGGGTGTAAAAACAGGATTTTCAATTTTAGTTGGAACCGAAAAGGAGAAAATATATAGCAATATCAATTCAATGCTGGATAATTTTAAAGGTTTCAACGAAATATCAAATCCATATGGTAATGGAGATGCCTCTAAGAAAATAGTTGAATTTTTAATGGCGACAGTAGATAAACCAATTTATGAAAATGAAAAGCATACTTAAAGAATTTTTATATCGCAAAGGATATAAAATCAGTAAAAGAAATAAGAATAATTTATTAAATGATAATTATTTATTGGCGATTCAAACAAAAATAAGTGATAATCCTATTGTTTTTGATATTGGATCAAATTTGGGTCAGACAATATCGAAAGTAAAAAAAATATTTCCAAATTCATATTTACATAGCTTTGAACCAAGTAAAGTTTGCTTTAAAAAAATTACTCAAGACTATGGAAATATTGAAAAAATATTTTTAAATAATAAAGCAATAGGATCTGAAAAAGGTTCTTTAGAATTCAATGAATATTCCTGGAGTGCTTTAAATTCATTTCTTAAAAGGGCTTATACAAAATCAGAAATAAATGATACTTATTTTGTAGATATTATTTCTGTTGATGATTATTGTAGGGAAAATGATATTCCATACATCAATCTCTTAAAGACAGATACAGAAGGTTTTGAATTAAATGTCTTGCAAGGAGCAAATAAAATGATGAATCAAAATAAAGTTCAATTTGTTTTTGTGGAAATATTCTTTTACGAAAATTATATTGGACAATCTTCATTCAGCGATATATTCAATTATCTTTCTCAAAAGGGATTTAAGATGATAAGATTCTATGATTTTGAATATACTAGTGAAGGTTTTGCTTCAAGAACAGATGCCTTGTTTGTAAACGAAAAGTTCATTAAATAAAATTGTTTGAAAACTATATCGAAAATCCTAGTGATTGCAGACTCTATTAATATAGAGGATAGTAGTGGGTCTAAGGCAAACGTAGCTTTAATAAATAACTTGAAAGAAGCCGGTTTTGAACTTTTAGTGTACCATTATACTTTGAAAAATATTAAGTTAAAAGGGATAAAAACGGTTGCTATTCCTGAAATAAAATGGAGTTTGCTTTATTTATTAAGCAGATTACAAAGAGTTGTTAGTCGAAATATGAACATAAATTTAGCTCCTTTTTTCGAAAAGAGATTTGGATTTTCATTTACTTTTTTTAATGATACGAAAAGTATAAGTAAAGCATTAAAAAAGGAATTATTTCAAGCTGATTTAGTTCTTACCTTAAGTAAAGGAGCTAGTTTTCGGTCTCATTATGCCGTACTTAAATCGCATAATTTGCATGAGAAATGGATGGCATATGTACATGATCCTTATCCATTTCATTTTTACCCACGTCCTTATAATTGGGTTCAGGCAGGATATGATAAAAAAGAAGCTTTTTTTAAAGAGGTTTCTGTAAAAGCAAAGTATAGTGCTTTCCCTAGTGAATTGCTAAAGGAATGGATGTGCAGTTATTTTTCTGATTTTAGCGAAACAGGAATCGTTATTCCACATCAAAATTCCAAATACGAGATTCAGGATAATAGCTTTCCATTTTATTTTGATGTTTCAAAATTCAATTTGTTGCATGCAGGAAATTTAATGAAACAAAGATCTCCAAGAGGGTTGATAGAAGGGTTTAAAATGTTTCTGGAGCAGAATCAAGACGCAGCAAAAGAATCAAGACTTATCTTATTAGGCAATGCTTCATATCATTCTCAAATGCTCGATGAATATAAAAATAATAGTCCCGAAATTTATATTTATAACGAAAATAAATCTTTTGATGAAGTATATAATTTGCAAAACAATGTTTCGGTAAATATTATCTTAGAGTCAAAATCAGAAATAAGCCCTTTTCTTCCTGCTAAATTCCCACATTGTATTTCAGCCAATAGGTCAATATTGTGCTTATCTCCATATTATAGTGAAACTAGAAGATTGTTAGGTGAGGATTATGAATTTTGGGCTGAAGTAGATGATAGTAATAAAATCGCTTTATTAATTGAGAAATTATATAAACTATGGAAACAAAATCCGATTGAATTATATTTGAATAGGAAAGATTTGGAACAATATGTATCTGCTATGCATCTAAAAGAGACAATAAACAATTTAAGATAAACTTAAAAAAGAATGAAAGATCCTAGTTTTTCAATATTAATCACGACAAAAAATCGTAAAGATGATTTAGCTTTTACATTGAGTAAAATTCAATATTTGATAGATAGAAGCGATGTCGAATGTGTGGTTTTTGATGATGGATCAACAGACGGGACATCTGAGTTTTTAAAACAGTCTTACCCTAAAATTATCTTGCATTCCAATACATTCTCAAAAGGGTATTTGTATTGTAGAAATAAAATGTTAAATGAAACAAAAGCCGACTTTGCAATTTCATTAGATGATGATGCTCACTTTATAACAGAAGGTATTTTAGAAAAAATTGAGAATTATTTTAGTGAAAATTCTCAAGCAGCATTGTTAGGCTTTAGAATTTATTGGTCTAAACAATTACCAAATAGTATATCTTCAAATGATAAATCAATTCAAATGAAAAGCTTTGTAGGATGTGCACATGTTTGGCGTATGAATGCTTGGCGTGATATACCAAATTATCCAGAATGGTTTATTTTTTACGGAGAAGAAAATTTTGCCTCGTACCAATTATTTAAAAAAAAATGGGAAATACATTATTTACCAGAAGTTTTAGTCAATCATAGAGTAGATGTAATAGCAAGAAAAAATAATGCCGATTATAGCATAAGACTTCAAAGATCATTGCAATCAGGATGGTATCTTTATTTTTTATTTTATCCAATTTCTGTTATTCCTCGAAAATTAGCATATTCTATTTGGATACAACTAAAGTTGAAAGTTTTTAAAGGAGATTTCAAAGCGTTGAAAGCACTTTTATTGGCAATAATGAATTTATCTATAAATATTCCGAACATCGTAAAAAATGCAAACAGATTATCTTTGAAAGAGTTTAATCTTTATCAACAGTTAGAAGAAACCAAAATTTACTGGAAAACAGAAGATAATAATTTAGTTGAATGAAAAACATTGCTATAATTCCTGCACGTGGTGGATCAAAAAGATTACCTCAAAAAAATATAAAATTGCTCGACGGATTTCCACTACTTTCGTTTAGTATATTATTCGCACAGGCAAATAGTGAAATTATTGATGAAATATATATTTCAACTGATGATGAAGATATAAAAAATATCGCCCTAAAATACGGTGCAAAAGTTATTGACAGGCCTAAGGATCTATCAGGAGATTTAGAACCAACAGTTTCGGCATTAAAGCATGTTTTGCAGATTATTGATTCAGAGGTTGATAATGTTATTTTATTGCAAGCTACAAATCCTATTCGACCAAAGAATTTATTGAAAGAAGCTTTTGAAATATATCAAAAAGAAAACAGTAATAGTTTATTTACTGTCTCTAGAAATCATAAAAAATTCGGCAAAATAACAGACCAAAAATTTATTCCATACAATTACAAAATTGGTCAGCGCAGTCAGGATATCGAACCCCTCTACTTCGAAAATGGATTGCTTTATATTACGAAAGCCTCTTTAATTCTTGAAGATATAATTATTTCCGAAGATGCATTTCCTTTCGAAATAGATCATATTTTTGCCAGCGTGGATATTGATACGCAAGAAGACTTTGACTACGCCGAATATTTATATCATAAACATATAAAACCTAATTAAGAACCTACTTATGAATCCATATATAGAAATCGCCGGAAGAAAAATAGGCCAGGATTTTCCGCCTTTAGTTATTGCCGAAATCGGAATTAATCACGAAGGTTCTTTGCAAGTTGCAAAAGAAATGGTTGATGCTGCACAAAGAGCAGGAGCTGAGGTGGTAAAACATCAAACACATATTGTTGAGGATGAAATGAGCGGTGCAGCTAAAAAAGTGATTCCAGGCAATGCCGATGTTTCTATTTACGAAATCATGGAACGTTGCTCATTGAATGAAATTGACGAACTGGAACTTAAAAAGTATGTCGAAAGCAAAGGAATGATTTTTATATCGACTCCATTTTCGCGGGCAGCAGCAGAGCGATTAAAGAAATTTGATATTCCGGCTTATAAAATTGGATCTGGTGAATGCAATAATTATCCTTTATTAGAGCACATTGCATCATTTGGAAAACCGGTTATTTTAAGTACAGGTATGAATACTATCGAAACTGTTCAAAAAGCAGTTGCTATTTTTGATAACCACAATATTCCGGTAGCATTGCTACATACAACAAACTTGTATCCAACCCCAATTCATTTGGTGCGTTTTGGAGCAATGATAGAATTACATAAAGCATTTCCAGATAAAGTTTTTGGTCTAAGCGATCACACTCTCAATAATAATGCGTGTTTAGGTGCAGTAGCACTTGGCGCTAGTATTTTAGAAAGACATTTTACAGATCACATGCAAAGAACAGGTCCGGATATCATTTGTAGCATGGATGAAAAAGTTTGTCAGGAATTAATTATTTCGTCTGCGGAAATAGCGTTAATGCGGGGAGGAACTAAAGAACCGGCTATAGAAGAGCAAGTAACAATAGATTTTGCATTTGCAACTGTATGTACAATAGCCCCAATTAAAAAAGGAGATAAATTAACTAAAGAAAACATTTGGGTAAAACGTCCTGGTACAGGTAAAATTTTAGCGGAACACTTTAATAATATAATTGGCAAAACTGCAAGAAGAGATATTGAAAATGATGAGCAGTTAGATTTTTCTGATTTTGAATAATTTGATGAAGAAAATTTTATTCCTTACAGGTACTCGTGCAGATTTTAGCAAAATAAAATCATTAATTCAGGTTCTTGAAAAACAGCAGGATTTTGAAGTTTATGTTTTTGTTACAGGTATGCATTTACAAGAAATCTATGGTTATACTTTAATTGAAATTGAAAGATGTAATTTTAAAAGCATCCATACTTTCAAAAATCACACGCATGAAACAACAATGGATTTGACTCTCGCTAAAACCATCGAAGGGCTATCAGCTTATTGCAAAGAAGTAAATCCGGATATGATTGTTGTTCATGGTGATAGGGTCGAAACGTTATCAGGTGCCATAGTAGGATCGCTGAACAATATTTTGGTAGCCCATATAGAGGGTGGAGAAGTTTCAGGCACTGTAGATGAATTAATTCGTCATAGTGTAAGTAAGTTGAGCCATATTCATTTTGTCTCCAATAAACAGGCCCAAAAAAGATTGATGCAAATGGGAGAAATAAAAGAATCTATATTTGCAATAGGTTCACCTGATGTTGATATTATGTTTTCAGATCAATTACCGGATTTAATAACGGCAAAAGGATACTATAAAATAAATTTTGAAAAATATGCAATAGTTATGTTTCATCCAGTAACAACTGAGATTAATGAAATGAAGCAATATGTAGAAAACTTTGTGATTTCACTATTAAAAGACAATCATAATTACATAGTTATTTTCCCAAACAACGATTTAGGAAGCCAATTTATTCTTGAAGCATATGAAAAATTAAAGGATAATGTAAGGTTCAGGATTTTTCCATCACTTCGATTTGAATATTTCTTGACTTTACTAAAAAACAGTCAATTTATTATAGGCAATAGTAGTGCTGGAATTAGAGAAGCTCCATATTATGGAATTCCAATTATCAATATCGGAACCCGTCAGCAAAATAGAGCTGTTCATGCTGATATTATCAATACAGATTATTCTAAAAACGGTATAACAAAAGCACTTTCAATCATTGACGCGCATAAAGTAAAAAGCGTAGAAGATGATTTTGGTCAGGGAAATAGTAATGAATTATTTCTTCAATGTCTTCAAAAAACAGATATTTGGCAGCTCAATCATCAAAAACAATTTAGAGATATTAAGTAATGCTTACAGTTAGCAATTACCATTATATACGAAATCAATTTGAGACAAAGTACCCAAGCATATTTGGAGTTAGCCCTAGTGAATTTAAACAGCAATTAATGTTGCTAAAACAACAAGGCAGTTTTATTAGTCCAATTGATTTAGTAAACAATGTAGATGAAATATTAAATTCAAAGGCTAATAATTTGCTTATTACCTTTGATGATGGGCTAAGAGAACAGTTCGATCATGCATTACCAATTTTAAATGAATTAAAAATTGAGGCACTTTTTTTTGTTAATTCGAGGAATTTTGAAGAAAAAAAAGTAAGTACAGTTCATAAAATTCATCTTTTGAGATCGATTATTTCTACTAGAGAATTTCTAGTAAAACTGAATAGTGCAGTGAATTTTTATTTTCCATTTGAAGAAAAAAAACGAGCAGAAAATATATACATATATGATGATGAAAAAAGTGCATGGTTAAAATATATATTGAATTTTAAATTGAATTTTAGAGAGCAGGAAACTATTATTGATGGGTTATTTAATAATTATTTTGATGAAGAAGAAGTGTTAAAAAGTCTATATATGAGTGAACAGAATATAATAGATCTGGCAAAAAAAGGTTGCTTAGGAAGTCATACGCATAGTCATTATCCTTTAGGACTTTTAGATTCAGAAGGCATTAAATTTGAGCTTTCTAATTCAAAGTTGTTCTTAGAAAAAGTAACTAATTGTAAAATAGATATTCTTTCATATCCTTATGGAACTTCAGAATCATCTACCGATATAGTTGTAGATAGTGCAAAAGCTGACGGATATAAAATAGGTTTTACAACTAAAAGGGGAATTAATACTTCTGCTGAAGAGCATTTACTTTTAAATAGATTTGATTGTAATGATTTAATTGGAGGTAAAAATTATTTAAAATAAAACTATGATATTCAGAGAAGCAACGATAGAAGATTGGGGTAAATTGCTTCAATTTTTTAAGAAAATATACAGACAAAATCATCCACTTCATAATAAACAATTTTGGGAATGGCAATATGGAGACAAAAATTTTGGACGCTCATTTATTGCTTTAAATAATGATGAAGAAATAGTGGCTCATGTTGGTGCTAGTTTTGAAAATGGTTTGGCTTGGCTTATGAATTTATATGTGGAAAAAGAATATGAAGGAAAGCGAATTCCTGCAAGATTGTATAGTCTTGCACGAGAATATTATCCTCTAGTAACTACAGCAGCAAATAAGGCAGCTTTAGACATGTATCAAAGTATGCGCTGGATTCGATATTATAATTTGGTCAGGTATGTTAAAATAAATCCAAATATAATAGATGTAAATGTAAAAAATGTTTGCAAAGAAATAACTGTAGATGTTGATAAATTTATAAATGTAGATATTCGATATTTTCAGCAACCAGGAATAAAAGGGTTAGTATTTGAAGATGGATCAAGGGTAGTGAGCCAAGAATTGACAGGAGGTTTAAGAGTTCTTGATATTGTTAATATAAGAGAATTAGAGAATAAAGCGTGGGAATTAGGTTATTTGTGGATCGATTATACAACTTCTTGGAATGATAAAAAGACTAGAAATTTAGAAAAAAATGATTGGTCATTAGACTATAAGAGTATAGTGCCTTGGAGGTTGAATCCTATAGAAGAAAAATATTTTTGCGATGTGAGTTTTCTTTCAGAAGAACCACTCTCCAAAGAACTTATTGTTAAATTATCACACTCAGATCACGGAAGAATCGGTAGTATATTATCAAAAAAATGAAAAAATTAGGTGTAGTTATAACTGATGGAGTTGGATTTCGTAATTTTATTTTAAGTAATTTTATTCAGGAAAGCAAAGTTAACTTTGATGAGGTGATTATTTTTTCATGCTTGCCAAAAACAGTATATAATGGTTTTGATTTGAATTGTAAAATTATAGAACTGGAAATTTTTGAGGAATCATTTTATACATGGTTTTTCAGAAAAGCTAAAGAAGTTACCCATTTGCAATTGCATGCAAAAGACAACTTTGGTATTGCAGATAATTTGAGTACAACCAAATCAAAAGCCAAAAATCCGAGGGGCTATGCAACTCGATTTATTCATCAATATTCCAAATTATTTTATTCTGAAAATTGGATACTTCGATACAATAAATTACAACAACAAACTTTTCAATTTAATGCTATTACAAAACATTATATAGAACTATTAAAAGAAAATAATGTTTCCCTTTTGTTTTTTACCCATCAACGACCACCATTTATAGCTCCGCTTATTTATGCCGCCGAAAAATTAAAAATTAAAACTTCAGCTTTTATTTTTAGTTGGGATAATCTTGCTTCAAAAGGAAGAATGGCTGGTAATTTTGATTTTTATATTGTTTGGAGCAATTTGATGAAACACGAATTATTAACTTTTTATCAATCTGTAAAAGAAAATCAGATAGCTGTTGTTGGAACACCCCAATTTGAACCTTATGTTTTAAATAAGTACGGTTTTGACAAAGAAAATTTTAGTAAGAAATTCAAAATAGACAATAGTAAACCAACTATTTTTTTTACCTGTAATGACGCAAGTAGCAAGAATGATCCTATTTATTTAGAAATACTGGCAGAATTTATATCACAAAGAAAACTTGTAACAGATGTTAATCTTATTGTTAGAACCTCTCCTGCCGAAGAACCGACACGATTTAAAAACTACATTGAAAAATATCCTTTTATAATATGGGATTTTCCGGATTGGAACATTAGTAGAGAAGGGCATCAGGAAGCATGGACGCAAAGAGTTCCTTCTGTAGCAGATCTTAATGATTTGAAATCTTTGTTGCAATACTGTGACCTTTGTATAAATGTATTATCAACTATTACTTTAGATGCTTTCATATTTGATAAACCGGTTATTAATCCTGTTTTTGGAAATGGTAATAATGGATGGTTTGATGATCAAAAGTTTCTGAAATATGAACATTTGTCTAAATTGGTAGATTCAGATTCTACTGATATAGTAAAAAGTCATAGCGAATATCTTGAAGCGATAAATAGAATTCTGAACAATATTGATATTAAGAAAAAAGAAAGAAAAAAATTTATAGAACTTCAAATTGGCGGATCCTTGCAAGGTACAAGCAAAAGAATTGCTAAATTTTTATCACAGTTATAGTGGAGAAGAATAAAATAGCAGTACTTTGTAATTACCAATTACTTCCTGAAAGAGTAGGAGGTATGGATTATTTTTTTTGGGATTTTGATAAAAAGTGTAAAGAAAATGATATTGAGATCGATTGGTTTTTTCCCAATAAATCAAATCATGGCGATTATTCAAACCTGACCATTTATAGTAGTGAAATCAAAACTGTCGAAGATAGTTTTCTCTCTTTTTGTCATGAAAATAATCCTGATTATACACATATCATCACCCATTTTGTAGAATTATGCACTCCTTTTTTTTACAAAATAAAACAATTTTCAAACGCTAAAGTTATTGCAGTAGATCACAATCCGAGACCTTTGAATGGTTACCCGCTGAAAAAGAGAGTAAATAAAAGTCTTAAAGGTATTCTGTTTTCAAGATATATCGATCTATTTATAGGAGTGTCCGATTATACCGTAAATGAAATTTTGAAAGATTTTGGTTCTCATTTAAAATCTAAAACAGTAACGATTTATAATGGTGTTATTTTAGATTCAATTTTAGTAAGGGATAAAAAGGCAACTCAAAAACCAAGTTTTTTGGTAGCTTCTCATCTTAGAGAATCCAAAGGAATTCAAGACTTAATAGAGGCCGTATATCTTCTTCCTATTGAAATAAAAACTCAAATTAAAATAGCGATATTTGGAGACGGACCATACAAACAGCAATTGCTTGAAAAAATAGAAAAATATAATGTGCACAAATGTTTCATTTTTATGGGAAGCAAGCCTAATCTCAATGAGATTTTTTCGCAATACGACTATATGCTTCAGCCCACACACATGGAATGTTTTAGTTTGTCAATTTTAGAAAGTCTTGCTGCAAATGTTCCCGTGATTACGACAAATGTGGGAGGAAATACTGAAGCTATAATTTCTGGGGAAAATGGATTTATTTTTGAAGCAAAAAATATAAAAGCATTGACAGAACTTCTTGAAGACCTTTATTTAGGAAACAAAAAGATATCAGTTAATACAAGAGAATTAATTGCTAATTCCTTTTCTTTGCCGAAAATGGTAGAAAATCATTTTGAACTACTCAAAAACAAAATGCAATAAATTTTAAATCACTGTAAATAAAATATGTTTTTTAATTCCTTAGCTTTTGCTATTTTTTTACCAATCGTTTTCTTCTTGTATTGGTTTGTATTCAATAAAACGAAAAGCACGCAAAATGCTTTGTTAATTGTAGCCAGCTATTATTTTTATTCTTGTTGGGATTGGAGATTTTTGTTCTTACTGGTTTTTTCTACCTTTTTAGATTATTACACCGGAATTCAAATCGAAAAAGGAAAATCTCAAGCAAGCCGCAGGTTTTGGTTTTGGCTTAGTATTTCGGTAAATTTAGGTTTTTTAGGTGTTTTTAAATACTATAATTTTTTTGCAGCTTCCTTCGCAGATTTATTAAATTCAGTTGGCATTCAGGCAAGCCCGATTTTATTAAATGTTATTCTTCCTGTCGGAATTTCATTTTACACCTTCCACGGATTATCGTATGTAATTGATATTTATTTGAAAAGAATAAAGGCAGAATATAACTTTGTAGATTATTCACTTTTTGTAAGTTACTTTCCTCTTTTGGTTGCCGGCCCTATAGAAAGAGCAACACATTTGTTGCCCCAGGTAAAAGTCAAAAGAGAATTTGATTTTGAAAAAGCCAAAGAAGGGATCTGTCAGATTATTTGGGGATTAGTAAAAAAAGTAGTCATTGCAGATACTTGCGCGACTTATGCGAATGCGATTTTCGACAACTATACTTCGATGAATTCTTTCTCACTTATTTTAGGGGCAATATACTTTGCTTTTCAAATTTATGGAGACTTTTCAGGATATTCAGATATTGCTTTAGGAGTTTCAAAACTGTTCGGATTAGATTTATTACGAAATTTTAATTATCCCTATTTTTCAAGAGATATTGCAGAGTTTTGGCGTCGTTGGCATATTTCTCTTTCATCTTGGTTTCGTGATTACTTATATATTCCATTAGGTGGGAGTAAAGGTGGAATCTGGATGAAAATTAGAAATACGTTTATCATTTTTGTTGTTAGCGGATTTTGGCATGGAGCCAATTGGACTTATCTGGCATGGGGATTTATAAATGCCATTTACTTTTTACCATTGCTTTTATCCAACAGTAACAGAAACAATATGGGGGCTATTCAGTTGAAATTTAATTTTGATTCAGTAAAAGTCATAGTAAGTATTTTATATACTTTTTCGTTAACCTGTATAGCGTGGATTTTCTTTAGAGCCAAGACAATCACCGATGCGATTTTGTATTTAAAACGTATGATTTTAAGTAGAGATTTTAGTTTTCAATATTTAGATAATGAACGTTATAGCTATGAATTATTAATAATTCTTGGCATTTTTGTTTTGGTCGAATGGAATAATCGCACCAAAGTTGAACCGCTTTCAGGAAAAAGAAATATGCTAAAATTGGCTTTTGCGATAATAGCTATAATGGTATTCGGAACTTTTTCAGATTATAAAGAATTTATATATTTTCAATTTTAATGAAACGTTTTTTAATTTATATAACTAAAATTATTGTGGTAATCACTTTGATTGCTGTTGCGCTTGATGGTCTTTACACAGCTATTTTTATGCAATCTAAAAATAGAGGAAAAATAGAAACTGTAATTAACTCAAAAGCACAAAAATATGATGTTATAGTTTTAGGCTCATCAAGAGCTAATAATCATTTTGTTTCTCAGATGTTTGAAAATGTTGGATTAAAAACTTTTAATTACGGTATGAGTGGAGGCCATTTGTTTGAATCGTCATTACTTTTGAAATTAATGATCGAAAGAAAATATAAAATAAAAAATATAATTCTTGAGGCTGATTTAAATCTTTCTAATGATCAGGAATCTGATGGAGTTTCTGCAAAATTTTTGCCTTATATTCATAATTCAAATGTCATTAAAGAGCATTTTTCGGGTCAAAAAAATTTCAATGAACTATACTATATTCCGTTTTACAGATATATAAAGTACGATTCGAAAATTGGTTTTAGAGAAATTTTTAAAATTGAAAGTAAGGAAAAAACAAATGCTTTAGATAACTTAGGATTTTATCCATTAAAAAAGCATAAGAATGGCAATATGAAAAATAATATTGTCAATTTAAATCCCTTGCCACATAACAAGTACTATGAAGAAATTAAAAATATCTGTGTAGCTAATAATATCAATTTAATAACTGTTATGACTCCAATGTGTGAAAATGTTGTAGGGATGAATTATTTTGATAAAGTAAAAAAAGCATATCCGGAAATTCATAATTACGAGAATGTTGTGGTAGACAATAAGTACTTCTCATCTTGTGGACACATGACTGATGCCGGAGCTAAAATTTTTACTTCCAGGATTTTGAAAGACTTTTTTAATAAATAAAATGATGAAAATTGCCTTTTTAACACCAGAATATCCACATCCTAAAACGGGAAGCTCTGGTGGTATAGGGACCAGTATTAAAAATTTATCAGTTGGCCTTTTATTGAAAGGTGTTTCAGTTCGGGTTTTAGTTTATGGTCAAAAAGAAGATAATACTTTTGATGATGATGGAATTATTATTCAACAGATAAAGAATATAAAGTTTAAAGGATTATCGTGGTTATTAACTAGAAAAAAAATTGAAAGAATAATTAATAAATTATATTCTCGTAATGAAATTGACTTAGTTGAAGCGCCAGATTGGACAGGTATTTCATCATTTATACAACCCAAATTGTGTCCCTTAATTATAAGATTAAATGGTTCGGATACTTATTTTTGTCATTTCGATGATCGCCCTGTAAAGTGGATTAATAAGTTTCACGAAAAAAGAGCATTACAAAAAGCAGATGGACTATTATCGGTAAGCCAGTTTACTGCAGATAAAACAAATGAGCTTTTTGAGTTGAATAAAAAGTTTACCATTATTCCAAATCCGATTGAGACTAATTTGTTTCAGGTTATTAATGAAAATTCCCAGATAGAAAAAACTATATTGTATTTTGGAAGTTTAATTCGAAAAAAAGGGCTTCTGGAATTGCCTTTAATTTTTAATAAAGTAATAGAGAATATTCCTGAAGTAAAATTGATCTTGGTTGGTAGAGATGTTCCGGATATTATTTCAGGTAATTCATCAACCTGGAAAATGATGCAAAATTTTTTTTCAGAAAAAGCCAAAGCAAATGTTTCTTATTTAGGAAGTGTTCCTTATTCTGAAATTAAAAGCAAAATTGAAGAAGCTACAGTTTGCGTGTTCCCTTCTTTTGCAGAAGCTTTTCCGGTTTCCTGGCTAGAATCTATGGCTATGAAAAAAGCAATCGTAGCGTCAAATATTGGATGGGCAAACGAAATGATTATGGATGGAGAAAGCGGTTTTTTAGTTCATCCTAGTAATCATGATTTATTTGCATCACGTATCGTTCAGCTTTTAGAAGATTCTGACTTTTCAAAAAAAATGGGGCAAAATGCGAGAAAAAGAGTCGAAGTTTTTTTTAGTACTGATAAAATAGTAAAGGATAATATTGATTTTTATAAAACTATAATTCGTAAATTTTGATAATATTATTTCATAATAATAAAAGAATTGTAAAGGTTATTTCAGAAGAAAATGTAGTCATACCGTTTAGCGATACAGACAACATTTCTTCTGGTATGATGGAACTAGCTTCTCAATTTCCTTTTGCAAAAATAGTTTGGTGTCATATAGATTATAAAGATTATCTTAATTTAAAGGAAGTCTCTCAATTTATGCATCATGATAAAATGATGTTTACTTTTAATCCGCAAAAAAATGATTATCTAGGAACAAAAATTGGCTATATCGAGGATTCACCTTTTATTAAAATTAATAAAAACGTTATGTATCCGACTTGGCAAATGAGCAGCATTGTTGGTGTTATTCATGCTTCGTTGCTGCTTACTGTTAATAATCGCATAAAACTAGAATCTGATTTTGATTATTACCTTAATTCATTGGCAAAAGTTTGTAGTCCTTTAGGATTATTATGTTATTCACAGCCAAAATTATTATACAGTAATAATATAGAGAAAAAATATACTAGTTCAACATTTGTCCTTTTTAGATTTGTTAAGCAGCATTATAGAACCCGTTGGGTTTTGTTATTATTTATTAATTTGGTTATTTATGAGCATAAAATTCTTTTTTTTCCTTTATTAAGTAGTTTGTTTTTTAAAAATAGAAATGTAGGTAAAATAGATCTTAATAATGTTCAGGTTAATTCTGTTCTTAAAATTTTTAGTTCCAGAGCTATAGATGTTATTATTCCCACAATAGGACGAAAAAGCTTTTTGTATGATTTTCTCAAAGATTTAGCTCAACAAACTTGTTTGCCGCTAAATGTAATAATTGTTGAGCAAAATCCTATGAAGAATAGTATTTCGGAGCTGGATTATTTGGCTTCAGAGAACTGGCCTTTTGAGATAAAACATATCTTTATACATCAGGCAGGTGCTTGTAATGCTCGAAATATAGCTTTAAATGAAACAAAAAATGATTGGATCTTTATGGCTGATGATGATATAAGAATAAAAGATTCGTTTTTAGAAGAAGCTTTTAATCAAATAGATAAATTCGGCGTTAAGGCAGTTACATTGGGATGCTATGGAAGCGAATACAATCCCAATGAAAAATATAAGAAAGAAATGCAGTGGGAAAGCTTTGGATCGGGTTGCAGTATAGTAAAACGTGAGATCTTGCAAGACATTCATTATCGAGAAGGTTTTGAATTTGGTTATGGAGAAGATTCTGATTTTGGAATGCAGCTTAGAAATAAAGGTATAGATGTTCTATATTCTCCAGAACCCGAAATTCTTCATCTAAAGGCGCCAATTGGTGGTTTTAGAACTAAACCGGTTCTGCCATGGCAAAATGATACCATTCAGCCAAAACCTTCACCAACAGCAATGTTATACAAAGTTTTACATTTGAGCAAAGAAGAAATTAATGGTTATAAAATAATTTTATTTATCAAGTTTTACAAATTGCAATCGGTAAAAAATCCCGTTCTGTATTTTTTGAATTTTAGAAAACAGTGGAAGCAAAGTGTGTATTGGGCAAATCAATTAAAAAATAAAATATAACTTTTGATACAAAGTATAACAATTGTGACCGATAAGGGAAGTCGTGACGTAGAATTTGATATAAATCATTTATCTAAAATTGCTATAAATTTATCTTTATTTAATATTGAAGATTGTAATGCATTTGATATAAAATTCACTTTCTCTAAAAAAATTGCTGAATTTCGCGACCATGATTATAATTGGAGAAAATGCCACACAACATATATCGCCAACCAATTTAGCCCAAAAATTATAAAACTTCAAACCGGAGAGATAATTCAGGCCAATATAACAGATGGTGTTTGGGAAGTAGATCATAAAATTCCATATGTTTTACTTTGGCGATTTAATCCTGATCTTGCTGCACCTATTGCTAACTATTTAGGAAATAAAAATAGAAAAATAATTTCTCAGGCAAAACAAAAGTGGGATTTCGCAGAACCCCCAGCCTTATTATTTCCTGAAAGTTATTCAATTGAGATTAGTAGGTCTAAAATTCCATTCTCGGCAGTAGCATGTTTTACTGATCATTGTGATTTTGATACGGCAGAAAATTTAATTTTGCAAAGAGAATTTTTTAATGAACATCAAATAAAAATTACAAAAGGATTTTTCTTGAATCATTTTTCTAAAAGAGAACAAAATGCATCTTACCAAAATCAAGAAGAAGAATTATTGAAATGGAGGGAATCAGGACATGAGTTGTGTTATCATTCGCTTTCGCAGTCTTTAAAAAAAAATGAGGAAAGTTTCGCAGATTTTAAGCAATTTGTCCCACCATTAGATCATATAAAAGTCTGGATTGATCATGGGTTTCAGCCTTATAATTTTTCTCTTTTTAAAAATAACAAATTTAAGGAGAGTGAATTTGAAGCGGTTTTGTGTGAAAAAAAAATTAATACACTTTGGAATTATATTGATTCAGGAACTGCAACACAAGGCGTGATAAATCAATTTAATAAAAAGCATTTTACATTGGCAAGTTTTTTAAAGGGAAGCAAAAACGTGGGTTTACTAAAAAAAATGCAGCTTATGATTAAGAATATTTTATTTCACTATTATAATGATGAAGATTTGATTTTAAGATACTCTACTGCAGCAACACATTTTAAAAAAATGTTTTTTCAAAGGGATGTGCGATCATTTTTTTCTTTGGTTAAAGATTTTTCCAGACTTAGTAGTTCTATCTTTTCAGTTTTATTATTTTGGAATACTAAGAAAAAGAAGTCATATAAATTAGCAAGATATTCTCCAGTTGTATTTAAGCATAATATTGTTGACAAAGAATTCTATGTTTTTCAGACTTTAGAAATGCTCGATTTTAAAAAATCGCTCTCTCACGAAAATATAAACACCTTAATTCAGGAGAAAGGCGTTTTTATTGCACATACGTATTTTTCAGTACCGCTGGAATATCATGGTGGTAAATTATTTTCAACACCCACAACAATTGATAGTAAAGTTTCTGATAATTTTAAGTTTTTAGGAAATAAAATTAAAAACCAGGAAATCTGGAATCCAACTCTTACTGAGCTAATTGATTATTGGGCCAATTTTGAAAAAGTAATTTTTGATATTGATATTGAAGGCAACATATTCGAAAAAAGCAATACTGCTCTACAAATGCAGAATGTAATTTAAATCGTAAATGAATCATAAAGTAAAAACTATATTATTTAAATCACTTTCTTTATTACCAAGTAAAGTGGGAGATTATTGTTATCATAAAATTCAAGGTTTGTTCGATAGGTCTACCTTAGAGAGTCGATTAAAAAGCGTTGAAGCAACCTATATTAGACTTTCAAAGGTTTTGACTACTTTGGATATTGACTTAAAAGATAAAACTGTTTTTGAGTTAGGTTCAGGCTGGTTTCCCAGTATGCCTTATTTTTTTAAGTTTAAGTTTGAAGCAAAAAGAGTCTACACTGTTGACATTAACAGACATTTTAAAAAAGAAAGAATTTTAGAATTAAATGATCTTTTTTCTAAAAGATATTCTGCTAAGATCTTGATTAATCCTGATGATCAATATAAACTTCCTTATGAAATTGAGTATTTCCCAAATTACAATGCTGTAAAAGAAAGCTTTCCTGATGTCCAAGTCGTTTTTTCACGTTATGTGCTCTCGCATATGAATGAAAACGATGTTGACGCATTACATGAAAAAATGAAAAGAGAATTAAAAAAAGGGACTTATATAATTCATTTTATTTCACCAAGCGATTTGAGACAGCATGGCGATCGCGGTTTATCTTCTCATGATTTTTTAAAGTATAGCAAAGAGGAATGGAATAAAGTTCATACTAGATATGATTATCATAATAGGCTGAGATTACCTCAATTTCTTGAGATTTTCAAAAAATATGACTATGAAATTATTCATCTAGAATATGACAATTTAAATAAAGGAGCAGTAGCCTATGATTTATTTAAAAAAGTTTCACTTCATGAAGATTATCAGAAATACTGTGATGAAGAACTAACGGCAGGAAATATTTTGGTAGTTTTAAAAATATAAATTTGATGGATTTACCTTTACGCTTTTCTCTAATTATCTGTACATATATGCGTCCTGATGCATTGTTAACTTTGCTCAAGTCAGTTAAAGGACAGATCTGTTATCCTGATGAAATCTTAATAGTTGATGGTTCACTTAATGAAGAAACTAAAAAATGTTTAGAACAAAATCTATTTCAAAATCTAAAATATTTTCTGGTTTCAGATGAGAATAGAGGTTTAACAAGGCAACGAAATTTTGGAGTATCTAAAATAAATCAGGATATTGAAATAGTTTGTTTTTTGGATGATGATACGTTTTTAGAACCAGATTATTTTTCTGAAATTATAAAAACATTCCAAAGTAATTTAGATGTTGTTGGTGTGGGAGGAATAGCAATCAATGAATATAAATGGAAACAGCAAGAGCCAAATAGTAAGTATGGCAACAAAAAGTATTATTTGTTTGAGGGATATTATTATAAAGAGGGAACAAGAAATGTAGTACGAAATTACCTGGGACTTTCGTCTCATTTAGGTTCTGGAAAAATGCCCAATTATTCGCATGGAAGAACTTCAGGATTTCCAATGACAGGAAAAACATATGAGGTAGATTTATTAATAGGAATGTCAATGTCCTTTAGAAAAAATGTTTTAGATGAGATCAAGTTTTCTAAGTTTTTTGAAGGCTATGGCTTGTATGAAGATGCTGATTTTAGTTTGAGGGCTCTAAAATTTGGTAAGAATGTAATTAATACCAATGCTCATTTATCTCATTTTCATGCTGATTCAGGAAGACCAAACCAGTATAATTACGGTAAAATGGTAGTGAGGAATGGATGGTACGTTTGGCGTATTAAAAATCCGAATCCAACGCTAAAAGATCGTTTCAAATGGAATGCAATAAGTATTCTGCTTACTTTAATTCGCTTTAGTAATTCTTTTACGGGTATTAATAGAAAAAAAGCTTTTACAGAAGCAGTTGGGCGTACTGTAGGATGGTGGAGTTTAATATTTAATAAGTCGGTTTTGCTCGATTTTAAGGAGAAAAGTAAGATTTGAAGACTATCAATTTTCATACAAATTTATACAAGTAATTATGAAATTAGAATTATCGGTTTGGACACATCATTTAAATCAGCTTATATATGCTTATTTTTATTTTTGTAAAGAAGAAAAGATAAAAGTAAACATTGTTAAAAATGAGAATGTAGGATATGATGGAGCAATATTGCATCTTGAAGGGAAAAGTATTTTCTTTGATTATTCTGATGGACCAAAATTTATTGATTCAGCGGATTTATATGATTTTTATTTTAAAAGATCTCTGCGTGTCGAGCATCAAACAAAAAAAATATATCCTTTAAACTTTAATATTCCAATGGCATATAAAAGTCATGTGTTGTTGTTGAATTTAAAAAAAGATATATTATTTGACAAGCAGAATAGGACTGAAGTTATAAGAGCAATAGATAGATTTTCATTGTTTACAAATTCGTCACATGCGATTTTAGATATAAAAAGATATCCTCGCAAAGTTATTGATTTTGGGGGTAATATAATTTTTCATACGAGGTTATGGAATCCTGATAATCATAATGATAAAGACGAAAAAGAACGTAGAATGAGTCAAAATGAATTTAGGATTAACGCTTGTCGTTTACTTAAAAAAACATATAAAAATGCTTCTGTTGGTTTGTTTACGGATAAGCTAGCTAGTGAATTGGCTCCAGATTTACTATTGGATGCAAAACATTCTAATAAAAATAATTATCTTAATACGTTAAGTAAATATAATATTTGTATTGCTGACGATGGACTTAAAGATACTCCCGGCTGGAAAATTGGAGAATATTTGTTATTTGGAAAAGCTGTTATCACTACACCTCTTAATATTGTTGTAGATGATTTTAAAGAACATAAAAATTATGAAAGACTTAATACACGCAATTCATACTTAGAATTACCTGAAAAAATAGAATATTTATTAGAGGATAAGAAATATTTAAAAATGGGAGAGGATAATTTGAATTGGAGCAAAATTTATTTACATCCGAAAAATTATCTTAGAAGAATTTTGTCTATAGTTGAAAACGGAAGTAACATTTGAAATCAAGCAACTTTGTCATCATAAGTCATGTAACTCATATTCGTAAAATAAATGAGTATTTTGCATATGCTCCCTATATTAGTGAAATGAATATTTGGCTAAAATATACAAATAAGGTAATTATTGTTGCTCCATTAAAAAATAAAAAACCAACAGAAATTGATATTCCTTATGGTCGTAACAAGATTGATTTTCGCCCGGTTCCTGATTTCAATCTGACTAATTTTAAGAATGTTTTATCCTCAGTTTTTAAATTACCAATAATTTTCTGGAAAGTTTTTTTAGCCATGAAAAATGCAGATCATATTCATTTGCGCTGTCCGGGAAATATGGGGTTAATAGGCTGTTTTGTTCAGATTTTATTCCCTAGAAAAATAAAAACAGCAAAATACGCTGGAAATTGGGATCCTCAAAGTAAGCAGCCTTTTACATACAAAATGCAAAAATGGATTTTAAGCAATGCTCTTTTTACACGAAATATGACTGTTTTGGTATATGGAGAATGGAAAAATCAATCTAAAAATATTAAACCATTTTTTACCGCTACTTATTCAGATTCAGAAAAAGAAATCATATCAAAAACAGGGTTCAATAGTACAATTGAATTTATTTTTGTTGGTAGTTTGGTTTCAGGTAAAAATCCTTTATATGGAATAAAAATAATGCAAAATTTAATAGAAAAAGGATTTAATATAGTTCTTAATTTATACGGAGAAGGTTTTGAAAGAACTGTTCTAGAAAACTATATTCAAATTAATAATTTGGAAAATAACGTTTTTTTGCACGGAAATCAGAATAAGGAGATCATAAAAAAAGCCTATCAAAAAAGCCATTTTGTAATTTTACCTTCAAGAAGCGAAGGTTGGCCAAAAGCGATTGCCGAAGGAATGTTTTGGGGTTGCGTTCCTGTGGCGACTAAAGTTTCTTGTTTACCATCTATGCTAGATTATGGTAATAGAGGTATTTTGTTAGAAATGGATTTAGATAAAGATGTAAATAGGATAGAGGAAATCATCAGCGACGAAAAAACATTTTTAACTAAAAGCAGGCTAGCTATGCAATGGTCACAAAATTATACGACAGATCTTTTTGAATTAGAAATAAAAAAGTTATTAGTCTAATGAGAATTGTACAAATTATAGATTCTTTAGAACCAGGCGGAGCAGAACGTATGGCAGTAAATTATGCTAATGTATTATCTAAAAAAATAGAGTTTTCTGGTTTAGTTACATCTCGTAAAGAAGGATTATTAGTCAATCAAATTGATAAAAGCGTTTCTTATTTGTTTTTGAAAAAAAAGAAGAAAATAGATCTTCGAGCAGTTTTTAGATTACGTAAATATTTAAAAGAGAATAAAGTTGATCTTATTCATGCGCATAGCTCTTCTTTTTTTAGTGCAGTTTTAGTAAAATTGATTTTGCCAAAAATTAAAATCATTTGGCATGATCATTACGGAATTTCACAGGATTTGTTTGCAAGAAAAAATATAATTTTAAAATTTGGATCTCTCTTTTTTACCGGAATTATTTCGGTAAATTCAGCATTGAGAGATTGGGCCAAATCTTATCTATGGTGTTCAAATATAATTTACTTCCCTAATTTTATTCTTGATTCTTCTATCTCAAATGAAAAGATTAATCTAAACGGATCTGAAGGAAAAAGAATTATTTGTGTAGCTAATCTGCGTCCTCAAAAAAATCATATATTATTAATTAATGCCGCTAACGTAATAAAAGATAAATTCCCGGATTGGACTTTTCATTTATTTGGAAAAGATTTTAATGATTCCTATTCTGATCAGTTAAA